>Ga0160492_100394_pt1 | contig 27065 bp, 29 predicted proteins | sample DID2MG_FD_108258 | JGI IMG/M metagenome (GOLD analysis project Ga0160492, IMG submission 108258) | Enriched soil microbial communities from UW Madison campus, WI, USA - DID2877_E24_FP2 MG | ecosystem: Environmental > Terrestrial > Soil > Unclassified | place: USA: Madison, Wisconsin | collected... | reverse complement strand
GTAGATCGTGCCCGACCACTTGGGCATGTAGATGCCGAACGAGGCGTTCGACAGGCTCTCGGTCAGGATCGACAGCATGATCAGGCCCGGCACGATGAAGGCGCCGTAGGGCACGCCGTCGACCGAGGTCATGCGCGAGCCGATGGCCGCGCCGAACACCACGAAATACAGAGACGTCGACAGCACCGGGGCTGCGATGCTCTGGGCCAGGGTGCGGAAGGTCCGCGCCATCTCGAAGCGGTAGATGGCGGCGATGGCGTGGATGTTCATGGCCGGTCCTTCACCAGGCTGACGAAGATCTCTTCGAGAGAGCTCTGGCGGGTGTTGAGGTCGGTGAAGTCGACGCCCTCGGCGTGCAGCCGGCGCAGCAGCGGGGCGATGCCGGTGGCCTCGGCCTGGGCGTCGAAACTGTAGACCAGCTCGCGGCCTTCGTCGGCCAGCGCCAGGTCGTAGTCGTCCAGGCCCGGCGGCACGGCTTCCAGCGGCGATTGCAGGTGCAGGGTCAGCTGCTTCTTGCCCAGCTGGCGCATCAGCACCTTCTTGTCCTCGACCAGGATGATCTCGCCCTTGCGGATCACCCCCACCCGGTCGGCCATCTCCTCGGCCTCCTCGATGTAGTGGGTGGTCAGGATGATGGTGACGCCGGTCTCGCGCAGCTTGCGGACCATCGCCCACATGTCGCGGCGCAGCTCGACGTCGACGCCGGCGCTGGGCTCGTCGAGGAACAGGATCGAGGGCTCGTGCGACAGGGCCTTGGCGATCATCACCCGCCGCTTCATGCCCCCCGACAGGGTCATGATCTTGGCGTCCTTCTTGTCCCACAGCGACAGGTCGCGAAGGATCTTCTCGATCAGGGCCGGGTTGGCCGGCTTGCCGAACAGGCCGCGGCTGAAGGTGACGGTGGCCCAGACGGTCTCGAAGGCGTCGGTGGTCAGCTCCTGCGGCACCAGGCCGATCTTGGTGCGGGCCGGGCGGTATTCGCGGGCGATGTCGTGGCCGTCGGCGACGACCGTACCGGTCGAGGGCCGCACGATGCCGCAGATGATGCTGATCAGCGTGGTCTTGCCGGCGCCGTTGGGACCCAGCAGGGCGAAGATCTCGCCGCGCTTGATCGTCAGGTCGACGGTCTTCAGGGCCTGATGGCCCGAGGCGTAGGTCTTGGTCAGACCCGACACCGTGATGATGGGTTCCACCCGGTCGTTCCCTTCGATGCGTGCGGTCCCGCGCCAGATGGGGGCGGGGAGGGGCAAAAGCCAGAGCCTTACATTTCTCCCGTCATTCCCGCCCTTGTGGCGGGAACCCCTGGTTCCGCTTTCACGTGAGGCGCAAGCGGATCGCTGGCGATCCGCCCCACCTGCACTTGCGGCTGACAGAGGGGTTCCCGCCACAAGGGCGGGAATGACGGGAGAGGATAGAGGCCGGAGGCTCTAGCGTCGTTATGCGCCGGAACCTGTCAGCAGCTGTCACCGCACCGTCAGCACCGCCCCGTGCACGCCCACCACCGAGACGCGGGTCCCGGTCGTCGGGGCGCTTTCGTCCTCGCCCTCGCCTTCGGTCTGGGCCGCCCACTCCTTGCCGTCGACGAAGACGCGGCCGCGGCCGTTCTCGAAGGCGGCGACCACCTCGGCCGGGCGGCCGAGCAGGCGCAGGGTGGGGTCGTTGAGGTCGGGGTCGGGACCCGCCAGGGCCGGCCGCAGGAAGCGGCGGGCCAGGTAGGTCGAGGCGATGGTCAGCACGGCGAAGAGGACGATCTCCACCGGCAGGCTGGTGGGGAGGAGGAGGGCGACGACGCCGACCGCCGCCGCCGAGGCGGCCGGCCACAGCAGCCAGCCGGTGCCGGTGCCCACCTCGATCGCCAGAAACGCGGCCGCGATCGACAACCACAGCCAGAAGGGATGGGCGACGAAGAAATCGATCAGGCCGGTCATGGGATCAGGCTCCCTTGCGCGGCGCGGACGGAACCGCGCTCGAACGCGACGCCGCCGGTGACGGCGTCGGACGCGGCGGGGCGTCGGGACCGCCCAGCGAGCGGATCAGCTCGCCGACCCCGGCCACCGTGCCGGTGATGCCGGCGAAGTCGGCCGGCACGATCACCGTCTTGGCGTTGGGCGAACGGGCCAGCTCGCCGAACGCCTCGACGTACTTCTGGGCGACGAAGTAGTTGATGGCGTTGACGTCGCCGCGGGCGATGGCTTCCGACACGAAGGCGGTGGCTTTTGCTTCGGCCTGGGCTTCGCGCTCGCGGGCCTCGGCGTCGCGATAGGCCGCTTCGCGCCGGCCCTCGGCCTGCAGGATGGCCGACTGCTTGGCGCCCTCGGCGCGGGCGATCTGGGCCTGCTTCTCGCCCTCGGCCTCGGTGATGACGGCGCGGCGTTCGCGCTCGGCCTTCATCTGGCGGGCCATGGCGTTGGTGATGTCGGCCGGCGGGGTCAGGTCCTTGATCTCGATGCGGGCCATCTTGACGCCCCAGGGGCTGGTGGCTTCGTCGATGGTGGCCAGCAGGCGCGAGTTGATGTGGTCGCGCTGGCTCAGCACCTCGTCCAGCTCCATCGAGCCGACCACGGTGCGCAGGTTGGTCTGGGCCAGCTGGGTGATGGCGTAGATCAGGTTGTCGACGCGATAGGCCGCGGCGGGGGCGTCCATCACCTGGATGAAGACGATGGCGTCGACGGTCACCGACACGTTGTCCTTGGTGATGACCTCCTGCTTGGGAACGTCGAGCACCTGCTCCATCATGTTGACCCGGCGGCCCACCGTCTCGACGAACGGGGTGAGGATGCTGATGCCGGGCTTCAGGGTGCGGGTGTAGCGGCCGAACCGCTCGACGGTGAATTCGCGGCCTTGCGGCACGATCTTGATGACGTTGACGACCAGCAGGATCGCCAGCACCAGAAGCACCAGAGGGACCAGAAAAGCGGTCACGAAAGCCTCCCGAGACGCGGCCCGGCGGCCCAAGCCGCCAGTCGCCGTGCGTCCATGAGGAGAATTTAGCGCGCCGCTCGCCCTTCCGCCACGGAATCCGGCGCAGCTTGCTCGTTGACCCGCACCGTCTGCGACAGCTTGTTGGCCAGAGCCCGGCCGCGAAGAGCGGCCTGGCGCTCGGCCCGGCGGCTTTCGGGGCTGCACTCGGGATGGGCGGCCTGGGCCGCGGCGTAGCCGCCGTTGAAGCGGTCGCGCAGCTGGCCGTCGAAGGTCTGGTCGGCCTGCTCCACCTCGGTCAGCCGCACCATGCGGGCTCGCCAGAACTGGTCGCCGACGCCCTCGCAGGCCTGGCGCAGGGCGTGGCTCTGGCCGATGGCGTAGGCCAGGTCCAGCAGCCGCTGGCGCTCGGCCGGCGCGCGGTCCTGGGCGCTGGTCACGGCCGGTGCGGCCAGCAGCAGGGCGGCCAGGAACGGAGTGGCGAGGCGGGCGCGAAGCATGCGGGCACTATCGCCGCAAGCGCCCCGCCTGTCATCGTCTCGCCCGCGAGGGGCGAAATCAACCTTGAGGATATCCACAGCGGCGCTTGCCCATTTCAAGTCGAAACTTCGACTCTTCAGGGCCTTGCTATCAACAAGGATCGGGATCAGGCTGTGGATAAGTCAGGGGTGGCGAGAAACGACCAACTCCGACAGCGCAGAAGGGAGGACGTGTCATGGCTGAAGTGCACTACGGCGTCGTCCAGGTGGGCGACCGGTGGACCATCATCGGCGACCAGCTCAGGTTCGGGGCTTATCGCAGCCGCCACGAGGCCGAAAAGGCCGCCAACCGCCTGGCCGAGCAGGCCACGGGCGTCGGCATACCGGTGCGCATGCACCTCCAGGACGAGACCGGCCAGCTGCACCGGCCCACCCTGATGAGCTGAGAGGGATGAGCTGACGCGCGGCGCGTGTCGGCGTCCCGACAGGTCCACGCAACGAAACCCTCGGTCCGCGCGCTTTAACCGACGTGCAAGCGCCGCCGTTGGATGCCGCCATGGCCGACTCCGCAGAAATGAACGACCGAGACACCCGCGCCGAGCGGGTGCACCACGCCTATGCCGGCAACCGCCTGCTGCTGGCCATGCCAGAGGACGCGCGCGCGGCGCTCAAATCGGCCATGACCCTGACCGCCCTGGCCCGCGGGACGGTGCTGTTCGACGTCGGCGAGGACGTGCGCACCACCTATCTGCCCTGCCGGCCGACCATGGTCTCGCTGCTGGTGCTGACCCCCGAGGGCCGCGAGGTCGAGGCGGCCACCGTCGGCTGGGAGGGCGCGCTGGGCGGCGTCGTCAGCGGCGGCCTCAAGCCCGCCTACGGCCGGGCGGTGGTGCAGGCGCCGGGACCGGCCTTCACCGTCCAGACCGCGCGTCTGGACGAGATGCGCCAGCGCTTCCCGGCCCTGGGCGACCTCTTCACCCGCTACGCCGACGCCATGATCGCCCAGATGATGCAGTCGGTGGCCTGCAACGCCCTGCACACCATCGAGCAGCGCTGCTGCCGCTGGCTGCTGGCCGCCCACGACCGGGCCGGCGAGGACATCGTGCGCCTGACCCAGGAGGCCCTGGCCGACATGATGGGCGTGCAGCGCACCACCGTCACCGCCGCGGCCAAGATCCTGCAGGCCGACGGCATCATCCAGACCCGCCGCGGCCGCGTCGAGATCCGCGACCGCCGCAAGCTGGAGCGCCGCGCCTGCGAGTGCCACGCCCAGGTCGAGGCCCATTTCCACAAGCTGCTGCCGGAACTGGACCTCGACGCCGGCTGAGGGGTCAGATCGCGTAGTTGAAGTTCGACGCGATGATGATCTCCACGCAGTCGATCAAGCCAAAGCTGCTGTTGGCGCTCTGGTCCTCATAATCGAACAGGGACCAGCCGCTGGCCGTGGGTCGGTTCTTGTCGAAGTAGCCGACGACCTGGTCCTGGATGTAGACGCCGCCCAGTTTCAGGCGCGTGGCGCTGGCGAAGTTGATCAGCAGGCCGTCGGCGGGCTTGTTGGGGATGGCCGCGACGTACAGGGCGTATTTCTGGGCGCCCGGATCGATGATCGGCAGGTCCTCGTACATGTCCTGCACATAGATCGGAAAGTTGCGGCCCTTGGTGGCGGGCAGCAGGACGCCGGGCGTGTTGTCGGGGATGTCCAGCGAAACGCCGAACGAAAAGGCCGCGACCTGCTGGGCGACGACGGGATCCAGCGGCGGCTTACGGTTGGGATCCAGCAGGGCCGGGATGATCCGGTCGAGCAGGTAGACCCGCTTGCGGACGGTGTCGAGCGAAGGCATGTCGCCCTGCCAGGGGCCGACATTGTGGTTGGCCAGGACGTTGGTCAGCGCCTTCAACACCCCCGGCAGGTCGGTGTCAGCCACGCCGTTCTGGTCGTCGATCTTCAGCGACATGGCGATGAATTCCGACGGGTGGGCGTAGAGGAAGTCGTGGCACTCCACCAGCAGCGACACCAGGCTCTGGTAGACGTGCGCCCGCGAGTTCAGCCCGGTGCTGCCGTGGCAGGTGTAGAACTCCCAGGTCGCGGGCGAGTGCGGCCCGGCGGGCACCGCATCGATGATCAGCCGCACGTCCAGCAGCCGCACCCCCGCCTCCAGTTGCTCGGTGATGCTGCGATAGTGGCAGGCGTAGGGCGTGTGGATGGTGGAGTTGATGGCGGCGCTGTCGTGCGTGCCCGGCAGGTTGATGTCGCCGATCAGGGTGTCGCCGGGAACGTGCGACAGCCAGACGCGCGGATTGATCAACTGCAAGGTCAGGGCGCCGGCGTTGTTGGCGGTGTCCGACCAGGAGATGTAGGTCTCGTCGCCGGTCGGGCCGTAGAGCATGTGCGCCGGCTCGCCTTTCAGCGACACCGTCTTGTCGCCGTTGTAGGTCACCGGCGCGTACCAGTCCAAGCCCCAGCCGGCGTAGCCGCCCGTGGCGCGGCCCAGCCAGCGGTCGCCCGGCGCGGTGTCCTTGGCCAGATGGAGGTCGCCGTTCTTGTAGGTCCACTTGCACCAGGCCGCTTCGGCCGTGGACTGGACCAGGGTCAAACAGTTGTCGTGCGTGCCCAGATAGCCGGCGAAGTCGCCGGACTGGCGATTGAAACACTTGACGGTGCGGTAGTTCATCGAGGTCCCCTGGCGATGGCGCGAGCTCGAGGAGGGCGGCTGCGCGACCAAGCGGACGCGACCTTATCTTCAGCTTTCAGCTGTGCGTGTGAAAATATTCACCGAGGGTTGTGCCTGTCTCGATCGGCGCCTCAGGCGAGCAGTCCCGCCGTCCGCCGGATCGCCGCTTCCGCTTCCTTGATCAAGCTGGCCACGATCTCGGCCGCCGGGCGGACGTCGGTGATCCCGCCGGCGCTCTGGCCCATGGCCAGGCACGAGCGCTCGGGGTCCAGGCCCTCGGTCTGGCCGGCGATGCCGCCCAGCACCCCGGCCTGGACGCTGGCCATGGCCTGCAGGGGGAAGGGCTGGATGTCGCCGGCCCGGGTCTCCCAGTCGTCGACATAGGGGTTGGCGCGCACCCGCATCGGCTTGCCGGAATAGCAGCGGGTGCGGACGGTGTCCTCGTCGCGGGCGGCCAGGATGGCGTCCTGGTAGAGCGCGCCGGCGTGGGCCTCGGCGCTGGCGATGAAGCGGGTCCCCATCCAGACGCCTTGCGCCCCCAGGGCCAGGGCCGCCGCCAGCCCGCGACCGTCATGCAGGCCGCCGGCGGCGATCACGGGGATGTCGACCGCCTGCACCGCCTGGGCCACCAGCGGCAGGGTGCCGACGAGGCCCGTGTGGCCGCCGCCTTCGCCGCCCTGGCAGATCACCGCGTCGCAGCCGGCCTCCTGGGCCTTCACCGCATGGCGCACCGTGCCGCAGACCACCATCACCTTCAGCCCCGCTTCGTGCAGTCGCGCCAGGATCGGCGAGGGCACGCCCAGGCCCGCGATGAAGGCGCTGGCGCCCTCCTCGATGATGACCTCGACGCTGGCGGTCAGGGCGTCGGGCGTGGCGGCCAGCAGGTCGACGCCGAACGGCCTGTCGGTCAGGGCTTTGACCTGGCGCATCTGCTCGCGGATGAAATTGGGCGAGGTCCCGGCCATGCCCAGCACGCCGTAGCCGCCGGCGTTGGAAACCGCCGCCGCCAGCGGCGCGTACGAAACCCCGCCCATGCCGGCCAGCAGGATCGGGTGGTCGATGTTCAGCAGGTCGCAGATCGGCGTGCGCAGGGCCATGGCGACGTCTCCCTTTCGCGGCCCTCTGGCGGGGCCGTCCGGGGGAGAGTGCGCTCGCCCTTGCTGGCGGCAAGCGTGCCGCGAGGTCAGGCGCGGGGCGGTGGTCCTGGGGCGCTATTCGTCGAGGATGCGCTCGGGATCCAGTTCCGGCGTCCAGAAGCAGGCGGCCATCGCCGCCAGCATGACGGCGACCATCGCCAGGAAACCACGCGGCGGGGCCAAACCCGCGATGTAGGGGCCCACGATGTCTTGCGGGGTCATCTCTCTCGTTTCCTCTGCAAGCAGCGCCCCGATCTGACGTCAGGACTGCCGTTCACGGAGCAAAGCGTCTCACCGAAGCGAAGGTTCGACAAGTCCCCATTTTTCAAGGGGTTATTGTGGACTCGCGGGTCCAGGATTGGGCAGGGCAAGCCATGACGACCCGCCTCGCCCCGCCCCGCCTCGCGCGCCTAGCGCCGCACGGTCAGGCCCAGGGACAGCGCCCGCGGGCTTTCGCCATCGGCGCGGCGGCCGGCGACCAGATCCAGGTCGACGCGACCGCCGCCCGGGGGCCAGCGCAGCCCGACCTGCCCGCCGGGGCGGCCGCCGTACCTTCGGAAGGCCTCGACCATCAGGACGAGGTCGTCGATCGGCGAGAGCTCGGCCTGGGCGCCGTAGAACATCGCGTCGCGCCGCGCCGCCGCGCGGGTGTAACTCCAGCCGGCGTTGAGGTTGATCCGCAGCCGCCGGCCGACCGGGAGGGTCATCGGAACCAGCAGGCCGGCGGTCTCCAGCCGCCCGGCGCGCGCGCCATAGGCGGCCGATCCCGCGATCCCGAGGCCCAGGCCCTGGTCCTCGGGCAGCAGGTTCAGTTTCACCGCCGGCCCGATCGTCGTGTCCGAGATCCCGCCGGCGGCCCAGGCGTGCTGTATCCCCGCACCCAGCTCAAGGCGGGGCCAGGCCTGGCGCGTGCAGGCCGGCGACAGGTTCACCAGCCCCTGACGGGCCGCCAAGCGCGTCGTCCAGGCTTCCAGGTGGCAGACGCCCGGCGTTTCGACCGCGGCGTCGTCGACGACGTGTTCGGCGCCGGACGCCCGAGCGCCTGATGCGGCCAGGAGACTGGCCGCGACGAAGAGGCTGGACGCGGCGACGGCCGCGCCCAGGAGGGTCTTTACGATCATGGTTCGCCCTCTTCCTTGGCGTCTAGGCCGGGTCGTCCAGCGAGAAGCGGTCGGCGCTCTCGTCGTACGAGAAGACCTCGGCGTAGCGGCTCCAGTTGGTCGCCGCGCGCAGGGTCTGGTCGGCGTAGTCGGGGGACATGGAGTCCTCCAGTTCGTCGCGGAACCGGCTGGCGGGGGCGGCGTGGCTGGGCCGATCGTCCAGCACCCGGCGCACGTGGGCGGCCAGGGGAACGTGGGCCAGCAGCTGCTGGGCGAAGATCGACTTGCGCGCGTCGACGTCGGCCTCGGCGTAGCGACGGGCCGTGGGCGTCAGCACCAGGTCGCCCTCGCGCAGTTCGGCCAGGCGCAGCAGCTGCAAGGTCTCGGCGATCGGAAAGAGCGCGTCGGCCTCGTACCGCAGCACCCGGGCCAGGTCGGGCATGTGCGCCCGGCCGTCGAACGGAGCGGCGCACACCGCCTCGATCAGGCCGGCCATGACGTTGGTCGAGACGCGCGGCAGCACCATGCCAAGGCCCATGCCGGGAAAGACCCCGTCGCGGGCGGCGGCCGCCGCCTGGTCGGGCCGGGTCATCTGGGCGTAGATCCGCTCGACCAGGGCCCGGAAGGCCGGGTCCTGGCGGTTGCGTGGCTGCGGCAGGTCGACCTTGACCGTCGACGCCACCCGGCCGGGATTGGACGAGAACACCAGGATGCGGTCGCACATCAGCACGGCCTCCTCGATGTTGTGGGTGACCATCAGGATCGACTTGATCGGCATCCGCCCCTCGTTCCACAGGTCGAGCAGGTCGGTGCGCAGGGTCTCGGCGGTCAGCACGTCGAGGGCCGAGAACGGCTCGTCCATCAGCAGGATCGAGGGATCGACCACCAGGGCGCGGGCCAGGCCCACGCGCTGGCGCATGCCGCCCGACAGCTCCTTGGGATAGGCGTTCTCGAAGCCGTCCAGACCGATCAGGTCGATGGCGGCCAGGGCCCGGCGACGGCGCTCGTCCGGGCGCACGCCCTTGGCCTCCAGCCCGACCTCGACGTTCTGCAGCACGGTCAGCCAGGGGAAGAGCGCGAAGCTCTGGAACACCATGCTGACCGTGGTCGGGCCGTCCTCGCGCGACGGGAAGACGATGTCGCCCGAGGTCGGCTTGATCAGGCCGGCGATCGACCGCAGCAGGGTCGATTTGCCCGAGCCCGAGCGGCCCAGCAGGCCGACGATCTCGTTCTCGTCGAGGGTCAGGTCGACATTGTCGAGCACCAGCAGGTTCGCGCCTTCGGCCTTGCCGTACAGGTGACGGATGGCCTTGGCTTCGACCAGGGCGGGCGATTGGGTGGGGGTGAAGCAGGTCATGGACGCTCTCCCTTAGGCCAGACGGAGGCGGCGCTCGGCGAAGCGGTACATCGGCCGCCAGAGCACGCGATTGAAGACGATGACGAAGACGGACATGACGGCCACGCCCAGGGCGACGCGGGCGCTGTCGCCGGCGGTGGTGGCCCTGGCGATGTAGGCGCCCAGGCCCGCGGCCTCGAGGCGCTGGTGGCCCCAGCTGACCGCCTCGGCCACGATGCTGGCGTTCCACGACCCGCCCGAGGCGGTGAGCGCGCCGGTCACGTAGTAGGGAAAGATCCCCGGGATCGCGACCTGCCGCCACCACTGCCAGCCCCTGAGGCCGAACATGCCGGCGGCCTCCTTCAGGTCGCCCGGAATGGCGCTGGCCCCGGCGATGACGTTGAACAGGATGTACCACTGGGTCCCGAACACCATCAGCGGCGACAGCCAGATGTTCGGGTCCAGGCGCAGGGCGACGATGGCCGCCACCGCGAACGGGAACAGCACGTTGGCCGGGAAGGCCGCCAGGAACTGGGCGATCGGCTGCAGGCGCTCGGCCCAGGCCGGGCGTAGGCCGATCCCGACGCCGATCGGGACCCAGACGAGGGTGGCCAGGGCGATCAGCACGACGACGCGGACCAGGGTCGCCAGGCCCAGCAGCGAGACCTGGCCCAGGTCGCCGAGGGTCAGGCGCTGGCCGAGGAACGACCACAGCAGCCCGGCGCCGCCGACGACCGCGATGGCGACCAGCGCCAGCCAGAGGCCGTCCAGGACCTTGTCCAGCGCCGGCGGCGGCGCGGGCAGGCGCAGGGCTGGCAGGCGGACGGGCGGACGCAGGCCGGAGACGACGCGGGACAGCCTCGCCAGCGGCCTGGCCAGCGACCGGATCCAGACGGCCCGGCGCAGCAGGTCGTACAGCCACGAGGCCGGGCGCTGCTGGCTGGCGGTCTGTTCGAAGCGGAACTTGTCGGCCCAGGCCACGACGGGACGGAACACCAGCTGGTCGTAGAGCACGATGACCACGGCCATGGCGGCCACGCCCAGGGCCAGGGCCCGCATGTCCTGACGGGCGATGGCGACCGACAGCCACGAGCCGATCCCGGGCAGGGTGACGGTGGTGTCGCCCACGGTGATGGCTTCCGACGCCACCACGAAGAACCAGCCGCCCGACATCGACATCATCACGTTCCAGACCAGGCCTGGCGTGGCGAACGGCAGTTCCAGCCGGACGAACCGGCGCCAGGGCGAGAAGCCGAACTGGCGGCTGACGTCGTCCAGGTCCGCCGGGATGGTCCGCAGCGACTGGTAGAAGCTGAAGGCCATGTTCCAGGCCTGGCTGGTGAAGATCGCGAAGATCGCCGCGCATTCCACGCCCAGCTGGCGGCCGGGGAACAGGCCCATGAAGAAGGTGACCGTGAAGGTCAGGAAGCCCAGCACCGGCACGGACTGCAGGATGTCGAGGGCGGGCGCGATCAGGAGCTCGGCCTTGCGGCTCTTGGCGGCCAGGGTGGCGATCGTGAACGTGAAGACGAGCGAGGCGAAGAGGGCCAGGAACATCCGCAGCGTCGTGCGCAGGGCGTATTCAGGCAGGCGGGCGGGATCCAGCGTGACCGGGGCGGCGTGCAGGGCCGCCAGGGGCTGGCTCATGTCCTCGGCCCCGCGCACGACCAGGACGGCCGCGGCGGCGAGCAGGAGGAAGGCGACCAGATCCGCCCACGAAGGGACGGTTCCGGCGCGAAGAAAGCGCGCGAGCGGACGCGCGGCCTTGAGGTCTCCGGAGAGGAAAACCATGGGGCTTGTCCTTGTGACTGTGGCCGCGACCGGCCGTCAGCAAGGAGCCCGTTGAACCCCTAGCGTGACGCCGTTCGCGGCGTGTTGGATCGACTGTGACTGTCGCTGGGCATGGGGCTTGGGTTTCCGTTGAAAGCGTCGTCGCCGCGTCGCGGCATCGAGCGCGGCGGCGGGATGCGCCCGTCGACCGACGTTGTCAAGTTGCTGTGGAGAAGATCCGTCGAGCGGCCATCTTTTTCCGAAGCCCGCGCTCCGGGGCGCGGCGATCGGGCGATGCGCCTAGCGCCCGAACAGCGCGTAGGTCTGCTCGATGACCTGCCGGGTCAGGTCCCATTCGACGGCGGCCATGGCCTCTTCGCGGGTGAAGAAGCGGGCGTCGGCGGCGTCGTCGCCGGCCTTGGGTTCGCCGCCGGTCCATTCGGCGGCGTAGTCGAACATCACGAAGTGGCGGGTGGTCTCGCCGGTCTCGCGCGAGGTGAAGACGCCATCGACCACGTCGATGAGGCCCAGCAGGCGGGCTTCCACTCCCGTCTCCTCGCGCAGTTCGCGCAGGGCCGCGGCTTCCGCCGTCTCGCCGAACTCGATCCGTCCGCCCGGCAGGCTCCATTGGCCAAGACGCGGCGGCGTGCCGCGCTTGATCAGCAGCACCTCATGCCCCCGCAGGCAGATGACGCCGGCGGTGGGGGAGGGGATCGGAGCGGGGGTGTTCATGCGAAACCAGACTTCAAATCTACCGTCGAGCGCTCCCCCACCAGGGGCAAACACTCGCCGAGCCAAGCTTCCGCCGCCTTGCGCCCACGGGCCTTGAGGTCGGTCAGAAAGCTCCACTCGGTATTGAACTTGGACGCCAGCGACAGGTCGGCCAGCGGCTCGTCGGCCTTGATGGCGTGCAGCAGCATCCGCCGATAGCGCCCCCGGGCGTTGTCTTTCAAGAGGCCTTCGTCGAGCAGCTTCTGCACGAAGCCGATGGCGCGCAGTTCCGAGGACAACGCCGCGTTGAAGGTGATCTCGTTCAGGCGGTCCATGATCTCGCCCGGGGTCTTGGGCGTCTCGTCGCGGACGAAGGGATTGAGGCTGACCAGCAGGATGTCGTCGGGGGTCTTGTCGTAGAACAGCGGCCACAGCGGCGGGTTGGCCAGAAAGCCGCCGTCCCAGTAGGGCTCGCCGTCGATCTCCACCGCCTGGAACACCTGCGGCAGGCAGGCGCTGGCCAGCACGTGGCGGGCGGTCAGCTCGGTCTCGCGAAACACCTTGGCCTTGCTGGTGCGCACGGCCGTGGCGGCGATGTAGAGCTTGACCGGTGAGCGGGTCCGCAGGGCTTCGAAGTCGATCGTCTCGTCGAGAATGTCGTTCAGCGGATTGAGGTTGAACGGGTTGAACTCGTAGGGGCTCATCGACAGGGCCAGGGTCTCGGCCAGCCGCCAGCCCGGGGTGTTCTTGATCCAGTCGGCCGCGCCGCCGAACGCGCCCCCGAACGCGCTGGTCCAGATGCTGGTGTCGCCGAAGACGTTGCGGCCGCCGTTGCGGTTGACCTGCTTCCAGAAGTCGTCGAGCGAGGCCTTGGCCCCCTCGCGGCCGCCGGCGATCAGGCCCGAGGCATAGGCCACCGCGTTCATCGCCCCGGCCGAGGCGGCGGTGATGGCCTGGATCTCCAGGCTCTCTTCTTCCAGCAGCCGCTCGATCACGCCCCACTCGAAGGCGCCGTGCGAGCCGCCGCCCTGCAGCGCCAGGCTGATCGGACGCGGCCCCTTGGGCTTCCTCTTCAGCGGCGCGATGGGCATGGGGTCTGCCTTTGCCTCTAGAGCGGATCGATAGTCACAGCCTCAGCCCCCTTCTCCGAGCCTCCCCGCGAAGGCGGGGATCCAAGCCGAGTCTGTGGGCCTGACGCGGGAAGCGCCTCATCCTGAACGTCAGCTTGGATCCCCGCCTTCGCGGGGATCTTACGGCTGAAAAGAGCTACTGCGCCGTCCAGCCGCCGTCGATGGCGAAGGAGGCGCCGTTGGCCGAGGCCCCCAGGTCGCTGACCAGGTACAGAAGCTGGCCCGAAAGCTGCTCGAAGGTCACGAACTGCTTGGTCGGCTGGGCGGCCAGGATCACGTCCTTCATCACCGCCTCCTCGCTGATGCCGCGGGCCTTGGCCTGGTCGGTGATCTGGGCCTCGACCAGCGGGGTCTTCACGAAGCCGGGGCAGATGGCGTTGCAGGTGATGCCCTGCTGGGCCACTTCCAGGGCGATGGTCTTGGTCAGGCCCAGAATGCCGTGCTTGGCGGCCACATAGGCCGACTTGTAGGGCGAGGCCACGAGACCGTGCGCCGAGGCGATGTTGACGATCCGCCCGCGGCCCTGCTCGCGCATGATCGGGATCGCCGCCTTGCTGGCGTGGAAGGCCGACGACAGGTTGATGGCGATGATCAGGTCCCACTTGTCGTCGGGGAATTCCTCGACGGGGGCCACGTGCTGCACGCCGGCGTTGTTGACCAGGATGTCCAGCTCGCCGAACTCGGCCTTGGCGGCCTTGACCATGTCGGCGATCTCGACCGGCTTGGTCATGTCGGCGCCGTGGTACAGCACCTCGACGCCGTGCTTCTCGGCCAGTTCCGAGCGGGTGCGCTCGATGGCGGTCATCTCGCCCAGGCCGTTGAGCACGATGTTGACGCCTTGACCGGCCAGGGCGTCGGCCAGCGCATGGCCGATGCCGCTGGTCGAGCCGGTGACGATCGCGACCTGCCCCTGCAACCCGAAATCAACCGCCATGACGCGCTCCTGCTGGCCTGCCTGGGCCGCTCGAATTGTTGCAACGCAACATATAGCCCGCCGTTGCGAAAGAACGAGGGGCTATAAATTCATCGTTAGATGAATTCAGGGCTGCGGGCGAGCGAAAACCCAGTCGGCCTCGGTGGAGAGCTCGGGTCGGAAGCGGTAGCCGTCGCGGTCGAAGGCCTTGAGGTCGGCGGCCTTCTCGATGCGGCCGTCGATGATGTGGCGCGCCATGCGGCCGCGCGCCTTTTTGGCGTAGAAGCCCAGCACCTTCAGGGTTCCGGCCTTCTCTTCCTTGAAGTGGCAGGTGACCACCGGCAGCTTCAGGGCCTTGGCGTCGACGGCGCCGAAATATTCCTGGCTGGCCAGGTTCACCAGGGTCGGGTCCGCGTGGCCGGCGGCGGCCTCGTTGAGGGTCTTGGCGATGGTCTCGCCCCAGAAATCATAGAGGGTGGCGCCGCGCTTGGTCTTCAGGCGGGTGCCCATCTCCAGGCGGTAGGGCTGCAGGGCGTCCAGCGGCCGCAGCACGCCATAGAGGCCCGACAGGATCCGCAGGTGGTCCTGCGCCCATTCCAGCGAGGCGCGGTCGAGCTCACGGGCGGCCAGGCCGGCATAGACGTCGCCGTTGAAGGCGATCACGGCCTGCAGCCCCTCTTCGACCTCCGGGTCGAAGTGCTGAAAGCGCTCGCGGTTCAGGTCGGCCAGCTTTTCGGAGATGTGCATCAGCCGGCGCAGGTCGGCGGCCGTCAGCTTGCGCGTGACCTTGGCCAGTTCGGCGATCTGCGGCTTCAGGGCCGGCGTCGTCAGCGGCAGCACCTCGCTGGGCGCGGTGAAGTCGAGCGACTTGGCGGGAGAGATGACCATCAGCATGGGGACGCAGATAGAGGCTTTGGCCCCGCTTCGCCAGCGGTGTGGGCGCCTCTTAAGCCCGTAAGGGGCGAAGCGCCCCTCAGGCCAGCGTCAGCACCAGCGGTCCGTTCCGCGTCGCCACCAGGGTGTGCTCGTACTGCACGGTGGGCTGGCCGCGCGGCGGACGCAGGGTCCAGCCGTCGTCCAGCTCCTCGACCCAGTCGGCGCCGAGCGACAGGAAGGGCTCGATGGTGAAGACCAGGCCCTCGGGGATCGTGCGGCGGTCGCGCGGCTCGCGCCAGGTGGGGATCTCGCGGGGCTCGTCGTGCAGCGAGCGGCCGACCCCGTGGCTGGCCAGGTTGCGCACCAGGCTGTAGCCGTTCTTGTCGGCGAAGGTCTCGATGGCGCCGCCGATCGCGTTCAGCCGCGCGCCAGGCTGCACGGCCCGGATGCCCGCCCACATCGCCCGCCGGCCGTCGCGGCACAGCCGTTCGATGCGCTTGGTCGTCGGCGGCACGGAAAAGCTGGCGCCGGTGTCGCCGAAATAGCCGTCCAGCTCGGCCGAGACGTCGATATTGATCAGGTCGCCGGCCTTGATCACCGTGTCGCCGGGAATGCCGTGGGCGCAGTCGGGACCCACCGAGATGCAGGTCGCGCCCGGAAAATTATAGGTCAGCTCCGGGGCCGAGCGCGCGCCGTCCTTCTCCAGCAGGGCGCGGCCGATGTCGTCCAGCTCCCGGGTGGTCATGCCGGGCTCCAGGGCCGCGCCCATGGCCGCCAGGGTGCGGGCCACCAGGGCGCCGATGACGCGCAGCTTCTCCAGCTGGTCTTCGTGCTCGATGGTCACGGCAGGGTCTCGACGGCCTTGGCCGCTTTGGGGCCGTTGGGCGCGGGATCGTCGCCGTCCACGCCGGCCTCCCGCAGCTCGCGCGCCACCAGTTCCTGGAAGGTCAGGTGCGGGTGCAGCTCGCACAGCATGCCGATCCTGATCCAGAACGCCGCCTGGCCGTTGATCGACCGGTACGACGCCTTGCTGGCCCGCCGCAGCTGCTCGTGCAGCTCGTCCTCGATATTGACGATGCCCATGGGATATCTCGATCATATACGTTTCGTATATGCGATATATGGCCTGGGTGCGGACGAGGCAAGCGATGAAGACGGCCAAGCTTGCCGCTGGACAATCGGCCCTCGTTCGCCTCACGGTTGGGCGCAGCGTGGGGGCGAGTGCATGACGAGCGTGATGAAGCGGGCGGTGGGGCTGCTGCTGTTGGCGATGGCGCTGGCCGTGGCGGGGTGCAAGCCTCTGTCGTTGAGGAGCGATCCGGCCGCCGAGGCCGCTGCGCGCGCGGTCTATGACGACATCGCCGCCGGCCGGGCCGAGGCCGTGCGATCGCGGATGGCGCCGGAGGTCGCAAAGACGACCATGCCGGCCGCGATCCTGGCCCTGCGCCGTCTCGCGCCGCCGGCGGAAACGGCCGAGCGTCGCTTGATTTCCTTCGAGACGATCTTCCAGCCCGGCGTGGAGACCTTGGACCTGACCTACGAGCTGCAATTGCGGGACGAGGCCGTGCTCTATCACGTGCGGCTGGTGCGCGCCGACAAGACCCAGGCCTGGCGGCTCTGGGGCTGCGGCTTCAATCGCGCCAGCAACGCCGAACTGGCCAAGGGCGCCTTCACCCTAAGCGGTCGGACGCCTTTTCAGCTGGCGTTCCTGGCCGTCGCGGTGCTGTCGCCCCTCTTCATGCTGTGGGCGGCGGTCGCCGCCTTCCGGGCCCCCGGGCTGAAGCGAAAGTGGTTGTGGGTTCCGCTGTCGTTCCTCGGCGTCGGCGTCGCGTCGATCAACTGGACCACGGGCGCGGCGGGCTTCCAGCCGATACACATCGTGCTGCTCGGCGCCACGGCCAGCAAGCAGGGCTACGCCAACTTCTACCCGTGGATCCTGAAGTTCACCGTGCCGGTGGGCGCGGTGGCCGTCCACCTCCGGGCCTGGAAGGCGCGGCGGGCCGTCAAGGTGACGGCGCCGCCGGCTCTCGATCAGGCAGCCTGAGGGCGGCCCTATTCGGCCGCCGCCGACGATGTCGAAGCCTGCTGCCCCTTCGCCGCCGCGATCAGTTGGCGGGCGTGGGTCTGGACCTGGCGCAGGGTGGCGTTGGTCATGACCTGGGTGGTGTCGTTCAGCGCGTCGGTCACCCCGAAATAGGTCGGGTAGGCCGCCAGGTGGTTGGCGACGATCAGGCCGAAGAAGTCCTGCAGGCTGGCGTAGTCGACGTCCGGCGGCGTGGCCGCGAAGGTCTTGTGGGCGATCGGGGTGTAGGTCTTGAAGGCGAGCAGGCCGTCGGCCAGCAGGTCGATCGAGCCCAGCAGGGCGTCCATCTCCAGCTTGAACGCCAGGTCGCCGGTGTTGGTGAAGAAGCCCTTCAGGTGCACGTCGTTCCAGGCGGTGGGCACGATGTCGTGGGCGTTGACGATGTCGGTGTTGAAGGGCGTCGGCCCGGTGTCGGCCGGCTGCGGGTAGAAGTGGGTGTAGAGGGCCGCGAAGTCCGGATTGCCGGGCGTCGGGCCGGCGCTGGGCAGGGCCAGGTGGGTGATGCCCGGGAACGGGCCGCCGTTCTGGCCGATCACCGCCGTCGCCAGGGTCGGCGACAGCGCCCCGCCCAGGCTGTGGCCGGTGAAGATGATCGTGCCGCCGGTGTTGGCCTTGGCCCAGGCCGTGACGAAGGCCTGGATGCCGCCGCTCTTGGCGTCGCTCATCGCCAGCAGGGCGGTGATGCCGGTGTGGGTGGCGTGCGAGATCTTCGGCGACGGCGCGCCGGTAAAGCCGCCGTTTCCATAGGCCCAGTCGACCTGTCGGACGATCGCGAAGTCCTCGGCCAGCCAGTCGTAGGCGTCGTCCTCGTTGGTGCCGGCCATGGCCACCACCAGGCAGGGCGCCCCGTTCACCGTGGCCTGCGCCGCGTACAGCAGGTTGTCGGCGTAGTAGAGCGCGGTCGGGTCGTCGCCGTCGTGGCTGGCGGCCTCGGGGCCCCAGACGACCGACCAGTCGGCGATCTGGCCGGCGTTGTCGGTGACGAAGGCGGCCACGGCCTGGGCCACGATGGCTTCCAGATTGGCCAGGGTGTCGACCTTGTCGCCGGCGGCGTTCGACAGCCAGGACAGGCAGAAGGCCTGCTGCTGCAGGGTCAGGCTCGAAGCGGGCGTGTCCGTCATGATCGCCTCCGTTGCTCAGGGTTCCGGGGTCTGCTCGGCGGCGGCCGTCGGGCTCCGCCGGCGCGCACCATAGCACGATGTCAACCTCCGGATGTGTCTGGCCGCACAAGCCCGCCGCTCGCGCTGGACAAGGCGCGAGCATGGTCTAGCTTCCTCCACCAGGGGTTTGTGGGGGCGTATCGCGTGAAATCGAAATCGAACTGGCGCGCCGTGCTGGCGGGCGCGGCCTTGGCGTGCGCCGCTTTGCTGGCGGGATGCAAGGCGCTGACGCCGGATCCGTCGCTCGATCCGACGGCGCGTGAGGTCTACGCCCAGGTGCGCTCCCGCTCGCCGGCGCTGCAGGCGCGCCTGGCGCCCGGTCTGAAGACGCCGCAGGCGATCGCCCAGCTCGAGCAGGTTCGCGCCTACATTCCGCCCGGCGAGCCGACCGCCGGCGCCATGATCGGCTGGAACGTCTCCACCGTGGTCGGCCAGCAGCAGACGGCCGTGATCAGCCACGAATACGACTATCCGGGCAAGGTCGTCCTGGCCCAGGTCGCCGTGCAGCGGCCGATCGGCGCCAAGGCCTGGACCGTCACCGGTTTCCACGTGCAGGTGGCGACCCCGGCCGAACTGGAAGGCGTCCGCTTCACCCTGGCCGGCCGCAAGCCGGGCCAGTACGTCTTCCTGGCGGCGATGGCGGCCAGCCTGGGCCTGATGCTGGCGGCCGTGATCAAGGTGATCCGCTCGCCACGCCGCAAGTTCAAGTGGCTCTGGCTGCCGGTGGCGCTGCTCGGCGTGGGCGCCTTCCAGATGAACTGGTTCAACGGCTTCTTCGGCTGGAAGCTGATGAACGTCAGCCTGATCGGCTTCACCGCGGTGAAGGGCTTCTCGCGCTTCGACACCTGGCAGCTGTCCTTCATCTTCCCGCTGGGCGCCATCCTGATCCTGGCCGGCGTGCTGGGGCGGCCGCGTCCGACCAAGGCCAGGACGGAGCCCACGCCAGCGCCGGCGGCGGTCGATCCGGCGAGCTGACGATTTCCTCCGCGCCCGCCGCCCGCTAGGAAGGGGCCATGAACCAAACCCTCGCCCTCGCGGCCGCCCTGGCCTGGCCGCTGCCGATGATCGCCGCCCTCTACTTCGTGGCCCGCACCAAGGCGCTGAAGCTGCGGGTGATCTGGGCGGTGCTGGCCTTCGTCGGCGTCGGGGCCTTCTGGATGAAGCCCTCGACCGGCGAGTGGGGCTTCGTCCCGTTCGCGATCAACATCCTGGGCCCGGGCGCGGCCAATGGCCTGCTGAAGGCGACCTTCCCCGCCGGCGCGATGCTGTCGCTGATCATGGTCTATTTCGCGCGACGCAAGGGCAAGGCGGCGCTTGGCGCCTAGAGCGTCGTGGGTCGGATTAATGAAAGGCGGATTTATCGTCAGCGCTCTTGTGAAAGGTATTTTCAAAAATACTTTTCACAAATTTGAGGAATTGAGCTAGCTTGCAAGGCGCGAAACGGGCTCGAACATGCCGCCGTGCATTCCTGACGAACTGCCGCTGACTGACCTGAACTGGCGAGGCCTGCTCCCGATCGTCGGGAGAGCCAATGCGGCCTTGGCGCGCTACGATGGCATGCTGCAGACTCTGCCCAACCCGGCCGTCCTGCTGTCGCCGATCACCGTCAACGAAGCGGTCTTGTCGTCGCGGATCGAGGGCACGCAGGCGACGCTCGATGAAGTGCTGGAGTTCGACGCTGGCCTGGGCGCCGCCGACGCTCGCCTCGGCGATATCGAGGAAGTCTCCAATTATCGCGTCGCCGTTCAGGTGGCCGAACAAGCCTTAGCCGAACGTCCGCTGTCGCTTTCGCTGATCAAGAGCGTTCATCAACGCCTGATGCAGGGCGTGCGTGGCAGGGACAAGGAGCCTGGCGCGTTCCGGGTGGACCAGAACTGGATCGGGCGTCACGGTGATCCCATCGAGCGGGCGCGCTTCGTGCCGCCGAGCCCGCTGGTGCTTCCGCAGGCGTTGGAACGTTGGGCCGCCTATGTCGGCTCGGAGGACGAGGACCCCATCCTGCAGGTGGCCATCGCCCACGCGCAGTTCGAAATTCTTCACCCGTTCAAGGATGGGAACGGTCGTATAGGGCGCATGCTTATTCCGCTGCTGCTCTATCAGCGACGGGCTCTTTCGAGGCCGATGTTCTACTTGTCGGAGTATCTCGAAGCGAACCGGGATCGCTATTACGACCGCCTGCTCGCCATCACGAGCGATGGCGACTGGCACGGTTGGCTCGACTTCTTCGTCGGCGCCGTGGTCTCGCAGGCCGAGGCCAATCTGGAAAAGGTCAGAGCGATCCGGGATCTCTACGAGGAGATGCGACGCCGCTTCGTGGAGGTGACGCACTCCCAGTTTGCGATGAGCGCGGTCGATGCGTTCTTCATGCGGCCGATCATCCCCGGACCGGAGTTCGGCCGCATTGCGGGGTTCAACAACCGGATCACCGCCAACGGCATGTTGCGCCAGCTGGAGGGCGAGGGACTGATCTCCCGGGTCAGGGAAGGCGCTGGACGCATTCCTTCGGTCTACGCCATGCCCCGCCTGATCAACATCACGGAGGGACGGGTCGTTCTTTGATGCACAAGCCGCCTAGAACAGCACCCGCGGGTTCATGATCCGCTGCGGGTCGAGCGCCGCGCGGATGGCGCGCAGGGCGGCGACCTCGATGGGGTCCTTGTAGGCCAGGGCCTCTGCCGTCTTCATCGCGCCCAGGCCGTGTTCGGCGCTGATCGAGCCGGTGAAGCCGGCGGCGATGTCGTGGACGATGCGGGCGCCTTGCTCGCGCAGGGCGTCATGGGCGTCGTCGTCGCCGCCTTGGGCCTTCAGCACGTCGTAGTGCACGTTGCCGTCGCCCACATGGCCGAAGGCGACGATGCGGGTTCCGGGGAAGGCCTTGTCGATCGCGGCGTTGGCCTGGCCGATGAACAGCGGGATCTTCGAGACGGGCACGCTGACGTCGTGCTTCCAAACCGCGCCTTCCGGCTTCTGGCCGGCCGAGTGGCCTTCGCGGATGTGCCAGAAGTCCTTCATCTGGGTCTCCGTCTGCGCCACGGCGGCGTCGTCGATCAGGCCGCTCTCCAGGGCGCCGGCCAGCAGGCGTTCGAGCGCCGCCTCGGCCGCGCCGGGCTCGCCGCTGGCGATCTCGATCAGCACGTACCAGGGATGCTCCGTGGGCAGAGGATCTCGCAGGCCGGGCACGTTGCGCACGGTCAAAGCAAAGCCCAGGCGGCCCATCAGTTCGAAGGCCTCGACCGCGCCGCCGGTCTCGTCCTTGGCGCGGGCGAGCAAGGTGATGGCGTCCTCGGGCGAGGCCAGGCCGACGATGGCCACGGCCCGCGAGGCCAGGGGCGCGTGCAGCTTCAGAGCCGCGGCGGTGACCACGCCCAGCGTGCCCTCGGCCCCGATCAGCAGCTGCTTGAGATCGTAGCCGGTGTTGTCCTTGCGCAGGCGCTTGAGGCCGTTCCAGATCTCGCCGTTGGGCAGCACCGCCTCGACGCCCAACACCTGCTCGCGCATCATGCCGTAGCGCAGCACGGCCGTGCCGCCGGCGTTGGTCGAGATCAGCCCGCCGATGGTGCACGAGCCTTCCGAGGCCACGCCCACCGTGAACCGCCGGCCGACGCTGGCCGCCTGCTGATGGGCCTCGTAGAGAGTGACGCCGGCTTCCAGCACCATGACGTCGTCCAGGGCGTCGACGTCGCGCACCGCGCGCAGCTTCTCGGTCGACAGCAGGATCTCGCCCTGCGGGATCTGGCCGGCGACCAGGCCCGTGTTGCCGCCCTGAGGCGTGATCGCCACGCCCTCGGCCGCGCAGATGCCCACCACGGCGGCCACCTCGGCGGTGGTGCGCGGGGTGACCAGCAGCGGGGTCTCGCCCTTCCAGCGCCCGCGCCATTCCACCAGCTTCGGCGCCAGCCGCTCGGGATCCTGGCTCCATCCGCCCTCGCCCAGCACGGACTTCAGGCGCGAGACGACATCTGCGGGAACGGGCTTGGTCATGGGCCGCAGGATAGGGCGGAACGGGGAGGGGGTGAAGGCTTGTCCCCGATCCCTCTCCCCTTGCGGGAGAGGGTGGCCTCCGAAGGAGGTCGGGTGAGGGGTCGCACGTACGGAAACGCCGCGAAAGCCGATCAGCTTTCGCGGCGTCTGACTTTTGAGAGACCCCTCATCCGTCGGCTTTCGCCGACACCTTCTCCCGCAAGGGGAGAAGGACGCGCCCTACTTCCCGTCGCGGAAGGGATCCGCCGGGTACACCCCCAGGATCTCGAACTTTTCCGAGAAGAACTGCAGCTCGTCGAAGGCCAGGGCCAGGCTGCGGTCTTCGGGGCGGCCGTCGACCTCGGCGTAGAAGAAGGTGGCCGTGAAGGCGCCGTTCTCCATGTAGCTTTCCAGCTTGGTCATGTTGACGCCGTTGGTGGCGAAGCCGCCCAGGGCCTTGAACAGGGCCGCCGGCAGGTTGCGCACCCTGAACACGAAGCTGGTCACGCAGCGGTGGGTGAACGACGGAGCCGGCGGGGCCGGGTCGGCGGTCATCACCAGGAAGCGGGTGGTGTTGTGGCGCTCGTCCTCGATGTCGCGGGCCAGGATGTCGAGATCGTAGATCTCGGCGGCCAGGGCGGGGGCGACGGCGGCGCGGGTCGGGTCGGGCTTGGCGGCCAGGGCCTTGGCCGCGCCGGCGGTGTCGCCCGCGCCTTCCTTGGCGAGACCCAGGCGCTTGAGGCTGTTGCGGCACTGGCTGAGCGCGATCGGCATCGAGACGGCGGTCGTCACGGTGTCCAGCGTCACGCCCTTGTTGGCCATCAGCTGGAACCGGATCGGCTTGAAGCGCTCGCCGATGATCTTCAGGCCCGACGCGGGCAGCAGGTGGTGGACGTCGGCCACCCGGCCGGCGATCGAGTTCTCGATCGGGATCATGCCCAGCTGGGCCGCGCCGGTCTTGATGGCCTCGAACGCCTCCTCGAAGGTGGCGCAGGGCAGCACCTCGTAGTCGGGGAAGTAGGTGCGGCACGCCTCGTGGCTGTTGGCGCCGGGTTCGCCCTGGAAGGCGATCTTCTTGAGGGTGCTCATCTAGCTTTCAGTCTTTTCGGCGTGGTCGCGCGCGGCCTGCAGGTCGGAAGGATTGTCGACGGAGATCGGGGCCTCGCCCGCCACCGCCGCGCGGATCGTCAGGCCCAGCTCCATGGCCCGCAGCTGCTCCAGCTTCTCGCGCTTTTCCAGCGGCGAGGGGAGGGCGGCGTTGAAGACCTCCAGCGCGGCGCGGCGATAGCCGTAGATGCCGATGTGGCGCCAGACGGGCGCGTCGCCATAGAGGGTGGAGCGGGTGAAGTAGAGGGCGCGGCCGCTGGCTCCGTCCGGGTCCATGGCCAGCACGGCCTTGACCACGTCGGGGTTGGCGCGGTCGTCGGCCGAGGCTTCCGGCGCCACCACGGTGGCGATGTCGGCGTCGGCGTGGGCGGCCAGCTGGCCGGCGCAGGCGGAGAGCACCGCCGGGTCGACGAAGGGCATGTCGCCCTGCAGGTTGATGATCACGTCGTGGACGCCGTCCGGGTCCAGCACCGCCAGGGCCGCCAGGATGCGGTCCGAGCCCGAGGGCAGGGCCGGATCGGTCAGCACGGCGCGGCCGCCGGCGGCTTCCACCGCCGCCACGATCTCCGGATCGCCGGCCGCCACGGCCACCGGGCCGATGCCCGCGGCCTCCGCCTGGCGCAGCACGCGCACGATCATCGGCAGCCCGCCGATGTCGGCCAGCGGCTTGTTGGGGAGGCGGGTCGCCGCCATGCGGGCGGGGATGAGGACGATCGGGTTCATGGCGTACCGGAGTTGGGCGAAACGCGGTTCGCCCGGGTTGCGCACGGGGCGGTAGCGTGTCAGAGACCGGAGCGCAACATCGCGCGTGGGACGACCATGGGGGGACCCGCGCTCATAAATCGGCTCCGCCCACGTAAGGCGGGCCAATAAAGAGGCTGACAAGGCTGAGATGAGCGACCTTACGTTCAACAAGATTTTCGGCGGCGTGCTCCTGACCGGCCTGGTGATCTTCGGTCTGCGCGAAGCGTCCGACATCGTCTTCAAGAAGCACGAGGTCGAGGAGGCCGGCTACGAGATCGCCGTCCAGGAAGACACCGGCGGCGAAGGCGCCCCGGCCGCCGAGGTCCCGCCCGACTGGGGTTCGGTGATCCTGCTGCCCGCCAATATCGAGGCCGGCAAGGCCGTCGCGGCCAAGTGCGCCTCGTGCCACAACTTTGATTCGGGCGGCCCCAACGGCACCGGTCCCAACCTCTACGGCACCCTGGGCAAGCACCCGGGCACGCACCCCGGCTTCGCCTATTCGTCGGCCATGACCGACTTTGGCGGCAAGAACCCGCAGTGGGACTACGACCACGTCGACCAGTTCCTCAAGGGTCCGCAGAAGTACATCTCGGGCACCAAGATGACCTTCGCGGGCCTGAAGAAGCAGGAAGACCGCATCGCCATCATCGCCTACCTGCACAGCCTGGGCTCGACCCTGCCCGTGCCGGCGCCCAAGCCGGCGGCCGCCGCCGCTGCTCCGGCTGCTGCGGCTCCGGCCGCGGAAGGCGCCGCGGCTCCGGCGGCTGGCGCTGCTCCGGCCCCGGCGGCCCCGGCGGCCGCGGCTCCCGCCGCCCCGGCCCAGCACTAAGGCTCCAGACAGCCTGAAACCAAGAGCCCCGCCGGTGCGAACCGGCGGGGCTTTTTCTTTACGAACCTCCCCCTGTGGGGGAGGCGATCGCGCAGCGATCGGTGGGGGAAGCTATTGCGAACTCGGCCTGCGCAACGGAAGCTGAAAACGGCCCCCCACCGGCCTTCGGCCGCCTCCCCCAGAGGGGGAGGTTCCTACGCCCCCGTCGTCTCCGCCGACAGCGCCCAGAGCCGCTCGGCCGCGTCCGGGTCCAGCGCGTGCGGCAGCACTCCGGCCCAGGGCTTGTCTTTCGTCCAGGCAACGGCCTGCTTGCAGTCTTCCAGATAGAGCCCGCCGACGCCGTCGAGCTCGGGCCCGACCGCCGCCCAGACGCTGGTGGCCGCGCCCTGCTGCGGGGTCTTGAAGCCGTCGCGCGGCTTGCCGTCGTCGCCGATCCAGCCCAGGGCGACCTGCTCCTCGATCGGCAGGTGGCGCTGCAATGGGGTCATGATGCCGCCGGGCATGACGGCGTTGGCCCGCACGCCGCGATCCTTGAACCGGGCGTCGAAGCCGACCGCGAACAGGCTGTTGGCGGTCTTGGCCTGGCCGTAGGCCTCCCACTTGTCGTAGGGCCGGTGGCGGAAGTGCGGGTCCTCGAAATCCACGCCCGAACGGCGATGGCCGATCGACGACAGCGACACCAGGCGCGAGGGAACGCCCGCCCCTTGCGCCCCCGCCACGAGGTTCTCGGCCAGCAGCGTCGACAGCGCGAAGTGGCCGAAGTGGTTGGTGCCGATCTGCATCTCCAGCCCGTCTTCGGTGTAGGCGAGCGGGCAGGCCATGACGCCGGCGTTGTTGATCAGCAGGTGCAGCGGCGCCTCGCCCCAGGCCTGAGCGAAGGCGCGCACCGAGGCCAGGCTGGAGAGGTCGAGCATGGCGAACCGCGCCTTGCCGGGTCCGGCGGTGCGTTCGATCTCGGCGACGGCTTCCGCGCCCAGGTCGGGCTTGCGGGCGGCGATCACCACCTCCGCGCCCGCCTCGGCAAGCGCACGGGCGGTCTCGATCCCGATGCCGGTGGCCGCGCCGGTGACGATGGCGGTTCGCCCCGTGAGGTCATGACCGGCGACCACCTCGCCGGCGGTGCTGCGGGCCCCGAAGGGCGAGACGATGCGGTCGGCCATGGCGAGGATCCTTGTCGGTCATGAGGAACCTCCCCCTGTGGGGGAGGCGATCGCGCAGCGATCGGTGGGGGGAGTTTCCGCGAAGCCGGCCTATGCAGCGGAAGCTGAAAACGGCCCCCCTCCGTCGCCTTTGGCGACACCTCCCCCAGAGGGGGAGGGTCTTTGTATCCTACCCCACCTTGCTGAAGTCCGGGGCCCGGCGCTCGGCGAAGGCCATGAACGCTTCGCGGGCTTCGGCGGTCTGCAGGCGCTCGGCGAACAGGGCGCCTTCCTTGTCCATCAGGTCGGCGATGGCCTCGGCGTCGCGCATCAGGCGCTTGGTGACGGTCAGGGCGCCCAGCGGACGCTTGGCCAGCTGGTCGGCGGCGGCGCGGGCGCGGGCCCGCAGCTCGTCGGCCGGGACCACGGCGTTGGCCAGGCCCCAGGCGGCGGCGGTCGTTCCGTCCACGGCCTCGCCCAGGGCGAACATGGCGTAGGCGCGGGCGTGGCCGATGCGGGCCGGCAGCAGCCAGCTGGAGGCGGCCTCGGGCGCCAGGGCCAGATTGACGAACGGCACGGTCAGGCGGGCGTCGGGCGCCACGAACACCAGGTCGCAGTGCAGCAGCATGGTCGTGCCCACGCCGACGGCCTGGCCGTGGACGGCGGCGACCAGCGGCCGGGTGGCGTTGGCCAGGGCCTTCAGGAACCGCCACACGTGGCGCTCCTCGGTGAAGGCGCCGGTGGCCTGGGCCACGAAGTCGCCCAGGTCGTTGCCGGCGCTGAAGCTGTCGCCGTCGCCCTGGAACACCACGACCCGGATCTCCGGATCGCGCTCGGCGCCCTCCAGGGCGTCGGCCAGGGCGCCGTACATGGCGTTGCTGAGGGCGTTCTTCTTGTCCGGACGGGCCAGGGTGATGGTCAGGACGCCCGCCTCGCGGTCAATCTTCACGTGCTCGGTCATTGGGGAGCGTCTCCTTTGGGGAACTTGGTCTGCAGGCTCG
>Ga0160492_100388_pt1 | contig 27184 bp, 26 predicted proteins | sample DID2MG_FD_108258 | JGI IMG/M metagenome (GOLD analysis project Ga0160492, IMG submission 108258) | Enriched soil microbial communities from UW Madison campus, WI, USA - DID2877_E24_FP2 MG | ecosystem: Environmental > Terrestrial > Soil > Unclassified | place: USA: Madison, Wisconsin | collected... | reverse complement strand
GGCCTCTTCCTCGGCTTCCGAGTGCTCGTCGACGCGCTGCAGCGTGGTGATCAGGTGCTCCTTGAGCCCCTCGTGATCGATCACGTCGTCAGCGATCTCGCGCAGGGCGACGACCGGGTTCTTGTCGTTGTCGCGATCGACCATCAGGGCCGCACCGGCCGAGATGCCGCGGGCGCGGTGCGCCGACAGCAGGACGAGCGCGAAGCGGTTCGGAACCTTCTCGACGCAATCTTCGACGGTGACGCGGGCCATGAATTCCTCGGGCTGAGCGTTGGCTCTTGCAAAATAGGGCTCCGTGCGGCGTCACGCAACGCCGCTTCGGCTGTAACCCAGCTTTCGCGAGGCGGCGTGTATGCCCCCTCCCCGGCGCAAAGTCCAGTCGCAACAACGGTCACGATCGGGAAGTCGCTTCGATACAGGCCCGCGACAAGGTCCAGAATCCCGAAAATCGGCCGCAACAGCGTTCGCCGACCCTGTCGCCATGATCATTTCGCACCGCCACCGCTTCATCTTCATCAAGACCCGCAAGACCGCCGGCACCAGCATCGAGGCCTATCTGTCGAGCCTGTGCGGCCCGGAAGACGTCGTCACCCCCGTCCATCCGCCCGAACCCGGCCACCAGCCGCGCAACGCCGCCGGCTTCACCAACCACATGTCGGCGGCCCAGGTCGCCGCCAAGGTTCCCGACCTCTGGCGCGACTACTTCACCTTCTGCGTAGAGCGGAACCCGTGGGACAAGACGCTGTCGCACTACTTCATGAAGCGGAACTCGGCCTCCCACGGCGGCGATCGCGAGCTTTGCCTGGACCGCTACCTGGCCGCGGGCGACTACGCCCTGAACCTGCCGCTCTACGCCAGCCGGCTGTCCGGCAAGCCCCTGGTCGACCGGGTGCTGCGCTACGAGCACCTCGACCGCGAACTGGGCGATGTGTTCGAGCAACTGGGCGTGCCGTGGTCGGGCCGCCTGCCGGTGAAGGCCAAGAGCGGCTGGCGTCCGGATCGGCGCTCCTACCGCGAGGTGCTCAGCCTGCGCCAGGCCGTGCGGATCGAGAAGATCTTCGCGCGGGAGATCCGGCTGCACGGCTATGCGTGGTGAACCGCCCTCTTCCCCGTAAGATCCCCGCGAAAGCGGGGACCCAGGCTTTTTCTGAAACGCGCGGTGCTCAACGATAAAACGCCTGGGCCCCCGCTTTCGCGGGGGTTTTACGGATTGGGGGACGGCCGAGCGTCAGCCCCCACGCTCGCCTCGACCGCCAGCTCAGCCGCCGTCCGCCCGAGCACAGGGTGAACCCATTCCGCCGCCACCTCCGCCAGCGGCCCCATGACGAACAGCCGCTCGTGGGCGCGCGGATGCGGCAGGACGAGATTGCCGTCGGTCACCGTCCGGCCGTGGGCGATCAAATCCAGGTCCAGCGTGCGGGCGGCGTTGCGCTCGGCCCGGGCGCGACCGAACTCGGCTTCGATGCGATGCAGGGCCGCCAGCGCCTCGGCCGGCGCCAGGTCCGTCTCCACCAGCACGACGCCGTTCAGATAGGCCGGCCCGGTCGGATCGGGCCAGGCGGCCGAGGTCCACCAGCCCGAGCGGGCGACCACCGCCATGCCCTCGCCGGCCAGCGCCGAAACCGCCGCTTCCAACAAGGCCTCGCGACTCGTATAGGCTCCAGGCAGATTGCAGCCGAGGGCGACGACCACGGCCGCGTCCAGACCATTTCGATCAAGCCGATATTTCAAGGATTTACCCGTGACCTTCTATCCGACCGAGCGGTTGGCGCTGTTCATCGACGGGGCCAATCTCTATTCCGCCGCCAAGGCGCTGGGCTTCGACATCGACTACCGCAAGCTCCTCGACGAGTTCAAGAAGCGCGGCCTGCTGGTGCGGGCCTACTACTACACCGCCATCGCCGAGAACGACGACTATTCGCCGATCCGGCCGCTGGTCGATTGGCTCGACTACAACGGCTTCACCCTGGTGACCAAGCCGGCCCGCGAATACACCGACAGCCAGGGCCGCAAGCGCTGGCGCGGCGACATGGACATCGAGATCGCGGTGGACATGATGCAGATGGCCGACACGGTCGAACACCTGGTGCTGTTCTCGGGCGACGGCGACTTCCGCGCCCTGGTCGAGGCCGTTCAGCGCAAGGGCCGCCGCGTCACCGTGGTCTCCACGATGAAGAGCCAGCCGCCGATGACCAGCGACGACCTGCGCCGCCAGGCCGACAACTTCGTCGACCTCAACGACCTGGGCAACATCATCGGCCGCCCGCAACGCGCGCCGCAACAGCGCTACACCACCGCCGACGCCCGCACCCCGGCCGAACGCGAAGCCGACGACGAATACTGAGACTTAAAGGCCATGCAGCACTCCAACATCGTCGGCGAGGTCGTCCCCTCCCCGGCCGAGCCGCCCCGCGACTGCCCGCTGTGCCCGCGCCTCGTGGCCTATCGCCGCGAGAACGAGGCGCTCTATCCGGACTATTTCAACGGCCCGGCCCCGTCGTTCGGCGACAAGGACGCGCGCCTGCTGGTCGTGGGCCTGGCCCCCGGCCGCAAGGGCGCCAACCGCACCGGCCGTCCGTTCACCGGCGACTACGCCGGGACCCTGCTCTACGACACCCTGATCAAGTACGGCTTCGCCACCGGCAAGTTCGAGGCGCGCATCGACGACTCGCTGAAGCTGGTCGGCTGCGCGGTGACCAACGCCGTCCGCTGCGCCCCGCCCGGCAACAAGCCCGAGACCTCGGAAGAGAACACCTGCCGTCCCTTCCTGAAGGCGCGGCTGGACATGTTCCCCAACCTCAAGGCCATCGTCACCCTGGGCGACGTCTCTCGCCGCAATGTGCTGAAGACCCTGGGCCTGAAGGCCTCGGCCGGCATCCCCGGCCACGGCTCGGAATTCCAGGCCGGCCCCTACCGCATCTTCAACAGCTATCACTGCTCGCGGCTCAACACGAACACCGGACGCCTGACGACGCCGATGTTCGAGGAGCTGTTCGCGCGGGTGAGAGCCTATGTGGACGCGGCCGACTAGGCCTTGGGCCGCAAGCGATCCAGGGTCAGCGCCCCGTCGGGATTGAGCCGAACCTCGGCGGCGTACTTCTCGTCCTGAACGCGGAAGCGCTGGCTGCCGTCCTGGGCCACGACGCCCGTGGGACGGGCCACCGCCAGCAGCGCGGTCGTGGCCTCGACCAGGGCCTGCCCCGCCGCCACGACCGTGGCGGCGTTGGTCTGCGTCAAGAACGCGACCACCTCGCGCACGCCGACCGACAACCGGGTGAAGCCGAGGGTCTTGCCCGAGCGGATCCAGCCGCGCAGCGCTTCGCCGACGGTCGATGGGTCGCTTGCCCCGTCGGCCCGCACCCCTTTCAGACGCTCGAACAACCAGGGCTGCAGAATCTCCAGGGCAGCGCCGACCGCGGCGGCGCGCGCATCCGGCGCAGCCGCCTGCCCCGCCCGCAGGGCCAGGGTGACATAGACCTCGACATAGTCGGCGAACTCGGCCGGCGAACAGGCCTTGCCCAGGGCGAACAGCGCCGCCTCGCGGGCGATCGCGGTCCCGGCGCGACGCACCGTATCGAGCAGACCCAGCACCGCGGCGCGGTCCTGGCTGTCCATGAACTGGAACACCGGCGCGTCGCTGACGCCAAGTTCCGACAGCAGGGCGCGGCCCGCCCAATGTTCGGCCGGGGTGAGCAACCCATGCTTGGCCAGCACTTTGCGCGCCTTGGCCACCGCAGCGGCCTGCGGATTCTGCTCGGCGCCGGTCACCACTTTCAGGTCGGCGGCGCCCAGGCTGAGCAGTTTCAACGGGCTGACCGCGAGACCCAGGGTGGGCAGCAGGACGAGATCGGAACCGTGCAGGCCCGACTGCACGGCAGCGACGAGCACGCTTTCGTCAGCGAAGTCGAAACGTGTCGGGCTCGCGCCAATCGCCCACTCCGCCCAGGCCGTCGCCGACGGGATCAGGGCCAGCACCTGCTGGGTGAGCGGGGAAAGGTCTTCCAGGCGCCGATAGAGGCGGCCAGCCACGGTCAGGGTCATCGTCACGCACTCCCGAAATCCAAAGCCGCGCGTACAATTCGCGCCGCACCCGGGAGGAGCCGCCCTCGAGACGCCCTCCGCTGGCGGCGGCGACCTTCACAGCCTTGGATTGACCGGAACTTAAGGTCGCGCCGTCCAACCGTTGTCGCTCAGCCAGTCGCGCAGGCGCTCGGGCCAGACCTTGATGGCCGCCTTGTCGGTGCGGAAGCCCATGTTGAAGGCGTGGCCGCCGCTCTGGAACAGATGGAACTCGACCGGAACCTTGGCGGCGCGAAACTTCTGCAGCAGCTCCACCGGCGGGGCCGAGCAGCACTCGTCGTCGTCAGCCGCCAGGATGAAGGCGGGCGGCGTATCGGCCGGGATCTTGTCAGGAATGCCGGTCGGCCCCGGATAGATCAGCACCTGGAAGTCGGGCCGATCGCTGACGGCGTCGACCGCGTCAACCTTCGGGTCCTTGGCGGTCGAACCGTAGACGGCCAGGTCCACGACCTCGCCGCCGCCGGAAAAGCCCATCAGGCCGATTTTCTTCGGATCCACCCCGAACTCGGCGGCGCGCGAGCGCACCAGCCGCACGGCCCGCACCGCGTCCTGGCGGGCGTGGTCGATGGTGTAGGGCGAGCCTTCCTCCTGGCTGAGGCGATACTTCAGCACGAACACCGCCACGCCCATCGGGTTCAGCACCTTGGCGACGTCGGTCCCTTCCGGGTGGATGACCAACATCTTGTGGCCGCCGCCCGGCAGGACGATCACCGCCGCGCCCGTGGCCTTGTCGGCCGGCGGCAGATAGGCCGTCACCGACGGGTCGTTGATCGACTTGGCCCAGTATTCGGCCGCCTGCTCGGGGATGGCCTTGCGGGCCTCGAAGCCCGGCGCGCCGTTGGGCCACAGGGCCACGCGCTGCTGGGCGTGCGCCAGGGCGGGCAGCGAGAGCACGATACCCGCGGCGAGGATCAGGCGGCGCATCACAGCTTCACCGTCCGGCCTTCGCGGGCCGCCTGGTAGATGGCTTCGATGATCCGCAGGTCCTTCAGCCCCTCCTCGCCCGGCACGATCGGATCGCGGCCGGTGAGGATGCATTCCGACAGGTGGTCCAGCTGGCCCGCGAACTGGCTCTTCCTTGCCGCCGGCGGCGTGCGGGGCCTGGCCTGGCCGTCGAGATTGGCCCTCATGGTCTGGCCCTCGTAGCTGGTCGCCGGATCGATCTCGACCCAGCCCTTCGGCCCCGACACCCGATAGCGATTGCAGTTGGCGCTGTAGGTCGAGACGCAGTTGGCCGTCGCCCCCGACGGGAACAGGAGCTGGAAGTTGATGGTGTCCTCGACCTCGGCGAACACCGGATTGGAGCGGTCGGTCGACTCCATGGCGTTGACCGCGATCGGCTCTTCGCCGGTCAGGTAACGGGCGGCGTTGAGGCTGTAGATGCCGATGTCCATCAGGCTGCCGCCGCCCGACAGCGCTTTCTTCACGCGCCACATGGTCGGATCGCTGGCGGTCCAGCCATGGTCGGCGACGATGGTCGCCACCGGTCCCAGAGCCCCGCCGCGCGACAGGGCGATGGCGTCCAGATTGTGCGGCTCGAAGCGGCTGCGATAGCCGATCATCAGCTTGCGGCCCGCGGCCTTGCAGGCGGCGATCATCGCCTCGCAGTCGGCGGCCGAGGTCGCCATCGGCTTTTCGCACATCACGTGCTTGCCGGCCCTGGCCGCCCGCTCGGTGAACGGCCGGTGCAGGCTGTTGGGGGTGATCACATAGACGATGTCGACCGCCGGATTGTCGGCGATGCGGTCGAAGGTCTCGTAGGAATAGCGGCCGCTTTCCGGGATCCCGTACTGTGCGCCGTACTTGGCCAGCTTGTCGGGTGAGCCGCTGACCAGGGCGACCAGCTTGGAGTGCTCGCACTCGGAAAAGCGCGGCATGATGATCTGGGTGGCGTAGTAGCCCAGACCCAGCACCGCGTAGCCCAGCTTGCGGCCCTCGGCTTTCGCCTGGGCCAGGGCGGCGGCCGGCGCCGTGGCGGCCATGGCGCCGACGGCGAGGCCGGCCTGCAGGAACGTGCGCTTGTTCATCACCTCGCCCTTCCCTTCTTTCGCTACCAGACCAGGCCGGTCGTCTTCAGCCGCACCCGCGCCAGGGTCTTGTCGGCGGTCAGGAACAGGGTCCGCCCGTCCTCGCCGAAGGCGCAGTTGGCGATCGGGCCGCCTGTCTCGATGACGCCGATCAGCTCGCCCGCCGGCGTGATCACCAGCACCCCGCCCGGCCCCGTGGCGTAGAGCCGCCCCTCGGTGTCCAGGCACATGCCGTCGGGCAGGCCCGGACCGCCGGCCTTGTGCAGGGCCGCGGCGTCGAAGAACACCTTGCGCGAGGTCGGCAGGCCGTCGGCGCCCAGGTCGTAGGCCATGATCACCGGCCCTTCCGGATCGGAGACCGCCACATAGAGGCGCTTCTCGTCAGGGCTCAGCGCCACGCCGTTGGGGAAGGTCAGCTTGTCGTCGACCACCGCCAGCGAGCCGTCGGCCCGCACCAGATAAACGCCGTTGAAGGCCAGTTCCTTGGCCGGCGAGTCGTTCAGCCCTTCCAGGCCATAGGGCGGATCGGTGAAGTAGATCGCGCCGCCCTTGGCCACCGCCAGGTCGTTGGGGCTGTTGAAGCGCTTGCCCTGATAGCGGTCGACGACGACGCTCTTGGCCTTGGTCTTCAGGTTCAGCTTGGTGATCGCCCGGTAGCCGTGGTTGCAGACCAGCAGGTCGCCCTTGGCGTCCAGCGCCATACCGTTCGAGCCCGGCTCGCGGAAGATCTTGGTCGGCGGGCCGTCATAGCCCGACGGCGACAGGAAGACGCTTTTGCCGTCCTTCTGGCTCCAGCGGTACATGATGTTGGCCGGCACGTCGGAGAAGACGAGGTACTGGCCGTCCTTCACCCAGACCGGCCCCTCCGACCAGACGAAGCCGTCGGCCAGGATCTCGATCTTCGCATCGGGCGCGACCACGGCGTCGAGGGCGGGCGACAGGCGACGAATGGCGCCCACGGTCGGGGCGGCGGCTTGAGCGGACATGGAAAGGCCTCCGGCGGCGAGTGCGGCGCCGGCTCCGAGAGCCAGCGTGACGGTGCGGCGCGTCGCGGTCATGCGTGAGGCCTCCCTTATGCGGTTATTGCTTTTGACAGCGATGTCATAGCAATGCCCGCCCAGGTTGGCGAGACGCTTGTCGACACGTCTTGAGATTTGCGGCGCTCCCTCAGGAGCGCACGCGCGGCACGCAGTCCAGCCAGCGGGCATAGGCCGCCTCGCGCGCATGGACGGCCATCGCCGGCTTCAGGTCCTCGGCCGCCGGGCGCGCCTTGGCGGCCGTCTCCACCGAATCGTAGACCCCCGCCCCCAGCCCCGCGAACAGGGCCGCGCCCAGGGCCGTGGTCTCCTGGTAGCTGGCCCGCGCCACCGGCAGGCCGGTCAGGTCGGCCAGGCGCTGGCAGAACCAGGCGCTCTTGGACATGCCGCCGTCGATGCGCAGCTGGGCCTCGCCGAGGAAGGCGTCGGGCGCATCGGCTCGCATGGCCTCGATCAGGTCGCGGCTCTGCAGGGCGCAGGCGTCGTAGGTCGCCGAAGCGATCTCGGGCAGGCCGGCGTCGCGGGTAAGGCCGAAGATCGCGCCCCGCGCCTTGGCGTCCCACCAGGGCGCGCCGAGACCCGTGAAGGCCGGCACCACGACGACGCCATGGTCGGCCTTGGCCGATCGGGCCAGGGCCTCGGCCGAGCGCGGACCGCCGGTGATGCCCAGCCCCTCGCCCAGCCACTGGATCGCCGCGCCGGCCACGAAGATCGAGCCTTCCAGCGCATAGGTCGCCTGGCCGTTCACCCGCGCCGCCACCGTCGTCAGCAGCCGCGAGGCCGAGACCGGCCGCGTCGTCCCGGTGTTGATCAGCATGAAACAGCCGGTGCCGTAGGTGGCCTTCATCTCGCCCGGCCGGATGCAGCCCTGCCCCATCAGCGCCGCCTGCTGGTCGCCGGCCACGCCCCGGATCGGCAGCGGCCGGCCCAGCACCTGGGCGCCGACCTCGCCGAAGTCGGCGGCGCAGTCCAGCACCTGTGGCAGCAGCGAGCGCGGCACGCCGAACAGGTCGAGCATCGGCTGCGACCAGTCCTGAGCCTGGATGTCGAACAGCAGGGTGCGCGAGGCGTTGGTGGCGTCGGTCACATGCCGCGCCCCGCCCGTCAGCTTCCAGATGACCCACGTATCCATGGTGCCGGCCAGCAGTTGGCCCGCCTCGGCCCTGGCCCGCGCGCCGGGCACGTTGTCGAGCAGCCAGGCGATCTTGGTGGCCGAAAAATAGGGGTCGAGCAGCAGGCCGGTGACGGCCGTGACCTCAGCCTCCTTGCCGTCCTTGCGCAGCTTCTCGCAGGCCTCGGCCGTGCGGCGATCCTGCCAGACGATGGCCGGATGGATCGGCCGGCCGGTGGTCTTGTCCCAGACCACCACCGTCTCGCGCTGGTTGGTGATTCCCAGCGCCACGACCGCGTCGAGGTCGGCGCCGGACTTCTCGACCGCCTCGCGGATCACGGCGACGCAGGCGGCGGCGATCTCGTCGGCGTCGTGCTCGACCCAGCCATCCTTGGGGTAGCTCTGGCGCAGCGGACGCCCGGCCTCGGCCACGGCGGCCCCTTCGCTGTCGAACAGGATCGCCCGCGTGCTCGTGGTGCCCTGGTCCAGCGCCAGGATCAGTGCTCGCCCCATACGCGTTTCCTCTTTCAAGACGCCCGCTTCACCTGCGACAGAGCGCCGCTATTCTCTCGGTTCCGTGGCTTGACCTGTTTAAGCATGTTTTCATCTGGAAACACCAAGGTGCCCATAGTCTCGTTTGGCGCCCGAGGAGGGTCGTGAGCCAAGCCGTACAGACCGCCGAACTTCTTGCCCTGGCCCGCAGTCGCGAGCCGGAAGATCGCGAACGGCTGCTCTCCGGGGTGATCGATCTGTGCGAGACCGGCGAAGCGCAGGGCAAGCCCGCCGCGCCCGAAATCCAGATCCTGCTCGATTCGATCTTCATGACCCTGGTGGTCGAGGCCGAGCGCGACATCCGCCAGCGCCTGGCCGAACGCCTGGCCGACGCGGCCTGGGCGCCGTCGGCCCTGGTCAACATCCTGGCCCTCGACGAGATCGAGATCGCCCGCCCGATCATCGCCCGCAGCCCGGTGCTACAGGACCACGACCTGATCCGCCTGCTGGTCCAGGCCACGCTGGAGCACCAGATCGAGGTCGCCCGCCGCCCCGGCCTGCGCGCCCCGGTGGTCGAGGCCATCCTCTCGCAGGCCGAACCGGCGGTGCTGACCGCCCTGGCCGGCAACACCACCGCCCAGCTCAGCCAGGACGCCATGGGCCGCCTGGTCGGCCACGCCAAGGACGTGGTGGCCCTGCGCTCGCCTCTGGTGCGCCATCCGGGCCTGTCGCCCCTGCTGGCCGAGCAGCTCTATCTGTGGGTCGGCCGCGCCCTGCGCGACTCGCTGGCCGAACGCTTCGAGCTGGACCCGGTCAAGCTGCGCGCCGCAGTCGACGAAGCCACCCACGCCGCGCACCTTGGCCTGCAACCGACCGCCGTCGGCGCCCTGTCCGTCGAGGACGAGGCCGACCGCGAGGAGATGGAAGCGGCCTTGGTCGAGAAGCTCGACTCCGCCGGCCAGCTGCGCCCCGGCTACCTGTTGCGGGTGCTGCGGGAAGGCCGCCTGCCCCTCTTCGTCTTCGCCATGGCGCGGTTGGGCCGCTTCGACGTGCGCCAGGTGCGCCGCGCCATCGACAGCAACCGTCCCGAACTGCTGGCCCTGGCCTGCTCGGCCGTCGGCATCGACCGCAGCGTCTTCCCGACCATCCTTGAGCACGTGCGCCAGTTGAACGGCGGCCGTCCCGGCGGCGGCGCGGAAGCCGCCCGCAAGGCCAGCGGCGCCTTCGGCCCGTTCCGTCCGGACATCGCCGCCATGGCCTTCCGCCAGGCCGTCAGCGCCGCCTGACGAGGTCTTTCCCCACGTTGTTTGACAAGCGCCGGGCGATCCCGCCACTTGGGCCGGCATGTTCCAAGCCCAGCCTTACTCGACTCGCCTGACCTTCCAGGCCAGCGACCGCCCCGAAGCCATCGAGGCCCGCGAGCGCCTGACCGCCCGCTATGGCGACGCCGGCGAGGACGCCCAGATCGTCGTGGCCCTGGGCGGCGACGGCTTCATGCTGGAGATGCTGCACGAGACCATCCTCAGCCAGAAGCCGATCTACGGCATGAACCGCGGCTCGGTCGGCTTCCTGATGAACGAGTACAGCGAGGACGGCTTGCTGGAACGGATCAACGCCGCCGAGCGCGCTGTCATCCATCCGCTGGCCATGGTCGCGATCGATTCTCGCCGCCGCCAGCACCGGGCGCTCGCCATCAACGAGGTCTCGCTGCTGCGCCAGACGCGCCAGACCGCCAAACTGCGCATCTCGATCGACGGCAAGGTGCGGATGGGCGAACTGGTCTGCGACGGGGCCCTGGTGGCCACCCCGGCGGGCTCGACCGCCTACAATCTGTCGGCCCACGGGCCGATCATCCCGATCGGCGCCCAGGTGCTGGCCCTGACCCCGATCAGCGCTTTTCGACCCAGACGGTGGCGGGGCGCGCTTTTGCCGCAGAACGCGAGGGTGACGTTCGAGGTCCTGGAATGCGATAAGAGGCCCGTCAGCGCCGTGGCCGACAACTATGAAGTCCGCGACGTCGTCGAGGTGCACATTTCCGAAGACCGAGGTTCGACCCTGTCGATGCTGTTCGACGCGGGCCGCAGTCTCGAGGAGCGTGTGCTGACCGAACAGTTCTCTGCGTAAGCTTTCGTGTGGGTGAAATCGCGATCTCACTCATTCTTAACGCCTGGCATGTGACCGTTCCCGAAGTAACGCCGACGGGGAGGCGACCCGATGAATAAGCCCGCTGAGGTTATCCAGGTGCCGAACATGCTCAAGCTCAAGGTGGGCGGGCGTGGCGGTATCGACATGGCCGCCATCGCCAAGGCCGAAGCAGCCTTGAAGAGCCTGTCGGGCAATTTCGCCCAATGGCTCAACGACGAGATCACCAAGCTCGAAGCCGCCCGCCAGGGCGTCCGGGCCGACGGCCTCACCGCCCAGACGGTCGAGACCCTCTATCTCCGCGCCCACGACCTGAAGGGCCTGGGCGCCACCTACGAATTCCCGCTGATCACGCGCCTGGCGGCTTCGCTGTGCAAGCTGATCGACGATCCGGCAACCCGCCTGCAGGCGCCGATGTTCCTGGTCGATGCTCACATCGACGCGATCAAGGCCTGCGTGCGCGACGAGATCAAGACCGACGAGCACCCGGTCGGCCGCGCCCTGGCGGTCGAACTGGAAGGCCGCGTGGCGGAATATCTGGCCGGATAACGCCGGCCAGAATCCCCATTTGCGTCAAGGCTGTAACAAGCTCGACTGACGTCCGATACCAACACAACAAACTGCCGGCAGAGTTCTCCGGGAACCTGACGCTCCTTCCAACGGAGCGCCGTTCCCATGGGTCAGCACACCACCACCATCCGTCCCGCGCGCCGCGCCGCCTCGCCCGCGGCCGCCGACTGGAACCGGCCGCAGGTCTCGGTGGTCATCTGCACCCTCGACGAACACGAGGCCATCGGCGGCGTGCTCGAGGCGCTGAGCGCCGACCTCGCCGACGTCTTCCATGAGATCATCGTCGTCGACGACTCCGCCGACGACCTCACCGCCCGGGCCGTGCTGGACGTGGCCATGCGCCGTCCCGCCATCCGCCTGCTCAAGCGCGAAGGCGTCGGCGGCCTGGCCTCGGCCGCCATCGCCGGCTGGGACGCCGCTCGCGGCCAGACCCTGGCGGTGATGGACGGCGACGGCCAGCACGATCCGCGCCTGATCGGAGCCATGCTGCGCAGGATGAGCGCGCAGCAGCCCGACCTCGTCGTGGCCAGCCGCTATCTCGACGGCGCGGGCTCGGGCCTGTCGGGCGTGCGCCACGCCATCAGCCGGGGCGGCGTCAACCTGGCAGGCCTGCTGCTGGGCCTGCGCCTGGCCGACCCGATGAGCGGCTGCTTCCTGATGAGCCGCGACTGGTACGAGGCCGTCCGCCCACGCCTGTCGGGCGTCGGCTTCAAGATCCTGGTCGACGTGGTCGCCTCGGGCACGCGCCGTCCCGCCGTCGCCCAGATCCCCACTGCCCTGCTGCCGCGCGCCGGCGGCGAGTCCAAGCTCGACCTGCGCGTGGCCTTCGACCTGATCGGCCTGCTGGCCGAGAAGCGCACCAACGGCGTCCTTTCGGCGCGGCTATTCCAGTTCCTGGCGGTCGGGGCCAGCGGCCTCGTCGTCCACCTGGGCGTGCTGGGCGCGACACAGGCCGCCGACATGGCCTTCTGGAGCGGCCAGACCCTGGCCATACTGGCGGCCATGACCTGGAACTTCGGGCTCAACAATGTCCTGACCTTCCGCGACAAGCGCCTGCGGGGCGCGGCCCTGTGGCGCGGCCTGCTCAGCTTCTACGCCGCCTGCCTCGGCGGCGCGCTGATCAACGACCTGGCCGGCGCGGGCCTCAACGCCATCGGCGCGTCCTGGGCGCTGGCCGGGGCCGGCGGCGCGGTGCTGGGCGCGCTGTGGAACTATCACGCCTCGCGTCGGGTCACCTGGCGCGACGTTCCCGAGAGCCCCGAGGCCGAAGCCCAGGCCCCCTCCTCCCTGGCCGGGGAGAGCCGCGCCTGACCGCTTCCCCCGCTCCCGACCGCCGCGCCTGGATCCTGGCCGGCGGCCTGCTGCTCGCCGCCGCCTTCGCGATCCGCGCCTGGCAGTTCGGCAACCCGCTGCTCCATGTCGACGAGAACTTCTACCTGCTGGTCGGCGACCGCATGCTGCACGGGGCCCTGCCCTATGTGGACATCTGGGACCGCAAGCCGGTCGGACTGTTCACGCTCTACGCCGCCATCCGCCTGCTCGGCGGCGACGGGATCGTGCAGTACCAGGTGGTCGCGACCCTGTTCGCGGCGGGAACCGCCCTGCTGATCGCCCGTCTCGCCGCTCCCGCGGCCGGGATCGTCGCGGCGACCGCGGCGGGCGTGGTCTACCTCCTGATGCTGCCGCTGGCGGGCGGCTGGGGCGGCCAGGCCCCGGTGTTCTACAACCTGCTGGTCGCCGGCGCGGCCCTGGCGGCCTATCGGGCGCTGAACGCCGACCCGCGCAGGATCCGCCGCCTCGGCTGCCTTGCCATGCTGCTGATCGGCCTTGGCCTGCAGCTGAAGTACACCGTGGTGTTCGAGGGCTTCGCCTTTGGCGTGCTGCTGCTGGGCGTCTCGTGGAGGGCCTCGCGGTCCTGGACGCGCCTGGCGGCCGACGCCGCCCTCTGGATCGGCCTGGCCCTGGCGCCCACCCTGCTGGCCCTGGCCTACTACGCCTGGCGGGGCGAGGCCCAGGCCTTCGTCTACGCCAACTTCCTGTCGATCGGCGCGCGGGCCGAGGCCAGCGACGCCGAACTGGCGCCGCGCCTGCTGAAGGCCGCTCGCCTGCTGGCCCCTCCGCTCATCGCGGTCGGTCTTGCCGCCTGGATCGGCGGCTGGCGCGCGCGTCCCGGCGGCCGGACGGCCTTCGGCTTCGCGATCGGCTGGCTGGCGGCGGCGCTGGGCGGCTACCTGATCTTCGGCACCTATTTCGACCACTACGCCCTGCCGCTGCTGGCGCCGCTGGCCCTGGCCATGGCCCCGCTGTTCGCGCCCCGTCAGCGCCGGCTGGGCATCGTGATCGCCTCGGCCGTCATCGCCCTGGGCGTCACGGCCGACAGCGTCGCCTTCGTGAAGGGCAAGGCCAAGCGCGGCGACGCGCACGAGATGGGGCAGCTGCTGGCCGCCATCCGGCCGGGCCTGTCGCAAGGGCTGTGGGTCTGGAACGGCGACAGCATCCTCTATCACCTGACCGGCGCGCCGCTGCCCTCGCGCTGGCCGTTCGCCGGCCACCTGAACCTGCTGCGCGAGCACGGCGCCGTCGGCATGGACCAGGAGACCGAGGTCCGCCGCATCCTGGCCACCCGACCTGGCGTAATCGTCGACCGCACGCCCCGCGCCAAGGACTTCAACTTCGCCATCGTCCACATCGTCGATGCGGAGCTGGCCAGCCACTACCGGCCGGTGACGACCGTGAAGCTCAGCAAGTCGTCGCTGATCGTCTACCGACGGGCCGACTGAGGAAGATCCTCCCCCTCTGGGGGAGGTGGCGCGAAGCGCCGGAGGGGGGCCGTTTTCAGCTTCCGAGAAGCTGACATTCCTCAGCCCCTTCCCTCTCCGTCGGCTTCGCCGACACCTCTCCCACAAGGAGAGGGTCTAATCTCTATTCCCCGATCCCGTTCAGCCGCTTGGCGGCCAGCACCGTATTGGCCAACAGGCAGGCGATGGTCATCGGACCGACGCCGCCCGGCACCGGGGTGATGGCCGAGGCCACTTCCTTGACCTCGTCGAAGGCCACGTCGCCCACCAGACGGGTTTTGCCGTCGTCCTTGGGGATGCGGTTGATGCCGACGTCGATGACCACCGCGCCCGGCTTCACCCAATCGGCCTTTACCATCTGCGGACGGCCGACGGCCGCCACGACGATGTCGGCCTCGCGAACGACGGCCGGCAGGTCCTTGGTGCGCGAGTGGGCGATGGTCACCGTGCAGTCGGCGGCCAGCAGCAGCTGGGCCATCGGCTTGCCCATCAGGTTAGAGCGGCCGACGACCACGGCGCGCTTGCCCGACAGGTCGCCCAGCTGGTCGCGCAGCAGCATCATGCAGCCGGTCGGAGTGCAGGGCGTCAAGGCCGGCAGGCCGCTGGCCAGGCGGCCGGCGTTGGCCACGGTCAGGCCGTCGACGTCCTTGTCGGGCGAGATGGCGGCGACCACGGCGGCCTGGCTGATGTGGTCGGGCACCGGGAACTGCACCAGCACGCCGTGCACGGCCGGGTCGGAGTTCAGCCGCTCGACCAGGGCCAGCAGCTCGGCCTGCGAGGTCTCGGCCGGCAGGCGGTGGGTTTCCGAATGCATGCCCGCTTCCAGGGTCTGCTCGCCCTTGCTGCGCACATAGACCTGGCTGGCCGGATCCTCGCCCACCAGCACCACGGCCAGGCCGGGGGTCAGGCCATGCTCGGCCTTCAGGCCGGCGACCTCGGCGGCGATGGTCTCGCGCAGGCGGGCGGCGAAGGCCTTCCCGTCGATGATGGCGGCTTGGGTCATGTGGGGGCGCTCCTGTGCGCGCTCCCCTATCCCCTCGCCCGCCCAGGTGCAACCGGTGAACCCGCGCCAAGTTCATGCGAACGCTCTGGCGTGGACGTCATTCTTTCGTGCTAGAGCCGAGGGGATGGAATCTCCGTCCGCCGCGTTGCGCGCCGACGTCGTCCTGGTGGGCGGCGGACTGGCCAACAGCCTGATCGCCCTGCGCCTCAAGGCGCTGCGGCCGGGCCTGCGCGTGCTGTTGCTGGAGCGCGGCGCGACCATCGGCGGCCAGCATACCTGGTGCCACTTCGAGACCGACGTCGACGCCGCCATCGGCGGCTGGCTGCGACCGCTGATCGCCCATCGCTGGACCGGCTACGAGGTGCGCTTTCCCGCCCACAGCCGCCGCCTGCCCACGCCCTATCTGGCCATCACCTCCAGGCGCCTGCACGAAGTGGTCACGCGCGCCCTCGGCCCCGACGCCTGGACCAACATCTCGGTCGTCGACGTCAATCCGCATCAAGTCACGCTGGCCGACGGCCGCCGCATCGTCGCGGGCGCGGTGATGGACGGCCGTGGCGCGCGGCGCAGCAAGCGCCTGGCCCTGGGCTGGCAGAAGTTCGTCGGCCAGGACCTGCGCCTTACCGCGCCCCACGGCCTGACCGCCCCGATCATCATGGACGCCACGGTGCCGCAGACCGACGGCTACCGCTTCGTCTACGTCCTGCCGCTCGACGCTCGCCGCCTGCTGGTCGAGGACACCCGCTACAGCGACGGCCCGGCGCTGGACCGCATCGCGCTGTCCGAGGCCATCGCCGACTACGCCAAGACCCAGGGCTGGAGCATCGAGGCGGTCGAGCGCGAGGAGCACGGCGTGCTGCCCATCGCCCTGGGCGGCGACATCGACGCCTATTGGGCGGAAGCCCGGCCCCAGGTGGCCGAGGTCGGCCTGCGCGCGGCCCTGTTCCAGCCGACCACCGGCTACTCGCTGCCCGACGCTGCCCGGCTGGCCGACAAGATCGCCGCCCTGCCCCGCATCACCAGCGCCACGGTGCGCGCCTGCGTCGAGGCCCAGTCCAAGGCCGTGTGGCGCAAGCGCCGGTTCCTGCGCCTTTTGAACCGCATGCTGTTTCGCGCCTGCGCGCCGGAAGAGCGCTATCGGGTGCTGGAGCGCTTCTACCGGCTATCGGCGCCGCTGATTCAGCGCTTCTATGCCGCGAGACTGACTTGGCGCGATCAGGCGCGGATTCTGATCGGCAAGCCGCCGGTGCCGATCCCGGCCGCCATGAAGTGTATCCGCGAAAGTTCCGTGTTCGGAGGACAAGACGCATGAACGCCCACGCCTCGCTCCCGCCCCGTCCGAAGGCGGCCGTGATCGGCGCCGGCTTCGGCGGCCTCTCCCTGGCGGTTCGACTCCAGTCACAGGGCTTCGACGTCACCCTGTTCGAGGGTCGCGAGAAGCCGGGCGGCCGGGCCTATGTCTGGGAGCAGGACGGCTTCACCTTCGACGCCGGCCCCACGGTCGTCACCGACCCCGATTGCCTCAAGGAGCTGTTCGAGCTCTCCGGCAAGCGCATCGAGGACTATGTCGAGCTGCTGCCGGTGGATCCGTTCTACCGCCTGCTGTGGGAAGACGGCGACGTCTTCGACTACGTCAACGACCAGGAAGGCCTCGACCGCCAGATCGCCGCCCGCAACCCGGCCGACGTCGAAGGCTACCGCCGCTTCCACGACTATTCCGAAGAGCTGTACCAGAAGGGCTATGTCGAGCTGGGCGCCGTGCCGTTCCTCGACTTCGGCAGCATGATCGCCGCCGCCCCCTCGCTGATGAAGCTGCAGGCCTGGCGCAGCGTCTACGACAAGGTCGCCGGCTTCGTGAAGGACGAGCACGTCCGCCAGGCCCTGTCGTTCCACAGCCTGCTGGTCGGCGGCAGCCCGTTCGCCACCTCGTCGATCTACGCCCTGATCCACGCGCTCGAGCGGCGCGGCGGCGTGTGGTTCCCGCGCGGCGGCACCCACGCCCTGGTGCGGGGCCTGGCCCAGCTGTTCCAGGACCTGGGCGGCAAGCTGCACCTGTCGCGTCCGGTCGAACGCATCGCCGTGCGCGATGGCCGCGTCACCGGCGTGATCACCAAGGAAGGCTTCGAGGCCTTCGACACGGTCGCCTCCAACGCCGACGTCATGCACACCTACCGCCACCTGCTGCGCGAGGACCCGCGCGGCAAGAAGGTCGGCAAGGCGCTGGAAGCCAAGCGCTGGAGCCCGTCGCTGTTCGTGGTCTATTTCGGCCTCAAGACCCAGCACCCCGAAATCCGCCACCACACCATCTGCTTCGGCAACCGCTATCGGGAGCTGATCGGCGAGATCTACGGCAAGAACGCCCTGGCCGAGGATTTCTCGCTCTACCTGCACCACCCGACCGCCAGCGACCCGGCCATGGCCCCGGAGGGCTGCTCGACCTTCTACGCCCTCTCGCCGGTGCCCAACCTGCAGACCGCCGACATCGACTGGTCGGTGGAGGGGCCGAAGTACCGCGACCGCATCCTGGCCTATCTGGAAAAGCACTACATTCCGGGGCTTTCGGCGGATCTGGTGACCAGCCGCTTCATCACGCCGGACGATTTCGTGAAGGACCTCAACGCCTGGAAGGGCGCGGCCTTCTCGCTGGAGCCGATCCTGACCCAGAGCGCCTTCTTCCGCACCCACAACCGTGACGACGTGATCCCCAACCTCTATTTCGTCGGGGCCGGCACCCATCCGGGCGCGGGCATTCCTGGCGTGGTTGGCAGCGCCAAGGCCACGGCCGGGCTGATGATCGACGACTTCGCCACCCTGGCCCCGGCGGCCGAATGAGCGCGCTCGAAGCCCAGGATATCGAGGCGCAAAGCCGCGAGGCGATCCAGAAGGGGTCCAAGAGCTTCGCGGCCGCCGCCGCGCTGTTCGACGCCGAGACGCGCGCCGACGCCGAGATGCTCTACGCTTGGTGCCGCCACTGCGACGACGTCATCGACGGCCAGACCCTGGGCCATGGCATGAGCCCGGTGGCCGACGCCCCGGCGCGACTGGAGGCCCTCTACGCCCAGACCCGCAGCGCCCTTGCGGGTGAAACTCCGACCGATCCCGTCTTCGCCGCCTTCCAGGCCGTGGCCCTGGGCCGGGGCATCCCCGAACGCTACGCGCTGGACCTGATCGACGGCTTCGCCATGGACGTCGAGGGCCGCAGCTATGAGACGCTGGAAGACCTGCTGGCCTATTGCTGGGGCGTGGCCGGCGTGGTCGGCGCGATGATGGCCATCGTCATGGGCGTGCCCGCCGAGGACCTGCCCACGCTGCGCCGCGCCCAGGACCTGGGCCTGGGCTTCCAGCTGACCAACATCGCCCGCGACATCGTCGAGGACGCCCGCAACGACCGCGTCTACGTGCCCCGCGCTTGGCTGGCGGAACTGGACCTGCGGGTCGAACAGCTGACCGACCCCGCCCGCCGCGCCGATGTCGCCGCCCTCGCCCGTCGCCTCGTGGACGCGGCGGAGCCCTACTACGCCTCGGCCCGCTGGGGATTGCGCGACCTGCCCGTCCGCTCGGCCTGGGCCATCGCGGCGGCGCGCGGCGTCTACCGCCAGATCGGCCTCGACGTGGTCGCCGCCGGCCCCTCGGCCTGGGACGAGCGCGTGGTCGTCAGTGGACGGATGAAAGCCTGGCGAGCGCTGGAAGGCGGCGTCGTCGCCCTGCGCTCGGCGACGCTGGACCGGCTGGGCTCGCCGCCGCAACGGCCGGCGCTGTGGTCGAGGATCTAGGTCTCTGACACCGTGCGTGTTCCTCGTCCTTCGACAGGCTCAGGATGAGGAACAAGGCCAGGGCCTCGCAGTAGAAAACCTCACCCTGAGCTTGTCGAAGGGCGGGGTTTTCGGCTCCTACCGCTCCAGCTCCCGATCCGGAAACGCCAGCTTGGCCGCCAGGGCTACGAACAGCACCCAGCGGAAGTCGTTGTAGGCCACCGCGATGCTCTCGGTCAGGGCCACCAGGCTGTAGACGACGAGGAACGGAAACGCGAGCAAGGCGCCCCGGTCGCGGAACACGGCCAGCAGCGCCAGGGCCATGGTCTGGATGTAGAACAGCCCCCAGGCGGCTAGGCCGAACAGGCCCATGCCCAGCCACTGCTCCAGCCAGGAATTGTGCGCGTGCTGAGCCTGGAAGCCGGCGTTCTTGCTGATCCAGGCGAACGGCCCCCAGCCGCTCTTGTCGCCCCAGACGGCGTGATAGCCGTAGCCCAGCCAGGGCCGGTCCTGGATCTCGACCATGGCCGCGCTCCAGATCTTGGTGCGGCCGGTCAGGGTGGCGTCCTTGCCCAGGATGGCGAAGAAGACGTCCGAGGCCAGCAGCAGGAAGGCCGCCAGCAGCACGACGCCGGTCACCGCCGTCCAGGTCGCCGCCGCCCCAGCCGCCGGCCCGCGCCGGGCGATCAGCACGAAGCCCAGGGCCGCCACGCCCAGCATCAGCGACACCAGCGAGGTCTTCGAGGTCGACATCAGCACCAGACCCACGGCCAGGCCCGCGAAACCCCACCACAGCTTGGCCCGCGGCGGGTTCAGCAGGGCCGCCGCCGAGAGGATGCAGAAGCCGAAGGCCATCATGCCGCCCAGGCCGTTCTTCTCGCGCCACAGCCCCCGCCAGGCGCCGGGGAAGAGCTCGGTCATCACCCCGATGCGCGGCACGGCGATGCAGACCACGTAGGAGGCCACGATCAGCACCGCGAAGGTCGCGGCCATCACCTCGGCCAGCTCCCGCCAGCGGAAGCGTCCGGCCAGGGCGACGCCGCACAGGGTGGTGCAGGTCACGGCGAAGGCCCGGCGGGTGGTGACGTCCGGCGCGATCGACCACAGCACCGACAGGCAGACGATGCCGATCAGGGCGAACAGGAACGGCTGGCGCACCGAGACGCGCAGGCTGTTGCGCGGGTCGAGAGCGATCAAGGCGAAGCCCGCGGCATAGGCCGGCAGATAGGCCACGCGCAGGATGGCCGAACCGGCCTCGTCGGCGTTCTCGCCCACCAGCGGCAGTTCCCAGCCGCCGCTGAACAGCAGGAGCAACAGCACCGAGCCGACGAAGATGGCGATCTGGGGGAAGAGGAGCCTCGGCGGCGCGACGCTGACCGGCCCGCCGTAGGACGAAGTCACGGCAGGATGGCCCGCAGGAAGCTCGGCGGCGTCACCGAGGCCTGATTGAAGAACACCCCGGCGCAGCGGCCGCCCGCCGAGGCCAGGGCGTCGCGCAGCAGGCCCGGCGGCCGCACGTCGGCTTCCTGGGCGCTGACCACGAGGACCGTCTGGTCCATGTGCTGGGCGATGGTCAGGGCGGCCTGCGAGCGGTCGGCCGACGGGCAGTCGACCACGATGATCTCGGCATGACGGCGCAAGCTGGCCCAGTATTCGACCCCGGGCAGGATGTGGGCCTTCTGGCGGCCGCGCAGGGCCTCGCGCTTGAAGCGGGTCACCCAGAAGCGCGGTCCGCCGACGCTGTGGGCGGCCACGTACTTGGCGTCGGGCCACACCCCGCCGTCCGGCTTGGGGGCCGGCGGCTGGACGGTGAAGAACATCGAGCCGTCGGGGCTGGCGGCCGCGCCCGAGCCCAGCGGACCATAGCGCTCGGGATCGGCGGCGATGGCCTGGTATTGCGGCGAGGTGGTGAGATCCAGGTCGATCAGCCAGGTGCGCCGGCCGGCGCGCTTGGCGGCGAAGCGGGCGAATTCGCGGGCGGCCGTCGAGGTCCCCTCCCCCCGCCGGGCCGAGACGAACTGGACGACGTGCGCACGGCCGGCCGCGGGGGCGCCGAGCGACCCCCACAGTTCAGCCATCTCGACGTTCAAATCCACCATTCGTCCGAATCGCCGCGCGTTGAAGACCGTAGAAACTAATGCCTAACCATGTTCGCGCGAAAGGCGACCAAATCGCCCATGCCCCATGGGATCGAACCTCTAGGCCGCTCGCTTGACGCCGGCCGTGGCCAGCACCGGCAGGCCCAGGGTGCGCGAGGCCGAGGCCGGGGTCTGAAGACCCGGGCGCAGCAGCATCCGCACCAGGCCCGCGCAGGCGGCGGTGAAGGCGGCGAACAGGATGGCCAGCACCAGCACCGGCTTCTTCAGGCTCTTGCCTTCCGATGGCGCGACGGCGCGCTGGACGATGCGGATGTTGTCGCTGCTCTCGGCCGACATCTGCCGCTGGGCCTCGTCCTGCTGTTCCTTGACCGTGAAGTCGCGGACGTTGGACGACAGCACGTCGCGGTCACGGGTCAGCTGGTTGAACTCGGGCTCCAGCTGCGACAAGCGCAGCAGGCGCTGGTTCACTTCCTGGGCCTGCAGGGCGTAGGCGCCCTGCGACTGCTTCAGGGCCGCGACCTCGGCGGCCAGGTCGTTGCGGGTCGAGGCCAGGGTCTGCCAGATCGGGTTGGGGCCGCTGCGGCGCGCGCCCTCGCCGTTGGTGCGGCCGCTGGCCACGCCCTGCTCCAGCTGGGCGATCTGGGCTTCGATGTCGCGCACCGGCTGGGCGGTCGGCAGGTAGCGCGACAGCAGGTTCTCGCGATCAAGCTTCAGCTGGGCCAGCTTGGTCGAAGCCGACATGTCCTGGTCGCGATAGAGCACGGCCTCAGAAGGCGTGCGCGACAGTTCCGACTGCACCGAGGCCAGACGGCCCTCGCGGTCCTGGAGCTGGGCCTCGATCGAATACTTCTGGCCCTCCACCTGGGCCTGGAGCTGGGTCAGGGCCGTCTTCTGGGCAGTAAAGTCGCCGATGTCGTTGCTTTGTAGGAAGGCCTGGTAGGCGGTGTCGGTCTCGGCCAGGCGCTGCTGGAAGCTGTCGCGCTGGCGCGACAGCACCTTGTCATCATCGTTGATCAGCAGGCTGCGACGATAGATCAGGTACTCTTCCAGCAGCGTGTTGAGCACCTTCTCGGCCGTTTCCGGATCCTGATGCTGGTAGGCCAGTCGGATGATCGAATTGTCGGGTGCGGTCTCGATCTTCAGGCTGCGGCCGACGCTGTCGCGTCCCTGGGCGATCATCTTGCGCTTCTGCTCGGGATTGGCCGCGGCGAACTTGCCGGCGGCGTCCGGGAACACGGTGGCGAAGCCCAGCTTGCGGATCACCCGCTCGCGCAGCTCGCCGCTGCCCAGGATCTCGCTTTCCGACTGGATCACCTGGTCGACGTCGGGCACCGCGCCGCGGGCGGCGTCGCCGGCGCGCGGCTCGTAGACGTATTCCTGGCCCAGGCGCACGAACAGGCTGGAGCTGGCGGTGTAGGTCTTCTTCAGGGTGAAGGCGAAGGCCGCCCCCAGGAACAGGATCACCAGGAACACGCCGAGCATGAGCCAGCGTTCACGCCACAGCAGCGTAATGAAGTCCGTCGGCGCATAGCGGGCCCGGGCCGCCCAGTCGCGTCGCGACGGCGGGTCGTGCGGCACGCTGGTCCAGGCGCTCGTCGACATGCGAATCCAATGGGTCCAATCTTCAATCGAACCCTGGGGCTTCCGGGCTTAAGGTTTGGTTACCTATGTTTGGTAAGAACCGTCGCATGGATCGGCGCATCGCTCTCTCCACCGCCTTGGCCCTGACGCTCGCGAGCGGCGGCCTATCGGCTTGCGGCCACATCGACGGCGAGCCGATCACGCCTGCCGCGCGGCCCACCGGCCAGTTTCCCAATATCGGTTACGCCGACTGGAGCGAGGCCGAGCCCGCCTACCGGTTCTATCCGGGCGACGAGATCGAGGTGAGCGTACCTTCGGCCACGGAGCTTAATAAGTCGGCCGTGATTCAGCCGGACGGCCGCGTCGCTTTGCCGCTGGTCGGTCCGGTCATGGCCGCCGACCGCACGATCGAGGAACTGGAAGCCTCGCTGACCCAGGCCTATGGCCGCCAGCTGCTGCGTCCGCAGGTGCAGGTCTCGGTCAAGAGCACGGCGCCGCTCAAGGTGTTCGTCGGCGGCGAGGTCGGCAATCCCGGCGTCTACGACATGACCGGCGACGGCGACGCCCTGCGGGCCGTCATCCAGGCCGGCGGCTTCAAGAGCTCGTCCAAGCGCAGCCAGGTGATTATCATCCGGCGGGGCCCCGACGGCCGGGCCATGATGCGCACCGCCAACCTGTTGCAGGGTCTGACCGATCCGCGCGGCGTGGACCTGGTGCCTCTTCGCCGCTTCGACATCGTCTATGTGCCCAGGAGCGGTGCGTCCGAGGCGGGTCTCTTCATGCAGCAGTATCTGCGCGACCTGCTGCCGATCAGCTTCAGCTACGCCATCAACGGCTTAAGCAACTAGTCTAGAAAATCACGGCCGGATCCAGAGGCGTCCGGCCCGAGAGGTAGAACGGCTGAACCGTGGTTCAGCCGTGAGCCAGCCATTCGCGCGCCTGGCGTTGGGCTTCGGCGACGTCTTCGCTGGCCATCTCTTGCGACAGTTCCTTGCGATAGACCTTGGCCTCGACCGAACCGCGCATGGCGGCCAGGTTGAACAGCATGTGCGCCGAGACGTAGTCCAGCGGGGCGCCGCCCTGGCCGGTCGAATACAGCATGCCCATGCGGAACAGTTCGTCGCCGGTCGACTCGGCGCTCGGCAGCGGCAGGCCCATCACGGCGGCGGGCGGTTCGATGCTCATCATCATGACTTCAATTCCCCAGTCCTCCCGAGCTCACCCCAGTGGTTCAGCTCGGCCATGAACACAGAGAAAACCTCGCTCGCTGAACATATAGTTAAGCGCGCAGAGATCATGAATCGAGGCGCGAATACACGCCTCGTTCATTGAAGTTACGCCTGATAAACTCCGGTATATGGTTGGTTAACGAGCCCGCTGGCCAAACAGAACACTGCGGGCCTGTTCCGCAGCTTTTCCAGACGCTTGCAGGCCTCCGGCGCGAAGCTCCGCCCCCAGCTTGAAGCCGCGCTGCACGGCGTCGCGCTCGCCGACCCGGTCGAACCAGGCCTTCAAATCCGGAAATTCCTCGATCTGGATGCCCTGATTTTTCCACGGCACGACCCACGGCCAGATCGCGAAGTCGGCGATGGACAATTGGCCGCAGACGAAATCCTTCCCCGCCAGCTGCTTGTTGAGCACGCCGTACAGGCGGTGGGTCTCGTTGGTGTAGCGGATCGCGCCATAGGCCAGCTGCCGCTGGTCGGCGATGATGGCGGGGGCGTATTGGCGGAAATGATGGGTCTGGCCGGCCATCGGGCCAAGGCCGCCCATCTGCCACATCACCCACTGGTCGATGCCGACCCGGTCGCGCTCGCTGTCGCCATAGAACTGGCCGGTCTTGCGGCCCAGGTACTGCAGGATCGCGCCGGACTCGAAGATCGAGATCGGCTGGCCGTCGGGTCCCTGCGGATCGACGATGGCCGGCATGCGGTTGTTGGGGCTGATGGCCAGGAACTCCGGCTTGAACTGCTCGCCCGTGCCGATGTTCACCGGGATCATCTCGTAGGGCAGCCCCATCTCCTCCAGGGCGATCGAGATCTTCCAGCCGTTCGGCGTGGGCCAATAGTGCAGTTCGATGGGGCTGGTCATGCGCGTCTCCCGAGAACCTCTGTTCTTGCGCGCCAACATGGCCATGCGGGCGCGCGACGCCAAGACGCATCCTGACATGACCGTTCAGCGAGGGTTCAGACGGCGGAGCTCATCGTGGTCATCAAGGTCGAGGGACTTGGCCGCCGGAAGGCGACCGCTGACCACAAGGAGACGTCCACATGAAACGTCTGTTGCTCACCATCGCCGCCGTGGCCTCGGTCGCCGGCCCGATGGCCGCCATCGCCACCGACGCCTCGGCGCAGGGCCGCGGCGGCTGGGACCGTCATGACGACCGCGGCGACCGCCGCGATGATCGTCGGGACGATCGTAGGGATGGCCGCTGGGATCGCCGCGACGATAGGCGCGATGACCGCCGCGACAGCCGCTGGGATCGCCGTGACGACCGTCGCGACAACCGCGGCTGGGATGACCGTCGCTACAACGGCTACTACTACCAGAACCGCTGGTACTACGGCGCCCCGCCGGCCCACTACTACGGCCGTCAGGACTATCGCCCCGGCTACAGCGCCTGGCGCCGCGGCGGCTACCTGCCGCCCTACTATCGCGGCGGCGGCTATGTGGTTCACGACTACGGCCGCTATCACCTGCGTCACCCGCCGCGCGGCTACTACTGGTACCGCACCGGCAACGACTACGTGCTGGCGGCTATCGCCACCGGCCTGATCTTCGAGATCATCAACAACTAGATCGCCGGTATCTGAGATCTCTTGCGGCGCCCCGGGAACTCCACCTGGGGCGCCGTTTTTGCGCCATGCTCGCCGCGCGCGCGTCATGCATGCGGCCGCAAAGCCCGATTGCGGGGTCATTTCGGCCGCAAGCCGCCCCCAGCGTTCGCTCCGCGTCACAGTCCGACGCCGCAGCCACGAAGGCGCTTACCGATGAAGAGCTTGCGCATTACCGCCGCCGTCCTCGCCCTCGCCGCCGCCGGTTACGCCGGATCGGCCCTCGCCCAGCAGACCCCCGCCGATCCGTCGTCCCAGACCCCGCCCTCGACCGGCGCCGGCAGCTGGGGCTCGCCCTCCACGACCACCACCGATCCGTCGGCCTCGACCACGGCTCCGGCCACGACCGACAGCACGACGCCGCAGGCCGACAGCGCCACGGGCGCGGCTTCGCCCACTTCGGCCACCGCGCCGGGCGACACCTCGACCACCACCGCCCCGGCGGCCGAGGACGCGGCCAAGCCCGCCAAGAAGGCCAAGAAGCACAAGAAGTCGGCCGACGACGCGGCCGCCTCCTCGTCCGCGACGCCGCAGGACCCGTCCACGCCTCAATAGGGCGCGTCTGTTCGAGTCCCCCAAAGAGAAGGGCCCGCCGCTTTCGCGACGGGCCCTTTCATTTTGTCCGCAAGGCTTGGGGGTCAGAGACCCAGCTTGGCCTTCAGCAGGTCGTTGACCGTGCCCGGGTTGGCCTTGCCGCCGGTGGCCTTCATCACCTGGCCGACGAACCAGCCGATGGCCTGGGGCTTTTCCTTCACCGCCGCGGCCTTGTCGGGGTTGGCGCCGATCAGCTCGTCGATCGCCGCCTCGATGGCGCCGGTGTCGTTGATCTGAACCAGGCCGCGCTTCTCGACGATCTCGGCGGGACGGCCCTCGCCGGCCCACATGTGCTCGAAGACCTCCTTGGCGATCTTCGACGAGATCGTGCCGTTCTCGATCAGCTCGACCAGTTGGGCGATGTCCGACGACGGCAGCGGCGAAGCGGCGATTTCGTGGCCGCCCGACGACAGCTTCGACAGCAGCTCGTTGGTCACCCAGTTCGACACCAGCTTGGCGTCGCGGCCTTTCGCGGCGGCTTCGAAGTAGTCGGCGCGGTCGCTCTCGATGATCAGCACGCCGGCGTCATAGGCCGACAGGCCGTACTGGCTCTGCAGACGGGCCTTCTTGGCGTCCGGCAGTTCCGGCAGGGTCTCTTCGATCGACTTCACCCAGGCCGGGTCCAGCACCAGCGGCAGCAGGTCCGGATCGGGGAAGTAGCGATAGTCGTGCGCCTCTTCCTTCGACCGCATCGAGCGGGTCTCGCCCTTGGTCGGGTCGAACAGGCGGGTCTCCTGGTCGATCACGCCGCCGTCTTCCAGGATCTCGATCTGGCGACGGGCTTCGTACTCGATGGCCTGCTGGATGTAGCGGTAGGAGTTGACGTTCTTGATCTCGCAGCGCGTGCCCAGGTGCTTGAAGCTGCCGGTCTCGCGGAACTTCTCGTAGTCGCCGGGACGGCAGACCGACACGTTGACGTCGGCGCGCAGGTTGCCCTTCTCCATGTCGCCGTCGCAGGTGCCCAGATAGACAAGGATCGTGCGCAGCTTCTTGACGTAGGCGGCAGCCTCTTCCGAGGTGCGCATGTCGGGCTTGGAGACGATCTCCATCAGCGCCGTGCCCGC
>Ga0160492_100387_pt1 | contig 27215 bp, 25 predicted proteins | sample DID2MG_FD_108258 | JGI IMG/M metagenome (GOLD analysis project Ga0160492, IMG submission 108258) | Enriched soil microbial communities from UW Madison campus, WI, USA - DID2877_E24_FP2 MG | ecosystem: Environmental > Terrestrial > Soil > Unclassified | place: USA: Madison, Wisconsin | collected... | reverse complement strand
ATTCACCATTGACTATTGACCATTCACTATTCACTCTTTTGAATTTGACCTGATGAAGCGAATCGCCATCATTGAATCCGGGCATTTTGAGGTCACTCATACGCTGCTACGGCTGTTCGACAACGGGCATCATCACCTCACTGTGTTTATCGACGCTTCTTCTTTGCGGCAATTGCAATTTTTAGCCGGGGAAAAGACAAACCAGCTTAGCTGGATCGTGCGTCCGGAAACAGAGAGTAACCGCGCATTCATCTCCCGCATTTTTGATCATCTACAATCTCAACCTTTCGATCTCGTTTGCTTCAGCACCATCAACGACAATTTCATTCTTTATGCCAATGGCATTAAAAAACTGCATACAAAAACGACGATGATCGTGCATGACATCAACAGCTATTTTACCTGGAAACCCGCGCCCAGCCTGCGCCGCATGGTGCGATATCTTGGCAAACATTCACTGATCAGGCAGGCTGATTCATTCATTGTACTGAGCGAACGATTGGCTGAAAATCTTCGCAACAAATTACCCGGATCAAAAGAAGTGTATACTGTACCGGGAGGATTTTTTGAAAAGGAAAACTATCAGCCACTTCCTTTACCCGCAAATGAATCGATAAGAATAGTAGTGCCCGGTTCGGTAGATGAAAGACGCCGCGATTACCGGCAGGTGTTTGAATTGCTGCGCCTGGCAGATGAACAGAAGGTTGACATAGCGGTGATGTTGCTGGGAAGATTTCATCCCGAACATGGCCGGCAAGTGAAAGCGTGGTGTGAAGCCTACCCGGATAATGGCCGGTTACGTTATTTTGACGAGTCAATGATTGATCAGCCAGTTTTCGATAAATACCTGCAGCAATCACATCTGTGTTGGCTGCCGTTGCAACACGACACCATCATCCATGATGGCGTACAGGAAACTTATGGGGAAACGATTTGTTCCGGTAACATCGGCGACGTGATCCGTCATGCAAAACCCTTTTTGTTGCCGGCCAACATCCATGTAGACCAGGCGCTGGAACAAGCAGCCCTCCGTTATCGAAGTCCGCAGGATTTATTGGAAAAATTATCTGCGATAGATTTGGCTCAACACAATGCTGCAGTCTTGGCATGCGCACAGTATTACACGGTTGAAAATATCCGCGCGCGGGTTCCCTCACTTTTTCAATAACCCGGCTCCCGGCCGGTCTTGTTTTACCTGGATAAAATCACGGCGGTTGACGTAATAGTAGAGCAGAAAATAAATGAGCGGAAGAAAACTGATGATCTTCAGTAACAGAAAGCCTGTATAAAAACCAAGGAGGTAACTTATCACCAGTATCAGTGCCCCGGTGAGTAAAGAGCGGTCATCGATCGCGCAAACGATTTTCAGCCGGAAATAAGTTCCCTCCTTTGGATAATGTAAGGTAAGCGGCCGTGAAAAATGAAACCCGTCGGTGGCCAGCAATTGCAGGTCGTTCTTTGCCAGCGTGATGACCACCGGATTGCAGTCGGCCAGGGGCCAGATCTGCTTTTTATCGATCACCACACGAATCTTCAGGAAGCTGAGCAGCACCTGGTTCTTGCGCGTGATCACGATATAATAAGGTTCCTCTTCCACGCATATGTTAGTTAAGCGTGATGATTATTTCAGCGCACGGATGATAGCTGCAAAGTCTGCCGCTACCAGCGAAGCACCACCCACCAGTCCGCCATCCACATCGGGAGAAGCGAAGAGTTCGGCTGCATTGCCGGCTTTTACACTTCCGCCGTACAGGATAGGTACCTGGTCAGCAATCTCTGCACCGTATTGCTTTGCCAATACAGAACGCAGGTGCGCATGCATTTCTTGTGCCTGCTCCGTCGAAGCCGTTTTACCGGTACCGATTGCCCAGATGGGTTCGTAAGCGATCACGAGTTGCGTCAGTTGTTCGGCTGATAAATGAAACAGCGACTCACTGAGTTGTTGAGCTACATAATCATTCTGGGAGCCGGCTTCACGGATTTCAAGCGGTTCGCCGCAACAGAAGATTGGTGTGATACCATGGGCGAAGCTGCGGTCCGTTTTACGCGCGAGCTCTTCATTTGACTCATGAAAATATTCACGGCGTTCGCTGTGACCGATCACGCAGTAAGGCACCTCGATAGAAGCCAGCATGGCGGCTGAGGTGTCACCGGTATAAGCGCCTGACTCGTGTTGTGAACAGTTTTGCGCAGCAACACTGTAATTTTTTTGTCCGGCTACTCGGTCGCGGGCCATGGTAAGGTAGGGAAAGGGAACAGCCAGCACTACCTGCTGATGATCAGCCAGTTTGATACCGGCGGCTAATAATTCGTCGATCAGTTTTTCTCCTTCCGCATAGCTGAGGTTCATCTTCCAGTTAGCAGCGGCAATTTGCTTTCTCATTTTTCAGATAACATTAAGTCTCCGCCTCAACGGCGGGACGGGTTAATATAAATGATTGTACACATAGTGCAGTACTACCCGGTCGGTATCCTGCAGCGATGCGCCTTTCAGTTGTTTCCAATTGTCGATGGCCACGAGTGCTTTTTCAAAATCGTAGCGTTCTACCCCTTCGCTTCCCCAGGAGAAGGAAGGTACATAACGCGGGGTGAGTCCCGCGCCAAATACATTACACGCAGTACCGATCACCGTACCTGTATTGATACTGGTATTGATAGCGGTGCGTGAATAATCGCCCATGAGCACGCCGCATTTGCGTCCTGCTGCCGTGAGGCCGGCGGGTGTCCATACTTTTACGATACCCGCGGTGTTCTTGAGATTGCTGTTGGTGGTACCGGCGCCAAGATTGCACCACTCTCCGATTACAGAATCGCCGAGATAACCGTCGTGCGCTTTGTTGGAGTAACCCATGAGCACACTGTTTTTGATCTCACCGGCAGCAATGCAATAAGGACCGATGGTAGTGGCGCCGTAAATTTTCGCGCCCATCTTTACGCAGGAAGATTTGCCTGCGGCAAAAGGTCCGCGGATAATGACACCTTCCATGATCTCGGCATCTTCGCCGATATAAATAGGACCTGTGTCCGTATTGAAAATCGCATGACTGATGCGCGCGCCTTTTTCAATGAATAGTTTTTCTTTCCCGCTATGCCGGCTGTTATCGGGCAATGGTTCTGAGGTCCGTTCGCCGGTAATTGTATCGATATCGAGACGGATGGCTTTATCGTTCAATTGAAAAATATCCCAGGGATAACGGATCACGAGCAGGGCTTCTTCAAAATAGGTTACTTTATCCACCTGCACTTTGTGTGTGCCGGTTATTTGTCCTGCGGAAATGCGGAATACGAGTGATTCATTTTCCCGGCTCATGAGGCATTCGCCTTCCTGTAACACTTTAACGGCGGCGATGAGTGCAGGTGTTGGCAAGATGTTGCCGTGGATCAGGTAACAGGGACCGTCGGCGGTAGCTTCTGCCAGGTCGCGGGCCAATAGGAGATCTTTGTAATCGTCTTCTTTTTTATCGAAGGATGGCAGTCCTAAAGCCTTTTCCCATTTTTCACGGATGGTCAATATCCCAACGCGGATATCCTGCAATTGCCGCGTGAGTGTGAAGGGATAAAGATTCTCCGGCTGGCAAAATTCTTCCGTAAACAGTATTTTGTCCATGGGAACTAATTGAGAGCGAAAGATAATGAATGATCGCGGAACAGGTGTTCGGTGTAAACGGGTGCGAAAAGAAAAACCCCGAAGAAGAATCTCCGGGGTTAAAGTATAGCCATGAAAAACAAACTCTTTGCCTTAGCAAAAAGCTGAATCCATAAGTAATATTATGCTTTTTTGGCGTATTTCTTCTTGTACTTGTCGATACGTCCTGCAGTGTCAACCAATACGTTCTTACCAGTGAAGAAAGGGTGAGACGTGTTGGAAATCTCCAGTTTGATAACCGGGTATTCGTTACCATCTTCCCACTTCTGGGTTTCTTTGGAGTAAGCAGTAGACCGGCTCAGGAACGCGGTATTGTTACTCATGTCTTTGAAAATAACTAACCGGTATTGTTCCGGGTGGAGTCCTTTTTTCATAATGCTATGATTTTTAAGGCAATACGGATTTTGCCGTATTGATGATTTAATTTGGAGGGCAAAGGTAGGAAAATATAGGCAAGAAGTGACGTTTATTGGTCTGTTTTCCAGTAAACCTTTCATAACAGACTGTATTATAAACAAAAAAGCACCAAGTTATTGTTTTCGTTGACATAAGTCTTCTTAAACATTTAACCCGATGCTTTTTGGAGTAACGCCGAAGCGTTCCCCTGCTTACAGCATTCTGATGGTTTTTCCTGAGATTTCTGCTTATCCGTTTCCGTATCAGCCGAAGATCTCATTTTTCCTTATCATTATCTCTGCAAATATTACTTCTAAGATACGTTATCCTATTTGCGTTTTCCAAATTTTTACCCCTCCCGTTTTGCACCTGTTCTGCACCTCGTTATCCACCGGAAATGCCCGAAAACAGGGGGTTTCGCACATGTTATGAACGCATATTCTCGTATTGCAGCGGCACGCCGAGGTCCCAGCCTTTGGAGGCCTGGATCACTTCCTGCAGGTCGTCGATTTTTTTGCCGGTAACACGCACGAGGTCATCGTTGATAGACGCCTGCACTTTCAGGCCGCTGTCCTTGATCAATTTCACTACTTTTTTGGCGTCTTCCTGTTTCAGGCCGTTGCGCACGGTCACTTCTTTTTTCCAAACCTTGCCACTTACGCCGCCTTCTTTGGACAGATCGAATGCTTCGGGGGCAATCCCCTGCTTATGCGAACGGCTGACCAGCACGTCCAGCAGTTGGCGCATTTTCATGTCGTCATCTGTTTCCAGTTTGATCACGAATGTTTTCTTATCCAGGTCGATCACCACGTGTGACCCTTTAAAGTCAAAGCGGTTACCGATTTCCTTGGTTACCACATTAACGGCGTTATCGAGCGCCTGGGCATCTACTTTGCTGACAATATCGAAAGATGGCATAACAAGAATTTCGGACAAAGGTAGGGCAATAAGTGAATACGTGAATGGTCAATCGTCAATGGTGAATGGTCAATGGTCAATGCTCAATCCATCACCAGCTACTTACTATAAGCAGCGGCGCATTTTTCGCGCAAAGCTACATAAGGAGCAAAGGCGCAAAGCTTTTACCGGCTGTTTAACCTATTTCCTAATACCTTAAGCCTTACACCTTATACCTTATACCTTATACCTTATACCTTACGCCTTACTACAAAAAGGGCCGCTCCGGAAAACGGAACGACCCATCATGCTACAGGAGAAAAGAACAGTAATGGTTAATTACCTGATTTGATACGGTTCTGCTCGTCCTCGAGTCCGCTGCGGCGACGGCGCTCAGGCGCTATATTCTTTTTACCAAAACGATAAGTAAAGGTCAGGCGCACCTGACGCGTATCGCGGCGGCTGCGGATGTTAACGTCCACATCACTGTAACGTACGTCACCTCTGAATACCTGTGTGCGGAACACATCGGAGAAGCCGAGTTTGATCGTGCCTTTCTTGTCAAACATCTGGCGTACGATACCAACGTTCAGCGCTCCCATATGACCAGCCTTCAGCAGTCCTTCCGCACTTGGTGAACGATACCATCCGCTAATCTCGCTGCTCCATTTGCCAAAGGTAAAAGTGTTGTTGACCGATGAAACAAGTGTGCTGAACTGCAGATCAACGGGATCATTATTATACAACCCCTGGTAACGGTTGTTGTATACATTGACGTAAATATTGGTATTCCACCATTTTGTTACCGGTGTATTGATCATCACGGCAATACCCAATTGCCTCATCGTACTCAGGTTGTCTTTGGTCTGGTAGGTGATGCTCTCTGCGGTGTTCTGCTTCAGCAGTTCGGTGATTACATCGGAGGTTTGCGTATAGTTCAATGTGGTAGTCAGGAACCGGTTGAACGTGTGACTGAACTCGATGTTGTTGGTGAACTGTGGCAGCAGATAGGGATTACCTTGTCCGTAAGTCAGGGAATCGAGGAAAAATACAAACGGGTTCAGGTCGTCATAATTCGGACGTGCAACGCGGCGGCTGTAGCTGAGGCTGAACTGATTTTTATCGTTCAGGTTATAGCTCAATGCAGCGTTCGGAAAAAGGTTGGTATAATCGCGGCGGAAAGAAGAGTCATTGCTGAGCTGATGTCCTTTTGCCTGCGTGTTTTCTAGGCGAAGACCCGCTGTCCACTCCAACTTCTTCAGGGAACCACTCATGATCGCATAGGCCGCATTGATGTTTTCATCATAGACAAAATGGTTGCTGCGGTTGTCTTTGATCCAGCCGGTTCCTTCATTGCGCTGGTAGTTCACTTCGTTATCGGTACGTACCAGGCTTGCCTTGACACCCGTTTCGAGTTTAAGATTTTTATTGATCGGATGCAGGTAATCTACTTTACCGCTGTAGATGGTAATGTTGGAAGGCAGGTCACCGGCCAGCAAAACATCGGGGCCTAATTTATTTCCCAGCGGATCGAAGCTGCGTGTATTGAGGAAAGATGCATTGTCGTTGATGTAACGGGCATAGTCGAAGTCAGTTGTCAGCTCGCGACCGGTGGAATCAATGCTTCTTTTATAATTAAGGTTGAAAGCATAGTTCTGTGAATTGCGATTATTATTAGCGTTGGACTCAAGACGGTTGATAAGACTACCGTCGGGTCTGCGGATATTGATGCGGCCTGAAGGATCTTCATCGTTATTGTTGAAGTTGCCATTGAACACAAGACCGATCACGTCTTTTTTGGAGAAATAATAATCCGTCCCCACTTTCATACTGTGATAGCTGCCCTTGAAATGCGGGCGTGAAACCTGGTCGATCGTACGCATGATGGTTTCTTTGTCTGCCTCGTACAAGCGGCGGTTGATGGACAGCCTGTTGAAGCCTTCATATGTTCCCACATAATAATTACCAAACACATTAAACTTGCTGCTGCGATGGTTAAGGTTGAGGCCGCCGTTTATTCTTGCATAAACACCCTGGGTATAACCAATGTTGGTATTGCCATTGGTACCGCGGATCGCACCTTTTTTTGTTTTGATATTGATGATACCTGAATTACCCGATGCATCATATTTGGCAGGAGGATTGGTCATGATCTCGATCTGCTCCACCTGGTTGGCCTGCAGATTTTTTAAGTAAGCGGCGAGGTCGGCATTGCTCATATAAGTAGGCTTGCCATCAATCAGCACCATTACGCCTTGTTTACCTTTTACACTGATATTGCCATCATTGTCGACCGTTACACCAGGAGATTTTTCGAGCAGTTCCATGACGGTTGAACCGGCATTGGTAGGTGCGGCATCCACATTGACGATCATTTTACCTGCTTTCATTTCCACCATTGGTTTTTTGGCGGTAACAGTGACGCCCGTCATGGCTTTGGCTTCGGGCGACAGGCGGAAAGCCGGCAATTGAACGGGGGTATTTTCTTTCAAAGAAATCAACTGCGAATTAACGGCCTGGAAACCTACCGAAGTGATGCTGACGAAGTAATCGCCGGTCTTCAGGCTGTCCAGGGAAAAGCGGCCGTCGGCTGCTGTCATTTCAATTTTTGCCATGGCGGAATCTGCCGCATGGCGAAGGGTAATGGTTGCCGCGGGAACCGATTTCCCGGTCTCATCCTGCACCTGCCCGGTAATCCGGCTCTGCGCATTCAGCGCCACGCTGGAGGTAAGAAGCAGAAGTACAATCAGTTGAATCTTTTTCATTTGGTTTACTTTTATAAAATGGTACTTTGTTTTAGCTGTTACAACTCAAAAGTAGGTACTATACAATGCATAGTACATTGTTTTGAATTGAACGGCAAAATTGAGGGGATGAACGGTAACGGTAAAGTTGGAAATAGGACGCTTCAAGCCAGACCGGGTTACAGTTGGCCGCCATTTTGGGATAAATGGTAATTAGGAACCTTCAGCGGCACTAGAGGCCGAATTCCTTCCTTATATCCTGTTGATAGGTACGGCCGGAGTATAAAGTAGTAGCATTGGTATCGTTCATTACAAAACGGTAACGCCCGTTATAATGGCGGTGCATTTCGCGGATCAGTTGTTTGTTGATGAGGTAAGACTTTTGTATGCGGAAAAAGTGGGCGGGTAATTTTTCTACCAATGAGCTGAGCGTGGCACCCGATAAATATTTCTGGCCGGTGACCAGGTGGATCCATACATATTTATCATCGGCTTCGAGATAAGTGATCTGATCAAAACGCAACAGGTTGATGCGATCACCCGTTCGCACACTCAACGACGTAGCGGCGACCGGTTGATTGAACCGGTCGATAAGCGCCTGCAGATCGGGCGCGGTGTCGGTATTTCCCAGACGACCCAGCCGCTGTAGTTTTTCCACCGTTTGCGCAATGCGTTCTTCGCGCAACGGCTTCAGCAGGTAATCCACTGCAAATGTCTCGAAAGCCTGGATGGCATATTCTTCGTACGCCGTGGTAAAGATGATATGCGGTACTTCTTTTATTTCCCGCAATACTTCAAAGCCCGACATATCCGGCAGCCGTATATCCAGAAATACCAGGTCCGGGCGCAATGCCTGGATTTTTTCTATCGCTTCCCTCCCGTTTGCCGCTTCGGCTATAATGTTGAACAATGGCCCGTAAGGTTCCAGCAGGCGCCGTAAGGTGCGTCGTGCCGCAGGTTCATCGTCTACGAGCAATACCTTATACATGTCGCCTGGCTTTTGGTGTGTACATTTTTATAACCACTGCTTTCGGTTGAGCAAGGAACAATACTTCATACCGGTTAGGAAACAACAGATCCAGCTTATCGAATACGCTTTGCAGTCCGTATCTCGGTACCAGTTCCTCCGGAAAGGGCGAACCGTTGTCTTCCACCGCAATGCTGATTCCCTCTTCGATGGTAGTGATATTGATCCGGATCGATGTTACGCGGTCAGTCGCTTTCAATCCATGCTTCACCGCATTTTCCAATAAGGGTTGCAATAAGAACCGCGGTACGCGGAATGCACCGGCTTCAGCATCGGTATGTACTTCGTATTGCAGTTTATTTTCAAAACGGATTTGTTCTATTCGCAGATACAGGCTGCTCAACTGCAGTTCCTCTTCTACCGTTGCATAGTTGTCACCAGCGTAGTTGAGACTGTAACGGAACAGATCGGCTAATGAAAGCGTCATCTCCCGCGCACGCAAGCCATCAGTTAATGACAGGTCTGCGATAGCTCCTAATGCATTGTACAAAAAATGCGGATTGATCTTGGCCTGCAACGCTTCCAGTTCCGCCGTGGCTTTGGCCTCCCGCAGCCGGCTAAGTTCCAGCGATTGCTCATCCATCCTTTTTTGTCTCTCCAGGGAAACATAAGCAGAGAACACATGCACCAGTCCTACACCGGTAGCAAAATAAAGACTGATTAACACCGTCGACTGCCAATTGTGGATGTTTTCCCTTTCGGCCGTGGCAATATAAAACAACAGGCTTGTAATAACCGCTGTTACGATCAGTGTCACTAATATCAGTGCCTGGTGCCTGGCAAATGACCATTGCTGAAAACGCGGATGCCGCACTACCCAGCGCACACTGTTGAATACGATCAGCGTGTTGAGCGTTACCAATATCGCCTGCCCGAGCAAAGCCACGCCTACGCCGTATTCGCTGATGGCTTCGAACAGGCTGCCATTGAGCGGCAGCAGGGCCATGATAAAACAAAAGATAATCAGCCAGGCCGAAATATTAGCCCGCAACCATTCGTTCCGGATGGATTTCCGGAACAACTGTTTGAAATTGGCCAACAGGAACATGCCACTCAAAGCGAGTGCGATCGCCGCGTGTATGATGATGAGGTATTGCCAGAATCCGATATTCACGGCACCAAATTAACAAATAGCTGCTCAACTGTTGACAGTGCCCCGCCAACTGCCTTTTTTCGGTAGTGAACTGTTATCTTGCAGGTAATTTATATCTGCTATGATCGATTACCGTTCCGATACCGTTACCAAACCTTCTCCCGAGATGCTCAAAGCCATGTGGAATGCTCCCGTTGGCGACGATGTATTCGGTGAAGACACGTCCATCAACGAACTTGAACAACTGGCCGCCGACATGTTCGGCATGGAAGCGGGTTTGTTTTGTCCATCAGGCACCATGACCAACCAGATCGCCATCAAAATACATACACAACCCGGCGATGAAGTGATCTGCGATGTGGATGCACACATTTATCAATACGAAGGTGGAGGCATTGCTTTTAATGCCGGTGCGTCGGTGAAATTACTGGCTGGCGACAGAGGACGGATTACTGCAGCACAGGTAGCCAACGCCATCAATCCGGATGATGTACACCGCGCGCGGACAAGCCTGGTGTGCCTGGAAAATACCAGCAACCGTGGCGGTGGCAGTTGTTATGAATGGAACGACATTACCGCGATACGCGCACTTTGCAGTCAGCACGGACTGGCTTTTCACCTCGATGGAGCAAGGTTGTTCAATGCGCTGGTTGCCCAATCGCAAACACCGCAGCAATACGGCGCAACATTCGACAGTATTTCCATTTGCCTGAGCAAAAGCCTGGGATGTCCGGTAGGAAGTGTTTTATTGGGTAAAAAAGAATTCATCCGCCGCGCAAGACGCATCCGCAAAGTATTTGGCGGCGGCATGCGACAGGCCGGTTATATTGCGGCGGCGGGTATTTATGCGTTGAAAAATAATATCGACCGGCTGCAGGAAGACCATGCACATGCGCGTCAGCTTGCCGGTTCGCTGGAAGGCCGCAGTTGGGTAAAAAGAGTACTGCCCGTAGAAACCAACATCATCATTTTCGAATTGCACGAAGCCGGCTCCGCCCCTGCACTTGTACAAAAACTGAAAGAGCTGAATATATTGGCCTATGCCATTGCCCCCGATCGCATCAGGCTGGTCGTTCATCTTGACATAACAGCCGATATGATTAAGCAGACCATGGAACGGTTTGGAAGACTGTAAGTCCGGTACTTCGGCCGAAGTTTAGGCCTTAAGTATTAGGTTTTAGGTTATAGGTTCTAGGTTATAGGTTTTAGGTAATAAGTTAAATAGCCATTGACGATTGACTATTCACTATTCACTATTCACTATTCACCATTGACCATTGACGATTCACCATTGACTATTCACCATTGACACTTTTGACTTTTAAATTTTGAATTTTTATATGCTTCCTAAAAAAGATCCCACAACTACCGCGGCCTGGCAACAATTGCAGCAAGCGTACGATCGCATGAAGGACGTACAGATGAAACAACTGTTTACAGAAAACCCGCGACGTTTTGATCAATATAATATCTGGCTCGGCGATATTCTTTTTGATTACTCCAAAAATATCATCGACGATGATGTACTCAGCAAATTGCTGGCACTTGCCGAACAATCCGGTCTTGCCAAAGCAATAACCGCCATGTTCGACGGACAAAAGATCAATGAAACCGAGAACCGCGCGGTGCTGCATACGGCTTTACGCAATTTCTCTCCAGGCGCCGTTACCACCGACGGAGAAAACGTGATGCCTGAAGTAAAAAAGGTATTGCGCAAAATGAAAAGCTTCTGCGATAAGATCCACAGCGGAGAGTTGCGTGGTTATACCGGAAAACGTATTCGTTACATCGTAAACATTGGTATCGGCGGCAGCGATCTCGGACCACAGATGGTGACCGAAGCCCTGCGCCCTTATCATGTAAAAGATATCGAGACCTTCTTCGTATCCAACGTAGACGGCACCCATATTGCCGAAACACTGAAGAAAGTAAAACCCGAGCGTACCTTGTTCCTGGTAGCATCGAAAACATTCACGACACAGGAAACGATGACCAACGCCCATACGGCGCGCGAATGGTTTTTGCGTAAAGCAAAAGATGAAGCACATATCGCCAAACATTTCGTGGCACTCAGCACCAACGAAAAAGAAGTGGTGAAATTCGGCATCGACAAGCGAAACATGTTCGGTTTCTGGGACTGGGTAGGCGGACGCTATTCCCTGTGGAGCGCCATCGGCCTTTCCATTGCCTTATCGATCGGATACAAAAATTTTGAAGAGCTGCTCAAAGGCGCTTACAATACCGATAACCATTTCCGCAATACTTCCTTTGAAAAAAACATTCCGGTATTGATGGCTGTCATTGGTCTCTGGTACACCAATTTCTTTGGTGCACAGACAGAAGCCATTCTCCCCTACGATCAGTACATGCTGCGCTTTGCGGCTTATTTCCAGCAGGGGAATATGGAAAGCAATGGAAAAAGTGTGAGCCGCGACGGACAGCCTGTTACCTACGCAACAGGCCCCGTAATCTGGGGCGAACCGGGCACCAACGGACAACACGCATTTTACCAATTGATCCACCAGGGCACGGTCATCATCCCCTGCGATTTCATTGCACCCGCACAGAGCCACAATCCGATCGGCGATCATCACCCCAAGTTGTTGTCCAACTTCTTTGCCCAAACAGAAGCGCTGATGAATGGCAAGACCGAGGAAGAAGTAACCGCCGAACTCAGGGAAAGCGGATTAAAAGCGGCACAGATCAGCAAGCTGGTTCCCTTCAAAGTGTTCAGCGGCAACCGCCCGACCAATTCATTCCTGGTAAAAAAGATCACCCCTTTTACCCTGGGACAACTGATCGCACTTTACGAGCATAAAATCTTCGTGCAGGGCGTGATCTGGAATATTTTCAGTTTTGATCAGTGGGGCGTGGAATTAGGCAAACAACTGGCCAACCGCATTCTGCCGGAGCTGGGCAGCGATACAGCCGTCAGCAGCCACGACAGCTCCACCAATGGCTTGATCAATGCGTACAAGAAGCTGCGTAAGGCGTAAGGAGTAAGATAGAAGGTGTAAGGTTATAAGTTATAGGTAATAAGTTAAAACAGCCGGGGTTCGTGCGTGCACGAGCCCCGGCTGTTTTATTCACGATTCACGATTGACCATTCACCTTTCACCAAAAAAAATGCTCCCCGCGAGAGAAGCACCATACATAATCAGTCGGTTGTTTTACTTACCACTTGTCTACTTCTTCAGTACTGCTTGGCGCAGGGCTGATTTCTTCAGCAGCTTCCGCTGTTTCTTCGGTATTAATCTCGATCGCAGCAATCGCAGTTACTTCGGCCACTACTGGCTCTCCGTCCTCACCAAGTTCGTCGTGGTTAAATGCATCGAAATCGAAGTCGGGCATCAATTCGGTCTTCACATAATCCACCGCTTCGTTGAGCGCTTTTATAAATTTATTGAAGTCTTCTTTGTACAGGAAAACTTTGTGACGGTCATACCCGTTGTCATCAAACCGCTTGCGACTTTCAGTGATGGTCAGGTAATAATCATTACCCCGGGTAGCACGCACATCAAAGAAGTAAGTTCTTCTTTTTCCCGCCCGGATGCGTTTGCTGTAAATGCTTTCCATCTTTTTGTCGTTGTTCTCGTACGCCACTTGTTTAGTTTTTTCGGTTGTTAAAAGATATACAAATTGGGAAGTCACAAATATATAGATGTTTTTGAAACAGCCAAATCCTAATTACCCCCGTATTTTCCCGGAGGAAATGACGTTTTCGAGGTGTCATCCCCCGGTCATTCCCTGCTGCTGGCGGGCGTATAACGACGCATAATGCCCGTCGGGGATGCGCATCAGCTCGGCATGTGTGCCCTGCTCCGCAATCCGACCGTGATCAAGCACCACAATCCGGTCAAATTCCAGCAATGAAAATACCCGGTGGGTAATGATGATGGCTGTCTTGCCTTCCAGGAATTCATTCAGCCGCCCGATGATCTCCTTCTCTGTCTTGGCATCCACCGCGCTCAGGCAGTCGTCGAGGATGATGAGCGCCGGATCCTTGATCAATGCCCGTGCTATGGATATCCGTTGCTTCTGTCCCCCGCTTAAGGTCACGCCGCGCTCACCGATCATGGTTTCATATCCCGCGGAAAAACGGCGGATATCCGGATCAACACCGGCCATCTCCGCAGCCCGCACCACTTGTTCGCGGGTGGCATTTTCTATACCCGAACCAATGTTGTTGGCCACGGTATCGCTGAAGAGGAATACATCCTGCGGCACATAACTGATCTGGCGGCGTAATGAATGCAGGCTGATGTCCTTCAATGGCACATTGTCCACAGACACATTTCCCTGCACGGGGTCATACAGGCGGAGCAACAACTGGGCAACAGTCGTTTTACCGCTGCCTGTACGTCCGGTAATAGCCACCTTTTCGCCGGGGCGGATATCCAGCGTAAAATTTTGCAACGCATGAATACCTGTATCAGGATAAACCATCGTTACGTTATCGAATTGCACGCCGCCTTTGAGCACTGGTTCCAGGGGTTGAAGCGGTTCAGCAATAGCGGGTTTCGTTTGCAAAAATTCATTCAATCGTTTCTGCGAAGCCGCTGCCCGCTGGATCATGCTCGCTGTAAGCCCGATCGCACTCACCGGAAACGTCAGCATATTTACATAAATAATAAACTCCACGATGGTACCCAGTTCCATGTTATGCTCGTGACGGATATAATAAAGACCGCCGATCATGATCGTAAGCAGCGTACTGAAACCGATCAATAAAGTAATGGAAGGAAAATAAATGGCTTCCACCCTTGCCAGTCCGACCGCATTCTGCCTGTATTCCTCGCTGTTGCGGGAGAAAAATTCAAGCATGTTCCTTTCCTGCACAAAAGACTTGATCACGCGGATACCGGAATACGATTCCTGTGCATTGGTAGTAAGACCGGAAAGCGATTCCTGGATGCGTTCGCTTTTTTTGTGAATGGTCATATTGACGAAATAGATGATCACCGCGAGTATCGGAAGCGGCATCAGCACATAGAGAGTGAGTTCGGGGCTCCGACTGACCATGAAAAAGATACTCAGCGAAATGATGGTTACCAGGTTGGCCACATACATAATAGCGGGACCTGTAAACATCCGCACGCGGCTTACATCTTCGGCGATGCGGTTCATGAGGTCGCCGGTATTATTTTTTTTATAAAAAAGCGCATCGAGTTGCTGGTAGTGCGCATATACTTCGTTTTTCTGATCGTATTCGATATGACGGCTCATCACGATCAGGGTCTGCCGCATGAGAAAAAGGAAGAAGCCGCGGAGTAAAGCAAGTACCAATAAGATAATGGCACATACGGCCACCAGTTTCCATACATCCGAAATACCGCTGACCATCGAGATGATCTTTTGCACCAGAATATCGTAGTCACCGGGTTGGTCGCCCGCACCGGCGGGTGCCGATCCGATTGCGCGGTTAACGAAATTGATGACATAGCCCGTTAGCTGCGGGGCAAGTACGTTGAAATAGTTGGAAAGCAAAACGAACAATAAACCAGTTGCCAGTCTCAAGCGATATTTCCAGAAATACTTATTCAGCGCCTTCAGATGCTTCATGGTGCAAAAATAGGGAGTACGGGGGAAGGTTTAAGGTAGAAGGCGTAAGGCTTAAGGTTTTAGGTATTAGGTTTTAGGTATTAGGTATTATTCACCATTCACTATTCACCATTCACTATTCACTATTCACCATTCACCATTCACCATTCACCATTCACTTATTGCCCCATTACGCTCTGTGCGCCTCTGCGTGAAAATCCCTGCATCAGATTTTGACCGGGGTCCCTGAGGCCGATACTTCAGCCTCTCGAAGCGGTCCCGCGAACGTTACCGGCATCGCTGCCGGTAATCAATGTTGCAGAAAGCACAAACATTCCCCATTTTTTTTAAACGAAACAACCCTCACACGCCGATAATTTCAATATCATCTAAGGAGGCGGCAACCTGAAGCAACCCGTTTTCAACGTAATGTTACATTCTAACCTGCTTAAATTTAATTGCCATGCTTCGATTGCTGTCTGTCCTTCTCTTGTCAACTTTGGTTGGCTGCTTTTCTGTTGCCGGTCAAACGGCTTTGCAAACTTCATTTGAATCACCCTACATCGCCGGTTCCGTTAATGGCCAGCAAGGCTGGTCACTGAGCGCCGGTAATGCCGCAGTAGCCGCATCCGCCGCTCACAGCGGCACCCAGGGATTACAGTTATCTGCCACAGGCACCGCTCTGCTGCTTAATTATGTAGCTTATGCCGGGAACGTACCCGGCATTACAGAGGAAGTTTACGCCGATATGTGGATCAATCCCGCCTCTTTTGCCACCAAAGGCATTGCTGTTAATGGCTACGACCTCTATGGCGGCAGCTCCAAGCGCATTTTTGTATTGGAGTTTGGCACCGACAACAAGATCAAAGCTTACAACGGATCTTCTGCCGTGAACGTGGCCAATTGGGTAGCCGGCCAATGGGTACGCCTGTCGGTGAAAATGGATTTCGTTACGGAAAAATATAAAGTGGCTGTAAACGGAATTGTTTTCGCTACGGAAATGAGTTTCCGCGAAACCTACACCCCTACTGCCAGCGGCACGCGCCAGGCCGGCGTTAAAGAATTCCACTCGCTGCGTTTCAATCATACCAACGATACGCAAACCGCCACATCCGATGCAAGTGTCGATGATATTTATGTTGGTAAAACACCCATCGCCGATGTTTCGTTCGGCGCTTCGTCCACTACGCGCACCGTTACCGTTACACAACCCGCGTTTGGTACCATCACCCTGAACCCTGCCGGACCTGTATTCGAAATGGGCACCAGCGTTACCGCTACCTTGTCATTGCCCGCGGGCTATCGCAACAATGGCTGGACAGGCGGGCTCACCGGCACCGAACTTTCCAAAACATTCACCATTGCCGGCAACATGAGCATCAGCGCCGATGTAGATATCGATCCATCGAATCCGCCCGCACTTTACCAGGTTACTGTGGCGCAACCGGCCAATGGCACCATCACCCTGTCACCCACTTCCCCCGACGGCCGTTATTATGCGGAAACAAAAGTAACCGCCACCCTCAGCTACGAAGCCTGCTACCAGTTTGACGGATGGACCGGCGCTTTATCGGGTACGCAACTCAGCAGAACGTTTACCGTAACCGGAGATGTAAACATTGGTGCAGCCATTTCCCCGAATACAACACCTTCCGTCAAACGCATGGTAAGTACCGTAACCGAATTCAAAAACGCATTGGCCGCCATGAACCCCGGTGATACCATCGAAGTAAATGATGGTCAATACAACCTCAGCAGCACCACCGTCACACGCTCCGGTTGTTCTGAAAAACCCATTATCATCCGCGCAAAAAATAAAGGAATGGCAGTGCTCAATGGTGCCACCACGCTGGTTTTCCGCAATGTCAAATACACCACCTTCCAGGGCTTTGCTTTTGAAAGTGTGAACATCGGCACCGGTATCAAACTGGAAAACTGCAGCCGCTTTCGCATCACCCAGAATAGTTTCAAGATCATTGAAAGCAGCTCCTGCACATGGGTATATGTGGGCGATACATACGCAAGTCCCGAACCTTTGCGTTCCGGCTACAACAGAATAGACCATAACCTGTTTGACGGCAAAACACAAGCAGGCAACTTTATCCGCATGGATGGCAACATCAACCAGCAAACCCAATACGATACTATCGACCACAATCTTTTCCGTAACAATGGTCCGCGTGCGGCCAATGAAAAAGAAAGCATACGCGTAGGCGTGAGTACGCTGTCGAAGAGCAGCGGTTTCACGATCATTGAATACAACCGTTTTGAAGACTGCGACGGCGATCCGGAGATCGTGTCCATCAAATCATGCGACAACATTATCCGCTACAATACATTTGTGCGTTGCCTGGGCACACTCTGCCTGCGCCAGGGTTTCCGGAGTGTGGCCGAGGGTAATTTTTTCTTCGGAGAAAATAAAACCGCCGAATTCAACGGAGGCACGATCGGCTGCGGCGGCATCCGTGTATATGGTAAAGACCACCGCATTGTCAACAACTACTTCCATGGATTGACCGGACAGAAATGGGATGCGGCGATGACCATCACCAATGGTGATGTAACCAATAACTCATCCAGTCTTGCCGAACATTACCTGCCGGAAAATCTGTTGGTGGCATTCAACACTTTTGTGCATAACCAGTCCAACATCGAGATCGGTTTCGACAACAACGGTAATTATCCTTTGCGCCCGGTAAACTGTCAGTTTTTACACAACATCGTCGTAGACAGCAGCCGCGCGATGGTAAAAGCCTATAGCACTGCGTCGCTCAATGGCGTGCAGTTTACCGGAAACATTTTTTACCCTACCCTGAATGCAAGTGTGGGCGTTACGCTCCCTTCTTCTGCCATTACGGTAGCAGATCCGAAACTGATGCAGCCTGCCTGTTCCGGTTCAGGGTGTGCCAGCTCTCTTGCCTATAAAGTATGGCGTTTGGGAGAAGGAAGTCCCGCTATCGATGCGGCATCCACCGCTTATCCGGAGATCAATACCGATTTTGAAAAACAAAGCCGTACAGGTTTACGCGATATAGGTGCGGATGAATACAGTGGCAGTGCGCCGGTAACGGTTACACAAGGTGCACTGGACAGTTGGCAGGTGGGTCCCGACGCAATTGAGTACAGCTATACTTATAATCCTTCGGTTACATTACCGGCACGACTTACTTCTTTTACAGCGCAGGCGGCAGGAACACAGGCCCAACTCAACTGGGAAGTGGGCGAAGAAGATAATGTAGCGCGTTATGTGGTAGAATGGTCTGATGGCAGCGCAGCGTATACAACGGCAGGAACTGTTGCCGCAACCGGTAACGCACCCGTTGCTTACAGCTATACGCATCCTTCACCGGTGGCTGGCCGTAATTACTATCGTCTCCGCATAGAAGACCGTGACGGACGATTCAGTTATTCTGTCGTGCGTACCGTAGTGATCGAAAGAAAAGGTGCGTTGAAAATATTATCCAATCCAGTACGCAATGGCAAACTGGCTCTGCAATTAACGGAAGCCGTTCCCGCAGGCAGCACCATTCGTTTGATCAATCTGCACGGGCAAACCGTTCGTCAGTTCGGCAACCTGCAGCAGGGACGCAATGAGTGGTCGCTCGATGGACTGGCGGCAGGCATTTACCTCGCCGAATATGCGGAGAAAGGAAGGGCGGTAACGACGGAGAGAGTTATCCTGATGGGCAGGTAAAACTCAAAATCGCGAATGATGAATAGTGAATGAAAAGGCTTAGCTATTCTTTGCGTCTTAATTTCTTTGCGCCTTTGCGTGAAAAAGCAGCTTTGATGTCACGCAAAGGCGCATAAGGAGCAAAGGCGCAAAAACATTACTAACCCCAAAAAGTATCTTACTCGGTTCCGCGGAGTGAAAAACAAATATGCAAACGGCAACCGTTACCGGGACTGCTATTCAGCACTGTACGTCCGTTAAAAGTGAGGCTTCTGTTGATGATGTTCGTGAGTCCTATACCTTTTCTGCGAGCACCGGTATCAAAACCTTTTCCATCATCGGCGATCCGCAGATCGAGTCGGGAATCACTTTGTAAAATGCGGATATATACATTGTCTGCCTCGGAATGTTTGATGATATTATTCACCTGCTCCTGAACAATGCGGTAAAGGGAAATCTTTAAAGCATCACTGATGAATGCTTCGTTTAACTGGTCGAGACACAGATGTATGCGTTTGCGCGCAAGCGGGATCAGCAGGGTCAATTCGTCGATAGAATCTTTCAGGGAAACTTCTCCCAATGAAGGAGGCACCATGCTCCTGGAAATGCGGCGGATCTCCTCAATGCTGTCGTCGATAATGGTGCGGCTTTTATTCAGGAGTTCGTCATTCATATGCGGAGCAGAACCATAAGCGGCCAGGTATAACTTAACGGTGGCCAGCATCTGGTTCACATTATCGTGCAGTTCCTTGCCTACGATTTCGCGGTCTTTCTCCTGCGTTTCGATAGTAGCACGGGTGATGGCCACCTGCCGTTCTACGCGTTCCTTCATCAGGGTATGTTGCAACCGCAGTGTATTGGAAATATCGCTGGCGATGATCAGGTAGGCTTCCACACCCTTGTAAACGATCGGTTCCACCACTAATTCCACGAAGGCGATTTCACCGTTTTTCTTGATGTGGCGGCGAAGTTTGTTGCGCAAAGGTTCGCTGCTGCCCTCACGAACCACGCGCATCAGATCGTCGCGGTTACCTTCGGTGCGCAGGTCAAAGGCTGTCATTTGCAAAAACTCCTCACGCGAATAGCCAAAACTTTTGACGGCCGTTTCATTTACCTCCAGGAAAGAAAGGTCTTTCCGCGAACAAACCCAGATGGGCGAAGGCATGGTATGAAAAAGCGACTGATAGAGTTGTTCCGAGTTCTCGGCTGCTATGGCGTGGTTGATACGATCAGTAAAGTCGGTAAAATTAAGTACGATGGAATGAATAGCCGGATCGTGCAGCCAGTTGGTGAGGCGGCAGAACATCCATCGCCACTCTCCCGATTTGTGCTTTACACGCGTAAGTCCTTCGAATGACTGTCCGTAGCTACGTGCAATTTCCATCAGCGATCCACGCAATGTTACCTGGTCATCGGGATCGATCTCCTCCCATTTGAAAGGTCCGAGCATTTCTTCGGGTGTGAGACCGAGAATACGGTTCACCGATGGTGAAACATAAGTCAGCTCTTCGTGTTCATTCATAAAGGCCATGCCTTCGAGACTGTTCTCTGTCAGCGCGCGGAAGCGTGTTTCGAGTATTTCCAGTTTTTTACGGCTGCGTTCGTCGTCGGACATTTCGCGGGCCGAGCAGACAAGGCAAATAAAGGAACCGTTGTGGTAAAAAGGTTTGATGCTGATTTCGGCGATAGCGGATTGACCGGCGAAATGGTAGTGGCGGGTGATCTGTTGGGGAATACCGTCGAGGGCGAGCTGGTAAAGCCGGTGCCAATCCTGCGCGCCCTGCGGATCAAACAGCGCGTACTTTTCGAGTAGTTTATCGCCGGGTTCGAAGCTCGTACCGTATGCACGGTCGATCATCTCGCGGGTTTTACCACTCATGTACAGGAGCTCAAGATCCTTTCCCATACACCATATGTAGCCGTCCATGCAGTCGGTAACAGCCTGCAGAATAGCAGCGTGATCGTTCAGAGCCATGACTAAAAATAAATGTTTTGGTATGCGAACAATGCCGAGTCGAGACGATACACAATGGCCACGATCCAAAATAGTTATTTTTTCAGTCAAAAGAAATTTTAAGCGGATTTTTTTAATGCGGGAAAAGAGGACGGAGTAATATTATAAGTAATCAGTTTTAAGTTGTGTTCTTTGTACATCCTTACTCACCTCTCCACATTTACACATCTGCCAGAGGCGGCACATCTTCACATTTTAAACGTTGGGCATAGCTCAAAGTTTGAAGAGCCCGTTCCTGATCGCATACACCACGATTCCCACCATATTTTGCGCGCCGGTTTTTTCCATGATCCGTTCGCGGTACTTTTCAACTGTACGGTGTGCGAGATGTGTAACGGATGCAATTTCCTTGCTCGCGTATTCGCGGCAGATGAGTTGGATGATCTCGAGTTCTTTTTTGCTGAACCGCGCAAGGTCTTCGGTCTGGCGCGACAATTTCTTGCTGGCGGCCAGCATGCGGGAAAGATTATGGCTGGTATAATCGCAATAGTACACGCGGCCTTCCATCACCTGGTTGATGGCCGTATATAATTCGGCTTTGCCTGCTTTTTTTACGAGATAGCCGTTTGCTCCGGCTTCCATCATATCCACGATCAGTTGTTCCTCTTCGAACATGGTGAGTGCGATGATCTTGATCTTATCGTCCTGAGCGCGGATCTGACGCGTGGCTTCGATGCCATCCATATCCGGCATCTGTACATCGGTGATGATCACATCTGCCTGATGAGTGGCCGCCATTTCGAGGAGTTCGCGGCCATCGGCTGCTTCGGCAACCACGTTATAACGCCGGTTTTTGCGCAGCAATAATTGCAATCCTTCGCGGAACAATTCATAATCGTCGGCGATGATGATACGGAGTGGTTTCATGGGTTAGTCAGTGGGATTTCGAAAAAATAATCGGTGCCTTTATCGCTGGCGAAATGCATGCGGCCGCCCATCATTTCCACGCGGTTAGTGAGACTGGTGAGGCCGAGTCCGCCGGCTTTGCGGGCATTGGTCCAGGTGCCGTCGTCGCTGCAGGAAACGAACAGCTTGTTCCCTTTTTGTTTGAGCAGCACTTCTACCCTTTTGGCGTTGGCATGTTTTACGGCATTGAGTACGAGTTCCTGGATCATGCGCAATAACTGCAGGCTGATATGTGCGGGAAGATCGTCGCGTACTTCGAAGCGGTAGGTAAAATCGATGGGGGTAACCAACTGGTATTGGGCAAAAAAATGGCTGAGGGCTGCGTTGAGTCCTCGTCTGAGTAGGGTGCCGGGGAGCAGGTTGCGGGCAATGCCACCGAGTCTGTCCTGTAATTCGTCAATATTGCGGGCAGCGAGCCTGAGCAGTACGGGCGCTTCTTCCTCATCATCCAGTGCTTCTTTTACCTGGATGCCTGTAAGCGATAGCAACGGCCCCAGTTCATCGTGCAAATCCTGCGCGATGCGGGTGCGTTCTTTTTCAAGCAATTCTATTTCGGTCAGGAAGAGTTTTCGTTGTACATGATGATTTTTACGTTTATTCCGTAAGACGGCAATATTGACAAGAAGGAATAACAAGGCTAAAATCCCGCTCAAGATCAGCACCGCATGATATAACGTCGTTTCAAAGGCATCCATAGTGTAGCCAGCGCAAAAATGATGTTGGTGAACAGATTGATATACGACATGAGGTAGTATATCCGCAACTGAAACACCCGGCTCTTGTTCAATCCGTACAACCAGAAGGCCTCCAGCAGAATGGCATAGAGGAAATAAAGCACCAGTCCCATGCAGATCAGGAAGGTGGCATCGGTAAACAACGACCTGGTGACGCTGAACAGCAGGCGGTTGATCATCATAATGCTCATGACGACGATGGCAAAGGAGTAAAGTATCTGGAAATAAGAGTTGAAAAGATGGGATTCAGTGGCCAGCGCGTATTCGGTGGCCCATACCAGTACGTAGGTCGACTGCAACAAAAAATAAAGCCGGTTCCGCCCGTTGAACAATTTCCACCGGTGAAATTGCCAGGTGATCAATATCGGTTCTGCCAGGGAATAGATATTGTAGTTGACGGTATTGTTTTGTCCACGGAGCATCACAAACAGACCGGTCAGTTCATTGAGCAGGCCGGTTGTGAGCAATAGCAGGAAAGGTAGAAAGGCCGGATCCGTTTTACGAAACCGGATCCAGCCAATAACTACTCCTATCGCGATGGACAGGCTGAACAGTGTATGTTGCACAAAGCTCATCCGTTCTTTTTTACGAATTGAGTGGTGACGACGGCGGACACATGGGCGGACAACGCATACCTTTTTCAATGATAACCGCTTCAACGCCGATGCCCGGCAGCATGTCTTCGTCATCGCCGTTAACCCCCACGATGATGGCATGTACTTTCAGGTCTTCTTCCATGCCGTAGTAGATACGGATTTTCTGACATCCTTCCTGTTCCAGGACCGTGTCGAAAGCTTCGCGTTCAAAGGTTTCGCAGACCGGCAGAATATCCTGATCCTGGTAATCTTCTCCGAGGATGGAATTGCGGTTGTCGCGGTAGCGGCTGGTCATGTCTTCAGCCTCGGACAAAGTAATAAAATGACTCATTGGATAATGTTTTTGTGAGCCACTAAATTCGCTTTGCAGGCTACTGTGAAAAACCGGGCCTCTACGTCCGCGCTTCCACGTACGAAAAAATCGCGTTAACACTACATACTATAAAGGAACATAATTCTGCCGAACTGAAGAAGGGAATTTGCTCAGCGATAGAGGGGAAAATAAATGTAGGAACAAAATCCAGCTATGCGCTTAGTTTTTATTCCTGGTCACAAGCACCTGCATCCGTTTCCTGAATTTCAATACCTGCGGATCGGAACTTTTGAGATGCCTGAACTCAAACCGGATAGTGCCACTATTGGACAGAATAGATTTTCCGGATTTGTAAATAAATAACTCTGGCAGCGGGCTCTCCATTTTTTCCTTAATCAGTAAATAGAGATCCGGAGCATCCGGCAATTGCAGAAAACTATAACGTGTAAAATCCATCGCCAGCACAGAATCTTTACCCTCAGGTGTAAGCTCCAGTTCGAATGTTTTAGGGTTAAACGACCCGATCATCGACTGCGGCAACACGAATGCTCCTTTGGTTGGTTTTTGGGCGAAGGCCGTTGATAAAAATAACAGACTGATAAGTAAAACAACTACCGATTTACATCTTCTCTTTATTTCCATATCGTACAATTCATTAAAGTACGGCTAGCTCATTTAAATACCGGTTCTTTTTATATTTTCTATGGACACCCGCAGACTCTTGGCACAATCGTCCTCGAAAATAAAGAACGCATAGAATTTAGTACCACCTAAATACTGAAGCGTTCTATGCAGGCTATCTATCTGAAGTGCCATACGTTACTGTGCATAAGCGTTGAATAGCTGCTGAAGTTCGGCACCAGATTCGAATAAGAAAAAAAATCGCTCCACAATCCTTTCCATCAGTCAATCCTATTACATGAATTAAACTAAGGAAATATAAACCCTCTTTTAACCAACTGGTCTTTAAACCATGGGGTGATTTTTTTTGCCTGGCTTAGGTAATCTGGTACAGAATATAATTGCATCGCAATTTGATTTTTTACCGTGCTGTCGACCATTCGCTCGAAATTACTGGCGGTGGTATAATAAACGATCTTATTTTCATCCATTACTAAGCCAACATGTAAAACATAATCTACATTCCCGAGAGCTCCCTCTGTATAGCCACAATCCTCGACTCTATAGTGAATCTTAAAATCGACCGTATCGTTCCTGAAAGTAACCGTATCAAGATCGATGTTCAGTTCACCAAAAGTATAAACATCTTTTTCGCTACCTGCCCCTTCAATACTCCATTTCACAGTATCCCGGAAGCACAATGAATAAACAAACCATTTAACGGCGTCATATTGCATTCGTAGATCAAGGGAGTCGATCAACCATTCCTTATTTGAGGATCCGTCTGCTATCTCGTCTTTTCCCAGATCGGATTGTTGTGGCTTTGATGCCTCGTTGCACGAATAAGTAAACCCGACAAAAACCAGACAGAAAAATAATTTCACGGCCCTATTCATTTGTCCCTTTCTTTTTTTAATCCAGCAACCACAACAGCTTCATCACTTCCGCCTTGCTCAAAAATTTATCTTTCTCCGACTTCGCCAGCTCCAGCACAAACCACCCTTCATTATCCGTCAAACATTCTCCCAGGTGCACACCGGCAGCTACATCCTCTCCCACCGACGGGCATACCGTTGCCAGATTCGAATACACATAGTACTCATCCTTTTTGGTGCGCAGTACCACCGACAAAGTGCCCTCCACTGCAAATATCTTCACCACCGTTGCATCCTGCATGTTGTAGATACTGCCCTTCCTTGACCGGATCTCCACCAGGTTATCGCTACCCTCTAATACGCCCATTCCCGGCGCTGGCAACAATATCAGGCCATCCGGCAGCGGACCTTTCGCTACAAACATCGTATCCCACGCAGGTTCCTGCGCCTTGACGGCCGTCGTAAAAAAGAAACATCCAACAAACAGCAGCCCGATTATTTTTCCCCTCATTGCTTATTCATTTTTTTTATAACGCCCATCTGCCGTCATTAGTATTTAACATATTTACGGCACGTCATTTTAATCGCCTGCACTATCTTACATCAATGAAAGCTATATTCGTCGTTCTCACCCTGTCTCTTTTATTTTTCACCGCCTGTACCACGCTCAAAGCACCGGGTTTTCTCGGCGTGGGCAATATCGATGTCGCCAGGGCCAGCCTCAAATCCACGACTTTAAAACTCGATCTTTTTTTTAATAACCCGAATAATACAAAAGCCAAACTCACCGGCGGCAGCGGACAGGTTTGGCTCGATCAAACCTTACTCGGCAATTTTTTGCTGGACACCACCGTGAGCATTCCCGCACGCGCAGATTTTTCGGTGCCGGTGAAATTAACGATCGAAATGAAAAAGGTATTGCAAAATTCATTGCAGGTGATGTTCAGCGACAGCCTTCCGATCCGTCTCGCCGGTGAAGCCAACGTCAGCAAAGGAGCATTGCGCAAAAAAATTCCCCTGAGTTACCAGGGGAAAATAAGTTTGAATCAACTGATGTCCAGCGATACGTTGCGCGTAAAGTAATCAGGAAGCCGGCTCTGTTTCAGGTTCCGGCTCTTCCGTTGCCGGTTTCTTTTTCGGCACAGGATGTCCGCCGCCATCTTCCGCTTTCTTACAGGTTTTTGGCAAACGTTTATAGGCATCCGGGTTCGCCGATACATCATCTGCATCATAACCCATATTGGCTATGCCGGTTTTGAGTTGCTCGATATCAGTACGGTCAGTCAGGTATTTCACTGTCGTTTCTCCTCGTTTGTAATTCACTTTCACCGACAACACACCATCATAACGTGCCAGGGTGGTTTCGATACGCTTCTGGCATTCCCAGCACAACGCATTCGGCGTTTTGATCTTGGCCGTCAGCTGTGCTTTGGTTTGCGCCTGTGCCGTAAACACCACCACAGCCAGCAATAAGGTCAACAGGTATTTCATGTGCGTTATTTATGTACGTGAAATTACAAAACTCCCGTCCATGCTGACGGATTCTCGCGCCATTTTAACAAAAGCTCCTGATCTTCCGCTGGTACCACCTGCTTTTCAGCCGCCAGTTCGATCAGGGTCGGATAATCGGTCAGTGAATAATAAGCCAGTCCCGCTTTTTCAAATGCTTCAGCCGATACAGGAAATTGATAGGTAAAAATAGACACCATGCCGATCACGTCCAGTCCCGCTTCGCGCAGCACATCCACTACCTGCAGACTGCTTTTACCGGTCGATACGAGGTCTTCGATCACCACGGTCTTCTGTCCTTTTTCAAAATATCCTTCGATCTGGTTGCCCAGGCCATGTTCTTTTGGTTTCGGACGCACGTATATATAAGGCAGTTTCAGTTGATCAGCTGCCATGGCTCCCCAGGCAATACCTGCCGTGGCTACGCCCGCCAGCATATCCGCTTCGGGAAATTTTTCAAATACCACATTACACATTTCCGATTTGATGTAATCGCGGATATAGGGAAAAGAGAGCACCCGGCGATTGTCACAATAGATCGGGCTCTTCCAGCCACTGGCCCAGGTAAAAGGCTCCCGCGGACTCAGCCGCACGGCCTGTGCCTGCAGCAATTTATCGGCAACAACTTTT
>Ga0160492_100381_pt1 | contig 27673 bp, 25 predicted proteins | sample DID2MG_FD_108258 | JGI IMG/M metagenome (GOLD analysis project Ga0160492, IMG submission 108258) | Enriched soil microbial communities from UW Madison campus, WI, USA - DID2877_E24_FP2 MG | ecosystem: Environmental > Terrestrial > Soil > Unclassified | place: USA: Madison, Wisconsin | collected... | reverse complement strand
AGGACTGGGCAGTCTGCAAAGCAATGCAGAGGCGCACTGGTTCAGCTCGGTATTCAGCGACTTCCGCGATCCGAACACGATCCCGGTCGACCAGCATGAGCTGGCGGCGCTTGTAGCGCCAAGAGGACTGCTCGTCACGGCGGGCTACTCGGACTGGTGGACGAATCCGGAAGGCATGTTCGTCTCGTACGTTGGCGCGAGCAAAGTGTACGATTTCCTTGGCGCGTCCGATAAGATCGGCGTGGCATTCCGTCCGGGCGGTCATATCCGACCGCAGGAGGATATGGACAACCTGCTCGATTTCAGCGACAAACAATTCCGGGGCATTGCGCCGGTAGGCAACGACTTTAAAACGACGCTTTACACCGTTGACCCGGCTTGGGATACGATCGTGAAGCCATCGCCGGAAGAAGGTTCTTCCTCGGGCGGCTATGTTCCGTCGATGCCGAACTCCGGCTCGGCGACTGACAAGCCTTATCAATCGAGCGTAGAGAAGAACGATGACGGCACAACGACCGTGAAGGTCGTCCTTGACGATAAAGCGCTGGAGCAATTCGTGAAGGCAGCGGAGAACGGTGCGGTTCTGCCGATTGAAATAACGGACAACGGCAGCGTCATCGCGACGACCGTCACGGCGTCGCAGCTTGCAACTCTTGCCGACTCCATTCAAGGACTTCGGATCGAAATCGCATCGCCTCTCGGCGGCTTCTCGATTCCGGCCGACGTCCTGCAACAATCGCTAAGCGCATTGGGCGACGCCTATGCAGGCGGAAGCATCAGTATTGAAGTTTCGGCTGCTGCAAGCGGTATTGCCGCTTCCTCGCAGACGATCGCAACGGTCGGGGAACCGGTCGAATTCCGGATCGTCGTAACGGGAGCCAGCGGTAAAACGGCGGAACTGCTGACGACGAACGGTTACATCGGCCATGTCATTACGGCAAATGCCGGTTCCGCGAACGGCGATGCAAGCCATTGGAGCGGCGCCGTATACTTGCCGGAGAGCGGACAGCTCTATCCGGTTCCGACGGTTATACAGCAGAACGGCAGTCAGGTCAGAGCGATTCTGTATCGCGCGGGCAACTCCGTCTATACGCTGATGAACAACCAACTGACGTTCGGGGACGTTGCGACGAACGATTACGGCAAGGAAGCGATTGAAACGCTTGCGTCCCGTTTGATCGTTAACGGGTATACGGATGGAGAATTCAAGCCGGGCAACCAGATTACGAGAGCCGAATTCGTAACGATGCTGCTCAAGGGACTCGGCATCGTGCCGCAGGCGCAATCCGATTCGAAGTCAAGCTTTACGGACGTATCGAGCACGGACTGGTACAGCGAAGAGGTGTCGACCGCGGTCGCACATCATTTGGTACAAGGCTATGCCGACGGAACGTTCAGACCGATGAATCCGATTACAAGACAAGAAATGACGGTTATGCTCGTGAACGCTTTGCGTCAGCTCGGTCTTGCGCCGACATTAACGGACGAGCAAATATCCGCGCTTCTGAGCCCGTATCGCGATGCGGACGCCGTTCCGCAATGGGCAAGAGAAGCAACGGCGATCACGATTCAACAGCAGATTATGAAAGGCGTAACGGCCGATCGATTGGCGTCAGGAACGTTGGTAGACCGCCGTCAAGGCGCGGTGCTGCTGCTCCGTACGCTGGATCAGATCGACTGGACGAAGCTTTAATAGAAGAGAAAGCCGCCGGAACATTCCGGCGGCTTTTTTATTTGGAGAAATGTGCGAAGCAGTCTGTAGCGTTTGAAATCGCAATACAATGAGAAGGGCCGAATGAAGTATGGTTTTTCAGGCTGCGGGAAACAGCCACGACAGCCCGCGAATGAACTAAGTGCTCCTTTTTAGGGTCGCTTATCTCGTTCGGAACGACTCACGTAGTCGATGAGCGTCCTCTGAAGACACCTAATCGCTCGTTGTGCGCCGGAAAGCAACGTTGGGACGAGGGTAGGAGTGTGTGGAACGCTTAATCGGGAATTGAATCGCTAGAGATTGAAATAAGAATTCATGCGACGCTCTTATTTGGCGGACAAGGCATTTATAGAAGGATCACTTTGAGATGAAGCCTCGTCAAGGCTTGACGAACGTTAGCTGGTTTTCATACCCGGCATGATTATGTCATTACATCTATGGCAACGACAGATTGTGCACAATTCGCTTAAAGACCTCGGCTATATACCGAATCTATGATTTGGTATATATTATTTTTACAATAAAAATATAGACCTTTGGAGAAGATAGATTGCAAACTTATATTGGACTTTGAGGAGAACAGCCATGTTCGGTACAGCAATCGCGCTTGTGTTAGGATCGGGAGTTGTGCATTCGATCTGGAACCTCTATACGAAGCGGAGCATGAACAAAAATGTATTTCTATGGTTTTGCCAGCTTATCGCGGCAATCGTATTCCTGCCGTGGGCGATCGTCGAATGGGACGGCAGCTCGTTAACCGCCGGCGGCGCGGGCTGGATTGTCGCTTCAATAGCGCTGCACGGCCTCTATATCGTGCTGCTTGCCGCCGCTTATACGGCAGGCGATTTGTCGCAAGTTTATCCGATCATGAGAGGAACGAGTCCGCTGCTCGTGCCGATAGTCGGCGTCGCGGCGCTCGGAGAGCGGCTGAGCCTGCTCGGATGGGCGGGCGTGCTCGTTATTTTGCTCGGAATCGGCTCGCTGGGGAAGAACGTGAAGATCAGTCGGCATACGTCCGCGAAAGCGCCGCTGCTGGCGCTTGCCGTTGGCATCTGTATTGCAAGCTACATCGTCATTGACAAAATCGCCATTCAATACACGTCGGCCATCGTTCTGAACGAAGCGACGAACATCGGAAATTTTCTTATTCTGACATGGGCCGTATGGAAAGCGAAAGGTAGCATCGGGATCGAGTGGAAAACGAATTGGCGTATTATGCTGCTTGGCGGGATCATGGCGCCGGGAGGATATTTGCTGTTTTTGTTTGCTTTATCGCTCGCTCCGGTCGCACAGTTGGCCCCGATGAGAGAAATCGGTACGGTGTTCGGTACGCTGATGGGCATTTTTATTTTGCGCGAAGAACAGGGGAAGAGCAGAATGACCGCCTCGCTGCTCATTACGGCAGGCATCATCCTGCTCGGGTTCGCCTAGAGCTCGACGCCGCGAACCTTGGCGAATATCATCGTATCTCTCGGCAGCCGCTCGCTCTCGAATTGTTCCGGTAACGATAGCAGGATCGGGTCGGTCGAACAAATAGACAACGGGCAGCCTTCCTATGTCGCAATTTTCCGAATACTATAACATGCGCTGCAAATTACTCAATGACAGTAGTAGAAGGGAAATGACGGCTCATAGCAGCCGGACTGGTTTATTTGGCGTACCGCCAGCCTTCGCCGCCTCGCCGATCGGGACCGCAGGCATTAGCCCGTGGTCTTTTTGCGTGCAAAAGATCGTAAACCGGCCATTCGACGAGCAATCGCTCGAATGGTTTCAGCAGGATCGCATTTCATCCCATGCCGTCTATCCGTTCCGTCAGCCCACGGAGACATACGTCGCGGGGAGATTACTGTGCTTCCGCACTGCGCTAACATAGCGCCTATCTACCGTATTTCGAATGCGTGTAGTATGATGAATTGGCAATATTTCTATCGAGAGAATGCAGGAAGCTATCCAAGACTGAATACCAATATCGGACTATAAGGAAGGACGATGGCGATGAATACAAGACCATACGGCAGCACAGGCAAGCGAGTGTCGGAAATCGGCTTTGGCGCTTGGCAGCTCGGCAACAAACAGGATTGGGAAGCGATGAGCGATGCAGAGGCGATCGCGCTTGTGCACGAAGCGATCGATAAAGGGATGAACTTTTTTGATACGGCGCCCTATTACGGACTCGGCGCCAGCGAGGTGCTGCTGGGGCAGGCACTGCGCGGCAAACGGAACGAGGTCGTAATTAACACAAAATTCGGTCATGGAGCCAATGGCGTTACCGATTTCTCCGCGAGCGGCATCCGCCAATCGGTGGAACAGAGCTTGAAGCGACTGCAGACCGATTATTTGGACTCGATTCTTATCCATAATCCGCCGTTCGACCATCTGGACGGCAAGTACGGTCATTACGAAGTGTTCGAGGAGCTGAAGAAAGAAGGCAAGCTGCTCGCTTACGGCGCGTCCGTGGACTCCCGGGAAGAAATGCTGGAAGTGCTGGGCAAGACGAAGGTCGGCATTATCGAGGTGATGTTCAACATCATGTATCAAGAAACGGCCGAGACGTTCAAGCTGGCGCACGAGAAAAACATCGGTCTGATTATTAAAGTGCCGCTTGATTCCGGCTGGCTGTCCGGCAAGTACAACGGAGCCAGCACGTTCGAGGGCGTTCGCAAGCGCTGGTCGCCGGAGGTGATCGCCAAGCGCGGCGCGATCGTCGACCGCGTCCGGTCGATCGTCGGTGAGGAGACGCCGATGACGGTAGCCGCTCTCCGCTTCATTCTCGCTTACCCGGAGATTGCGACCGTTATTCCCGGCGTGCGCAGCGTGCGGCAACTGATCGAGAATATGTCGGCGAGCGATGGCGTTATGCCGGCCGAGCAAGTGCGTCAGCTCCGGCGGCTATGGAGCGGCGACATTCAATATCAGCAGCTCGGCTGGTAAAGGGAAAGCAGCAAGAAGAAGGCATTGCGGGCCGTCCGGCCCGCAATGCCTTCTTCAATTATGACGCGGCTTATGAGCGCGAACGAACTTCCTGTCTCATAAACAGCACATAGGACAATCCGAAGCATATTATTGTGGCGGCCAGCAGCCCGACAAGCTGCGGCCACGAGAGCATGATGCTCTGCATAAGCGGCAGCGGACTTGCCAGAGCGCCAATGACTTGCGCCGTCGTAAGCGGACCGAGCGAGCGAATGCCGGGCGTCAGCAGCGTGCTCGTCAGCTCCGTAAATAAGTAAGCCGGCGATACTCGGTTAAGCAGCAGCATCTGATTGGCGTGCCGCAGCAGAATCGGCAGAGCAGAGGAATCCGGCGGGGCGGTGGCCTTGTCGATCAAGCCGACGATCATGCTGAAGAAGATCGAGAAGAACAGCCACAGCGCGATACCCGATAAAGCGGACGTCGCCGCTTGACGGAATCGGATCGAGAAGAGGATCGACAGATTGAGCCAGAATCCGACGTACACGACGGCGACGAATAAGAACAGCATGACGCGGCCGAACTCCTCCGGCGTCGGCGGATAACCGATCGTGAATAGCCCCAGTCCCATTACGAGAAAGCCGAGAGACAGCAGTACGACCGCGATAAGCAGCAAGGATGCCGTAAATTTCGCCAGTATAAAATCGTCGCGGTAGATCGGCTGCGACATCAGGCGGCTTAGCGTGCCTTTGTTCCGCTCCGAATTGACGGCGTCGAATCCGAGCGCAATGCCGATGAGCGGTCCGAGGAAAGAGACGAACGTCGCGAACGTCGGCAGCGTGCCGTCGGATATCGTGAACATTTGCAAGAACAGGAAGGACGTGTCCGTCTCGCCCGATTTGACGCCGGACTGGATGGCCGTAACGGCCGCATAGATCGAGCCGATACAGGCGAGGACGATAATGCCGATCAGAATGCCGAATCGCCAGCTTCGCAGATGATCGCCGAATTCCTTCTGCACGATAATCCAGAATGGAGAAGGGGGCCGGCGATGGGATCGCGCCGTCTCCGCGTTCGAACGCAAGCGGGCGATTCGATGCCGTATACGATCAGAACTTGTCGTCGTTTCGCTCAAGCTTGCCGCCTCCTTCGAAATAACGGTGATAGATGTCGTCCAAGCCATATTGCTTGCGCTTGATCGACAATAGATTCGCGCCGTGGCCGATGACGAGCGCGGCCGCCTCGGACGTTACGTCCCGCGTGCATATGAGCACGGCCTGAGCCGATTGCTCCGGCGTAAGCTCGGCCGCCGTCTGCGGTTCACGGAATTCGACGACGCCTGCAAGCGAACGGAGCGCTTCCAACAGCATCGGCTGCCAGCCCGACGCTTCCAGCTCGACCTGCATCGTTCCTTCGTCGTCGAGCTGCGCGGCAAGCGTCTGGACGTCGCCGATGGCAATCAGCTCGCCGCGCACGAACAACCCGACTCTGTCGCATATTTGCTGCACTTGATGAAGATGGTGAGAGGACAGCAGCACCGTAATGCCTTCCTTGCGGCTGAGCTGTCTAATCAACTCCAGCAGCTCCCGCACGCCTTCCGGGTCGATGCCGAGCGTTGGCTCATCCAGAATGATAACGTCCGGCCGCTTAATGAGCACGTCGGCGATGCCGAGCCGTTGGCGCATTCCGCGCGAGAAGGCGCCGACTTTTTTGCCGGTCGTGCCTTCGAGTCCGACTCGCTCCAGCAGCTCCATCGCGCGCTCCTGCGCGTCGGGGAGCGGAATGCCGTTCAATCTTGCCGTGTATACGAGGTTATCGAACGCCGTACGGTCTTCATAGAAGCCGATATCGTCCGGCATATAACCGACGCGCCGCTTGACCCGCAGCGGCTGGCGGACCGGATCGAGTCCCATGACGCGGGCCGCGCCGCTTGTCGGCTCCGTCAGCCCGAGCATCATCAGAATCGTCGTCGTTTTGCCTGCGCCGTTCGGTCCGAGCAGCCCGAAAATCTCGCCTTTGCGGATGGTCAGATCAAGGCCGTTAACCGCCGCTTGAGCGCCGTACCGCTTCGTAAGCCGCTTCAGCTCGATAACAACGGCAGGCGCTTCCGACGCTTCATACCGTTCGAGTGCCGATTGCTCCACGCTTACCGCCTCCCATATTTGCGGAACAGGAAGTAGATGCCGCCCGCGACGGCGACGATAATGAGAATGCCGATCCAGCCCCAGAGCATCGAAGATTTCACGGCTACCCGGAACTGCGCGTCGGCCGATTTCTCGGGCGCGGAGGCGGTTACGTTGACGACATAATCGCCGGCAAGCGCTTTTTTGTCCGCTTTAATCGTTGCTTGTACGTGGGTAGCGGCGCCCGCCGCAATCGATTGGATCGTCTTGGGCTCGAACGTAACGTCCCAGCCGGAAGGACTGTCTGCGGACAGGTTGACGTTCTTCAAATCCGCCGAGCCCGTATTCTGGACGACGAGATCGATATGCCGCTGCGAGCCGGCCGTGACGTCGGTGCTGAGCCGATCGTTCGGCGTTCCGACCTTTAACCCGTATGTGCCCGTTACCGCCGCTTCAATCTCGGTCTGCGCCGAGGTCGAGTTGTTCGAGGCCGAGATCGGAATTTTATAGGTGCCGGCTTTGACCGTTACCGGGGGCCTTACGCTAATGCTGATCGATTTCTCGCCGTTCGGATCGACCTGAACGGATGTCACGCTCGTGCCGCCGTCGGTGAATGTCACGTCCCAACCGGGCTCGGCCTGCGCTTGCAGCGCGTACGTCTGCTCATTCGCCGTCCGGTTCCGCAGCTTGGCGCTGTAAGAGAACGTTGAATCCGAATGTCCCTGCATATTCGGCTGATCCGTCGTTAACTCGGTACGGAACGTGCCTTGCTCGGATACTTGGACGGAGAGCGGCAACACGCTTCCTCCTGCATTCATCTGGAAGGAATAGATGCCTTTATTGACATTCAGCGGTACTTCGAGCTGCAAATTGACGGGCTGCGAGTCGTTGCCTTTGACGGCCAGCTTGGTAACCGTCCGGCCCCCCGCGGTCATCTCGTATTTCCAGCCGGAGCCCTTGTCGTCGAAGCTAAGAGCGACGTTCTCCGTAGAGCTGCCGTGGTTGATGACCTCGATCTGATAGGCGATCGAATCGCCGGGCGGAGCGGAGAGCGTCAAGTACGGCGTATACAATTCGACCGATCCGGCGGCCGCGGCCGGCTTGGCGCCGAGCCCTGAAGCCGCTGCGCCCATGACGAGAATACTTAGCGCGATTAACCATTTCCATCCTGACCTGCGGTTGGCAAGCAGCATGCAAATCCCTCCTGCGTTGTATTGTTCGGATGACTGCCTGATGCAGCATTCATTGACGGTACGCGCGAGCCGCGAATTTTGATTTACCTCGGCGCAAAAATTTTTTTCTTTCGATTTCTCTCTATTTTTGGTACAACGGAAGTAAATGGGCAATCTCTCGGAAAATTTGGCGGATGGAGGATCGCAAACATGTTTTCGACTGACGAAGGAATGGTCCGCGCTCTGCGGGACATGTGCCGGGGCTCGACCGAAGCGTTCGATGCGTTCTACAGCCGGTTCGCGCCGCTCGTCATGCAAATCGCGCTCCGGACGCTGGGCGATCGAATGGAAGCGGAGGATGTATGTCATGACGTGTTTCTGGAAGCGTTGAAGCGAGGGGACAGCTACGAAGAGGGACGCGGCTCGATCGCCGCGTGGCTGGCGGTGATGGCGAGAAGCCGAAGTCTCGATCGGCTGCGGAAGCGGAGCAAGGTCATCGCAAGCGACGCGATGGCGGAGGAGCCTCGTCCTTGCTTGACGGCCGACCCGGCGGAGGAGCTCGCGCTGGACCGGCTTCGGCAGGAAGCGCTGAAGGAGGCGCTGCTGCAGTTGCCGGCCGAGCAGCGCAGCGCCGTTATTAGCCGTTATTTCGGAGCGCAGACGCAGCGCGAAATGTCGTCCGCCTGGAACGTGCCGATCGGCACGGTCAAGTCGTGGCTTCGCTACGGGCTGTCCAATTTGCGCAAGCAGATGGAGAAGCGGGGCTGGTCCCATCATTCGGACAACGGGTCTACGGAGGTGCAGCGATGAACGCGGCATATTACGATACGACAGCCTGCCGACGGCTGTATCGGGAGGAGGACTGGATCGATTGGCTGCGTGGCCATGCCAATGGAGCCGATCGGCTGGAGATGGAGCGGCATTTGTCCCAGTGCGTAAAATGCCGGGAGATCGTGGCCGAATGGAAGCCGCTGCTGCAAGAGAAGGCCGGCTTGGACGAAGCGCCGGGAGAAGCGGCAATGCCTTCCCGCTCCGTCTACCGGCGCCTTCGTACCCATGTTCGTGCCCGCTCGATCGTTCAGACGATACAAGGACGGGGCAAGCGATTCGCCGCGGCGGCGGCGGCTCTGGCGTTGCTTGTCGGCGTATTCGGCTTATATGAGACGACGAGGGACCGTCCTTCCGATCGGCGTTCTGTTTACGTTGCCCAGTACGAGCCCAAGGCCGTCTCGTTCATACACGATCCGAGTACGGCTAGCTATCGCATACATCCTTACAACGACGAATTGGGAGAAGGCTACGTATGGTTCAACGGCAGCTCGCAAGAGGTACTCGTCCTGCTGGAAGGATTGCTGCCGAGCGAGAACTATGTGCTGCAAGCGTGGGCGGTCGACGACAGAGGCCGGGCCAATCTTGGTCTGCTGCGGCATGTCGAAGCGTCTCGGGAGCATTTGTATTTCAAAGGCGAGCAGCTTGCGGGCGCGAATCATATCGTGCTTACGGTTGAGCCGCTCGGCGGAAGCGACCGTCCGACGACGCCGGACGCGTTCGTGTTCGAACTGCGCGACCGGTAATGTAACCTTTTTTATGAAAGGGTATGACTCGGAGGCACGGATTCATTAATTGTTGCCATTCTGCCATAAAACGTTCACCGAAAACCCGCAGTTTATGCGGGTTTTTCGCGTTGCCGCCATTTGTCGGTCATCGGCAATACTGCTAGAATAAAGAGAGAACGGCTTAGGACGTTATTCGATTCGAGGTGTACGGAATGACAACAATCGTCATCATCGGCGGCGGCGTTACCGGCTTGTCGACCGCTTACTATTTGAACCAACTCACGCGCGGCGCGCATTCGTCCGTCCGACTCGTAGTAGTGGAAGGAAGCAGCGAGCTTGGGGGCAAAATCAGTACGCTCCGCCAAGGCGAGTACATGATGGAGTCGGGAGCCGATTCGATCGTCTCGCGGAAGACGAACATGGAGCCGCTGCTCGAGGAGCTTGGCTTGCACGACGAGCTCGTCTATAATGCGACCGGCAAATCGTATATCCATGTCGACGGCGAATTGAAGCTTATTCCGAAGGACAGCATGTTCGGCATTCCGATGACCATCGAGTCGCTTGCCGGCAGCGCGCTTGTATCGGCGGAAGGCAAAGTGGAAGCGCTGAAAGACTTTTATACGCCGAACGAGACGTTTACGAAAAAGGATTCGATCGGACGCTTTCTCGAAGCGTTCCTCGGCCAAGAGCTGGTGGAGAAGCAAATATCGCCCGTTCTTTCCGGCGTCTATTCCGGCGACCTGAACGAGCTGACGATCGCGTCGACGCTCCCGTACTTGCTGGATTACAAGAATGAGTACGGCAGCATTATGAAGGGACTGGAGGCGAACCGCGGCACGTTCCAGAAGGGCGGCGACCGGAAATTTTATTCGTTCAAGAACGGCTTGTCGACGCTGATCGACCGGATGGAGCAGCGGTTGACCGGCGAGGCGGAATTCCGCAAAGGCGTTCGCGCCGAACGGATCGACCGATTGGACGGGCGGTATGGCGTCGTTCTGGCGAACGGCGAGACGATCGAAGCGGATCATGTCGTTATCGGTACGCTGCATTCCGCCGCGCAAGCGCTGCTCGGCTCGGACGAGCTGACCGCCGATTTCGCGGAGCTGCGCAACAGCTCGCTCATTAGCGTCTACATCGGCTTCGATGTGCCGGACGAGCGGCTGCCGGCGGACGGCACCGGCTTTATCGCCGCGGACGGCAGCGAGCTGGTCTGCAACGCCTGCACATGGACGAGCCGCAAGTGGGAGCATACGTCGGCCTCCGGCCGTCTGCTCGTCCGGTTATTCTATAAAAGTTCGAAGTCTGCTTACGAGAAGCTGTCCCGCATGACCGATGCCGAGTTATTGAAGGTTGCGATGCAGGATGCGAAGGATGCGATGGGCATCGACGCGGAGCCGATTCATTACGACGTGACTAGATGGCAGGATACGATGCCGAATTATCATATCCGCCATCCGCATATTGTGGCGTCGCTGGAGCGGAAGATGGAGGAGCTGTTCCCGAACGTCCTGCTGGCCGGGTGCTCGTATTACGGCGTGGGCATTCCCGATTGCGTCGCCAGCGGAGAGCGGACGGCCCGACGGATTGCGGAACGGATTGCGGCGAAGAAGGCTTGATGACGATTATGAAGCTAATAGTTGTCCAACATGCCGATAAATCGTTATAATAAATGTATATAGATTAATTAAGAAAGTAGGCGCAGCATGGGTCGTAAGTGGAACAATATTAAAGAGAAGAAAGCTTCGAAAGACGCGAACACAAGTAAAATTTATGCGAAATTCGGTCTAGAAATTTACGTCGCCGCGAAGAAGGGCGAGCCGAATCCGGAATCGAACAGCGCTTTGAAATTCGTCCTTGAGCGCGCCAAAACGTATAACGTGCCGAGAGCGATCATCGATCGCGCGATCGAGAAAGCGAAGGGCAGCTCCGACGAAATGTACGAGGAGCTTCGTTACGAAGGCTTCGGCCCGGCCGGTTCGATGATTATCGTAGATGCGCTGACCAATAACGTGAACCGTACGGCGCCGAACGTTCGCTCCGCTTTCAACAAGAGCGGCGGCAACATGGGCGTCAGCGGCTCCGTCTCGTATATGTTCGATCCGACGGCCGTCTTCGGCGTGGAAGGCAAATCGCTTGACGAAGTCATGGAAGTGATGCTTGAAGCCGATGTCGGCGTACGCGATATCGTCGAAGAAGACGAGACGATTATGATCTACGCCGAGCCGGATCAGTTCAATGCCGTCCAGCAGGCGCTGAAAGAAGTCGGCGTAACCGAATTCGTCGTCGCCGAGATTACGATGCTGGCGCAAAATTTCGTCACGCTGCCGGAGGACGCGGTCGCTTCGTTCGAGAAGCTGATCGACGCGCTGGAGGATTTGGAAGACGTTCAGCAAGTGTACCACAACGTAGAATTGGATTAACGACGGATGGTCTCCTAATCGAATAGAACTTGATCCAGCGCCCTGCACCGAGACAATCGCCGTGCAGGGCGTTCGCCGTTGTATGGCCTCATTCCTATGCAGAGGTGATGGCGATGGGCGACGAGCAAGCGCCGCCGGAGCATTCGAGAAGCGCTTAAGGACGAGCAAATGCTCCGAGGCATTCGGAACGCGGAAGGACGGTCGCTGCCGAAGAGGACGAAGACGGCCGCCGACCAGATGACGGACTCGTGGCGGAGCGCGGCCGCGGAGAAATTTTTGGAGAAAGTCGACCGTCAGACCGGGTGCGGCCAAGGAGTTTATTGCCGGCGACGTCTATACGTACGAATTTTCCAATGCCGACATGAGTCCATTAAATGAATAAATATGAGGAATAAGAAATAATTATAAATGAATTTTGTCCGGAAGTATGGCGATTCGAAGCAAAATATGCGAATATTAGATCAGCCCATAATCGCGTTAATCATTGCTTAATACGTACTCGAGGATGTGATACAGTGCTCAAACAATCGATTCTCAATAAACAGACAGGAATCGTTACGTACGGCATGACGCCTCCGAAGGAAACGCACTCCCCGGAGAAAATCGCCGAAATCTCGCAGAAACAGATCGAACGGCTGAAAGGCTTGGACATAGACGCTTTAATCTTGTACGACGTGCAGGAGGAGACCGATCGGATCGACGTGGAGCGTCCGTTTCCTTACATGAAGTCGCTCGACCCGGAAACGTACAGCAAGGAGTATTTGCAATCGCTCGACATTCCAAAAATTATTTACCGCTGCGTCGGCAAATATTCGGAAGCGGAGTTGAAGAATTGGCTGCGGACGGACAGCGGCGAGCAGCGCTATTCCGTCTTTGTCGGCACCTCGTCCAGCCAGCAGGAGGTTCAGCTTGCGCTAAGCGACGCTTACCGGTTGAGCAAGCAGCACAGTGGCAATTTGACGTTCGGCGGCGTTATTATTCCGGAACGGCATATGAAGAAGAATGACGAGCACTTGCGCGTCGTGGACAAAATGAAGCAGGGATGCGACTTCTTCGTTTCCCAAGCGACCTATAACGTGGAAGCCTCCAAAAACTTCCTGTCGGACTATTATCATTACTGTCAGCAGCAGGAGCTGGAGATGGTGCCGATTCTGTTCAATATTGCGCCGTGCGGCTCGACCAAGACTTTGGAATTTATGAAGTGGCTAGGCATCAGCATTCCGAAGTGGCTGGAGAACGAGCTGAAATATTCGGCCGACGTGTTGGACAAGTCGATTCAGTTGACGCACAAAATCTTCGAAGAGCTGTTGGATTTCGGACTTGAGAAAGGCATCCCGGTCGGATGCAGCATCGAGAGCGTCTCGACGCGCAAGGTCGAGATCGAAGCGTCGATCCAGATGGTGAAGGATATCAAGTCGACGCTCGACAAGAAGCGGCTGCTCGGCGTCGTGCGTTAAGCTTGGCGAGCGCTTTCTCATCATGTAAAGTGGCGGAAATCGATAGATGTAAGGCTGAAATCAGCGTGATGCCGCGACACATTCGTCCCTGACGAATGTGTCTTTTTATTTATACCTTTTATACGTACTTGCCGCTCGGGCAAGATCGTTCGCGAAGAGATGGGCCGCCGCCGACGCGAAGGAAGCATTAATGCCTCGCTCCAGCCTGCCGCTTTTGAATCAAGTTAATCGTCCATTTTTCGACCATATACTAACTATAATAAAATATAGTATATAAACTTTGTATAATATAATGAATAACTTTTCACTCCTTTCCACAAGGTACGAACTCCTCTAGAATGAAAAGTGTAATCCCGATCAAAATACATTCATTGTTCGAATAGTGGGAGGAATTGGATATGGAATATCGCAAATTGGGCGGCACTGGTCTGAAAGTAAGCGAAATCAGCCTCGGTAGCTGGATGACATACGGCGGGTACGTCGAGCGCGAACATGCCGTCAACTCGATTAAAACGGCTTACGAGCTGGGCATTAACTTCTTCGATACCGCGAACATGTACGAGCGGGGGGCGGCGGAGGAGCTGATGGGCGAAGCGCTTAAAGCGTATCCTCGCGAATCGTACGTGCTCGCGACCAAGGTGTTCTGGCCGATGGGCGACGGTCCGAACGACCGCGGCTTGTCCCGCAAGCATGTAATGGAGCAGGCGCATGCAAGCTTGAAGCGGCTCGGCCACGATTATGTCGACATTTATTATTGCCACCGCCACGATCCCGAGACGCCGATCTACGAGACGCTGCGCGCAATCGACGATCTCGTGCGTCAAGGCAAAGTGCTGTACGTCGGCGTAAGCGAATGGCAAGCGTCGCAAATGGCGGAAGCGCTCGGCGTAGCCGACCGTTATCTGCTTGACCGCATCGTCGTCAACCAGCCGATCTACAACATGTTCGAACGCTACATCGAGAAAGAGGTTATTCCGTTCAGCGAACGGTCCGGCATCGGACAAGTCGTGTTCTCGCCGCTGGCGCAAGGCTTGCTGACAGGCAAATATACGTCCGCCGCGAACGTCCCGGCCGATAGCCGCGCCGCGAAAATCGACTGGATGCGCAAGGGCGTTACCGAGGAGAAAATCGCCAAAGTACGCCAGCTCGAAGGCATTGCCGCCGAACTCGGCATTACGGTCGGCAATCTGGCGCTTGCCTGGATTTTGCGCCAGCCGAACGTTGCAAGCGCTCTCGTCGGCGCCAGCCGTCCGGAGCAGGTGACGGAGAACGCGAAAGCCTCGGGCATCGTGCTTAGCGAAGATGTCCTGAACCGCATCGAAGCGATTCTCGCTTAATCGGATAATATCGAAAGAACGAATGGTTTATTGAATAAACGAAGTGTGGACTTTGCTTCCGATGAAACGGTATACTGAAGCTAGGATCGGGTGTTTGTTTCATATATAAGGCAAGGGACTGCATAAATCATCATCAAGTGGAGTGACGGAGGAGAGAAATTCAATGTCGGCTGAAACGAAGAAGAAAGTCGTCGTTACCGGCGGCAGCGGCATGTTGGGCCGCTGGGTCGTCAAGCATTTTATCGAGCACGGTTATGAGGTATTGAACGTCGATACGCGTCATCCGGAAGAGCAGCTATGCCCGACGCTTATCGTCGATCTGGAAGATTTGGGCCAGACGTACGGCGCATTTGCCGGCGCGGATGCCGTTGTCCATATGGCGGCTATCCCACGGGCAGGCATGGTGCCGCCGGAGGTTACGTTCCGTAACAACGTCATGGCAACGTACAACGTGCTGGAGGCGGCCTCCGGTCTTGGCATCAAGAAAGTGGTTATCGCGTCCAGCGAATCGTCGTACGGCATTTGCTTCGCCGTTCATCCGTTCGGCCCGCAATATGTGCCGATGGACGAGGCGCATCCGCAGCTTCCGCAGGACAGCTACGGCTTGTCCAAAGTGGTGAACGAGGCGACGGCCGATATGTTCAACCGGAGAACCGGCATTCAAGTCGTATCGCTTCGCCTAGGCAACGTGATTCCGCCGGAATGGTACGAGCGTTTCCCGTCGTGGATCAACAATCCGGAAGAACGCGAGCGTATTCTGTGGAGCTACATCGATACGCGCGACGCTGCGGAAGCTTGCCGTCTGGCGATCGAGACGGACGGACTCGGCTCGGTGGCGCTCAATCTCGGCTCGGACGAGACGAGCATGGCGATTCCAAGCCGCGAGCTTATGGCTGCGCGTTATCCGGAAGTAACCGATTTCCGTGCGCCGCTCGAAGGCCATGAAGCGCTGCTGAACAGCGAGAAGGCGATGAAGCTGCTTGGCTGGAAGCCGAAGTACAAATGGCGCGAGCAGCTCGGCCAGTAATTCGATAATCGTTAAGAGGCTGCCCCGATCTTAAGCATGTCCGATGGGGGACGGCCTCTTTTTTGCTTCATACTCATCAACGAAGAAGGTGCACCCGCTTGAGTTATGTACTGCTCCTGCTGGCTACGCTGGCGTGGAGCTTCGTAGGCGTCCTGGTCAAAACGGCATCGACAATGGTAGACAGCTCCATTATTTCGTTCGCGCGATTTTTTTTCGGCGTTGTCTGCCTCGGCATTTATTTATGGATTCGAGACGGTAAAATTCAGCTTCGCATCGGAATGAAATGGATCTGGCTCGGCGCGATCGGCAAAGCGGCCAATTATGTATTCGAGAATATCGCGCTGCGAATCGGCTACTCTTACGGCAACATTCTGGTGCAGCCGGTTCAAACCGTCGTGCTGCTGTTCGCCGCGGGATTGCTGTTCAAGGAACGAATAACGGCGCGCGGCTGGGCGGCCGCCGCATTCTGCGTCGCCGGCGTCATCGTCGTCGGCTGGAACGGAACGCCGCTTGACGAGCTGGCGGCAGGAAGCGGCTTGACGACGCTGCTGTTCACGCTGGCCGGCATTGGCGCGGCGATTCACGTTCTCAGCCAGCGGATGCTGCTGAAGACAATGGACAACGGCAACATGAACTTCTCCGTCTTTCTGGTCAGTACGCTTATCGTCGCCGTGCCGGTGCCGATTCAATCGCACGGCTTTACCGGTCCGGTTACGGTATGGGCATGGGGGGCTTTGGTGCTGCTGGGCATCATTACGGGCCTAAGCTTCTTCTGGTTCGCGGAAGCGATTAAGCGCGTGCCGTTCATGGTTGTCGCCATTGTGGGCAACAGTACGGTGCTGTTCGCGATACTGTGGTCGTACTTATTTTTTCACGATCCGATTACGATCTATATTATAGGCGGCACGGTTATATTTGTTGCCGGCTTCCTGTTGTTGAACGTACCGTCGCCGCGCAAGCAAGAGAAACGGGAAGCGGTGGACGAACCGATTCGCGAGCCGACTTGAGTCCGCTACCGGCCGTATTACGCATGCATCATCAGCTTGGTCATCCCGCTGCTGTCCCTTTTCATCGGCAGGCTGGGGAGGAGGGACAACGAGGGATCATAAATAACCTCTCGCGGGAGTATGATAGCATGTCGCTTCGACGCCCTTCAACGATGCAAGCTGTCAATGATTCCAAGCCGTTGCCACTTTAAAATCATAACAAGGAATTCGACAGATGCCGTCGAATATTGGTTTGGTGATATTTGCATAACGGCTGGAAGCCCGGAGCGTCATTCGCAACAAGTATCGCGCTGAACCGGGGAAAGCCCAGATTTGTATGAGGGGAGAGGTCTGGATGCCATTGGCGAGACGTTATGCGGCTTGGGGTATTCCGCTTATCGTTGTTGCGGCAGCGTGTCTTGTCTACATGGTCTTAACAAGCGGCTATGCTTGGAGCAAGCATAGCGCTATTATGCGCTCGGCGCCATTTCAAGAAGGGGCAACGATATATTCGAGCTCGGAACCCGATCGCAATGTGATTGTGTGGCGAACGGCCGACAATACGGCATATGCGAAGGTTCTTGCTTCCAAATGGGGAAAATACCGCGTGCTTGTCAGCTCCCAGTTGGCCCCTCAATGGGACAATCCGGCGCTGAAGCGCACATGGGCCACGTTTAAAGCCGGACACGGAACGAACCGATTCGTCGCGGCCGTTCAGGAGGACAATCCGGCCATCGCGACCATTATCGTCAGCAACGACAATATCGACGATGTCGTATTGACCGATTTGAATGACATTCGATCCAGTTCCACCCTCTATATGGAATTAACGCTGGATAACGGCTACGCGGCAGGCACGGCAGAAAGTCCGTCAACCGGCCCCGGCGGGATTGTGTTTCGAGAGCTGGATCGCAAAGGGCGGATTGTTTCGGTTGGAAGGTAAAAAGCTTGGCCTTGGCCGCTTAAGGATTAACCTTAAGCGGCTTTTCTTATGCCATGAAACCGTGAATTGTGTCGATTTGATGAAAGCCGGTTGCTTGTGATTTTTATCACATTAATCCAGACAAAGTTTGGTTATGATAAAGACATCAAAACCAAGGAGGAAGCAGACGATGAACAAATGGATTTGCACGATGGCGCTATTCATGACGATCGCACTCGCGACAGCGGGCTGCGGCGGAGGCGATAAGGCATCCTCATCCAGTCCGGCGACGGCGGCGGCCGGCGACGATGCGGGCGGCGGCGCAGCAATTACGATCGATGCAAAAAACTTTGAGTTCGACCAGAAGGAAATTAAAGTGAAGAAGGGCGATAAGGTAACCATCAAGCTGGTCAACAGCCAAGGCAATCATTCGCTCAAACTCGACGGCTACAACAAAGAAGTGAAAGGCAATCAGACGGTGACCTTCACGGCCGATAAGACGGGCGAATTCAATTACTTCTGCAACATCATGTGCGGCGGCGGTCACGCGACGATGACCGGCAAGCTGATTGTCGAATAACGGCAGCGAGCGGCTCTTCCCGTTCCACCGAGGATGGAAGAGTCGTCATTTTAAACAAACTTTGTGCATTTTTTCACTAATAAATATCATTCCACCGTTCGAGAGGAGATGACCATCATGGTCATGAAATTCTATAAAGAAAACGTATGGGCGGCAGTTGCGATTACGCTGCTTCGGATTTATGTCGGCTGGACTTGGCTCATTCACGGCTTTGACAAGCTGAAAGACGGGTTCGATGCGGCAGGCTTCTTGAATAACGCGGTGAACAAGCCGGTTGTCGACAAAGCGACGAACGAGCTGCTGTTCCCGAACTTCACGTACTTTATCGAGCACTTTGCGCTGCCGAACGTGAAGCTGATTAACTTTATGATTCCGCTCGGCGAGTTTCTCATCGGTCTTGGCATACTGGTAGGCGGATTGACGTTAACCGCGGCGTTCTTCGGCATGCTGCTCAACTTCTTGTTCATGTTCGCGGGCACCGTAAGCACGAACCCTTGGCTGCTGCTGCTTGGCTTCATTATTTTCACGGCGGGCGCCAATGCGGAGCGGTTCGGACTTGACGCTTATCTGCTCCCTCTCCTTCGTAAAATGTGGGCGAAGCTGACACACAAGCAGGACGCGGGTCCGCAAGGCGGCGGCAAGGACACGACGCTTCCTCGTTAACCTTTAATCGGTCCTATACGGTTAGTCGGCAACGAGCCTCGTGGAACGGAAGGACGGTTATATGATGAATCTATCTTCTTGCAAGGTGCTTGTTCTGAATTGCGGCAGCAGCTCGGTCAAATACAAGCTGTACGAGATGCCGTCCGAGCGGCTGCTGCTGGAAGGAAACGAGCGGAGAGAGCCCGGGCAATCGTTCCAGAGAATGCTGGAGGCGATCTTCCGACTCATCGGCCAAGGCGTCGATATGATGGCACACCGCGTCGTTCACGGCGCCGATCTATTCCGGGAATCGGCGCTTATCGATGAGGAAGCGCTGCGGCGGATGGAGTCTATCTCTTATCTCGCGCCGCTGCACAACCCGATCAATCTGGAAGGAATCCGGCTCGCGCAACGCTATTATCCGGATATCCCGCATGCGGCCGTATTCGACACGAGCTTTCATCAGACGATGCCGCCGACCTCTTACTTGTATTCGATTCCTTACGAGTATTACAGCAAGCACAAAATTCGCAAATACGGCTTCCACGGCACGAGCCATCGGTATGTGATGCAGCGCGCCGCCGACTTGATGGGCATGCCGGTCGACAAGCTGCGCCTGATTAGCTGCCATATCGGCAATGGCGTAAGCGTGACGGCAATCCGGTACGGGCAGTCGTACGACACGTCGATGGGACTGACTCCGCTGGCGGGTGTGACGATGGGAACGAGAAGCGGCAACATCGACCCGGCCGTCATCCCGTACCTGGAACGGCTCGAAGGGATCGGGACGGACGAAGTGATCCATATGCTGAATCATCGGAGCGGACTGCTCGGCATATCCGGCGCCAGCAACGATATTCGGGATCTGCTGAAGCTGGCGAACGAAGGGCATGAACGCTCCCGCCTCGCGCTGGACATGTTTATCGCCAAGCTGCACCAATATATCGGCCTTTACTTTGCACGTCTCAACGGTGCGGACGGCATTATTTTCACCGCGGGCGTCGGAGAGAACAGCGCCGAGATTCGAGAACGGATCTGCCTGGGTCTCGAATTCGCCGGCGTCTTCATCGATGCGGAGGCGAACCGGTCCGGGGCGGGAGCCAGACTCATCAGCAGCCCGTATTCGCCGACGAAGGTGATGGTTATTCCGACGAACGAAGAAATCGTTATGGCGCGCGATACGGTTCGGCTCGTCAGGTCCCGTCATATGCCCGATTCGGCTGCCGGCGATTGTTTCGCGGCCGGCTCGAACGGCTCGCAGCGCGCGGCTTCGGCGGGTCCATCCCAAGCTTGATACGCTTAGCATCGAAAGCCCCGTTCATTCTCGTACAAGAGACGAACGGGGTTTTTCATTGCCTATGGCGCTTTCACCATATATACACAACTGGAACGGCCGCTTTGTGACATTGGTCACTGAGGCGCCGCCGCCGCTTCACTACAATGAATCCATATCGAGGAACAGGAGGTTATCCGTATGTCCGGCACGCAACAGCAGCTTCATACGAAGCAAGAAACGCCCGTGAAGAAAAGCGATGAGCCGGCGCTGAAAGGGACGTTCGTCTCCGTCCTGCTGCTCGGCGCCTTCATTGCCGTATCCTGGATCGGGGTGTTCGTATTATTTATCGTTCGAAACTAAAGGGGAGTGGAGTATCGTGCATCTGCATCGACTGGAAAAAATATGGCTTACAATCGGCATCGGAATGCTGGCCGTCTTCTTGATCGTGCTTGGCACGATGGCGTTCAGCATGGGCATTCAGCCGCCGAGCGGACATCGTCATACGATCGATCCGACGAAGGTGTCGGAGACGGCGCCGTTCGATACACCCGGCTTCACGTCTATCGGCGATCATCATTACGAGGCCGTTATGGTCGCTTATGCGTTCGGCTACGATCCGATGACGTATGAAGTGGAGGCCGGATCGACGGTCGACTTCGCCGTCACAAGCTCCGACGTCGTACACGGCTTCTCCATCGTCGGCACGAACGTCAACATGATGATCGAGCCGGGCGAAATTAGCCATATCCGCCATACGTTCGATAAACCGGGCACGTATCTTATTCTGTGCAACGAATACTGCGGTACCGGCCATGAGTATATGAAAACGACGCTCGTCGTGAAATAGGGGGCTCTTTCGAATGAATCGATTCGACAGACAAGACGGCAAGCTTGTTCTTGCGCATATTTTGTTCGCCTTCGCGGCGCTGCTGCTCGGCGGCATCGCCGGCATGCTGCAAGGGATGGTAAGAGGCGGCGCATCGATACTGCCCGATTGTATCGGTTACTACGAGCTGCTGACCGCCCACGGCGTATTGATGGCATTAATCTTCACCACCTACTTCATCGTCGGGTTCCTATACTCCGGCGTCTCCCATACGCTGGGAGGGAAGCTGCTTCCGACGGCGCGCAAGCTTGGCTGGGCAGGCTATATGCTCATGTCGGCCGGCACGGCAATCGGCGTTGCCGTCATTCTGGCGGGCCAGGCTACCGTGCTGTATACGTTCTATGCGCCGATGAAAGCTTCGCCTTGGTTCTATATCGCATTGGCGATGGTCGTGATCGGCAGTTGGCTGAGCGGCTTCGGCATTTTCTATCAATACCGCCAATGGCGCCGCGCTCATACGGGCAAGCTGTCGCCGCTATTCGCCTACATGTCCGTCGTCACGATGCTGCTGTGGCAGATTGCGACGATCGGCGTCGCGGTCGAGGTCGTCGTACAGCTTATTCCGTGGTCGCTAGGCTGGGTCGATACCGTCAACGTCGTATTAAGCCGGACGCTGTTCTGGTATTTCGGCCATCCGCTCGTCTATTTCTGGCTGCTGCCGGCGTATCTGTGCTGGTATGTCGTCATTCCGAAAATTATCGGCGGACGCCTATTCAGCGATTCGCTTGCAAGGCTGTCGTTCATGCTGTTTCTGCTGTTCTCGATACCGGTCGGGTTCCATCATCAATTAATGGAGCCGGGAATATCGTCCTTCTGGAAGTTTCTCCAGGTTGTCCTGACGTTCATGGTCATCGTCCCGTCGCTTATGACGGCGTTCTCGATGTTCGCTACGTTCGAGCTGTTCGGACGGTCGAAAGGAGCGACCGGCTTGTTCGGCTGGGTCAAGGTGCTGCCTTGGAAGGATGTTCGTTTCTTTGCGCCGTTCATGGGCATGCTGATCTTCATCCCGGCCGGCGCAGGCGGCATTATCAATGCCAGCAATCAGATGAATGCGGTCGTGCATAATACGCTGTGGGTGACCGGGCATTTTCACCTGACGGTGGCGACGAGCGTCGCACTCACGTTTTTCGGCATCGTATACTGGCTTATTCCGACCATTACCGGACGGGTGCTGACAGCTCGCATGAACCGGCTCGGCATAATCCAGACGCTGATCTGGTGCGTCGGCATGTTCATCATGTCCGGCTCGATGCATACGGTCGGGCTTCTAGGCTCTCCGCGGCGTACCGCGTATACAACCTATGACGATCATCCGGACGCGGTGCTCTGGATGCCGTATCATGTGGCGATGGCAGTCGGCGGAGCGATTTTGTTCGTCGGCGTCGTTCTCATTATTATTAATGTAATCGGCTTGCTGCGCGCGCCGAAGGGCGAGACCGAATATCCGATCGGCGAGGTGTCGGAGGCGGCGGATCGCACGCCGGCCTATCTCGAACGGTGGGGACTGTGGCTCGGTATTGCCGTCGCGCTGATTCTATTCGCGTATACGATTCCGCTGATCGATATAATCCGCTACTCGGTTCATTCGCCGGGGGTTAAAACGTGGTAAGCAGGTTATTCCATAATCCACTTGACACATCAGTATTTGACATTTATATTATTGGGCAATACCGATTTCACGCAGCCGGAGCATCGGAGAACGCTGGAGGCGTTCGTTCGGGAGAAGCGAATCGACGGTGGGCTTGCGGTTCGCGAGTATTAGGCTGTGTGGAAAGCGGCCAAGCCTTAACGGGTTATATCAAGGGGGACAGTTGCCCATGAAGAAATTAGCGATAGGAGCTGCGCTTGCTTCGCTGCTGCTTGCCGGGGCCGTGCCCGTACACGCCGCAAGCAAAGTGAAGACGTACAAAAACTGCGCGGAGCTGAACAAGGATTATCCGGGCGGCGTGGCGCAATCGTCCAAGGCTAAAAATAAAGGCGGCAAGACGAAATACAAGCCTTATGTATCCAAGGCGTTATATGATGCGAATAAGAAAAGCGACCGGGACAAAGACTTGATCGCTTGCGAGCGGTAAACGGATAGAAGGCCGAAGGGAGCAATCCTTTCGGCCTTCTGTCTTTTTATCTCAAATTTTATTGTTTACTAGCATAGTTTCCATGTTATTATTCGACCAATCGACACCGGACAGATTGCGCAAGCTTTATACGAGGTAGGCGGCCGGCACCGGCGAAATAGGCAAGAAAAACCGAGAAGACGACTAAATAAAATAAATAGTTACACATTTCTACAATTTGGGAGGAATTTATCTAAAATTGACGAATGTAGTAGTGCAATCCTAATCCGTTGTCTCTATATCGAGGAGGGTTTTCTCTGGAGTCGCAATCGACACGAAGCAATTTTTATCGAAGAAGAAATACGCCCGCTTATATGTTCATGGCATGGACGGCTTTCGTATTGGCGGCAGGGTTCGAATTCGTAGGCATCTACACGCTTAAACAGCCTTTGTCCGTACAAGGCTATTACGCCGTGTGCGGGGTGCTTATTATTATTTCCGCCTTCATGCTGCAAAAGGTCGTCAGGGACAACGACGAGGACCAATATTTGCTCGACAATAATCCGAAGCACCGCAGGCGCAACACGTCGGCCTTCACGTTCCTTGCATGGGCCGGTTTCGTGTTGTCCGTGCTCTTCGAATATATCGGATTATATACGCTTGAAGAGCCCATGTACGTCAAAGGCTACTACGCCATTGCGGCCGCCTTCTTGATCGTGTCCTGCTTCGTGCTTCAGAAGACAATCCGCGACAATGAAGAGGATAAGCTTTACATCGATACGGCAGTCGGCAGCGAGCAATAAGGGAAGCGACCGCGATCCGCGTTAACGGAGAGCGGTCGCTTCTTGTTTGGCTTGCCTGCGGCGGCACACGCTTCCCAGTCCAATCCCCGCCAGTCTCTGTTCCATATGATGCTAGGAATAGGTTCCGGAGGGGGAGAAGCGATGGTCACAATCAGCTTGTGCATGATCGTCAAGGACGAGGAGCGGACGCTTGCCCGGTGCTTGGACTCCGTTCAGGGGGTTGCGGACGAAATTATCGTCGTCGATACCGGTTCTACGGACCGGACAAAGGAAATTGCGGCGCAATATACGGATCGCCTTTATCATTTCAATTGGGTGGACGATTTCTCGGCCGCGAGAAACTACTCATTCTCGCTTGCGACGCAAGACTATATGATGTGGCTGGATGCGGACGATTGGTTGAAGCCCGAAGATTTGGCCGCTCTATTGTCGCTCAAGCAGACGTTATCCCACAATGTTGACGTCGTGTCCATGAATTATAACGTCGCCTTCGATCCGCTCGGCGAGCCGACGGCCGTCGTAAAGAGAGACCGTCTCGTCAAGCGATCCCGGCAATTTCGCTGGCATGATCCGGTGCACGAATATTTGGCGGTGGAAGGGCATCGGATCGTATCGGACATTGCGATTTGTCATAGTCGCGAGCATTGCGACGCGGAGCGCAATTTACGAATCTATGAGAGGATGGCCGCCCGCGGCGAGCTATTCACTATACGCCAGATGCAGCATTATGCGATGGAGTTGAGCGCCAACGGTCATTACGAGCAAGCGATCGGCCTTTACCGTCGCCTCGCGGAAGATTCGTCCGTCCCGCCGGAAGCGAAGCTGGAATGCTGCGACCGGATGGCACATTGCTATCACGAGCTTGGGAATCGGGAGGAAGAGCTTCGCGCGCTGCTGCATACGTTTCATTACGATGTTCCCCGGGCGGATTATGTATGCCGGATTGCGTATTATTTTCAAGAAAATCGGGAGTGGGAGAAGGCGATCCATTGGTATCGGCTGGCGCTGAAGCTGGAGAAGCCCGCGAATCGGACGCTGAGCGTCAATCCCGCGGCATGGACCTGGTTTCCGCATCTTCAGCTCGCCGCTTGTTACGGGAAGCTCGGGAAGCTGCGTCAAGCGTACGAGCATAACGAGATCGCGTTGTCGTATTCTCCCGACGATACGAATCTGTTGGCGAACAAGCGACTGTTGGAGAAGCATATGCGGCTTGGAAGAAGAAAGTAAGAGACAACAAGTATCGGCGATTTCCTGACGTCAAGGCATTTACCGTTCCTACTTCTAGCAACCTTCATATACTAGAAAGACAACTCACAATTTAGCAGGATGCCAAGGAGGAACAGGAATGGGATTTACGAAAGCCCGGGGCCGTACTGCCGCTGCCAAGCGGACGGTCTCGCATAAGTCCGTCCCCGCGAAGACCGTCTCGAGCAAGACGACCGTAAGCAGGTCCGCATCGAACAAGTCCATCTCCAGCACAACCGCAAGCAGCAAGCCGGTTAACGGCAGAACCGTCCGCAGCAATCATGCCGCATGCAAGCCGAAGCCTAAGAAGTGGGTATGCCGCAAGTTCAAAAAGCGCAGCTCGGCTTTTAGGGCCGTGTCCGGAGCGAATCAGACGTTATTGATCGGATCGTTCCAGAAGGTGCAGTATCAAGTCGAAGAGCTGGATTTGAACAATGAGTACAACTCGGCGACATCGACGTTCCGTCCGAAGCAGCGAGGCGTATACGCGCTGGTTGCAAGTGCCTCCGTTACGACGATTACGCTTACCGATTATCAGATGGAACTGGAGATTCGGGTGAATAACGTTGCGCGAATTTCGGAAATCGAAGATTTTACGCCGCGGCTTGGCATTATTACGGCGACCGGTATCGTGCCGCTGCAAGCCGGGGACCGGGTGGAGGTATTCGCGAGAGTAACAGGAGAAAATGTGGAAATATTAAGCGGACTCGCGACACATTTTGAAGGGGCAAAAATCCGTTAATCGAACCTAAAGAGAGAATAACGGACGGCCGCGTTAGCGCCGCAGCCGTCCGTTATTGCCTTTAGGCGACTAGTACTTTCCGTAGCCTCCGCCTATGCCGCCAACGTTACCGTAACCCGTGCCTACGCCGCCGACATTACCGTAACCCGCGCCCACGCCGCCGACGTTACCGTAACCTGCGCCCACGCCGCCGATGTTGCCGAATCCGATACAACTGCATGCTACGATAACAAGAAGGATGAACAGAACGAGAATGGTTCCTACGTTCGTGAAAGCTCCGCCGATATGTCCAGACATTGTGCTTCACACCTCCTTATGCTGTGGATACGAAGTAGGGTATGCGGGAAGCGGTGCGATTGCATGGGCAGTTGGAGCGGAGACAAGGATAGATGGGTTTGCGCCTAATTCAAACAAGGCTGCTTGACCGCCATCCGAATGATGGCGTCGGCAGCCTTTGTTTATTCAATCTGTGTTAATAAGAGTATGCTGTCAGGACAGCAATACAATCGTCAGCGCAGCACCCGCGCCTCCCGAAGTTAACGTAGCCGTTCCCAGCAAGCCGAATAACTGCAAAGTAATCGTAGAGTTGGCCGCAAGCGTTGTAATAATGACGTTGTTAAAGCTGGATAACGAGAGGACGGCGGATCTAGTGCTCGGCGTATTCGGAGCCCCGTTAATAATTAGTCTTGTGCCCAGCAGCAGGGCGGCCGTCGTATTCACTTGATAAGTGATCAAATAGCTGCCTGCAACCGGTACGGTGAACGTATCGCTCGCTCCGTTAACCGTAATGCCGCCGTTAAGCACCTGGTTGTTCGGCAGCGGCACGGAGGTTCCGCCCAAGATGACGGCAATGGTGGCGCCAGTCGTATTGGCCGCAAAAGAATTGACGTTCGTAAAGGCGGAGCCAGTGGCTCCGGTTGTCCCGGTAATACCGGTCGCTCCAGTGACGCCCGTTGCTCCTGTTAGTCCAGTTGCCCCCGTAGCACCTGTTACCCCGGTCAATCCGGTAGGACCAGTCACACCCGTGGCGCCGGTAATGCCGGTAGGACCAGTAGGCCCCGTCGTTCCGGTGTCCCCCGTAGCACCTGTTACCCCGGTCAATCCGGTAGGACCAGTCACACCCGTGGTGCCGGTAACACCGGTAGGACCAGTAGGCCCCGTCGTTCCGGTGTTCCCCGTAGTGCCCGTTGCTCCGGTATCTCCAGTCGCACCCGTAACGCCCGTGGTACCGGTAATGCCGGTAAGACCAGTAGGGCCCGTCGCGCCGATTTCCCCCGTAGTACCTGTGGCTCCGGTCACTCCAGTCGCACCCGTAACGCCCGTGGTGCCGGTAACACCGGTAGAGCCGGTAGGCCCCGTCGTTCCGGTGTCTCCCGTAACACCCGTGGTACCGGTAACACCGGTAGGACCAGTAGGCCCCGTCGTTCCAGTGTCCCCCGTAGTACCCGTTGCCCCGGTCAGCCCAGTCGCGCCCGTAACCCCCGTGGTACCGGTCACACCGGTAGAGCCGGTAGGCCCCGTCGTTCCAGTGTCCCCCGTAGTACCCGTTGCCCCGGTCAGCCCGGTCGTTCCAGTAACGCCCGTGGTGCCGGTAATACCGGTAGGGCCAGTAGGCCCCGTCGTTCCGGTGTCTCCCGTAACCCCCGTGGTACCGGTCACACCGGTAGGGCCAGTAGGGCCCGTCGCGCCGGTGTCCCCCGTAGTACCCGTTGCTCCGGTCAGCCCGGTCGTTCCAGTAACGCCCGTGGTGCCGGTAATACCGGTAGGGCCAGTAGGCCCCGTCGCGCCGATTTCCCCCGTAGTACCTGTGGCTCCGGTCACTCCAGT
>Ga0160492_100375_pt1 | contig 28209 bp, 26 predicted proteins | sample DID2MG_FD_108258 | JGI IMG/M metagenome (GOLD analysis project Ga0160492, IMG submission 108258) | Enriched soil microbial communities from UW Madison campus, WI, USA - DID2877_E24_FP2 MG | ecosystem: Environmental > Terrestrial > Soil > Unclassified | place: USA: Madison, Wisconsin | collected... | reverse complement strand
GGGCCTGGCGCCGCATCCCAACCAGAGCGGAACCCGAACCGGCCCCGCCCATATCGGCGGCGGCCGCCCCTGCGTGCGCGCCGCCCTCTACATGGCCGCCGTCAGCGCCGCCCGCTCCGACAATGGCTTCAAGCGCGAGTACCAGGCACTCCGCGCCGCCGGCAAACCCGCAAAAGTCGCTCTCGTCGCCATCGCCAGGAAGATCGTCGTCGCCGCAAACGGCATGCTCAAATCCGGACAACCCTGGCAAAGGCCCGCTTGACCCAACACAGTCGCCGGGTCTGCGGTCCGCTTCGCGTCCCTCCGCCCGGGATGACGGGCGAGGGGGCTAAACGAAAAAAGGGCGCTCCTCCCTCTCGGAAAGAGCGCCCCTGTCATCTGAAGCCTGAGCTCTTAGAACTTCGCGCGAACGCCGAAGAAGTAGCGCGAGCCGAAGGTCTCGTTGCCGATCCGGCGGGCGGCGCTGTTGTATTCGATGCGCACCTCGTCGGTCAGGTTCACGCCCTCGACGAAGACGGTGATCTTGTCGTTGACGTTGTAGCTGGCCGAGGCGTCCAGCGAGCCGAAGGCCTTGTTGAACTCCGGCAGGTTGCCGCGGCCGGCGGCCGTGATCAGCCAGTCGTCGCGCCAGTTGTACGAGGCGCGGGCGCTGAACTTGTCGTTCTCGTAGTAGAGCGAGACGTTGTAGCTCTTACGCGATAGGCCCGGGAACGGCAGGATCTCGTTGGTCAGCAGGTTGACCCCCTTGAAGCCCTTGTCCTTCTGGTAGGTGAAGTTGGCCAGCACCCCGAAGCCGTCGAACGGCGCGGGCAGGAAGTCGAAGGCGTACTGGCCGCCGATCTCCAGGCCGTTGATCGACACCTCGTCGGTGCCGTTGACCGGGCGCGAGATGGCGTAGGTCTGGCCGTCGATGACCTCCGAGGTGGTCTGGTTGATGATGAAGGACGAGATGTCCTTCCGGAAGTAGGTCGCCGAGACGAAGCTGTCCTTGGCGAAGTACCACTCCAGGCCCGCGTCGTAGGCCGTGGCCTCGAAGGGCTGCAGGTCCGGATTGCCGCGCGAGCCGGTGAAGCCGATCTGGTCGATGCTGCGGCGCAGGGCCAGCTGGCTGGGGGCGGCGCGGGCCATCACCTTGCTGGCGGCGGCGCGGCCGATCAGCTTGCCGGGGATGAACTCGAACCGCAGGTTCAGCGACGGCAGGGTCTTGGTGTAGCCGCCGTCCTGCTCGCCCTTGACGAAGTTGACGATCGGGGCCGAGGTCGTGCCGGTCTGCACGCGGTTGTAGCCGGTGGAGACGGTCTCGGTGTCGACCACGCGCACGCCCAGCGTGCCGCTGATCCCGACGGGCAGTTCACGGAAGTCGAAGGCGGCCTGGACGTAGGCGCTGCGGGTCTTCTCCTCCACCGACCAGGTGTCGAGGAAGGCCTGGAAGGTGCCGCGGCCGCCATAGGTCTCGGCGGTGTTGGCGTTGGGGTTGACGCCGTAGACGTCGTTGATCAGGCCCGCCGTCGCCAGGGTGGCGGCGTAGGTGCCCATGGTGTTGTCGTTCCATTGGCGGATGCCGCCGGAATAGCCCAGGTCGCCGGTCTCGAAGAACGGGATGCTGTTCACGATCGAGTTGATGTTGACGATGTTCTCGAGCGTCGCGCACGAGGTCGCCACCGCGACCACGGCGCCGCTGCTGGCGTCGTTGCGGCAGTTCAGGCGCGTGGTGCGCTGGTAGAGGATCTGGTCGGTCTCGAACTGCCGCGCCTGGACGCCGGCCTTGATCGAGGTCAGCCACGAGCTTTCCGGCTTGTAGGTGACGTTGAACTGCTGGGCGGTCTCTTCGGAGGTGTTGTTGCGCGGGTTGAACAGGGCGTCGATCCGCTTGACGCCCTGGCCGGTGGTGACGTCCAGGCCCGGGAACGAGAAGTTCGGCGCGCCCTGGCCGCCGGTGTAGTCGACGACGGCGCGCGGCACGCCGAACACCGTGGCGGTGGAGTTGATCTCGTTGTTCTGGACCTCGGCGTTCGAATAGTCGAAGCGGGCGTCGAACACCCAGTGGTCGAGCTTCCACTCGCCGCCGACGGCCGTCGTGTACTGGGTGCGCTTCAGCCCGCCCAGGATGTTGCGGTAGGCTAGGTCCATCGGGAAGTTGGCGTCGCTGGTCAGCTCGATGTGGTTGACCGTGTTGTCGGCGCCCAGCGTGGTCTTGCTGTAGTCGATCAGGCCGCCCGAGGCGCCCAGCTGCAGGAACGAGCTGTTCACCTTCTCGCTGGCGGTGGCGTAGGTGGCGTCGAAATAGGCCTTGAAGTTGTCGGTCGGCCGCCATTCGACGACGCTGCTCAGGGCTTTGCGCTCGGTCTCGCGGCGGTCGATGATCAGGCGCGGGATCTCGGGGATCCAGTCCAGCGTGCCGTCATTGTTGACGTCGGTGCTGCGCCCGGGCGTCGCGCCCGTGCCGGTGGCCGTGGCCGCCCGGCGAATCCAGCCGGTGGTGCGGGCGTTGTTGCTGTTGAGGTGGCGGTTTTCCCAGGTGCCCGACAGCAGGACGCCCAGCTTGTCGTCGAAGAAGGTGCGGCTGCCGATCAGGGCGACCTTGGGGTCGTATTCCTTGGCCAGGTTCGAATAGACGCCCTGGATCGAGCCGGCGACATAGGGCTCCTTGCTGTCGAACGGCCGGCGGGTGATCACCCGCACGGTGCCGCCGATGCCGCCCTCGGCCATGTCGGCGGTCGGCGACTTGACCACGTCCAGGCGCGAGACGAACTCGACGGGGATGTCGCGGAAGTCCACGGCGCGGTCGCTGCCGCCGACGGTGAGCGACAGGGCCGAGGAGCCGTTGATCTCGACGCGGTTGAGGCTGGGATCGGCGCCGCGGATGCTGACGCCGCGACCTTCGCCGTCCTGGCGGCTGATCTGCACGCCGGTCACCCGTTGCAGGGCTTCGGAGAGGTTCTTGTCGGGGAACTGGCCGATGTCCTCGGCCGAGATCGAGTCGACCACCTGCAGCGAGTTGCGCTTGGTGTCCATGGCGCTGCGCAGCGAGGCGCGGATGCCGGTGACGACGACTTCCTCGACCGCGTTGGGCTCGACGGTCTGGCCGGCCGGGGCGGCGGGCGCGGCGGGCGCGGTCTGGGCGAGGGCCATGGCCGGGGCGGCGAACACGGCGGCGGCCACCGCGATGCTCGAAACACCCGCCCACAGTTGCGCGCTGGTCGACGACTTCATCGTTTCCTCCTGTGCCTGACGTGGCTCGGAGGCGACCCGGGGGAGGGCGCGACGCCGAGATCGACAGCTTTCATATTATGGGAACTTATCCCGATAGTCGGGATGATAGCCGCCTCGCTCCGGAAATGTCGAGTGGGATACGATATGTCGTATTAGAAATGGGCTGAAGGCGCCGATCTGGCCAATCGCGGCAACGTGAGGATTTGCTTGGCTTTTTCAGCGCCGCAGGTTGAGGGCGAACATATCGCCGGTATCGGAAAGGCCCGACCTGGCCCGGGTCGCGACGACCCCGAGGGCGACGTCCGCACAGCCCGCGCGGCCAAATCGAGGCCGACCTAAACAAGACCCCGCGGCTCTCCGCCGACAGTATCGGCGGCGTTCTATCCACTCCGTTTTCCAAGGACACCGTCGATGCCGATCACGGCCACCCCGACCCCTGGCGATCAACTGATCACCCCGACCGACCACACCCTGATCATGATCGACTTCCAGTCGCAGATGGCGTTCGCGACCAAGTCGATCGACCCGGTCTCCCTGCGCAACAACGCCGCCCTGGTGGCCAGCGGCGCGGCCGGCTTCGGCGTCTCGACCATCCTGACGACCGTGGCCGAGAAGAGCTTTTCGGGCCCGATGTTCACCGAGGTCACCGAGCCGTTCCCGGGCAAGGCCCTGGTCGACCGCACCTCGATGAACAGCTGGGAAGACGCCGGCGTGATCGACGAGGTCAACAAGATCGGCAAGGGCCGCATCGTGCTGGCCGGCCTGTGGACCAGCGTCTGCATCGTTGGCCCGGCGCTGTCGGCCCTGCAGCAGGGCTATGAGGTCTATGTGATCACCGACGCCTGCGGCGACATCTCCGACGAGGCCCACGAGCGGGCCGTGCAGCGGATGATCCAGGCCGGCGCGCGGCCGATGACGGCCCTGCAATACCTGCTGGAGCTGCAGCGCGACTGGGCGCGCGGCGAGACCTACGACCTGACCACCGGCATCGCCAAGAAGTTCGGCGGCGGCTACGGCCTGGGCATCATCTACGCCAAGACCATGTTCAACGCCCACGAGGGCTGACGAACCGGCCCGCGCCGGCCGACCTTCCAGGTCGGCGCGGACCGCCTTTCAACAAGGCGTTTCAAGATGAAGATCTATCTCCTGTCGCTCGCCGCGGGCCTGGCCGTCGGGGTGTTCTACGCCCTGGTGCAGGTGCGCTCGCCCGCGCCGCCGGTCGTGGCCCTGATCGGCCTGTTCGGCATACTGGTCGGCGAGCAGATCCCGCCGCTGGTCAAGAGCCTGGCCGCCCGCCAGCCGGCCGCCGTCTCGTGGCTGCGCCACCAGGTCGGGCCGCACATGTTCGGCAGCCTGCCGGGGGCCGTGAAGCCTCCCGAACAGGCGCGCGCCGAGCCGCCCCATCCCCAAGCCTGACGTCTCCAGTTGCCTTGGCCCCAGTTCCCCCGGAGTATCCGCATGACCTCGCCCGACCTGATCCTGCGCAACGGCCGCTTCACGACCCTCGACCGGAGCAATCCCAACGCGCAGGCCGTCGCCGTGACCGGCGGGCGCTTCTCCGCCGTCGGGACCGAGACCGAGGTCATGGCCCTGGCCGGGCCGGCGACCCGGGTGGTCGACCTGAAGGGCCGCCGGGCGCTGCCGGGCCTGATCGACAACCACCTGCACATCATCCGGGGCGGGCTGAACTTCAACATGGAGCTGCGCTGGGACGGCGTGCGCTCGCTGGCCGACGCCATGGGCATGCTCAAGCGCCAGGTGGCGATCACCCCGCCGCCGCAGTGGGTGCGGGTGGTGGGCGGCTTCACCGAGCACCAGTTCGTCGAAAAGCGCCTGCCGACCATCGAGGAACTGAACGCCGTGGCGCCCGACACGCCGGTGTTCATCCTGCACCTCTATGACCGCGCCCTGCTGAACGCGGCGGCGCTGCGGGTGATCGGCTACGACCGCGACACGCCCGAACCGCCCGGCGGCCAGATCATCCGTGACAGCCAGGGCAATCCGACCGGCCTGCTGCTGGCCAAGCCCAACGCCCAGATCCTCTACGCCACCCTGGCCAAGGGGCCGAAGCTGCCCTTCGACTACCAGGTCAACTCGACCCGCCACTTCATGCGCGAGCTGAACCGGCTGGGCGTGACCGGAGCGATCGACGCCGGCGGCGGCTTCCAGAACTATCCGGACGACTACGAGGTCATCCAGAAGCTGGCCGACGACAACCAGCTGACCATCCGCCTCGCCTACAACCTCTTCACCCAGAAGCCCAAGGGCGAGAAGGACGACTTCCTCAACTGGACCAAGACCTCGACCTACAAGCAGGGCGACGACTATTTCCGTCACAACGGCGCGGGCGAGATGCTGGTGTTCTCGGCCGCCGACTTCGAGGACTTCCGCCAGCCGCGCCCCGACATGCCGCCGCAGATGGAGGGCGAGCTGGAGGAGGTGGTCACCATCCTGGCCCAGAACCGCTGGCCCTGGCGGATGCACGCCACCTATGACGAGACCATCGACCGGGCGCTGGACGTCTTCGAGAAGGTCAACAAGGACGTCCCGCTGGAAGGCCTGAACTGGTTCTTCGACCACGCCGAGACGATCTCGGAAAAGTCGATCGACCGCATCGCCGCCCTGGGCGGGGGCGTGGCCGTGCAGCACCGCATGGCCTACCAGGGCGAATACTTCCTCGAGCGCTATGGCGCGGCCGCCGCCGAGGCGACGCCGCCGATCGCCAAGATGCTGGAGAAGGGGCTCAAGGTCTCGGCCGGCACCGACGCGACGCGCGTGGCCTCGTACAATCCGTGGGTCTCGCTGGCCTGGATGATCACCGGCAAGACGGTGGGCGGAACCCGGATCTATCCGCAGCGCAACTGCCTGGACCGCGAGGCGGCGCTACGCATGTGGACCGAGAACGTCACCTGGTTCTCCAACGAGGAGGGCAAGAAGGGCCGGATCGTGGAAGGCCAGCTGGCCGACCTGATCGTGCCCGACCGCGACTTCTTGGGCGTGCCCGAGGACGAGATCGCCGACATGACCTCCGACCTGACCATGGTCGGCGGCAAGATCGTCTATGGCGCGGGCGACTTCGCCAAGCTGGACGAGAACGAGGTGCCGCCGGCCATGCCCGACTGGTCGCCGGTGCGGGTGTTCGGCGGCTATGCGGCCTGGGCCGAGCCGGAGAAGGATGCGGCCCTGCGTCGCCAGGCGGCCGCGTCGTGCGCCTGCGCCAGCGGCTGCGGCGTGCACGGCCACGACCACGCCACCGCCTGGACCAAGAGCCTGCCGATCAGCGACCTGAAGTCGTTCTGGGGCGCGCTGGGCTGCGCCTGCTGGGCGGTCTGATGCGGGCCGTCCTCACCTCGCCGGCGGTGCGCTGGGTCGCGCTGCTGGGCCTGTGCGCCGCCTATATCCAGGGCGGGCTGACCAAGGCCTTCGACTTCGGCGGGGCCGTCGGCGAGATGGCCCACTTCGGCCTGTCGCCGGCCGCGCCGTTCGCCGTGGCGGTGATCGCGCTGGAGCTGGCCGCCTCGGCGATGATCCTCAGCGGCCGGCTGCGCTGGCTGGGGGCGCTCGCCCTGGCGGCCTTTACCCTGGGCGCGACCTTCATGGCCAACCGCTTCTGGCAGATGGCGCCGCCCGAGCGGTTCGGCGCGACCAACAGCTTCTTCGAGCACCTGGGCCTGGTCGGCGGCTTCCTGCTGGTCGCCTGGCACGATCTCGATACGCGGAGCCAGGCCTCGGGAGAGGGGTCATGAGGACGCTGGCGGCCGCGGCCCTGGTGCTCGCGGCTACCGGTCCCGCCCTGGCGGCCGAGCGTCCCGCGATCAAGGCCAACCGCTGGCAGGAGGACTGGTCGGCCCTGGCCGATCCGGCCAAGCGGACGCAGCCTCTCGACGGCCTGAAATACGTTCCGCTCGGCGAAGACGCCTTCCTGTCGCTGGGCCTGACCCTGCGCGAGCGGTTGGAGCTGGGCGACGCGGCGACCTTCGGCCAGGAAGCGTCCGACACCAGCCTGTCGCAGCGCCTTCAGTTCCATGCCAACGCGCGGGCCGGCGCCTGGCGGGCCTTCGTCATGCTGGAGGACGTGCGCGCCTTTGGCCGTCGGCATGTCGGCGGCGCCGACGCCGATCGGCTGGACCTGCGCCTGGCCTTCATCGACCGCGTGGGCCAATTGGCCGGCGGCAAGGCGACGGTGCGGGTCGGCCGCCAGGACTTTCCGATCGACCAGCAGCGCTTCCTGTCGGCGCGAGACGGTCCGGGCGTACGCCAGTCGTTCGACGCGGTCTGGGTCGACTGGAGCCGGGGTCCCTGGACCCTGGCCGGCGTCGTCAGCCAGCCGGTGCAATATGCCGACGACGAGGCCTTCGACGATACGTCCAGCGGCCACGTGCGGCTCGACTTCGCACGGGTGGAGCGCAAGGCCTTCGGCGGAGCGGTCTCGGCCTATGCCGGCCGCTTGGCCCGTTCGACCGCCCGTTACGGCGACGCGGTCGGGCAGGAGGATCGCCAGGTCTACGACCTGCGCTACGCCGGCAAGGCCAAAGCCCTCGATTGGGACCTCGAAGCCATGGCCCAGCGCGGCGAGGTCGGCTCGGCCGAGGTTCGCGCCTGGGCGGCCGGGGCGCGGGGCGGCTGGACGTTCGCGGGCGTCCCCTGGTCGCCGCGCCTTGGCCTGCAAGGCGACTTGGCCAGCGGCGACACCCGGAAGGGCGACGGACGGCTCGGAACCTTCAATCCGCTCTATCCCAACGCCGCCTATTTCACCCGCGCCGGCTACACCGGCTACGCCAACATCGCGCACCTGAAGCCGTCGGTGACGGTGTCGCCGATCGGCAAGCTGACCGTGATGGCGGCCCTGGCCGGCCAGTGGCGGCGCACGAGCGCGGACGCGATCTACGGCCAGCCCTTCGTCGCCTATGCCGGCACGGCCGGGCAGGGCGGTCGCTGGACCGGCGCCTACGGCCATCTGCGGGCCGACTATGCTTTCAATCGGAGCCTGACGGGGACCATCGAGGCCGTCCATTTCGAGGCCGGAAGCGCCCTGCGCGCCGCCGGCCGGGACGACAGCGACTATCTCGGCGTCGAGCTCAAGTACGGATGGTGACCATGCGTTTTCCCAGCCTTTCGAAGGTGATGAGCTTCAACGGCGGCTATCTCGACACGGTCGGGTTCCTGGCCTTGCAGGGGCTGTTCGTCGCCCATGTCACCGGCAATTTCGTCACCTTCGGCGCGGCGATGATCCACGGGGCCGACGGGGCGGTGGCCAAGCTGCTGGTGCTGCCGATCTTCTGCGCGGCGGTGGTGATCAGCAGGCTGGTGACGTTCCGGCTGGAGGCCGAGGGCCTGCCGGTGCTGCGGATCATGCTGGGGGTGAAGACCCTGCTGCTGGTCGCCGGCTCGGCCCTGGCCGTGACCCTGGCGCCGTTCGCCAAGGGCGACAGCTGGCAGCTGATCCTGGTGGCGGCGGTCTTCGTCTGCGCCATGGCCATCCAGAACGCCGCCCACCGCGTGCACATCCCGACCGCGCCGCCCACCACCCTGATGACCGGCTCGACCACCCAGATCATGCTCGACGTCGCCGAACTGATCCGCCGGGGACCCGATCGGGGGGCCTCGATCGCCCGGATCAGGAAGCTGTCGGTGGCCGTCGGCCTGTTCGCGGCCGGCTGCGGCCTGGGGGCTCTGGCCTTCGCCCTGCTGGGGCCCGCGGCCTTCTGGCCGTCGGCGGCGCTGGGCCTGCTGTCGCTATTCTCGGACGAGGCCCGAGGCGTGGCGGTGAAATAGGGGGAGGAGGTAGCGGTCCCAGAGGGGCGGGATTTTTCACCCGCCTGGGTGAGTGCGCTTCACCCGTGCGGGAATGGCGCGGCGGCGCGCCTTGGTTGAGTTTGCTCCTGCGCCGGCAAGTGGTCGGCGGCGTCCTGGACTGACCACCTTCCCAAGAGAGCGACGATGCAAGCCCAGACCGTCATGACCCGCGCCTCCGACACAGGCGCCGAACCGGCCCCCGAACCGGCACACGACCAGATCCGCCAGCTGCTGCAGCAGGCCCGCCACGTCCTGGCGACCGACCCCGCCGACGCCGAACGTTGCATCGCCGTGGCGGTGCGGCTGCTGCCGCAGATCGACGCGGCCACCTCCCGCAGCTTCGCCCCCCAGACGGCGGGCGCGCCTGCCGCCTCGCCGGCCCTGCAACGCGGAGGCCTGGCCCCCTGGCAGGTGCTGCGGGTCAAGGCGCTGGTCGAGGCGCGGCTGGCCGACCGGGTGACCAGCGCCGAGCTGGCCGCCGCCGCCCGCCTCAGCCCCAGCCACTTCTCGCGGGCCTTTCGGGCGAGTTTCGGCGATGCGCCAAAGACCTATGTCAACCGCCGCCGGATCGCCCGGTCCAAGGACATGATGCTGTCAACCGGCGACAGCCTGGCCGCCATCGCCCTGGCCTGCGGCCTGTCGGACCAGGCCCACTTCTGCCGGATGTTCCGCCGCTTCGAGGGCCAGTCGCCCAGCGTCTGGCGTCGCCTGCGCGGCGGCGAGCGCGAGGCCTGGCCGCTGATCGCGGCGGAATGATCGAGGATCCGTCGTGACCGCCACCGTCCTGCTGATCCACGGCGCCTGGCTGACGCCCAGGCACTGGGATCGCTTCCAGGACCGCTACGCCGCGCGCGGCCTGAGCGTGCTGGCGCCGGCCTGGCCATTGCTGGACGCGCCGGTCGAGGCCCTGCGCCGCTCGCCGCCCCGCGCCTTCGGCCGGCTGAGCCTGGAGGAGGTGGTCGAAAGCTATGCCGCTCGCGCCGCCACGCTTTCGGAGCCGCCGATCCTGATCGGCCACGGCTTTGGCGGTCTCGTCGTGCAACTGCTGCTGGATCGCGGCTGCGGCGCCTGCGGGGTGGCCATCGCCTCGACCCCGCCGTTCGGCCTGCTGGGACGGCCGCGGGCGGCCTGGGCCCTGCGCCGGATCCTGGCCCGCTGGCGCGACTGGGACGGCGCCGCGCCGCTGAGCCTCGAGCGCTTTTCCGCCCTGTTCGCCCAGACCCTGCCCGAGGCCGAGCGCCGCGCCGCCTATGCCGAGCAGATCGTGTCCGCGCCGGCCAGGGTGGTGCGCCAGGCCCTGCTCGGCCCCTGGAGGCGTCGCAAGGGAACGGGCTGTCGCCGGCCGCCGCTGCTGCTGATCGCCGGCGACGAGGACCGGGTCGCGCCGGTCGCCATGGTCGCGGCCAGCGCCCGCCAGCAGCGCCGCGCGGCCTCGCGCACCGACCTGCAATGCTTCTCTGGCCGCTCGCACTGGCTGTGCAACGAGCCGGGCTGGGAGGACGTCGCCGACTTCGCCCTCGACTGGGCGCTAGCTAATGGCCGGCCTATTCCCGCGCAGGCTTGATCCGGGCGGTTCCGCGTCAACCCCCGAAAGGGTAATGCTGCGCCGCTTTCGTGTATGGTCGCGGTTCGCCAAACACGTCACCTGTACGAGTCCCATGCGCAAGGACCGGTTCCCGGACGCCGCCGAAATGAACGAGTACCCCGCCAGCGGCGCGTCCCCTGCCAGCGACGAGCGCATCCGCGTGCTGATCGCCGACGACCACCCGATGCTGCGCGAAGGGGTGATCTCGGTGCTGGAGACGCAGGCCGACATGGTCGTGGTCGGCGAGGCCGCCACCGGCGACGAGGCGGTCGCCAGCTGGGAGGCGCTGCGTCCCGACATCACCCTGATGGACCTGCAGATGCCCGGCCACGGCGTGGTGGCCATCGAGACCATCCGCCGGGCTCACCCCGAGGCGCGGATCATCGTGCTGACCACCTTCACCGGCGACGCCCAGGCCCTGCACGCCCTGCGGGCCGGGGCGGCGGGGTATCTCTTGAAGAGCAGCCTGCGCCGCGACCTGCTGGACGCCATTCGCGGCGTCCACGCCGGCCGCCGCCACCTCCAGGCCGAGGTGGCCGAACGCATCGCCATCCATGCCATCGACGAGACCCTGAACGCCCGCGAGATCACCGTCCTGCAGCTGATCGCCAACGGCAATTCCAACAAGCACATCGCCCGCGAGCTGAACCTCTCGGAAGACACCATCAAGTCGAACATCAAGAGCATCTTCGCCAAGCTCTACGTCAACGACCGGACCCACGCGGTGACCGTGGCCGCCAAGCGCGGCATCATCGACCTTTGAGCCGGGCGGGGGGCTTTCGCAGCGGACTGGCGGGCGTCGCGCTCGCCCTGGGCCTCGCCGTCTCGGCGCAGGCCGCGCCGGGGCTTGAACCCCTGGCCGAATACAAGCGCGTCAGCTGGTCTCTGGAGGGCGGCGCGCCCAGCCGGGTCAACAGCATCGGCCAGTCGAAGGACGGCTATCTGTGGATCGGCAGTGTCGACGGCCTCTTCCGCTTCGACGGCGTCGCCTTCGAGCAGATCCAGCGCGGCGGGCCCAAGCCCGGGCGGCTGAACGTCTCGCAGGTGCTGGGCGCGAGGTCGGGCGCGCTGTGGGTGGGCCTTGGCCGCAGCGGCGGGGTGGCGGTCTATCGCGACGGCCAGCTGATCGACGCCCGCATGCCCAATCCCTCGCGCGAGGTCACCAGCCTGGCCGAAGACCGCGAGGGCGGGATCTGGGTCGCGCGCGGCGGCCGCAAGCGCAACACTCTGGCCCGCTGGCATGACGGCCGCTGGCAGGAGTTCGGGGCCGAGGCCGGCGTGCCCGAGCAGGAGGTCTGGCAGATCTTCTTCAGCCGTGACGGCGTCCAGTGGCTGGTGCTGGGCGACACGGTGCTGCGCCGCGCGCCGGGCCAGGCCCGGTTTTCGGCCACCGGCGTCAAGGTCGCCCGCCGGGCCAGCCTGGCGCAGGACGCCCTGGGGCGCCTGTGGGTGTCCGACACCAAGGGCGTGCGGCTGCTGGCGGGCGAGGCTCCCGCCGCCTCGTCGCTGACCCGGGCCTATCCGCGCCAGGACGAGGTGGGCGGCTCGAAGATCCTGTTCGACCACAAGGGCGACCTGTGGGGCGCGACCTGGACCGACGGCGTCGTGCACATTCCAGCGCCCGGCGTCGCCGCCCGCAGCGCCGACGCGGCGGGCCTGCGCATCCAGGCCTACAAGGCCGTGCACGGCCTGACCTCCGACCAGACCCACGCCGTGTTCGAGGACCGCGAGGGCAATGTCTGGTTCGGCACCGAGCTGGGTCTCGACATGATGCGGCCGGCCAGCGTGGTGGTGGAGCAGGCGATCCCGCCCAACTCCGCGCGCGGCTACCGCATGACCGCCACCCGCGACGGCGCGGTCTGGATCGCCGACGCCCACACCGTCTACGCCATCGCCCCCGGCAAGGCGCCCAGGCCCGTCGCCCGGACCAGCTGGTCGGCCGGGGCCTTGTGCGCCGACGAGAACGACGGCGTCTGGGTCACCCTGCGCGACACGGTGCTGAAGGTGCGGGGCGACAAGGTCGAGACCTATCCCAAGCCCTCCGAGGCCAGCGCCTACGGCTGCGCGCAGGACGCCGAGGGCCGACTTTGGATGGCCGCGCTCGACAAGGGCCTCTACTGGCGCGAGGGCGGGACCTGGAACCGCTGGCCGGGCCTGTCGCCGACCCTGGGCGTGGCCTCAAACGCCGCCGTCCAGCCCGACGGCCGGGCGGCGATCCTGTTCCGCACCCCGCCGCCGCTGCAAGGGCGCCTGCCGTTCGAGCCGCTCTACAAGGAGCGCTTTTCGATCGGCGAGATCGAGGGCGTTCTGCCCGGCGCGGCGGCGCTCTATCTCAGCGGCGGCCAGGGCCTGGCCCGCCTGCGCGACGGCAAGGCCGCGACCCTCGACGCCGAGCGCTATCCGTGGCTGGCCTCGGTCAACGGCCTGGTCCAGACCCCGGCCGGCGACACCTGGACGATCGGCGACGCCGGCGTGGTGCGGATGCGCTCGGCCGATCTCGACCGCGCCCTCGATCATCCCGGCGCGCCCCTGTCGCGACAGGTGTTCGACTTCCGCGACGGTCTCAACAGCTTCGTGCAGAAGTCGCCGGGCGCGCAGATCGCCGCCGGCGGCGACGGCCGCGTCTGGATCCTGACCCGGCGCAACGTGCTGGTCGTCGATCCGGCCCGCCTGGCGCTCAACACCGTGGCGCCGCCGGTGGCGATCCGCGCGGTGGTGGCGGGCGAGCGGCGCTTCGCCGACCCCTCGGCCGTGCGCCTGGCGGCCGGCACGACCAGCCTGCGCATCCAGTACACGGCGCTGAGCTTCGCCGTGCCCGGCCGGGTGCGCTTCCAGTACCGGCTGGAGGGCGTCGACCGCGACTGGGTGGACGCCGGCGGCCGGCGCGAGGTGCTCTACAACAACCTGCATCCCGGGACCTTCCGCTTCCGGGTCAAGGCGGCCAACAACGACGGTGTCTGGAACGAGCAGGGCGCGCAGGTGGTCGTCACCATCCCGCCGACCCTGGCCGAGACCTGGTGGTTCCGCCTGCTGTGCATGGCGGCCGTCGGCCTAGCGCTATGGGGCGTCTACGCCCTGCGGCTGCGGCGGGTGTCGGCCCAGATCAAGGATCGGCTGGAGGAGCGCGCCGCCGAGCGCGAGCGCATCGCCCGCGAGTTGCACGACACCCTGCTGCAGAGCGTTCAGGGCCTGATCATGCGCTTCCAGTCGGTGGCCTATCAGATCCCCGACGACCTGCCGGCCAAGGACGTCATCAACCAGGCGCTGGATCGCGCCGACCAGATGCTGGTCGAGGGCCGCGACCGGGTGCGCGACCTGCGCGGCCGCGAGACCCGCCGCCTCGACATCCAGCTGCGCGAGCTGATGGCCGAGCAGCCGTTCGAGCCCGGCGTGAAGGTCGAGCTGGTGGTCGAGGGCGTGGCCCGCGCCATCCAGCCGCTGGTGCAGGAGGAGATCGTCCGCATCGGCGGCGAGGCCCTGTTCAACGCCGCCCGCCACGCCCGCGCCGGCCAGGTGCAGGTGCGCGTCTCGTACGGCGTGCGGCAGCTGCAGGTGACGATCCGCGACGACGGCGTGGGCATCGGCGCCAATCGCATGGCCTGGGCCAGCCGCGAGGGCCACTACGGCCTGATCGGCATGCACGAGCGGGCCAGCAAGATGGGCGCCCAACTGGCCATCGAAAGCGCCGCCGGCAAGGGCACCACCATCACCCTCAGCGTCGCCGGCGCCATCGCCTACCCAACCCAGCCCTGGCTGGCGCGGCTCGGGCGGAAGAGGGGCGGGTAGGGGCTAGTCACGACCCATAGTGGTCATTCGAAGTTTCGGTCATGGCGGGGGTCGGCCGTTGTGGACCCTCGCCCCACACGGCGCGATCCGCAATGTCTGCGCCGTTCACTCCGAAAGCATCCCGATCGTCCGCAGCCATGTCTCCACCAACCTAGGCCACCCGGACACGGGAAGCTTCTTCTCCCGCAGACCGAAGGCATGGCCGCCCTGGGCGTATGAGTGCAGTTCCACGGCGACGCCCGCCTTCTTCAGGCCCATGTAGTAGCTCAGCGCGTCCTCGACCCTGTCCACATGGTCGTCCTCGTTCTGCAATAGAAAGGTCGGCGGCGTGCGGCGCGTGATGGCCTTCTCGATATTGGGATTGAGCGCGATGCTGTTCTTGGCCAGAGCCAGGTGCCCTGGATAGACGGCGATGGCGAAATCCGGGCGAGCGCTTTGCCGGTCGGCCGTGTCCACAGGCGCATAGAGGCGATCGTCGAAGTGGGTGCTGGCCTCGGCGACCAGATAACCGCCGGCGGAAAACCCGATCACCCCAATCTTGCGCGGATCGATCCGCCATTCGGCGGCGCGAGCCCGCGTCAGCCGCACGGTCCGCAGCACGTCCTGCAGGGACGGTGTCGAAATCTCCTTATTGTGCGGGCGGCAGTCGCATTGCCAGCGGTAGGGGATGCTCGGCACGCGGTATTTGAGCAGCACGCAGGTGACGCCCCTGGAGGTCAGCCAGTCGCAGATCTCGACGCCTTCGAGATCCATGGCCAGCAGCTGAAAGCCGCCCCCCGGGATGACGATGACCGCGACGCCGCTGTTTTTCCCCTTGGGCGAATAGACCGTCATCGTCGGCCGGGTGACGTTGGTCACGCCCCCGCCCTTCGCGGTCTCCGGCCCTGGGACAGGCGGTGTATCTGGGGCCGCTCCCGGCCAGATCGGCATCTGGCGGTGACCTGGGGAAGGCTGCCAACCGGCCGGCGCGGCGCCCGGCGTCGCCGCCTGCGACGCCGGGGCGAGGAGCAGTGCAGCCCATGCCACGGTGCAAACAAGCTTCATGATGTTCGACCCTCCCCCAAAGCGTGGCCAATGTGCGCGACATATCGTTTTTCTTCATGTCGCAGCGGCAGATCAGAGGTTCTCCGCGCCTAGCCTGCGCTACAAGCGATCAAAATTGGCGACATCCATAAAGCCAACTAATGCTTTCTCATGGAAAGATCGCGACTGCCGCTCAACGCCCTGCGCGCCTTCGAGGCGGCCGCGCGGCACCTCAATGTCACGCGCGCCGCGCTCGAGCTGCGCGTCACCCAGGCCGCCGTCAGCCACCATATCAAGCTGCTGGAAGATCAGCTCGGCGCGCTCCTGTTCCGCCGGCTGCCCAGGGGGCTTGCCCTGACCGACGAAGGCGCCGCCCTCGCGCCAATCGTCAGCGACACCCTCGATCGTCTGGCCGCGACCCTCGACCGGTTCGCTGGCGGACGCTTTCAGGAGATCGTCAGCATCGGCGTCGTCGCAACCTTCGCAAACGGATGGTTGCTTCCGCGCCTGCCCGATTTCACCGCGCTCCACCCCGGCGTCGACCTTCGGATCATGACCAACAACAACCGGGTGGACCTCGCGGGCGAAGGGCTGGACCTGGCGATCCGCTACGGCGACGGGGCCTGGCACGGAACCGACGCCGTCCCGATCCTGGAAGCGCCGCTGACGCCGCTTTGCTCACCGAGCCTTGCGCGGCGGTTGCAGACGCCGGCCGACCTGCAAGGAGAGCTCTTGCTGCGGTCCTACCGTCGCGACGAATGGAAGGTCTGGTTCGATGCCACCGGCCTTACCACGCCGGCTATCCGCGGCCCGGTGTTCGACGCCTCGGCCAGCCTGGCGGCAGCGGCGGCAAGCGGCCTGGGCGTCGCCCTGCTGCCCGCCCGGTTGTTTGGGCAGGACCTTGCGAGCGGCCGACTGGCTCAGCCCTTCAGTCTTTGCGTCGACGCCGGCCGCTATTGGCTCACGCGGCTGAAATCACGCCCCGAAACGCCAGCGATGACGGCGGTGAAGGAATGGCTTCAGGGCGGCGGCTGACTCGATGATGAGGTTGTCTGGTTTCAGAGGACCAAGCCGACGGCCGCTCCTTTCCATTCTCAGACCCCAGCGACCCTAGCTCTTCAGCCACACCGCCACGGCTGACAGGGTCACGCAGGCGACCACCGTGGTCAGGGCCACGACCCGCGCGCCGCCGCGGGCGAAGACGTTGTAGGCGCGGGTCTGGATGAAGACGTTCACCGCCGTCGGGGTCGCCGCCAGCAGGGTGGCGGCCAGGCGGAAGGCGGCGGGGGCGGGCGTCAGGCCGACCACGGTCCAGACCAGCAGCGGCAGGACCAGCAGCTTGGCGAGGGCGGCGGCGATCACCGGGCTCCATCGCGGGGCGGGAACGTCGGCCTCGACCGGCAGGCCCAGCACCACGCCCAGCGCCACCAGGGCGACCGGGCTGCCCGAGGCGGCGGCCGCGCCGACCGCGCGGTCGAGCACGCCGGGCAGTTGCAGGCCGATCAGGGCCAGGGCCGCGCCGAACAGGGCGGCGGCGACGATCGGGTTGCGGAACGCCTGCATGGTCGAGCGCCAGACCGAGCGCCCGCCGGCCCAGCCGAGCAGGGCGACCCCAAGAGCGGTGGCCAGCACGAAGTCCACGGCCACGAGGCCCGCGCCCAAGCGGGCGATCTCGGGTCCGAACACGGCGGCGGCCACCGGCAGGCCGAGGAAGGCGCTGTTGCCGACGCCGGCGGCCATGGCCGTGCCGGCCCGCTCCTCGCGGGTCCAGCGCAAGGCCAAGCCCGCCAGCACCAGCAGGCCCATGATCGCCGCCAGGCAGCCGGCGTAGGCGGCGAGACCCAGGGTCAGGTCGTGACCCGGCCGGCCCATGCGCGACAGGGAATGCACCAGCAGGGCCGGAAAGCCGATCCAGTAGACATAGGCGGAAAGGCCCTGGGCCATGCGGCCGTCGAACAGCCGCAGCCTCGCCAGCACCACGCCGGCCCCGACCAGCATGAAGAACGGCAGGGCCCGCGCCAGGACCTCCAGCGTCAGGGCGATCACGCCGGATGCGCCTTGGCGGGCGGGAACAGGGTCATGCGCGAGGGCCTCGGCGGAAAACGCGGGGTCGCTGATACCACCCGTCCCGCGCCGGGGTCAAAAGCGTCGCCGGACGGCGAGGTCGGCCGGCCAGGCGTCGAGGAGCCGCCGTGGGGCGATCTGCTGCGGGTGCACGCCCGTTCGGCGCCCTGATAGGGTCTTAGAGGCGCGGAGCTAGGCCGCGTGGCCCAGCCGCCAGCCCCTCGGGGCGGGGCCGAACCGGTTGTCGTCGACCTGGCCGCGCCGAACGCCCAGCCATGCCGTGAAACCGAACGTGGCCAAGAGGATCGCCAGCGCCATGCCGCCGGCGATCACCGGCGGGGGCGAGACGACGGCCAGGGTGCTGAGCGCGAACAATACGGCGGCGATGACATAGCCGGCCCAGGCCCCTCGCAGTCCCAGGTCGCGCAGCCGCCCGGCATGGACGAGCACCCACGGCAGGACGAAAACGCCGTTGATCGCGGAGGGATGAATCGCCGTCGCGGCGGCGGTGAAGGCGACGGTCAGGGCCATGCCCAGCCAGAAGTAGCGACGGTTCAGTCGGAATTTCGTCATGTCGAGAATGGTCGCCCCCGCCGTTCGGCCTCGCTCGTAGCGATCGTGCGACGGCTCGGCAAGCCGGGCTTACCGATCCTTCATTTGCCATCGCCGAGGGGTTGAGCTTGAACGAACCTCGTTCTGTACGCGAAGGGTTCACCATGCTCGACCGCCGCCGACTGCTCGCCCTGGCCGCCGTGGCGGGGGCGTCGCCGTCCCTGGCCGTCGCGCGGCAGGCGACGCCCGCTCCCGCCGCGCCGGTCGATCCGGCGGCGGTGCTGGCCGAGACCGGCGCCCCGGCCGTGGCGGGGCTGGTCAGCGACGGCGACAAGGTGATCGCGCAAGCCGTGGGCGGCGTGCGTCGGCTGGGCGCGGCCGACCCGGCGACGACCTCCGATCCCTGGCACATCGGCTCCAACACCAAGGCGATGACCGCGGCGCTCTACGCCCGGCTGGTCGAGGCCGGCCAGGCCAAATGGGGCGCGACCCTGGGCGCGCTGTTTCCGGGCGTGAAGCTCGACCCGGCCTGGCGCGAGACCACGATCGAGCAGCTGATGAGCCACAGCGCGGGGCTCCGCGACGGGCCGGTGATGGCCGGCGCATGGCTGGTCCGCGCCAACCTCGACAAGCGGCCGCTTCCCGTTCAGCGGGCCGAGGTCGCGGCGCAGGTGCTGTCCGCGCCGCCGACCGGCAAGCCGGGGACCTTCGAATACGGCAACTTCAACTACGTGCTGGCGGGCGCGGCGATCGAGGCGATCACCGGCGTCGCCTGGGAGGAGGCGATCCGCACGCGCCTGTTCCAGCCGCTGGGTATCGAAAGCGCGGGCTTCGGCGCGCCGAAGGGCGACGTCCCCTGGGGGCACGTGTCCGCGCCGGGCGGCGGATTGTCGGTCGATCCGGCGGGACCGGCCGACAATCCGCCGGCGCTCGGTCCGGCCGGCACGGTGCACATGACGCTCCAGGACCACGCCCGCTTCGCCCGGCTTTTCCTGAAGGACAACGCGATCCTCTCGGCCGACAGCATCCGCCGCCTGACCACCCCTGCGCCGGGCGCGACCTATGCGCTGGGCTGGGTGGTCGTGCCGGAAAAGCCCTGGAGCCGGGGGCCGATCCTGGCGCACGAGGGCTCCAACACCCTGTGGCACGAGGTGGTGCTGATCGCGCCCGGCCGGGGCGCGGCGATCGTCGCCGCCACCAACGCCGGCCCGGAGGCGTCGAAGGGCGCGGCCATCAAGCTCGCCCAGCAGTTCCAGAAGGCCTACGTGGCCTGAGGGGCGCCTACCGCTCGTCGCCGGGCAGGCGGATGTGGACCAGCTTCCACTCGAACAGCGCCCGGCGCTGGAAGGTGAAGATCGTCGCCTTGTCCTTGGCGTCGGGGCGGCGCACGGCGATGCGGACGCGGTTGGGGTCCCAGTAGGCGATGGTCGGGTAGGGGCCGCGCACGACGGCCTGCATGCGGGCCAGCACCGTCGGCGGGCGCGGCGGCGACAGCGGGGCCGCGCCTGGGGCGTAGCCGCGGGTCAGGGCCTGCAGGCCCGGGACGGTGAGGTAGCGGTCGACCTTGGGCTCGGGCGGGGCGATCGGCTCGATGGCGCGCTTGAAGACGCCCAGCGGGTTGCTCCAGATCGACGGGGCCTCGGGCTTGGCGGCCGGGGCGGCTTCGTCCAGCTGGCCGGTCAGGCTGCGGCGCACCGACGGGAAGTCGACCAGTTCGCCGATCGCCTGCACGTCCTCGTACTGGGCGGCCGCCTTCAGGGCGCGGAACGCGAACCAGGGCGCCGTGGCGTAGGCGGCGGCGAACACGAAGATCGCCAGGACGATGAGGTCCCAGATCCGCTTCTGCAAAGTCATTGCGCCCCCGCACGGTTAACGCCGCCTAGAATGGGCATTCATGCCCTTCCTGCAAGGGCGTTCGCGCGCCGGGAGTTCCATTGATGGAATCCGCTTTCCTGACGGGCCTGGGCGCTCTATGGGGTCGCCGCTCGCGGTCGGGCTTAAGCGCCCGCCGCCCCTGAGGAATTTCCGGAGCGCCCATGGCTGGCCTGCGTCTCGCCGATCTTTTCCGCTGCAAGCCCGTGGGCGCGATCGCGGCCGAGGGGGACGACAATCCCAACGACCTGTCCGGTGAACTGCACCGCTCGATCGGCCTGTTCCAGCTGACCATGCTGGGCGTCGGGGCCACCATCGGCACCGGCATCTTCGTGGCCCTGACCACGGCCGTGCCCCTGGCCGGGCCGGCGGTGATCGTCTCGTTCGTCATCGCCGGGATCACCGCGGCCCTGACGGCCCTGTGCTATGCCGAGCTGGGCTCGACCATCCCGGTCTCGGGCTCGTCCTATTCCTACGCCTACGCCACCCTGGGCGAGTTCGTGGCCTTCCTGGTCGGGGCGTGCCTGCTGCTGGAATACGCCGTCTCGGCCTCGGCCATCGCCGTGGGCTGGGGCCAGTACCTGAACGAGCTGTTCTTCGACCTCTTCCAGTGGCGCCTGCCCGAGGCCCTGGCCGCGCCGCCCGGAGCGGGCGGGGTGTTCAACCTGCCGGCGGTGGTGCTGGTGGGCTCGTGCATGGTGCTGCTGCTGCGCGGTGCCAAGGAGTCGACCACGGTCAACGCCGTGCTGGTGGTGGCCAAGCTGCTGGTGCTGCTGTTCTTCGTGGTGATCGCCTTCACCGGCTTCCGGTCGGAGAACCTGACGCCGTTCGCGCCGATGGGCGTGGCCGGGATCGGGGCGGCGGCCTCGTCGATCTTCTTCTCCTATATCGGCATCGACGCGGTCTCGACCGCCGGCGACGAGGTCAAGAACCCGCGCCGCAACCTGCCGCTGGGCGTGGTGCTGAGCCTGCTGATCGTCACCGCCGTCTATGTGCTGGTGGCCGTGGCCGCCGTCGGCGCCCAGCCCTGGACCGCCTTCGCCGGCCAGGAGGCGGGTCTGGCGGTGATCCTGCGCAACCTGACCGGCGCGGGCTGGACCTCGCTGATCCTGTGCCTGGGCGCGATCATCTCGATCTTCAGCGTCACCCTGGTCGTGATGTACGGCCAGACCCGGATCCTGTTCGCCATGAGCCGCGACGGCCTCTTGCCGCGCCTCTTCCAGAAGACCGACCCGCGCACCCGCACGCCGGTCTGGAACACGGTGATCGTGGCGGCCTTCATCGCCTTCCTGGCCGCCTTCGTGCCGTTGAACGTGCTGGTCAACCTGACCAGCATGGGCACGCTGATCGCCTTCGCCATCGTCTCGGCCGGGGTGATCATCCTGCGCCGCACCCGGCCCGACCTGCCGCGCGGCTACAAGGTGCCGCTCTATCCGGTGCTGCCGGTGCTGAGCGTGGCCTTCTGCCTCTACCTGATCATCGGCCTGCCGTGGGACACCTACGTGCTGTTCGGCCTGTGGGCGGCGGCGGCCTGCGTCATGTACTTCGGCTATTCGCGCAAGCACTCGAAGCTGGCGGGTTGAGGCGGTCGCCGGCCTTCAGGGGCGGCGCTTGAACCAGGCCATGGCCCGCCCGATCCCACGCTGGTCGGCGGGCAGGCTCTTGAGGCCAAGGGCGTGGCCGGTCGGCATCTCGACGAAGTCGACCGGGCGGCCGCGGGCCTTCAGCGCCTCGACCAGGGCGCGGGCGCTCTCGACCGGCGTTGACTCGTCCTTGACGCCGTGAATGACCAGGGTCGGGCCGGCGTAGCCTTCCAGAAGCGGCGCGCACCGCTTTCCAAGCACCGACCACCACCAGATCTCGGGATTGGTCTCGCCCATCCAGGTCTTTCCCAGGCGCGGGTCGGTTCGCACCCTGCGGCGTTGTTCGGCCAGTTGCGCGTCGCCCTTGGTCAACAGGTCCAGTTCCGCCTCGAACGTCATGCCGCCGCCGGTGCTGAGCAGGGCCAGCGCGCCGACGTCGTCCGTGGCCCCGGCCAGGGCGCAGGCGGTGAGCCCGCCGGCCGAAACGGCCAGGACGTCGAAGGCCCCGCGTTCGCGCAGGCGCAGTTCTGCCTTGAGACGATGGACGGCGGCCAGGTTGTCGAACCAGCGGGCCTCCTCGACGGCGTGCGCCTCGTAGTCTGCGGCGCAGCTTCCATCGGCGGCCGCGCCGTCCTTGCGCACGATCGCCACCCAGCGGACGGCGGCCTCGCGCAGGACCTGGTCGCGCCAGGTGATGGCGTCGGAGGTCATGCAGGTCGAGCCCTGCACCAGCAGCAACGCGCGGTCGGCCACGCCGTCGCCTCGGTCGTAGACCTCGACGGCCGCCACGGAGTCGTCCGCGCGGGTGATCTCGACGATGCGAGGGGCCGGGGCGGCCTGGGTCCATGATGGAAGAAGCGCGGCGAGCGCCAGCGCAGTGATCAGCAGTTTCATCGATCCAACCGCGAATCTGAGAGCATGCAACCTTTACTATTGCGCATCGGTCCGGTTGTCCGCGATGTCGGCGCGGAGAGACCGTTTTGGGTCAGTCCCGATCTTCCTGGGGACCGTCCGTCCTCGCGCCTTGCCGGGGCTTCGTCGCGGCCTCTAGGCTCCTGCCTGGATTTGCGATGGGGCGGGGCAATGATCGCGACGAACAGTCGGCGGGCGGTGCTGGCGGGACTGGGGACGATGGGACTGTCGGCCTGCGCCTCGACCGGGCGGGTCGCGCCCGGCCCAGGTCTTGTCGCGTCCGGCTTTCTCGCCACACCGCTGGCCCCGCTGCGGATGGAAGTCGACCGGATCACCAAGATCACCGTCTGCCTGCGTCCGTTCCGGGCCATGGGGCCACGCCTCGATGTCGAGACCGTCGTCGGAAAACGCGTGGTGCACAACTACGGCCACGGCGGCAGCGGCTGGTCGCTGTCGTGGGGCTCGGCCGAGATCGCGGCGGGCAAGGCGCTGGAGGGCGGGATCCGCGAGGTCGCCGTCATCGGCTGCGGGGCCATCGGCCTGACCACGGCGCTCACCCTCCAGCGGGCCGGGGCGAAGGTGACGATCTACGCCAAGGAGCGCACGCCCTACACCCGCTCGGCCCGGGCCACCGGCACCTGGTCGCCCGACAGCCGCATCGCCGACGCCGACAAGGTTTCAGCCGACTTCCCGGCGCTTTGGGAGCGGATGGCCCGCACCTCCTACGCCGCCTACCAGACCCTGCTGGGCCTGCCGGGCGAACCGGTGGCGTGGAGCGACCGCTACACCCTGTTCGACGCCTTGCCGACGCCGCACGGCCCGGGTCCCGTCAACCTGGCGCCGCCGGTGCGTTTCGCCAACTACAACGAGCGGCTGGCGGGCCTCGTGCCCAGCATGCGCGACCTGCCGCCGGGCGCGCACCCGTTCCCGGTCGCCCGCGCGCGGCGGGGCGTGCAGATGCAGTTCAACGTCGCCGACCTGGCCCATCAGCTGACCACCGATTTCCTGCTGGAAGGCGGGCGCATCGAGACCATGACCTTCGACACGCCGGCGGATCTCGCGCGCCTGAAGGAGCCCGTGGTCGTCAACTGCACGGGTTACGGCGCGCGGGCGCTGTGGAAGGACGAGAGCGTCACGCCGGTGCGCGGCCAGATCGCCTGGCTGGCGCCGCAGCCCGAGGTCCGCTACGGCCTCTACTACCGTCACGTCGCGGTGCTGCCGCGCCCGGACGGGATCGTCGTGCAGCAGGTGGGCGAGAGCGAGATGTTCGGCTACGGCGTCGCCGACGAGACGCCGGACCGCGCCGAGGCCGAAGACGCGGTTCGCACAATCGCAAAGCTGTATTCACCAAGTCGGGTGTAGAATCGCCGCGATGAGCCAGATTGAAGTCCAGGGAATGGAAAAGCGCGCCTACCGACGCTACCCCGCCTCGCGCAAGGCCTACCTCGTGGTGGGCGGCGAGCCGCTGCGCTGTCGGCTGATCGACATCGCCAAGGGCGGCGCCCGCATCGCCGGGCCGGAGCTGTCGCCACAGGCCGGCCCGCTGCACCTGGTCGACCCGGCCCGGCGCCTCGTCCACCTGACCCGCATGGTCTGGCAGGGCGACGGCCAGATGGGCCTGCAGTTCATCGAGAGCCGCGCCTTCACCGAGGCCCTCGGCGGGGCCGAAGGCGCCGGCCGCGTGGTCGACATGATCGGTCCCTGGCCCACCGACGGCTAGTCCGCCGCCACGGTTTCGTGGCGCATGGCTTCGGCGCCGAGGGCGACGTGCTCGGGGATGCGCCCGTCGGCCTTCCGTTCGCTGTAGCGATCGACGAGATAGTCGGCCCGGTCGCGGGTCAGCAGGGTGAACTTCACCAGTTCCTCCATCACGTCGACGACCCGCTCGTAGTAGCTGGACGGCTTCATGCGGTCGTTCTCGTCGAACTCCTTGTAGGCCATGGCCACCGACGACTGGTTGGGGATGGTGATCATCCGCATCCAGCGGCCCAGCAGGCGCAGGGTGTTGACCGCGTTGAACGACTGCGAGCCGCCGCTGACCTGCATCACCGCCAGGGTCTTGCCCTGGGTGGGGCGGACGCTGCCGATCTCCAGCGGGATCCAGTCGATCTGCGACTTGATGACCCCGGTGATCGCGCCGTGGCGCTCCGGGCTGCACCAGACCTGTCCCTCCGACCACCGCGACAGCGCCCGCAGTTCCTGGACCTTGGGATGGTCGGGGCCGGCGGCGTCGGGCAGGGGCAGCTCGCGCGGGTCGAAGATCCGGGTCTCGCAGCCCAGCGCCTGGAGGATGCGCGCCGCCTCCTCGACCAGCAGCCGGCTGAACGAGCGTTCCCGCAGCGATCCGTAGAGCAGCAGGATGCGGGGCGGATGCGTCGCGGGCGTCGCCACGGCGAGCCTGGCCTGATCCACCGGGACGAGGAACTTGCGGTCGAGGGCGGGGAACTCGGTCACGGGCGACTCCAAGAGCGTCGTTGAACTGTCGGATAATTCCATCATATTGGAAATATGGAATCGAAGTCCGCTGTCAACATGCTCTCCGCCCTCGGCCATGAAGGGCGCCTGGCGATCTTCCGCCTGCTGGTGAAGGCCGGCCCCGTGGGAATCGCGGCGGGCGACATCGCCCGGACGCTGGACGTCCTGCCCAACAGCCTGTCGGCCAACCTCAACGTCCTGTCGCATGCGGCGCTGGTCACCTCGCGGCGCGAGGGGCGGTCGATCATCTATTCGGCGGACTACGGCGCGATGAGCGGCCTGCTGGGCTTCCTGATGGAGGACTGCTGCAATGGCGCTCCGGAAGTCTGCGCCCCTCTGGGCGCGATCGTCGCCAAGGCCGGGGCCTGCTGCTGACATGGCGCGCTTCGACTGGTCGCGCCGCCTCGTCGCCGAAGCCCTGGGCTCGGCCCTGCTGCTGGCGGTGGTGGTCGGCTCTGGGATCATGGGCGAGCGCCTGGCGGGCGGCAACGTCGCCATCGCCCTGCTGGGCAACACCCTGGCCACGGGGGCTGCGCTGGTGGTGCTGATCGGGGTGTTCGGACCGATCTCCGGCGCGCACTTCAACCCCGCCGTGACCCTGGTCGCGGCGCTGCGGCGCGAGCTGCCCTGGCGCTTGGCGCTGGCCTATCCGGTCATGCAGGTCGCCGGCGCGGTGCTGGGCGTCTGGATCGCCCACGCCATGTTCGGCGAGCCGGTCGTCCAGGTTTCCACCAAGCTGAGAGCAGGCGGCGCCCAGGCCCTGGCCGAAGTGGTGGCGACGTTCGGGCTGGTGGCGACGATCCTGGGTACCGTGCGCTTCAAGCCCGACAGCACGCCCATGGCGGTGGGCCTCTACATCACCGCCGCCTACTGGTTCACGGCCTCGACCTCGTTCGCCAATCCGGCGGTGACGATCGCGCGGAGCCTGTCGGACACCTTCGCCGGGATCGCGCCGTCCTGCGCCCCGGCCTTCATCCTCGCCCAGCTCGCTGGCGCCCTGCTGGCGGCGGGCGTCTTCGGCTGGCTGCTGAAAGCGGAGACCGCGTCATGACCGACTTCCCGATCACCATCTTCCACAACCCCGCCTGCGGCACGTCGCGCAACGTCGTGGCGATGGTCGAGGCCGCCGGCTATGCCCCGGTCGTTGTCGAGTATCTGCAAGCCGGCTGGACCGCCGAGCAACTGCGCGACCTCGCGGCCCGCGCCGGCCTGCCGCTGCGCGACCTGATCCGCGAGAAGGGAACGCCCGCCCAGGATCTGGGCCTGCTGGCCGAGGGGGTCTCCGACGAGCGCATCCTCGACGCCATGGTCGAGCACCCGATCCTGGTGAACCGTCCGATCGTGGTGACGCCCAAGGGCGTGGCCCTGTGCCGCCCGTCCGAACGGGTGCTCGACCTGCTGGACCGCCGTCCGGCCAGCTTCACCAAGGAGGACGGCGAGGTGGTCATCCTCTAGACGGCCGCCGCGTCCCAGGCGCGAACAGCAGGTCGGACCAGCGCCAGGAGGCGTCGCCCAGCGCCAGGCGCGGCGCGCCGGGGCCGTCGGCCAGGCTGACGACGACGAGGCCGCGCATCAGGTCGGCGCGGCAGGCGGCCGGAGCAAAGCCGACCTCCATGATGATCGCCTCGCGCACGCCCGCCAGGCCCTTGCCGACCTGTCCGGGGCTCTGCAGCCACTTGCCGCGCCAGACCAGCACCGCCTTGCCCGAGGCGGCGGCCTCGCCATGCGCCGACGCCAGGGCCGAGCGAACGCGCGGATTGCGCCTCAGCGCGGCTTGAAGCCGCCGGACCATGTCGCAGCTGGCGCCGTCGCCCGCGCCGTTGCCGGATCCCGTTCCCACGGTGGTCGCGCCGGCGAGATCGGCCTCGCCCAGTTCGGCGGCCATCATGGTGGTGTCGGCGGGCGTCGCGACCAGGGGCTCGACGTCGGGCGGGCGCACGGCCGGCCGGGCGGTGCGGGTCGGCGGCTTCGGGTCCGGCTTGGGCGGGGCGGGCGAGGGCGGTCGGGCCGGCTTGGACTCGGGCTTGGGCTCCGGCGCGGGCGGCTTGGGCTCCGGCGGCGGAGGCGGCGGGGGCGGAGGCTCGACGAGGTCGACCGCGAACGGTTCGGGTTCGGGCGGGCGCGGTTCGCCCTGGGCCAGCATCACCGCCGCCAGCACGGCCGCGTGCGCCCCGACGCTGAACAGGCCGGCCGCCAGCTTCGTCGCGCGCGAGGTGCGGCGGCGTTGCGGCGGGTCGATCAGCGGTCGTGGCATCGGGCGTCCGTCACGGGCGCCGAGGCTGCGGCGCGTCGTCCAGGATGCGAGGGCGGCGCGTCAGCATCGTGGCGCGCGGCGCCTCAATGCTGACGCGCCGCTTAACGTCTTCAATGTTCCAAAGAAAAAGGCCCTCCCGCGAGGGAGGGCCTTCGTCCTTACCGGAAGTCCGGACCGCTTAGGCGGCCATGGCCTTCTGCAGGTTCTCGTCGATCTTGTCGAGGAAGCCTTCGGTGGTCAGCCAGCCTTGCTTGTCGCCGACGAGCAGGGCCAGGTCCTTGGTCATGAAGCCGCTTTCGACGGTGTCGATGCAGACCTTTTCCAGGGTGGCGGCGAACTTGGCCAGTTCGGCGTTGTCGTCGAGCTTGGCGCGGTGGGCCAGGCCACGGGTCCAGGCGAAGATCGAGGCGATCGAGTTGGTCGAGGTCGACTCGCCCTTCTGGTGCTGGCGGTAGTGACGGGTCACCGTGCCGTGGGCGGCTTCGGCTTCCACGGTCTTGCCGTCCGGCGTCATCAGCACCGAGGTCATCAGGCCCAGCGAGCCGAAGCCCTGAGCCACGATGTCCGACTGCACGTCGCCGTCGTAGTTCTTGCAGGCCCAGACGTAGCCGCCCGACCACTTCAGCGCCGAGGCGACCATGTCGTCGATCAGGCGGTGTTCGTAGTGGATGCCCAGCGCCTTGAACTGCTCGGCGTAGTGCTCGTCGTAGACTTCCTGGAACAGATCCTTGAAGCGGCCGTCATAGGCCTTGAGGATCGTGTTCTTGGTCGACAGGTAGACCGGGTACTTGCGGTTCAGGCCGTAGGCGAACGAGGCGTGGGCGAACTCGCGGATCGAGTCGTCGAGGTTGTACATGGCCATGGCCACGCCGGCGCCCGGAGCCTTGTAGACTTCGTGCTCGATGACTTCGCCGTCTTCGCCGACGAACTTGATCGACAGGGTGCCCTTGCCCGGCATCTTGAAGTCGGTGGCGCGGTACTGGTCGCCGAAGGCGTGACGGCCGACGATGATCGGCTGGGTCCAGCCCGGCACCAGGCGCGGCACGTTCTGGCAGATGATCGGCTCGCGGAAGATCACGCCGCCCAGGATGTTG
>Ga0160492_100374_pt1 | contig 28219 bp, 25 predicted proteins | sample DID2MG_FD_108258 | JGI IMG/M metagenome (GOLD analysis project Ga0160492, IMG submission 108258) | Enriched soil microbial communities from UW Madison campus, WI, USA - DID2877_E24_FP2 MG | ecosystem: Environmental > Terrestrial > Soil > Unclassified | place: USA: Madison, Wisconsin | collected... | reverse complement strand
TGATGACCATAGCAAGTTGGTACCACTCCTTCCCATCCCGAACAGGACAGTGAAACGACTTTGCGCCGATGATAGTGCGGGTTCCCGTGTGAAAGTAGGTCATCGTCAGGCTCTTACAGCCCAAATCGCCCTTCTGCTCAATCGAGCAGAGGGGCGTTTTGCTTTGTGACTCAAGAATTCTTTTTCCTGCCCCTTTCTATGCAGCTCCAGGATATTTTGTATTCCCAAGGTTTTGGCACCCGCCGTGTCTGTGCGGGGCTGGTTCAGCAGGGCTGGGTTTCTATACGCGGGTCATCATCTGATACTCAGGATTACGAGCCGTGCGTCGATGCGACTGCTGAGCTGGACCCAGAAGGCCTGCAGCTGCAGGTCCAAGGCATCAATTGGCCCTACCACGCGAAAGCCTATGTGCTGCTGCACAAGCCGGCGGGGACAGAGTGCTCTCAAAAACCCTCAACCTATCCCAGCATCTATACCTTGTTGCCAGCCCCTTTGCGGCAGCGGCCAACAAAAAGCGCGGTGCAAGGGGTGCAGGCCGTAGGACGGCTGGACCAAGACACCACCGGGTTGCTGTTGTTGAGCGATGACGGGCAATTCATTCACCGCATGAGTTCGCCCAAGAAACATGTGCCCAAGGTTTATCAGGTCACTACCAAACATCCAGTCGATGAAAAACAGATATCGAGCTTGTTGGCGGGGGTGGTTCTGGACGATGACCCCAAGCCCGTAAAAGCGGCGGCTTGTGAGCAGACTGCGAGCCATCGGCTGGACCTCACCCTGACCGAGGGCAAGTACCATCAGGTCAAGCGTATGCTTGCTGCCGTCGGTAATCGTGTAGAGGGATTGCATCGGTCGCAGATCGGTGCTCTGGTGTTGCCCGCTGACCTGCCTCCTGGGGCATGGAAATGGCTCAGTCAGGAGGATCTGTCCTTGCTGGCTCAGTCGTCCTGAGGGGCTTGGACCACAACAGATGGTGAAGCGCTACTTGGTGTGCGATCTGACTAAGCGAAGCGACCGCTACATCTCTGGAAGGATTCGATGATGACGAGAGCGTGGCGGCGAATGCGCTGACTTGACGAATCCATGATGAGCGCCAGTGGTTGCCAGTCGAGTGAGGTGCTCTTTTGCTCGTCGAAATTCGTTCCACATCAAGAATGTTACGTGTTCTCTCCCAAGGTATTGGTAAGTGCACAGCTACACTTCTTGGCTGTGTTGAAAGTGGTTCTGTGAAGATTTTCTCGATTGCACGCGCGTGCGCTGTCTTGGGTGGGCTGTGGATCTCAATAGGGGGGGCACTGGCTGCCGCGCCACCACTGTTTGTGCTGAACTCCCTCGAAGCCAATGTCAGTGTTATTGACCCGGTGACATGGACCGAGACGGCCCGCATTCCGACGGGCAAGGAGCCGCACCATCTGTATCTCACGCCGGATGAGAAGTCGATCATTGTGGCCAATGCGTTGGGGGATACGCTGACGTTCCTGGATCCGCGCACTGCGCAGATTCAACGCACGGTGCGGGGCATTGTGGACCCCTACCACCTGCGGTTCACACCCGACATGAAGTGGTTTATCACCGCTGCCAATCGTTTGAACCATGTGGATTTTTACCGTTGGGACGGGAAGGAGTTGACCCTCGTCCAGCGGGTGGCCACCTCCCGGACTCCCAGCCATTTGTGGATCGACAGTCGCAGCACCACGGTGTATTCCACCATGCAGGATAGCGATGAGTTGGTGGCCATCGATATCGCAACGCAGACGATCAAGTGGCGCACCAAGACGGGCGCCATGCCGGCGGACGTATATGGCAGCGCGGACGACAAGCGCATTTTTGTGGGCCTGACCGGTAGCGACAGCGTGGAGGTATTTGACGTCTCGGGACGCGAGCCCGTGAGCATCAAGAAGATCAAAACGGGCAACGGTGCCCACGCCTTTCGCGCTGCCGGCGATGGGCGCCACCTGTATGTCAGCAACCGGGTGGCCAATTCCATCAGCAAGATCGACATGACCACCCAGCAGGTTGTCGAATCCTATCCGGTACCCGGTGGGCCGGACTGTATGGAAGTGTCGGCCGATGGCCGCTTCATTTATGTGAGTTCCCGCTGGGCTCGCAAGCTCTCTGTGGTGGATACCGAGGCCAAGAAGGTCGTGCGGCAGGTCACTGTGGGCAAGTCGCCCCATGGCGTATGGACGTTGCAACACGCGCCCCGCTGATTGGCGATGGTGTGCGGGCGTCGGCGCCTCGCAGGGGAGTGTCTCTGCGATTTTGTTTTGCTATTTATTTTGTAGCTATTAGCGTTTTTGTATCCAGCGCTAGTGCCCAAAAAGACTGTAAAAAGCCTCTCTATCTGACCTTCGATACTGGCCATATGGCCGTGGCGCCTTTGGTCGCCGACGTTCTCGCACGCCAGCAGGTACGCGTGACGTTTTTCGCCGCCAACGAACGCACCCAGGAAGGCGATGGCAGCCTGGGCGACCACTGGGCTTCCTGGTGGCGCGCACGGGCCGCAGAGGGACACGAATTTGCATCCCACACCTGGGACCACACCTATTGGCGCGCGGATCTGGGATCGGCTCAGGCCCCTTCGTTCCGCGTTCGACCGTCGGCCGGGCCGCGCGCTGGGCAGGATTTTGTGCTGACGGCAGCCGGTTACTGTGAGGAGATCGCTCGGGCCGCAGATCGGTTGAAACACGTGACCGGCAAAACACCCTTGCCCCTGTTTCGCGCCCCAGGTGGAAAGACTTCGCCGCAGTTGCTTGCCAGTGCCCGCGCATGTGGGTACACGCATGTGGGGTGGTCACCGGCGGGATTCCTGGGCGATGAGTTGCCCAGTGAAAAGGCCAGCAACACCGCGCTGCTGAACAAGGCTTTGCGGGATGTGCGCAGTGGTGACATTCTGCTTGCGCACCTGGGGATCTGGTCACGCAAGGATCCCTGGGCGCCTGCCGTGCTGGAGCCGCTAATCGTTGGGCTGAAGGAGCGCGGATTCTGTTTTCGCACGCTGCGAGAGCATCCTGACTACGCGCCTTTAATGGGGCGCTGACTGCAGTGGTGGAGGCGAGGCAAATCGTGGAGGCCGTTCGGAGCAAGGGCGTGTGTGGTGAGAGATAGACGGAGCATGACGCAATGGGTTGGCTAGGCAATGGGTTTGATGCGGCTCAGCAATGGCTTTTCGAGAGCCTGTTGCAGCCAGTGATGTTTGCTATCGGTTTGGGAAACCAGCTCGAAAATGGCTACGAGGCCGCTGGATGGGTGCTGGTGGGGCTGCTGCAGCTGGTGGTGATCGCGGCAGTGATTGGCCCATTGCAGCATTGGCGGCCGGTGGAGGCGGTGACCGACCGCGCGACGATCCGCACCGACATTCTCTACACGCTGATTCACCGGCTGGGGCTGTTTCGCCTGGGTCTCTTCCTCGCGGTGGACCCGTTGATGGATTCCATCTTTGGGGCATTGCGAGCGGCTGGCATCAGTACCTTCCAGCTTGATGGCCTCTGGCCTGGGCTCACCGACGTACCCTGGGTCAGCCTGCTGCTGTACCTGGTGGTGTTCGACTTCGTGGACTACTGGATTCACCGGGGGCAGCACCACTTTGAATGGTGGTGGCGCCTGCATTCCTTGCACCACGCGCAGCGCCAGATGACCATGTGGAGCGACAACCGCAACCATCTGCTGGACGACGTGCTGCGCGACACCATCTTGGTGGTGGTGGCGCAGCTCATCGGTGTGGCACCTGGACAGTTCATCGCTATCGTGGCCATCACGCAGCTCAGCGAGAGCTTTCAGCACGCCAATGTGCGCCTGTGGTTTGGGCACTGGGGCGAGCGGCTGTGGATCAGTCCGCGGTTTCACCGGCTGCACCACAGCATCGGAATTGGCCATGAGACCGTCAAGCCATTGTCAGGGGAGGCTGCTGCGCAGGGCGCCAGATACCGCGTGGTGCTGGGCGGGCACAACTTCGGCGTATTGCTGCCCTGGTGGGACATGCTGATGCGCACGGCCAACTTTGAATTGCGTTTTGATCCCACGGGCGTGCGCGATCAGGTGGAGCCGGGGCCAGACGGGCGCTTGCGCGACTATGGCAAGGGCTTTTGGTCGCAGCAATGGCGGGGTGTTCTTAGGCTGCTGGGCAAGGCCTGAAAGACCCTCCACGCGGTCAAGAAGGTATGCTTGTCGGCATGGGACTTTTGCTTGATTCTTTCTGGCGTGCTGCGGCCTATTGCCTGCGGCCCCGCGTCATGGCCCTGTCCGTTTTGCCGTTGCTGCTGATGGTGGGGCTGGCGTTGGGGCTGGGCTATTTTTATTGGGACGGAGCCGTGCAGGGCATGCGCGCGCTGCTGGATGCCTCTCCGCTTCTGGCCAGCTTCTGGAATTGGCTGCAAGGGTGGGGGTTGGGTGATGTCACCTCCGTCGTGGCGCCCCTCATGGTGGTTTTGGCGGTGGCTCCGGCTTTGGTGGTGGTCTCGCTGCTGGTGGTCGCGGTCCTCATGACCCCCGCATTGGTGGCGTTGGTGGCGGATCGGCGCTTCCCTGTGCTGGAGCGCAAGAAGGGTGGCTCCTTCATCGCCAGCGTGGCCTGGTCGGTCAGCTCCACCGTGCTGGCATTGATTGCCTTGGTGGTGTCGGTGCCCCTGTGGCTGGTGCCACCCCTGGTGCTCATCCTGCCCCCCTTGATCTGGGGGTGGCTGACCTACCGCGTGATGGTGTTTGATGCGCTGGCTGACCATGCCAGCAAGGAAGAGCGGCAAGAGATTTTCCGCCGCCACCGCAGCAGCCTGCTGGGTATTGGCATTCTCACCGGCTACCTCGGGGCGGCGCCCAGCATCGTGTGGGCCTCAGGCGTGGTCTTTGCTGCGGCTTTTTTCATTCTGGTGCCGCTTGCGATCTGGATCTACACCCTGGTTTTTGCGTTCTCTTCCCTCTGGTTCACCCACTATTGCCTGGCAGCCCTGGAGCGCTTGCGCGCAGAGGGCACAGGGGTAACACCCGTTGAAGTGTCTACACCGAAGGCTGCAGACGCGGGGGAGCCCGCGCATTCCGCGCTGCCGCCTGCGGCGTCGCCCACTGCTGTTCTTTCTGCCCCCCCATCTCCTGCCAACGGAAGCCCTGCACCATGATCCCATCTTTCGGTCTGATCATCGTGGGTGATGAAATCCTGTCTGGCAAGCGTGCCGACAAGCACATGCCCAAGGTCATTGAACTGCTGTCAGCGCGAGGGCTTTCGCTGACCTACGCCGACTACGTGGGCGACAACCCGGACCGCATCACGGCCACGCTGCAGCGCGCTTTTGCGTCGGGTGACGTGGTGTTTTCCTGCGGTGGCATTGGCGCAACGCCAGACGACCACACCCGCCAATGCGCCGCGCGTGCCCTGGGCCGGGACCTGGTACTACACCCCGACGCTGAGGCTCTGATCCGCGAGCGCATGCAGGACGTGGCCCAGGAGCAGGGTGTGACGTATGAGCCGGACCGTCCCGACAACGTGCACCGGCTCAACATGGGGGTGTTTCCGGCAGGTGCCCACATCATTCCCAACCCTTACAACAAGATCCCCGGGTTCAGCTGCGAGGGCGGTCGTGGAGGGGCCGTGCATTTTGTTCCTGGATTCCCTGTCATGGCCTGGCCGATGATCGAGTGGGTGCTGGACCAGCACTACGCAGCGTTTTTCAACCGCACGCCACAGACCGAGCAGTCGGTGGTGGTCTATGGGGCCATGGAAGCGGCTTTGACGCCCCTCATGGAGCGCATCGAAAAAACGCACCCGAACGTTCGGGTGTTCAGTTTGCCCAGCGTGGATCATCCACAATACGGGCGGCATATTGAACTGGGTGTCAAAGGTCCTGCTCCCCTCGTTCCCGCTGCATGGCAGGACCTGAAACGGGAGTTGCACAAGTTTGGTGCAAATTGTGGCCCTGAATTGGTGCGCAGCTTGTGATGCCCTGTGTTGATAGTAGGTTTGCACTAAATTGGTGCGGTTCGGCGGGTACTCCCTCGGCCTGCAGTCCTTAGTGCTCCTTCATAGTGCGGCGGCTGCACCCAGCTGGCACGCAAACTGCTTTTATTTCGGTAAATTCCTTTTTTCAACAAGCGCTTTATCCAGGAGAACCTGATGGCCAAGACCGTTGCAGACGTGATGAAGATGGTGAAGGAGAACGAAGTCAAGTTCGTTGACTTCCGTTTCACCGATACCCGTGGCAAGGAACAGCACGTGACCGTGCCTGTGTCCCACTTCGACGAAGACAAGTTCACGTCCGGCCATGCATTTGATGGCTCCTCGGTAGCCGGCTGGAAGGGCATTGAAGCCTCGGACATGCAACTCATGCCCGACCCCAGCACCGCCAACATCGACCCCTTCTTTGAAGAAACCACGCTGTTCCTGCAGTGCGATGTGATCGAACCCGGTGACGGCAAGGCCTACGACCGCGATCCACGTTCCATCGCCAAGCGCGCTGAAGCCTACCTCAAGGCCTCCGGCCTGGGCGACACGGCGTTCTTCGGCCCAGAGCCAGAATTCTTCATCTTCGACGGCGTGCGTTGGTCCAACGAACCCGGCAAGGTCATGTTCGAGATCGAAGAGTACGAAGCCCCCTGGAACTCGGGCGCCAAGCTCGAAGGCGGCAACCGTGGTCACCGTCCCACCGTCAAGGGCGGCTACTTCCCAGTGCCTCCCGTCGACAGCACGCAAGACATGCGCGCTGAGATGTCCCTGATCCTCGAATCCCTGGGCATCCCGGTCGAAGTGTTCCACCACGAAGTGGCGGGCGCTGGCCAGAACGAAATCGGTACGCGTTTCAGCACGCTGGTCGAGCGCGCCGACTGGACGCAGGTCCTGAAGTACGTGGTCTGGAACGTGGCCAACGCCTACGGCAAGACCGCCACCTTCATGCCCAAGCCCTATGCTGGCGACAACGGCTCCGGCATGCACGTGCACCAGTCCATCTGGAAGGACGGCAAGAACCTGTTCGCTGGCGACGGCTATGCCGGCCTGAGCGACTTTGCGCTGTACTACATCGGCGGCATCATCAAGCACGCACGTGCCCTGAACGCCATCACCAACCCCGGCACCAATTCGTACAAGCGCCTGGTTCCTGGCTTTGAAGCCCCTGTGAAGCTGGCCTACTCGGCCCGCAACCGCTCGGCCTCGATCCGCATTCCTTACGTGGCTAACCCCAAGGGCCGCCGCATCGAAGCGCGTTTCCCCGATCCATCGGCCAACCCATACCTGTGCTTCTCGGCACTGATGATGGCGGGCCTGGACGGTGTGGAAAACAAGATCCATCCCGGCGAAGCCGCCACGAAGGATCTGTACCACCTGCCACCCGAGGAAGACAAGCTGGTGCCCACCGTGTGCCACAGCCTGGACCAAGCGCTCGAATATCTGGACAAGGACCGTGGTTTCCTTACCAAGGGTGGCGTCTTTACCGACTCCATGCTGGATGCCTACATCGAACTCAAGATGGGCGAAGTCACGCGTTTCCGCATGGCACCTCACCCTGTCGAGTACGACATGTACTACTCCCTGTAATCGCCTGCCTGCAGGCCATTACCCCCAAAAAGGCGGCCCCGGCCGCCTTTTTTTATTGCGCTCAAGGATCGGGTTTCGCTGAAACGGAACCACTGGCTGGGCCGTTGCATCCTTGTACAAAGCCCTGTGCGGGGCTGCTGGTGTTGGATTGGCGATGTGTGGCGATTGGGGGATACTCCCCGAACCCCTGCATGGCAGTGCGAGGAAACCGAATGAAGAAAACGCTCATCACCCTGTTACTGATCGCCGCGACGGCTCCCGCCGCATGGGCGCAAGACCGCATCTACCGTTGCGGCAACGAATACACCAACAACGCCCAGCAGGCCAAGGAGCGCGGCTGCAAGCTGGTTGAGGGAGGTAACGTCACCGTGGTCCAGGGCACCCGACCTGCAGGCGCCGCAACGGCAGCGCCAGCGACGGGAACCGGGGCTGGTGCGAGCACAGCTCCCGCCGCATCTCCCCCGTCTGCACCCCGTGTCGCCACCAACGACCAGAAGGCCCGCGATGCCGATGCCCGTGCCATCCTCGAATCCGAGTTGCGCAAGGCCGAGGCGCGCCATGCCGAGCTGGTGAAGGAATACAACGGTGGCGCGCCGGAGCGCAACGCGCTCGACCTGCGCAACCCGCAGCGCTACATGGAGCGCACGGCAGAACTTAAGGCCAGCGTCGCCCGCAGCGAAAGCGATATCGCAGGCATCAAGCGCGAAATCGCCCGTCTTCCGGCCAACTGAATCTCTTTCCCTCGTTTGGCACGCGTGTGAGTTCCTCACTCTTCACAGAAGCCCCTTCCTCCGACACGGGGCGCTTTCATTCGCTGGACCTGATGTCCACCCTGGTGGCGGTGCTGCGCGCCGATGGCGCCGTGCAATTCGCCAATGCAGCGCTGGAGAACGCGCTCGGCCTCTCGCGCCGCACCCTGGAGGGGGTGGACTTCTCCACCTTCTTCACCGACCCCGCCTTGCTACAGACCGCATTGGCGGGCGCGCGGGGCAAGGACTTCGCGGCCCTGCGGTATGAAGCCAGCCTCAAGCGCCAGCACCAGGACCCGGTGCCCGTGCATGTGAGCGTGGCCGATGCCGAGCAGGTCGGCGAAATCCTGGTGGAGCTGTGGCCGCTGGAGCAGCAGGCCCGCCAGGACCGCGAGGAGCGCCTGCTGGACCAAGCCCAGGCCAACAAGGAGTTGATCCGCAACCTGGCCCACGAGATCAAGAACCCGCTGGGCGGGATTCGCGGTGCTGCGCAACTGCTGGAGATGGAGCTTGAAAGCCGCGAGCTGACCGAGTACACCCAGGTCATCATCCACGAGGCCGACCGCTTGCAAAGCCTCGTGGATCGGCTGCTGGCACCCCATCGCCATCCCCACCTGGTGGGTGACGTCAATATTCATGAGGTGTGCGAGCGCGTGCGGTCTCTGGTGCTGGTGGAGTACCCCCAGGGCCTCAAGGTGCTGCGCGACTACGACACCTCGATCCCTGAGTTCCGGGGCGACCGCGCCCAGCTCATCCAGGCGCTGCTGAACATCGTGCAGAACGCAGCCCAGGCGCTGACCGAGCGCATCGCAGAGGGTGAGGCGACGATCACACTGCGCACCCGTGTTGCGAGACAAGTAACGTTTGGTCGCCAGCGCTATCGGCTGGCACTGGAATTGCATGTCATCGACAACGGACCGGGCGTGCCCGACGCGATCAAGGAGCGGATTTTTTACCCTCTGGTATCGGGTCGGGATGGCGGGTCAGGGCTGGGGCTCACGTTGGCGCAAACCTTCGTGCAACGCCACCACGGGTTGATTGAATGCGACAGCGCGCCGGGTCGCACCGACTTCCGCATCCTGATTCCCTTGCCTTAAAAAAACGCATGACGGTCCCTGACACGCAACCACAGGGAAGGTAAGAAAAACATATGAAGCCGATCTGGATAGTAGATGACGACCCCTCGATCCGCTTCGTCCTCGAAAAGGCGCTGGCCCGCGAGAACCTGCCCACGCGCAGCTTCACGCACCCCCGCGAAGTGCTGGACGCGCTGGCCGATATCACCCCCGGAGACCCGGCGCGGCAAGGCCCCCAGGTCCTGGTAAGCGACATTCGCATGCCCGGCGGCTCCGGCCTGCAGCTGCTGGAAAAAGTCCGCGAACTGCAGCCAGGCCTGCCCGTCATCATCATGACGGCGTACTCCGACCTGGACAGCGCCGTGTCGGCCTTCCAGCGCGGCGCGTTCGAGTACTTGCCCAAGCCATTTGACCTGCCCAAGGCGGTGGAGCTCATCCGCCGCGCGGTCGAAGAAAGCCAGCGCGAGGAAGTGACCGAAGAGCGCCAGGCCGAAGCCCCGGAGATGCTCGGCCAGGCGCCCGCCATGCAGGACGTGTTCCGCGCCATCGGCCGCTTGAGCCAAAGCCAGGTCACGGTGCTCATCACCGGCGAATCGGGCTCGGGCAAGGAGCTCGTGGCGCGCGCGCTGCACAAGCACTCGCCGGTCGCAGACGGACCCTTTGTCGCCATCAACACGGCGGCCATCCCCAAGGACCTGCTCGAATCTGAACTCTTCGGTCACGAGCGCGGCGCCTTCACCGGCGCGCAGACGCAGCGGCGGGGCCGCTTCGAGCAGGCCGAGGGCGGCACGCTGTTCCTCGATGAAATCGGCGACATGCCGTTCGACCTTCAGACGCGCCTGCTGCGTGTGCTGTCAGACGGCCAGTTCTACCGTGTGGGCGGCCATGCCGCCGTGAAGGCCCATGTGCGCGTGATCGCTGCCACCCACCAGGACCTGGAGCGGCGCGTGAAGGAGGGGGGCTTCCGCGAAGACTTGTTCCACCGCCTCAACGTCATCCGCCTGCGCCTGCCCGCGCTGCGCGAGCGGCACGAGGACGTGCCCGTGCTCACTCGCCATTTCCTGCAGCAAAGCGCGCGGCAACTGGGCGTGGAGCCCAAGCGCATTGCTGACTCGGCCATCGCACGGCTGGAGCAGTTCGCCTTTCCGGGCAATGTGCGCCAGCTGGAGAACATCTGCCACTGGCTCACGGTGATGGCGCCCGCCCAGGTCATCTCGCTGCAGGATCTGCCGCCCGAAGTGCTGGAGGCGCCCCTTTACCAACCCGCTCCCCGACCCGGCAGTGATCCGTCTGCGGCGGTAGCTGCCGTGCACGCCGTTGCGGCCCCAATGCCAACCCCTGCGCCGGCGGTGGAGCTGGTGGGAGGGCTGCCACAACCTGCCACTGTCGCCACGCAGCCCCTGGTGGGCGGTATTGCGGCCTCTGCCACCCCGGCGCTGGGCGCTACGCCCCACGGGCCCGCCGAGGCGCAGATGGCGACGGGTTCGGGCGGCATAGCTGCTACCGTTGGCACTGCGGCGACCTGGGAGCAGGCGCTGGAGACCGAGGCGCAGAAGCTGCTTGCGGGCGGCCAGCCCGAAGTGTGGGACGCCCTTACGCGGCGGTTCGAATCGCGCCTGATCCGCACCGCCCTCACCGCCACCCATGGGCGCCGCATGGAAGCCGCGCAGCGCCTGGGCATTGGCCGCAACACCATCACGCGCAAGATCCAGGAGCTGGGCCTGGATGCGCCCGATGAGGCATAAAAATAGCCTCTAGCGCTTGATGGTAAAACGTTAAGTGCTATAAATTTTGTAGTACTTGAGGTGGGTCTGTCTTGGCGGATGCCGGGGCAGGCACACCTCCCAATGTCCTACAAGCAGGCCCTCCTTGGGCCGACCCAGCCCTCCGGGAGTGACTTCAACAATGAAGGCACTGTCAACCAACCGGAGAGCTTCTATGTCGGATTTCAACGATGCCAACCGTGACCCTTTGACCAATGAACCGGGTTCCCATCCCGTCGGAACCGGGGTCGGTGCTGCCCTGGGCGGCGCCGCTGCGGGTGCCGCAGCAGGCGCCTTTGGCGGCCCGGTCGGCGCAGCCATTGGCGGCGTGGCCGGTGCGGTAGCCGGCGGCCTGGCGGGCAAGGCCGCCGCCGAGGCTGTCAACCCCACCGAGGAAGATGCCTACTGGCGCGAAAGCTTCCACCGCGAGCCTTATTACGTGGGTGGCCGCACCTACGAACAATACCGCCCTGCCTACGAACTGGGCTGGTCGTCGGTGGGCCGCTATGAAGGCGATTTTGAGGCGGTGGAACCCCGGCTGGCCGATGACTGGCGGGCGCGCCATTCGGACGGCCTGGCCTGGACGGATGCCCGCCCCGCCGCCCGCGCCGCCTGGGAACGGGTCTCGCGCTCCAGCCTGAACGACGACCGCCCCATGGATGTCGTGGACAACGAAGACGTGGTGGATGTGCTCAACGACCTGCTGGAGTCGTCCCGCGATGGCGAATACGGCTTCACCGCCTGCGCCGAGCATGCCGACTCTGCCCAGCTCAAGAGCGTGTTCCAGCGCCATGCGCGCGAATGTGCGGCCGCAGCTGTCGAGCTGGAGCACGAGGTGCGTCGCCTAGGGGGCGAGCCTGCTTCAGGCGGCACCGTGGCTGGCGCGCTGCACCGCGGCTGGGTGTCGGTGAAATCCGCCCTGTCGGTGCACGACGACAAGGCCGTGCTGCAGGAATGCGAACGCGGCGAGGACGCTGCCGTGGCCCGTTACCGCAAGGCCCTGAAGGCCAGCCTGCCGCTGGATGTGCGGGCCCTGGTAGAACGCCAGTCCCAGGGCGCGCAGCGCAACCACGATGAAGTACGTGGCCTGCGCGACACGTTCGCCAACAGCTGATAGGGCACAGCTTGCGCGCTGGGGTTTCGTTCAGGGGCCCCCGGCGCGTCGCAAGTCATAGGCCATAGGCCGCAGGGATTTTTGGACGCAGGTTTCTTGCGCGCCGATTCCCCAAAAACAAAGGCTGCAAGGATTTTCCTTGCAGCCTTTTGTGTATGCCGGGCGTCCAGCTTGTTGTCGCACGGCCCGCATCGTCAAGGGTTGTTATGCCATGGTGAGCACCACGGGCGCGTGGTCGCTGGGTTGTGGGTTCTTGCGGGGGGCGCGGTCTACCGTGCAGGCGGTCACGCTGCCGCGCAGCGCATCGCTCACCAGAATGTGGTCAATGCGCAGCCCCCGGTTCTTCTGAAACCCGAGCATGCGGTAGTCCCACCATGAGTAGCTTTTCTCGGGCTGCTCGAACATGCGGAAGGTGTCTGTCAGGCCCAGGGCAATCAGGTCCTGGAAATGCTGACGCTCTTCCACCGTGTGGTGGATGGTGTCTTTGAGCCCCACCGGGTCGAACGAATCGCGGTCTTCGGGCGCTACGTTGAAGTCACCCAGCAGCGCCAGGCGCGGGTGGGCCAGCAGCTCTTCACGCAGCCAGCGGTGCAGCGCCGCAAGCCACAGCATCTTGTAGGCAAACTTCTCCGATCCCGGGGCCTGGCCGTTCACGAAGTAGCAGTTCACCAGACGCAGTTCCCCGTCGGGCGTTTCCAGCGTGGCGGCAATGACGCGGGCCTGCTCGTCTGTGTGCCCGGGGATGTTGCGCACCACGTCGCGCATGGCGTGGCGGCTCAGGATAGCGACGCCGTTGTAGGTCTTCTGGCCAAAGGTCACGGCCTCATAGCCCGCCTCCTTGAATGCGTCATGCGGAAACTTGTCGTCAGTGAGCTTGAGCTCTTGCAGGCACAGCGCATCGACCGGGTTGGCCGCGAGCCAGGCCAGCACCTGGGGCAGGCGGACGGTGAGGGAGTTGACATTCCAGGTGGCGATTTGCATGTTTTTGGCCTCCAGCGCTTGATGGATAAGCGCTAAGTGCTATCAATTGAAGAGCTTTGCTTTCCGGCGCCGTGTCAACCTGCGCGCACGTAGGTCACAAAGCTGAACGGCAGCCCCTTGGTGCTGACGTGGCGGCTGCGTGCGGATTCTGTCCATGGCGCACCCAGCGTGGGCGCGTAGGCATCCCCGTCGAATTCCTGGTCGATCTCGGTCACTTCCAGGCGGTCGGCCAGGGGCAGGGCCTCGGCGTAGATCTGCGCGCCGCCTATCACCCACACCGTCTGATCGGCAGGTGCCTGCTGCAGCGCATCCTGCAGGCTGGTGGCGCGCACGGCGCCCTCGGCCTGCCAGTCGCCCTGGCGCGTGACCACGATGTTGGTGCGGCCGGGCAGGGGGCGAAAACGCGGGGGCAATGAGTCCCAGGTCTTGCGGCCCATGATGACGGCACAGCCCTGCGTGAGTTGCTTGAAGTGCGCCATGTCCTCCGGGATGTGCCATGGGATGGTGTTGTCCTTGCCAATGACGCCATTTGCGGCGCGGGCGTAGATGAGGTGCAGGGGCATGGTGGGGCCTCCTTGTTTCAGATATGCAAGGCGGCGAGGGCGCCCACGCCCAGGCCCACGGCAGCCACGCCGTACATGCCGTACTCCAGCCATTTTTTCTTGGTCAGCAACGCAATGGCGGCCAGGGCGATCGCCACCTGCAGCGCCGTGGTGGCCTGTGCCCAGCGGTGGTGCTGGTGCATCTGGGCCTCGCTCTTGCGGTCGAACTCATGGGCGTCGGCTTCGAGTTTTTCGGCCACCACCTTGATCTCGTTTTTCTCGGCCTCGTAGCGCTCCACCTTGGTCTGGTAGCCTGCCTTGCGGTCGTCAGGCGCCAGGTCGCGTGCCAGCTCGGCCAGGGATTGCTTGGTGCTCTTGGACTGGAAGTAATTCCACTGGTTGGATGCTTCGGTCTTCTTGATGGCTGCGTCGTTCTTGAGCAGGCCGGCATTGGCTTGCGTGGCGCCGCCCATGTAGGCAAAGATGGCACCCACCGTGGCCACGATGGCGGTGAACATGGCGATCTTGTTCATCGACGAGTTGCTGTCGGTGCCATGGGCTGCAGCGTGGTCGCCGTGGGTGGCATGCTCCACGGCGTGGTCGTGGGGGCCGTGTACGTGAAATCCGCCGGAAGACATGGATAAAAGCTCGTGGTGTTGGGTGGAAGCAGGCAAGGCGCTGTTGACTCTGCCCTTGGGACCCAAGAGGTATGGGGTACCAAAGAGGGATGTCGGCTGATCAAACGGCCACAGGGGCCTTGATGGCGGGGTGGCACTGGTAGTCCAGCACTTCAAAGTCTTCGTACTCGTAGTCAAAGATGCTGTCGGGCTTGCGTTTGATGTTCAAGACCGGGTAGGGGTAGGGCGTGCGCGCCAGTTGCGTCTGCACCTGCTCGTGGTGGTTGCTGTAGATGTGGCAGTCGCCGCCCGTCCAGATGGAGTCGCCCACGTCCAGGTCGCACTGCTGGGCCACCATGTGGGTCAGCAGTGCATAGCTGGCGATGTTGAAGGGCACTCCGAGGAAGATGTCTGCGCTGCGCTGGTACAGCTGGCAGCTCAGCGTGCCGCGCCCGCCGGGTTCTTGCGCCGGGGCCACGTAGAACTGGAAGAACGCGTGGCAGGGCATCAGCGCCATCTTGTGCAGCTCGGCCACGTTCCAGGCGCTCACGATGATGCGGCGCGAGTCGGGATTCGTTTTGAGCGTATTGATCACGTCGCTGATCTGGTCGATGTGGCCGCCGTCCGGCGTGGGCCAGCTGCGCCATTGCACGCCGTACACCGGGCCCAGGTCGCCATCCTCGCGCGCCCACTCGTCCCAGATCGTGACGCCGCGCTCCTTGAGCCAGTTGTTGTTGCTCGACCCCGTCAGGAACCACAGCAACTCCTGGATGATGGATTTGAGGTGCACCTTCTTCGTGGTGACCAGCGGGAAGCCTTCTTTCAAATCAAACCGCATCTGGTGGCCGAACACGCTCTTGGTGCCGGTGCCCGTGCGGTCCGACTTGTCCACGCCATGGGTGAACACGTGGCGCATGAAGTCTTCGTATTGTGAGCGGACGGGGCGGGCGTGTTCTGTCATGGCGGTTGGAAGGCGAAAGACGCGATTTTAGGGGGGCGGCTGCCGGCAGGAACCGGCTAAGCTCGCAGACCTTTTCGCCCAGCTGCCCTTTTTAGAAAGAAGCCCCCGATCATGCGCCCTGTCTCTCCAGCCCCTTTGTCACGCGCCGTGCTGGCCGCTCTTGCGTTGGCGGTGCTGCTGCCGGGTTGCGTGGGCACGGTACCCACCGCGCCCACTGCGCCGCGCAAGGTCGCGCGTCCTGTGCTCAACGACGTACCTGCCGCGCCCGCCAATCCCTGGGCGAACCTGCAAACCCAGGTAGGCAACTATCCGGTCGGGGGCTCAGACTTCCTGCGTGCCGGCCCGCTGGCCGAGCGGCTGCGTGGGCTGCTCGGTCTCGCCAACTACAACGTGCTGCTGGACAACCTGCAGGTGAGTGGGCCGCTGCGGCAAGACGGCTCCATGCTCTACATCACCGGCAACCGGCCGGACGCAGGCGACACGGCGGCCGCCGCCATCGTGATCCACGCCGCCACCGACACGGTACGCGTATGGCTGCTGACCGGCGGGGAGGAATGGGACGTGCAGGACCTGGGGGCCCCGAAGACCCTGCCGGCCCACGTTGCCACGATGATGGAAAACGCGCGGCGCTGAGCTCGCAGCCGACCTGTCCGCGTGGTGGCGTGCCCAGGATCTGGGCGGGAATGTGTTTCTATAATCGAGAATCATTCTCAAAAAGGCCGTCACGCCATGTCTGCCGCTCATCCCCTGCACGCGCTCTACAGCCACCACCACGGGTGGCTGCAGTCCTGGCTGCGCCGGCGGCTCGGCTGTGCCGACGATGCGGCCGACCTGGCGCAGGACACCTTCGTGCGCCTGCTCGCACGGCCGACCGCCATCGCCCCCGACGCGATGCGCGAGCCGCGCGCCTACCTGACCACGGTGGCACGCGGGCTGCTGGTGGACTTCTGGCGCCGGGGTGAACTGGAGCGCGCGTACCTGGCAGACCTGGCCCTGCAGCCCGAGGTGCTGCAGCCATCACCCGAAGAGCGTCTGGCCGCCGTGCAGATGCTCCACGCGGTCGATGCATTGCTGCAGGGCCTGACGCCCAAGACGCGCGCAGCGTGGCTCATGAACCGGCTCGATGGCCTCACGCATGCAGAGATTGCCGAGCGACTGCAGGTGTCGGTGCCCCGCGTGCGCCAGTACCTGGCCAACGCCATGCGCCACGCCTACCACCTGCGTTTTGGCGGCGCGGCGTGAGCAGTGCGGGCTGGACAATGGGCGGCGCACCTGGTGGTACAGGCGACGACCATCCCGTGCCGCCTGCCGTGCTGAAGGCCGCCATCGGCTGGCAACTGCGCCAGGGAGAGGGCGCCATCTCGCCGGCGGACGCCCAAGCCCTGGCCGACTGGCTGGCCGCACACCCCGACCATGCCCGCGCCTGGCGCCAGCTGGGCGACATCGACCATCACTTGGCCCGCGCCGCCGCAGGTCCCGGAGCCCGCGCAGCGTTGCTGCTGCCACCGCGCCGGCGCCGTCCTGCCCGTGTGGCGGGCGCCGTGCTGGGCCTGGCATTGGCGGTGGCCTGCGGGGTGCTGGTGCTGGACCGCTACCAGCCCGTGGGCCAACTGCTGGCCGACCACCGCACCGCCACCGGCGAGCGCCGCACCATCGTGCTGCCCGACCAGACCGTGCTGCACCTGAACACCCGCAGTGCCGTGGATGTCGTGTTCAGCCAAGACCAGCGCGCCATCCACCTGCGCGCGGGCGAGGTGGCCGTGGAAACCCGCCATGCCGACCCGGCTGAGCGGCGCCCGTTCGTCGTGCTGACCGAGGACGGCAGCCTGCGCGCCCTGGGCACCCGCTTCACCGTGCACCGCTGGCCACAGGCGCCCGCTGCTGGCAGCGATGGGGCGCAGGGCAGCGGCGCGCTCGCCACCGAGGTCGCAGTCACCCAGTCGGCCGTCGCGGCCCGCCCGGCGAACTGTGCGGCAGCAGCGTCCGAGCCGTGCGCTGCCGAGCGCATCGTGTCGGCCGGGCAGGGCGCACGGCTGGAGGGCGGGCGGGTGGACCCGTGGGTGGCCCCACCCGATGCCGACGCCTGGAAGGACGGCATGCTGGTCGTGGACAACCAACCCTTGGGCGAGGTGGTGGCCATGCTGGCGCGGCACCGGGTCGGCCACCTGGGTGTCGACCCCCGTGTGGCCGGGTTGCGCGTGACGGGCACGCTGCCCCTGGCGGACACCGACCAGGCCCTGTTGGCGCTGACCGCGGCCGTGCCGGTGGAGGTGGTCTGGACCACGCGCTGGTGGGTCATGCTCAAGCCGCGTGCTGCGCCCTGAGGATGAAAATACTAAGAAAATCGGCCGCTACCGCTTGATGGGTAAGCACTGGCAGCTATAAAAAGATGAGTGACTTGGTGCGGCTGATCGACGGTTCCATTCAGTTCAACCCAGATCAACCCGCCGAAGCAGATCAACCCAGAGCGCCGCTGCCAGCTGGCACCCCATCCACCAACGATGCCGGCCCGAAAAAGAAATTGCCCCGGCCCCCTCTCACTTTTCGGCACCCGTTCGGCAATCAGACAGAGACCGTGCATCCGCGCGGTTGCCCCTCTTTTCTGACGTGACCCGTTTCGGAGCCTGACCCATGCCCTCTGCTGTTCTCCCCTTTCCGCTGAACCCCTGCGCTGCGGCGCTGCTGCTCGCGCTGGCGGCCTCTGCGGTGGCTGCACAGCCAGCTACTGCAGAGGCCCCTGCGGCCACGGCCAGCGCTGCGGCGGTGCGCGACTACGATCTGCCCGCCGGGCCATTGGGGGGTGCCCTGAACCGCATCGCGCGCGACGCAGGCCTGGCCCTCACCGCCGATGCGCAGTTGGTGGAAGGCCGCAACGCGGCGCCTGTACGGGGCCGCTTCGATGCACCCGAGGCACTGCGCCGCGCGCTGGCGGGTTCGGGGCTGGAGCTGCGGCAGGCCACGGGCGGCGTCTTCACGTTGCGTGAGGCATCGCGCCCTGCAGCGCAGGCACCCCGACTCAGCGATGCCGCCACCCTGGGCGCCGTCACCGTGACGGCCAGCGCCGAGTCAGCGCCCGGCGATTTGCTGCCCGCCTATGCCGGCGGCCAGGTCGCCACGGGCAGCCGGGTCGGCATGCTGGGTCAGCAGAGCCTGATGGACACGCCGTTTCACATCACCAGCTATACGGCCGAACTCATGCAGGACCAGCAGGCGATCACCGTGGCCGATGTGCTGGCCAACGACCCGTCCGTGCGCACGGTGTCCTACAGCCTGACGAACGCTGCTGCGGGGGGCGACATCTTTCTGATCCGCGGCTTCTCGGTGCAGGACTCGGTGCTGTTCGACGGCATCGGCGGCATCGCCACCAACCGTGCCGTGGCGGTCGAAGCGGCCGAGCGCGTCGAGGTGCTCAAGGGCCCCAACGCGCTGCTCAACGGCATGGCGCCTGGGGCGGGCGGCGCGGTGGGCGGCGCCATCAACCTGGTGCCCAAGCAGGCGGGCGATGTGCCGCTGACCCGCCTGACCACCACTTACCTATCCAAAGGCAACCTGGGCGGCCACCTGGACGTGGGCCGCCGGTTCGGCGACGACCACCAGTGGGGTGTGCGCTTCAACGGCGTCTACCGTGACGGGAAGACCGCCACCCAGGGCCAGTCCGTCGAGCTGGGCGCTGCGGCGCTGGCCGTGGACTACCGGGGCAGCCAGTTGCGGGCCTCGGTAGATGCCGGCCACCAAACGATGAACAACGAAGCGCCGCAAGGCGCCGCGGGCTTTGGCATCGACGACGCCATCGACATCCCCAGGTCGCCCCGGGCCAGCCATCGCATCGCGCAGGACTGGGAGTTCGCCAGGTCGCAGAGCAACTACCTGTTGGCCAAAGCCGAGTACGACCTCACCCCGGACTGGACGCTCTCTGCGGCGGCCGGTGGCAGCCACACGCGGTCTCGCTACCTCGCCACCGACGTGTTCGTGACCAGCGTGCAGGGCGATGCGCAGGCCACCACGTACTTCTGGCCCAACTGGACGAACTACCGCACCGTGCAAGGCGGCCTGCAAGGCACGGTGCGTTCCGGCGAACTCACGCATCGCATCCACCTGCATGCGTCGTACCTGAAGAAGGACAGCGGCTTCACGGCGCAGTACTACGGCTTCGACAGCTTCGCCACGAACATGTATGCGCCCGCGGCCACCGCGCGTCCGTCCATCGACGGTTTCTCATCGCGGCCGCCACAGACCGATTCCTTGCAGTTGCCGTCTGTGGCGCTGTCAGACACCGTCTCGCTGTGGCAAGACCGCCTGGCCGTCACCCTGGGTGCCCGCTACCAGCGCGTGAAGGTCGTCAAGTACGACACCACCACCGGGGCAGGCAGCACCGCGTACGACGAGCACGCGGTAACGCCGGCGCTGGCGGCGGTGTTCAAGCTACAGCCGCACGTATCGCTCTACGGCAATTACATCGAAGGGCTGGTCCAGGGCGATTCAGCGCCGCTGGGCACCACCAACGCCGGGCAGGTGTTCCCGCCGGTCCGGACGAAGCAGCGGGAGGTGGGCGTGAAGGCCGATTGGGGCCGCTTCAGCACCACAGCGAGCCTGTTCCACATCCAGAAGCCGAGCGGGCTGGTGGCGTCCAACGGCGATGGCACGTTCACCTACCAGGTCGGTGCAGAGCAGCGCAACCGCGGCGTTGAACTCAATGTCTTCGGCGAGGTGGCCCGGGGCACGCGCCTGCTGGGCGGCGTGACCTTCAACGATGCCCGGCTGACCAAAACCGAAGGCGGCACCTACAACGGCAACGCCGCACCCAATGTGTCGCGCTGGCAGCTCAACCTGGGCAGCGACCACGACGTGGCTGCCGTTCCAGGACTGACGCTGTCGGCCCGCATGATCTCCAGCAGCGCGCAGCATGTGGACGCCGCAAACCTGCGGCGCATTCCGGGCTGGACGCGCTGGGACATCGGTGCCCGCTACAAGACCCAGGCGTGGAGCCGGCCGCTGGTGCTGCGCGCGGGCGTGGACAACCTGTTCAACCGCAACTACTGGTCCAGCGGCTCCGGCAACTGGCTGTATGTGGGAAGTCCTCGCACGGTGACTCTCTCTGCCACGGTGGATTTCTGACGGGAGCAGTGCTGCCGTGGGCGGACGGACAAATGGATGGAGGAGGGGGTAGTGGTGTCTTCCCCGGTGGGCCTTGGTGCACGAAATATGGATTAAATTGGCCTCTACCGCTTGATAGATAAGCGCCAAAAGCTATTGATTTGATAGTGATTTGGGGCATCCGCGACTAACCGTGCTGGGGGTCCGGCCCCTCTCTTCCTGGTTGGTTAGATACCCTGTTGACACCTCTAGGTATAAATCCTGAGTATCTGGTGCAAATTAGTATTTGTGGAGGCATCTGGAGTACCAATCGAGCATTGCAGCATCGGTATCGTTCAGTTCGTCAATGCCGTATGCCTGCACTGGCGTTGAACGGTCGATCCCATACCAATTACGAAGGAGACATTCCGATGCCACATTCCCCCCGTGTTTTTGCTCCTCAGCGCCTCGCCCTGGCCGCTGCACTGGCCCTGTCGCTGTGCGACGCCGCCAGCGCGCAGACCGAGCTGGTCATTGCCACCGTGAACAACGGCCACATGATCGAGATGCAAAAGCTCAGCAAAAACTTCGAGCAGGCCAACCCCGACATCAAGCTCAAGTGGGTCACGCTGGAAGAAGGCGTGCTGCGCCAGCGCGTGACCACCGACATCGCCACCAAGGGCGGCCAGTTCGACGTGATGACCATCGGCATGTACGAGGCGCCCATCTGGGGCAAGAAGGGCTGGCTGCAGGAGCTGAAAACCGACGCTGCGTACGACGTGGACGACCTGCTGCCCGCCGTGCGCAACGGCCTGTCCATCGACGGCAAGCTGTTCGCTGCGCCGTTCTACGGCGAAAGCTCGATGCTCATGTACCGCAAGGACCTGGCCGACAAGGCGGGCGTGCAGGTTCCCGAGCGTCCCACCTGGCCGCAGATCAAGGACCTGGCCGCCAAGATGCACGACCCCAAGAACGGGGTGTACGGCATCTGCCTGCGCGGCAAGCCGGGCTGGGGCGACAACATGGCGTTCCTGACCACGCTGGTCAACACCTTTGGTGGCCAGTGGTTCGACATGCAGTGGAAGCCGCAGCTCGAGTCCAAGCCCTGGAAGGACGCGATCAACTTCTACGTGGACCTGCTCAAGAACTACGGCCCGCCCGGCTCTGCCGCCAACAGCTTCAACGAGATCCTGGCGCTGACCAACTCGGGCAAGTGCGGCATGTGGGTGGACGCGACCATTGCGGCATCGTTCGTGGCCGACCCCAAGCAGTCCAAGGTGGCCGACCAGATGGCCTTTGCCCAGGCGCCCACCATGAACACGCCCAAGGGCGCCAACTGGCTGTGGTCGTGGAATCTGGCCATCCCGGCCGGTTCCAAAAAGGTCGACGCCGCGCAGAAGTTCATCACCTGGTCCACCAGCAAGGACTACATCCAGCTGGTGGCCAAGACGAACGGCTGGGCCAATGTGCCTACCGGCACGCGCAAGAGCACGTATGCGGCGCCGGAGTTCCAGAAGGCAGCGCGCTTTGCGGCCGCTGAGAAGACGGCCATCGACTCGGCCAACCCGACGGATTCGACCCTGCCGAAGAGCCCGTACGTGGGTGTGCAGTTCGCGGCCATTCCTGAGTTCCAGGCCATCGGCATCGCGGTGGGTCAGCAGATGAGCGCAGCACTGGCGGGCAAGACGACGGTGGACGCCGCGCTCAAGGCCAGCCAGGTGTCGGCAGACCGCGAAATGAAAAAGGCCGGCTACTACAAATAGGCATTCATTCGGCTACTGCACGGGCCGATCCGGGGCCTGTATTCCTCGCCGTACAAACGTGCGGCCCCGGTACAGCAACCCCGACTCGGCCCACTCGCGTCGCCGACTGAACGCCTATTTTTGCTGGACTATTTTCTGAGGCTTCCATGAACCGCCGCCTGCTCCCTCGCCTGCTGCTCACGCCTGCCATGGCCACGCTCTTCCTGTGGATGATCGTGCCGCTGGTGATGACGATCTACTTCTCGCTCATCCGCTACAACCTCATGCAGCCGGACCAGACCGGCTTTGCCGGGCTGGAGAACTTTGAGTATTTCGTCACCGACCCCTCGTTCGGCACGGCGGTGGTCAACACCATCTTGCTGCTGGGTAGTGTGATTCTCATCACGGTGGTGTTCGGCATTGCGATTGCGCTGCTCATCAACGAGCCGTTTGCGGGCCGTGGCATCGTGCGGGTGCTGCTGATTTCGCCGTTCTTCGTCATGCCAACGGTGAACGCGCTGATGTGGAAGAACATGATGATGAACCCCATCTACGGCGTGCTCGCCCAGGTGTGGATGTTCTTTGGCGCACAGCCGGTGGACTGGCTTACCGACCACCCGCTGTTCTCGGTGATCGTCATGGTGTCATGGCAGTGGCTGCCGTTTGCCACGCTGATCTTCATGACCGCATTGCAGAGCATGAACCACGAGCAGCTCGAAGCATCGCGCATGGACGGCGCCAACTACCTGCAGCAGCTGCGCTACCTGTATGTGCCACACCTGGCGCGCTCGGTGGCGGTGGTGGTGATGATCGAACTCATCTTTTTGCTCAGCATCTTTGCCGAGATCTACACCACCACGGGTGGCGGGCCGGGCGATGCGAGCACCAACGTCACCTTCCTGATCTTCAAGCAGGCACTGCTCAACTTCGACGCGGGCGTGGCCTCGGCCGGGGCGCTGTTCGCAGTGTTGCTGGCCAATATCGCGGCGGTGTTTCTGATCCGCATGGTCGGCAAGAACCTTGACAAGTAAGACGGGGCAACGCTCATGACAACGACAAAACGACGCCGCTCCAACTACCCGCTGGGCCTGCTGGCTTTGCGCACCGTGGCCGCCTGGGGCGTGGCCCTGCTGCTGTTCTTTCCGCTGGGTTGGCTGTTCCTCACTGCGTTCAAGACCGAGTTGCAGGCCATCGCCGTGCCGCCGCAGCTGTTCTTCATCCCCACGCTCGAGAACTTTCACGAGGTGCAGGAGCGCAGCGACTACCTGCTGTACGCCAAGAATTCGGTCATCACCAGCGTGGTCTCTACCCTGGTGGGCCTGATGCTGGCCGCGCCTGCGGCCTACGCCATGGCCTTCTTCAAGGGCAAGTACACCAAGGACATCCTCATGTGGATGCTCTCGACCAAGATGATGCCCGCCGTGGGCGCGCTGGTACCCATCTATGTGCTGGCGCAAAAGAGCCACCTGCTCGATACGCAGCTTGCGCTCATCATCGTGTTCGCGCTGTCCAACCTGCCCATCATGGTCTGGATGCTGTATTCGCACTTCAAGGACATCCCGCGCGAGATCCTGGAAGCCGCGCGCATGGACGGCGCCACGCTGTGGCAGGAGGTGCGCCTGGTGCTGCTGCCGCTGGGCATGGGCGGCCTCGCGTCCACCGGCCTCTTGTGCTTGGTGCTGTCATGGAACGAGGCCTTCTGGAGCCTGAACCTCAGCGCCGCCAAGGCCGGCACGCTGGCTACGCTGATCGCGTCGTACTCCAGCCCTGAGGGCCTGTTCTGGGCCAAGTTGTCTGCGGCTTCGCTGATGGCCATTGCGCCCATCGTGGTGTTCGGCTGGTTCAGCCAGAAGCAGCTCGTGCAAGGCCTGACCTTCGGCGCCGTGAAGTAAATGGACATGACTCCCCCCCGAAGCGCCTCCGGCGCCTCCCCCTCCAGGGGGCGCAGCCAGCGGCCCGGCAAAGCCGGTTCCGCGGCTACCGCGCCTTGCGCCCCTGTTCAAACCACCGCTGCTGGCGGATCGGAACCAACCTGTTATTCGGAGCACTAGAGTGGCCTACCTTCAACTGCGCGGCATCGAGAAATTCTTTGGTGAACACCGCGCCATCAAGGGCATCGACCTCACCATCCAGCAAGGCGAGTTCATCGTCTTCGTCGGCCCCTCGGGCTGCGGCAAGTCCACGCTGCTGCGGCTGATTGCGGGGCTCGAAAATATCGACGGCGGCACCCTGATGCTGGACGGCCGCGACATCACCGACCAGCCCTCGAGCAAGCGCGACTTGGCGATGGTGTTCCAGAGCTATGCGCTGTACCCGCACATGAGCGTGTACGAGAACATGAGCTTTGCGCTCAAGCTCGCCAAGGTGGACAAGCAGGTGATCGACGAGAAGGTGCAGAACGCCGCGCGCATTCTCAACCTCACGCAGTACCTGCAGCGCACGCCCAAGGAGCTGTCGGGTGGGCAGCGCCAGCGCGTGGCCATCGGCCGCGCCATCGTGCGCGCGCCCAAGGTGTTCCTGTTTGACGAGCCACTGTCCAACCTTGACGCGGCGCTGCGCGGCCAGACCCGGGTGGAGATCGCCAAGCTGCACCGCGACCTCGGGGCCACCACCATCTACGTGACGCACGACCAGGTCGAGGCCATGACGCTGGCCGACCGCGTGGTGGTGCTGCGCGATGGCGTCATCGAGCAGGTGGGTACGCCGCTGGAGCTGTACGACCGGCCCGCCAACCAGTTCGTGGCCCAGTTCATCGGCACGCCGCAGATGAATGTGGTGCCCCTGCCGCAGCTGCCATCGCCTGTACAACAGCAGGCACCCGCCGGGGCGGAGGGCGGTGCCATCGGCCTGCGCCCCGAGAACATCACGGTGCGCAACACCGGCGCGACGCCGGTGCCGGGCCAGGTGGACCTGGTGGAAGCATTGGGCGCAGAGACGCTGATCTACGTGAGCACGCCCAGCGGCGCGCAGTTTGTGGCGCGCCAGAACGACCGCACAGGCCTGCGCGCCGGCGATGCGGTGAGCCTGGACATCGACGCGTCGCACGCCCATTGGTTCGACCCTGCGGGCCGTGTTGTCGCGGGTGCAGCTGCATGACCGCCGTGACCGCAGGCCGGGAATTGCACGGCAAGGTGGCCGCCGTCACCGGCGGTGCATCGGGCATCGGGTTTGCCAGTGCAAAGGCCATGGCCGACGCTGGAGCGCACGTGGTACTTATCGACCGCGATGAAAAAGCGCTGGACAAGACTTGCGCTGCCATCGGCGCCCAAGCGTCGCCGCTGGTGCTGGATTTGCTGGACACAAAGCAGTGTGCGAGCCTGCTTGCGCGCACGCTGGCCATTGCGGGACAACTCGACATCTTTCACGCCAATGCTGGGTTGTATGTGGGCGGCGACCTGGTGGATGCCGACCCCGACGCCATCGACCGCATGCTCAACCTGAACGTCAACGTGGTGATGAAGAACGTGCACAACGTGCTGCCCCACATGATTGAGCGCGGCACGGGCGACATCATCGTCACCAGCTCGCTGGCCGCGCATTTCCCCACGCCGTGGGAGCCCGTCTACGCATCGTCCAAGTGGGCCGTCAACTGCTTCGTGCAGACCGTGCGCCGCCAGGTCTTCAAGCACGGCATCCGCGTGGGCTCCATCTCGCCCGGGCCCGTCATCACCTCGCTGCTGGCCGACTGGCCCGCGGAGAAGCTCGCCGAAGCCAAGGCCAGCGGCAGCCTCATCGAGGCCTCCGAAGTGGCCGACGTGGTGCTCTTCATGCTCACCCGCCCGCGCGGCATGACCATCCGCGACGTCGTGATGATGCCCACGAACTTTGATCTCTAGAAACCCGCAGTCACGCACCATGAATTTCATCCTGCACCTGGGCCTGGGCTCGTTCCACCGCGCCCACCAGGCCGTTTACGTTCACGCATTGCGCCAGCAGGGCGACACGGGCTGGGCCATCGCAGGCGGCAACCTCCGCCCGGACATGGCCGACACCATCGCAGCGCTGCAAGCGCAGGATGGGCGCTACACGCTCGAAACCGTCACCCCCCAAGGCGAGCGCAACTACACCGTCATCGAGTCGATCCAGCGGGTGATCCCCTACCAGGATGACCTGGCCCCGCTGATTGCCATGGGTGCCGACCCTGCCACGCGCATCATCAGCTTCACGGTGACCGAAGCGGGCTACTACCTGGATGCCCAGAACCAGCTCGACTGGCCCACGTTTGCCGACCTGCGCGCCGACCTGGCGGCCGTGAAGGCGGGCCAGGCAGGCCACACCATCTACGGCGGCCTGGTCAGCATCCTGCGCGCGCGCAGGGCAGCCGGTGCGGGCGCCGTGACGCTGATGAACTGCGACAACCTGCGCCACAACGGCGACCGCTCGCGCGGCGGGCTGCTGCAGTTCATCGAGGCGCTGGGCGATGCGCCACTCAAAGAGTGGGTAGAGCAGAACACCACGAGTCCCAACGCCATGGTGGACCGCATCACGCCGCGCCCCACGCCCGATGTGGCCGAGCGCGTGAAGGCTGCCACCGGCTGGGACGACAAGGCAGCACTCATGGGTGAAAGCTTTATCCAGTGGGTCATTGAAGACGACTTCATTGCAGGCCGCCCCGCGTGGGAAACGGTCGGTGTCGAGATGGTGCAGTCGGTGCAGGCCCATGAAGAGGCCAAGATCCGCCTGCTCAACGCAACCCACAGCTGCATTGCGTGGGCGGGCACGCTGGCGGGCTACCAGTACATCCACGAAGGCACACACGACGCGGCCATTCGCCAGACGGCCTACGACTACGTCACCGACGACGCGATCCCGGTGCTCCACACGCCCGAGCAGCCATGCCCCATCAACCTGGAGCAGTACCGCGACGTGGTGCTGGACCGCTTCGGCAATCCCGCCATCGCGGACACCAACCAGCGCGTGGCCATGGATGCGTTCTCCAAGATCCCCGGCATGATTGCGCCCACCATCCGCGACAAGCTCGCGCGCAACGCGTCGTTCGACAGCGTGGCCATGCTGCCTGCGCTGTTCCTGGCCTACCTGCAGCGCTGGCACGCGGGGCAGATCCCCTACAGCTACCAGGACCAGGCCATGGATCCCGCCGTGGCCCATGCCATCTGCGATGCCGCTGACCCCGTGGCGGCCTTTGCGGCCGACACGACCTTGTGGGGCGAGATGGCCGGCCACCCCCGACTCGTAGACGCGTTGCGCAAAGCCTATGCCCGCGTGCTGGCTTTCGTGGCGGAGCGGACAGGCGCCTGATGCTGGTGTAATTTGAGTCCACTACCGCCATGACCGTGAAGATGCCCATCGCCCCGCGCCAGACCAAGCCCGAGCTGGAGCATGACTATGTGCGCTCGCCCGCGCTGGGCTACGAGTCGCCCGAGACGGCGGGCTTCATCCGTTGCCTGTCGCACGGGTTTCCCACGCCGCTGGCGCGCTGGCATTACCACGACGAGTACGAGCTGCACCTGATCACCGCGACCTCTGGCAAGGTCTTTGTGGGGGACTGGATTGGTCAGTTCCAGCCCGGCCACCTGGTGCTGACCGGGCCGCGCCTGCCGCACAACTGGATCAGCATGGACCTGCCGGAGGGCGGCGTGCCGCTGCGCGACCTGGTGATCCAGTTCTCGCACGCGCCGCTGGTGGCCAGCAGCGAGACCATCCCCGAACTGCGCGAGGTACTGCCTCTGCTGGAGCGCGCGCGCCACGGCGTGGAGTTCTTTGGCATGGAAGCGCAGGCGCAAGAGCATTGGCACCGCATCAAGGCGCGCCAGGGGCTCGCCCGGTTCGGCGCGTTCTGCGAATTCATGAGCGACCTGGCGCGCTGCACCGACTTTCGCCTGCTGTCGAGCACGCAGCTGCAAAGCGAGGACAACGATACCCAGCTCGACCAGATCAACGCCATCGTGAGCCGCATCACCGACCACTTGGCCGACCCGCTGTCTGCAGCCGACCTGGCGCAAGAGCTGGGCATGACGGAGAGCCGCTTCTCACGCTTCTTCCGCCGTGCCACGGGCAATACCTTCACCGACTTTGTGAACCTGGTGCGCGTGAACCGCGCGTGCCAGCTGCTGATGGAGAC
>Ga0160492_100372_pt1 | contig 28248 bp, 23 predicted proteins | sample DID2MG_FD_108258 | JGI IMG/M metagenome (GOLD analysis project Ga0160492, IMG submission 108258) | Enriched soil microbial communities from UW Madison campus, WI, USA - DID2877_E24_FP2 MG | ecosystem: Environmental > Terrestrial > Soil > Unclassified | place: USA: Madison, Wisconsin | collected... | reverse complement strand
GCCACATAAATCACTCGGGTATGTACCACCGGCGGAATACAAACCCATATCCTAACCCTATGAAACAAAAAAATGAATCCCTTTCTAAACTTTTAAATGCAGTCGAAAACGGGGAAGCTTACAGTTGAAAATGGCGTTTTTTATCGCTCCCATTTTTCTGTTATTGACGCTATTAATTAAGAAGCCAAATGTTGCCAGCCAGGTTTATTCGGAGAACAAGATCAAGAAGGGCTATTTATGGCAGCTTGGTTGATTTTAGATAAGTTGGAATAGAAAAACCTTTAAGATATCTCTGATGATTTAATACACCTATTGATATGCAATGGTTCAAGAATGAAATGCGATGATTTTCATAATGTAGATTAGCTTACACCAGAGTGAAGATGGCGGGAATGTTAAACCAAATACCGCACTCCATAGTTTGATTAATTACTATTGGGAGGTACGGGGTGTTGAAAATTTTAAAAAAAGTAAGTAGAAATTAGATATGGCTAATTAATATTTGTATTACTTGCATGAAAAATCACGAATAAGGCATTAGATAGTGTTATGGGAAAAATCAACTTAGGAGATATTTTTGAAATTAAAACCGCTAAAGGATCAGCATATTTGCATTACGTTTATGTTGAAAATACCGGAAGAGAGTTAGTACGTGTTTTACCTGGACTTTATTCTGAAAGGCCTGAAAATTTGGAAGAATTAGCGAAAGGCAAGGAGCAATTTCTGGTATTCTTTCCCTTATCGCCCGCTGTTAAACGGAAAATAGTTCAAAAAGTTGCTACCGCTTCTTCAGAGACCTTCACAATGCCTCAATATATGAGGAGCCCCCATAATGTACGAAATGAATTTTTAGGATGGTTTATTATTAACACAAGTACATGGCAAAGACAATTGGTAAAAGAGTTAACAGTCGAACAGAAAAAAATGTCTGATTGGGCAACATGGAATGATACGCTTCTAGTTAAACTGTTGACCGAAGGCTGGAGTTTAGAAAGTTGGATTTAATCGTTGAATTTCTTTTTATAACTTTCTAGGATTTCTCAACCTTGTCCGCGGCTTTATCTACGATTATAGTACGCAGGTAAGAGGTGGATTTTTTGATGGATGAATTCGCGAGACAAGTTTTTTGAAATTGATTCCTTTAATGATATCGACAGGTGATCAAAATTATGTAGTATGCTTCAATGATTCAACAACGGTATGTCAATAGTTGTGATTGTTACTAGGAACATAATAATAGAGTAACAATTGATACGTTAGATAGTCCGGGGTGGATTATTGAAATTAGTTTGGTAGATGCTCCCCTGGAGAATACCGAAGTTGTTTATACATTAAACGAGATGGCAGAAAAAACAATTGGTTGCCATATGCTGTTTCAAATAGTATATTCAAGTCGCTGGTGATCCGAGGAGATCATGTATCAAATGAGACAAAATATAAAGTAATATGGTAGTCGCGAAATGCATACATAAACCACGAATTGGAGTTGTGATTATTTTTGGATTGTTATTGCCCAATCTCGCTTGTACAACGTCTCCGGAAAGACGTTTGTTTTCCAGCTATTCAATTTGCGATAATTTGATTCGGGAGAAGTATCTGGTATCTTCGGGTGGGGCACATTCAGCTGAGTTGTATTCGGATTATATCACAGATTCTTCAACCTTCCGAAAATACATAGGAGAACATGATGAGTATGGTAGTTTTGATTACCGGTGCGATGGAGATAGCATACATATATCGAGTTTTAAGCATAATGGTACGCATAAAGCTCTGGTAACAGTGCGGAGCTTTAGTCTAAGGCAACTTAAAAGAAAAGGTGTTTTTGAATAACAACTTGTTTCAGGCACTGGATACCCATTTTGGAGAATATTTGTAAAGATGAGGTGCTTGCACTTTTCGATTGATTGTTTTCGAAGAAATTAAACAAGATTGAGCGTTTATCAAAAAGGCCGCATCACTCGACCGTTTTTATAAATCCTCTACTTCTCCTTACTCTTCTTATTAATCCCCACCGTCTCCTTAATCCCTTCAAACAGCGTCTTCCAGGCCAGGTTAAAGATCGAACGGTTGGTGTTCCGCTCATTTTTCACATCAATCTCCCGTGGCTCCTGGCCTTTGCGTTTGGGGTTGGAGTTTTTAGCCAAGATATTCGCAACAAAACTGATCAGCTTTTTCTTTTCCAGCTTTTTGCTATCCTCGTCTTTTTCCAGTACGGCCACTTTCAGGTCGTCATACAACATCAATACCTTGCCACTCATGGTGTAGTCATTGCCCGACAGATTGAATTGGAGTTTGTTGATCCGGCCGCCTTCGATCCGCGCCGGGCCCATCGGTTCGGCCAATACGTTCACCGCTTTGGCATCCATCGCACCCAGTGTGCCGCTCACATCAAAACGCCCGTTGGGTTGCAGGAGATAAAATTTCCATTTAACATTAAACGGAGTGATGTCCAGGAAACGCGTGCTGATGTCCACCGTCATCACATTGTTCTGCGCCACTTTTTCTTTTTTATTCGTCAGGTTGCGGATCACCGCCGTCGAGTTGTGAAAGCGAACCTTGCCCGATTGCTGCGTCTTCACATTTTTTTCCTTGTATTCCACATAGGTATTGTTCACGATCATCACCGGCACTTCCACCGGGATGGGCAGTTTGCCCACAGCCTGATGCGGGTATGTACCCACACGGTTCTTTTTGTCACGCGGAATCGACAGATCGCGGTAGATTTTAAATTGCGCCGCATCGATCGTAATGCTGTCTGCATAAAATGATTCGTTCAGCAGGTCCAGCATTTTTAGTCCCTTGATGGCAATGCCGCGGATGTTGAAGTCGAACCGGTCGTCCTGCGTGGGCAGGCTTTTTACAAAGGCGTCTTCGCCTTTTTGGGGTTCGATGGCAAACCGTTTTACATACGCCATGCTGTTATCAGAAGCAACGGTGATGCTGTCCGCCGTATACCGGTAAAGGCCATTGCCGGAGTACCAGGATATATTACCGCATTGCAGGTGCAGGGTACGGGCAAAGAACAATCGTGTGGTATCCGCATTGGAAGCGCTGTCCACCGCCACATCCGCCAATACCAGCCGGGTATCGATTAATTCGATGTTCTTGCGTTTCGTTTTCAGGTTTTGTGTGGAGATTATGCCCCCTGTGATTTCCACAGTATCCATGTGTATCATATTCAGCCCGCCCAGGATCTGCTCATATACGGCCTTGTCCGGCACATTGCGCGATGTATCGCCTTCCATAGTGTATTTGAGTTCGATCAGGGGATTGCTGATGGTTACCTTGTTGCCGCTGATTTCCTTATTGAGCAGCGCCCGCGGTGTTTTTACGCCCGTTACGTGCAGGGAGGGTACCTGTATATGCATCAGCATAGAAGGCATTTTGCCCGCAGCCCGCATTTCCTCCAGTTTGGTACTGTCATAGTCAATCCGGAGATTGATAACGGAAAGGTTACCGTTGACCTCGTCGAGTTTGAGGTCGTCATACGCAATTTTATAGAGGCCATTGCCTTTGCGCAATGCCTTTTCCAGCTCGGCACGGATGATCTGTTTTTTATAGGCGTTCCAGTAAAGGATGCCGCCGGCAACGGCTGTAATAATGATCAGTACCAGGCTGAGCAGAATGATCTTGCCTTTTGGGGTGGATGTCTGCTTTTTGTAGCGTTCTTTTATGGATGGCATATCCCCTAAAAGTCAATTACTGTTCCATTTTTGGCCATGGCACGCTTTTGGTCCGATCCCTGCATTCTTTTTGCATAACTTAATATCTTATCTTTCAGACATGCCGACATTTAACGACCGGATCCGGCAGGTACTCATACTGGGTATCCTGCTTTTGCTAATCCTTACTGTAATCAAGGAACTGTACATGTTCATGCCCGGGTTGCTGGGAGCGTTGACGCTGTACATCCTGAGCCGTAACAATTATTTCCGGCTGATTTATCAGCGCAAATGGCGCAAAGGCTGGGCTGCAGGGATGTTCATTATTTATTACCTGCTGCTGATCGGCCTGCCTATTTTTCTGGCCATCACACTGATCAGTCCCAAGATCAACACTTTCCTGGACAATCCTACCGACATGATCGATAAGGCTAGGACTTCGCTCACCACGATTCAGCACAAGATCGGCTTTACGGTTATTTCAGATGAAAGCCTTTCAACAGGTTTAAATAAACTCACCAGCTATATTCCAAGTCTGCTCAATAGCACGGCCAACCTGGTAACCAACCTGGCCATCATGCTGTTTGTGTTGTATTTTATGTTGCGCAACGGCCGCGAGCTGGAACGTTACCTCAATCGCATTACGCCGCTGAAGCAGGATAATATCAATAAGCTGGCCTCGGAAACCAAGAAGCTGGTAAGAGCCAACGCCCTTGGTATTCCGCTGATCTCCATTATCCAGGGCCTGATTGCAGCATTGGGCTATTTTATTTTTAATGTGAATGAATGGGGGCTTTGGGGTTTCCTGACCGGCGTTTTTGCTTTCTTCCCGGTGGTAGGTACCATGGTCGTATGGGTGCCGCTGGTGATTTATATGTATGCGGTAGGCGATACCGGTAATGCTACCGGCGTGCTGTTATACAGTGTTGTTATTACCGGCAACGTCGACTATGTGGCGAGGATCACGTTGCTGAAGCGCATGGGTGATGTGCATCCGGTGATCACGATCCTTGGTGTGATCGTGGGTCTGGGACTGTTCGGTTTTATCGGATTGGTATTCGGTCCGCTGCTGATCAACTATATCATGGTCGTATTTGATATTTATATGAATGAATTTGTGACGGATAAAGTGCCGCATTTGGTAGAGGATGCGGCTCCCGACGACAAGAAAGAAGGTGGCCCGGCCAAGCTTTGAATTTTTCTACGATAAAAAGTAAAGGCTGCCCCCGGGCAGCCTTTACTTTTATTTCTTTTTCAAGACCATCATTTCCACTTCCCGTTCGGCTTTTTCCCAATACAGACCTAATGCCGCCATCTTTTCTTTAAAATCATCTTTCTTTTCCGGCTGGAATTCAAAGTAAATATCGAATCGCCCTTCAACACGTGTTTCATTCAGTACTTTGCCCGGGTATAATCCAAACGCTTCAATATAATCTGCCAGCGCATCGAGGCTAACACCATTGCCTTTAAAATGCGATCCGCCCGCATCATATCCATCCGCTTTTTCCTTCGATGGTTTCAGTAAAGTGATGGCATCCTTGTTTGCTTTCAGTACCAGCACTTTTTGTTTTCTTTTTTCCATCACTACTTCTACATCGATAAAATGTTTCTTCAATTCATCGCGGATAAAGGCCATCAGTTTTTCTTTGTCAGGTGTTTCAATCCAGGCGTCGAGGCAAAATTTTTCCAGCTCCTCGTATTTCCTTTTAACGGTGTCGTATTCATTTACCATGGCATAATAATTCTTTTCATACGCGGTGCGGAATAGCCCGTCAACCGGCATGTTGACAATCGTTAAACGCCTGTCTTTGTAAGGACCATCCATGTATTTTCTGGACATAGAACCTGTGCCTTCTACGGAAGGCAATAGAGCGAAATGCCGGGCCTGGGTGGAGTCTGCGGTGAAGTAGGTTTCCATATCAAATCCCACCAGGTCTTTTTTATAAGGCAGGTTTACATTGATGCCTTTCAACGCCACGTTCAACACGTCGAGCGTGATGTTGGAGGCGTTGGTGATGGCGTAAATTTTTCCTTCCGGACCTATCAGTACCGTATGCGGAATGGTCTGATGCGGGAAAAGTTGGCGAAGCGTACCGGCAGTATCGCTCGCAATAGACAGCGTGGTCGGCCTTGCCTGCACGAATTTTCGCAGCCGCTCTTCCGGCTCGTCGGACACAGCGAGCACTTCTATTTTATCACCCAGTGCTTTTTTGTAGCCTTCCAGTTCCTTCATGGCACTGATGCAGGGGCTGCACCAGGTGGCCCAGAAATCGATGATCAATAATTTGCCTTTCAAAGAATGGATATTACCGGCGATCCCCTCCAGTGTACGCGGTAACAGGATGTCAGGCATTTGATCGCGGGGCGCTAATTCCTGTGCAGCAGCCGTCAGAGCCCGGCTAAGTAGCAGCAGAAGGATTATTTTTTTCATGATTTATGTTTAGGACACAAACATATACTAGTGGCCGGCGCAAAGTTGTTAAGCGATTCGAATCACTGTTAATGTTTGTTAACCGGGTTTCTGCTTTATGAGCAAAGCAGATATTTTTGTTGGTATGAATAACCGGGTCAGCAGACTTTTCCTCCTGGCATTGCTGGCGGCCGCCGGCCTGCTTTGCCTGCAGGTATATTGGATCTCCAAAGAGTGGAGCCGCTCGGCGGATATCCTGCAACGGGAGGTGGATTATTCTTTTCAGCAGGCGGTTGATAAAGAGGGTAGCCGGCGCAAGGATACATTGACCGCTTATCTCAGCGATTTACTGCACGACACGACTGCCGTCAGGTTCGGAACCCGCTACAATAAAGCGGAAAATGTCTGGGCGGTTACCATGTACGATCCTGCCAATCCGAAAGACTATTCTTCCTGGTCAAACAAACTGCATCCGGTTTCGGAAAAGCTGTCGGATAAAGAGAGGGAAGAAGTGATTGCGCGCTTTATAGAAGAAAACCTGATAAAGAGTATTGCATCGGATGTCATCTTCTTCTATACTCAGCGTCTTGGGCAAGCCTGGACAAAAAAATACAACGATCTGTCGATGGATACATTGTTCATGAAAAAAATGTTCAAAGCTGAACTGACTCAAAACAATATCGACGCTGGTTTTTCCATTGCCTATATCGATACCACGCAACATCCGTTGCCGGAGATGAACGGCAAGGCGCTTTACAGCAAACCGCTTGCTGTCAATTTTAAGCGAATGAATGATATAGAGAAAAGATACGTGGCGCTGGCAATCGTACGCAATCCGGGGTTGGTACTTTTTAAACGATTATGGCTCATCGGCATCGGTTCTTTGTTGTTGCTCGGGTTGACGTTTTGGTGCCTGTACCGGATGTACCAAACCATCATCCGGCAAAAACAATTGGACGAACTGAAAGATGATTTTATCAGCAACATGACGCATGAGCTGAAAACGCCGATTGCCACCGTAACGGCTGCGATCGACGGCCTGCAATTTTATGACGGATTAAACGATAAAGAACGTACCAAACGGTACCTCAATGTTTCGCGTACGGAACTGAACCGGCTTGATCAGATGGTGTCGAAAGCGCTTGAATTGTCGGTCGAGCAGAATATTTCCGGTCAATTGGTAAAGGAAAAATTTGCACTCCGTCCATTTCTTGAACAACTTTTGTCTTCCTTCGAAGTGCAATCGGGTTTCTGTTGGCAACTGGCCATTGATGCGGAGATAAAAATATATGCAGACAGGGAAAAAATGACCGCGGTATTTCAAAACCTGATCGAAAATGCCATCAAATACGGAGGAGACGATGTGCTGATGCAATTTGCCGCAGAAAAAGCGGGAGCGTGGCTCACCATCAACGTGCAGGATAACGGACCGGGCATTGACAAAGCGTATCTTCCGCATATCTTCAACAAATTCTACCGGGTGCCCGGTGCGGTTGAAGCAAAAGGATTCGGTTTGGGGCTTTACCGCGTGGCGGGTATCATAAAAGCACATGGCGGAACCGTAGTAGCCGAAACAAAAGAAGGGCTTCACTTCATCATCAAAATACCTGTTGCCTGATTGGACAATCTTACGTCGATATTACTGGTGGAAGACGAGCAATCGCTCGGGTCGATCATCGCGGAAAATCTTACGTCTGCCGGATTCGCTGTTACGCATGTGATGAGCGGAGAAAAGGCGTTGGACGCACTGGAGAAAAATGAATTTTCCATTTTAATCCTGGACGTGATGATGGCCGGCATGGATGGGTTTGAACTGGCGCGCACGATACGGCAAAGCGATAAAAACGTTCCCATTCTTTTTCTCACCAGCAAAACAATGCCGCAGGATGTGGTGGAAGGTTTTGAAAGTGGAGGTAATGATTACCTGCGAAAGCCCTTCGCGATGCAGGAACTGGTGATCCGCATCAAAGTGCTGGTGAGCGAAGGCCGGTTGTTGAAAAAAGAAACAACACCAGCAAAAGTATCTATCGGTCAATACCAATTTGATGCGGTAAAGCAACAACTCACCATCAATCTGCGGGTGCAAGCGATGACAGCGCGGGAAGCGGAACTGTTATGGCTGTTGTACAAAAATCACCAGCAGTTGAGTAGCAAGAAAGTTATCCTGGAATCCATCTGGGGCGATGATAATTTTTTCAACTCCCGTACGCTGGATGTGTTCATTACCAAATTGCGGAAGCTGCTGCAGGAAGATCCGGGTGTGCAGATCATCAATGTGCGGGGAGTGGGCTATAAATTAGTCTGGTAAACAAAAGGCTAAGAGAAAAGGCTGCCCTCGGGCAGCCTTTTCTTATGAGGTAGTGAAAAACTATTAGCGGTCTCTGAGTTTGGACAGCAGGCGCAGGATCTCGAGGTAAAGCCATACCAGCGTTACCAGCAGACCGAAGGCGCTGAACCATTCCATGTATTTCGGAGCGCGGGCCTGTGCACCTTTTTCGATGGTATCGAAATTGAGTAACAGGTTGAGCGCAGCCAGTGCTACCACGAATACGGAGAAGCCGATACCCAGCGGTGTGCTTGCATTGGTGAACGCAACGAGTGTGCTGCCGCTGATGGCATAGGAAATCCATTGTACCAGGTAGAAAATGGCAATGCTGATAGTAGCTACGGTGATGATTGCACGGAACTGTTTCGTTACTTTAATGATGCGGGTGGTATAAAGCACAAACATGACCAGCGCCACGATCAGTGTAAGACCAACGGCGTGCATCACGATACCGGGATAAGATGTTTTGAAGGCAAAATCATAAAAAGCAGACACCGCACCAACGAACAAACCTTCCAGCAGGGCATAAGCCGGAGCCAGCCAGGGAGAGGCTTTGGGGCGGAAAGCCATTACCAGCGCCAGTACAAGACCGCCGATTCCACCGATCATCATCATTGTCATTGGGTCTTCACCGGAATAAAAACGGTTCCAGGCAAAAAAACAGGTGCCTAACATCAGGATAAAAAGAAACCCGAACTTGTTCATCGTACCGCGCACGGTCATTTCTTCACCGGTAACTACACCGTCCAGGATGGTTCCCTCATAGGCAGATTCCTTGAGGATTGGGTTGCTTGATTTGAATAAAGACATAGTCGTTAATGATTTTGGTGCTAAATATACGCAATAAGGCGCGAACAGTGAATCGTGAATCGTCAATAAGCAGCCGGCCCCTGCTGGTTGAGGTTCTACCCCTGGTTCGTGTATTCACGAACCAGCAATCGTGAGGTTCCCGAAGCCAGGCCCCCGAAACCTCAATAATGCCAGCGTACGAAGGCCTCCATGGCCGCGTAATGCGTCAATCCCAGATCGGCATACAAAGCCGCCGTATTTGCGTTCCGCTCTTCCGCCCGCTGCCAGAACTCGCGTGAATCGCTTCCCTGGAAAGGCACCGAATCTTTTTGCGACTGGTGAATGAAGATGCCGAAGCGTTTTTTCATCACCTGGTCGGGGCTCATGGGGATCGCCATTTCAATTTCTTCGATATTCCATTCCTGCCAGGCGCCTTTGTACAGCCACAGCCAGCAATCGTTGATCCATTCGTCACCGGCATGCTTGATGCGCTTCAACGCTTCCAGCACTACGTTGAAACAAACGATATGTGTGCCGTGCGGATCGGCGAAATCACCTGCGCAATATACCTGCTGAGGTTTGATTTTGCGCAGCAATTCCATCGTGATCTTCACGTCTTTTTCGCCCATGGGATTTTTCTCGATCGTGCCGGTTTCGTAGAAAGGCAGGTTCATGAAATGAATATTATCATCTTTCAGGCCTACATAGCGGCAGGTGGCTTTGGCTTCGCTGCGGCGGATCAATCCTTTGATGGCGCGCAGCCGGGGCGTGTCCACCTGGTTGGATTTTTTGGACGCCACAAATTTGCGCGTATCGGCCAGGATCTTTTCAGATTTTGTTGTATCGATGCCGGCAATTTCTTCAAAGCCTACGGCGAAATCGAGGAAACGGGTAGCGAATTCATCCGTTACGGCAATATTACCGGATGTCTGATAGCCCACGTGTACATCGTGTCCCTGGTCGTGCAAACGCTGGAACGTACCACCCATGCTGATGATATCATCATCGGGGTGAGGGGAAAATATGATTACCCGTTTCGGATAGGGTTCTGAGCGTTCGGGGTGGGCCGGGATAACTGCATTGGGTTTTCCGCCGGGCCAGCCCGTGATGCTGTCGCGCAGCATGTAATAGACCTGCAGGTTGATTTCGTAAGCATCGCCTTTTTCTACCAGCAGATCGCTGAGGCCATATTCGTTGTAGTCGCCGTTGGTCAGGCTTAATACCGGTTTCTTTAGTTTCAGTGCCATGTTCACCACCGCTTTCTTGATGATCTTCGGTGTCCATTCGCAATCGCCGGTGAGCCAGGGAGATTTATTGCGGGTGAGGTCGGCTGCTGCCGCTTCATCCACTACAAAAGTTACGTCATCGTGGTTTTGCAGGAGAGAAGCCGGAACGTGTTCGCTGTCGTCATGCTCTACCGCTTTCTGTATCACGTTGGCCTTGCCCGATCCCCAGGCCATGAGGATGATTTTCTTCGATTTCAGGATGCTGGCAATACCCATGGTGATCGCGAGCCGCGGCACCTGCGAGATATTGGGGAATTCATACGCATTGGCCAAACGTGTCGAGTTGTCGAGCGTGATCAATCTTGTTCTGGAATAAATGCCGGAACCTGGTTCGTTGAAACCGATATGCCCGTTGTTGCCAATACCAAGTATCTGCAGGTCGATGCCGCCTGCGTCTTCGATCATCTTCTCGTATTGCAGGCAATGTTTTTTTATTTCTTCCTTCGGAATTTCTCCGTTGGGAATGTGAATATTTTTCGGGTTGATATCTACATGATCGAAGAGGTGCGAACGCATGAAGCGGTTATAGCTTTGCAGCGCATCGTTGTCAATCGGATAATATTCATCGAGGTTGAAAGTGACCACATTTTTGAAGCTGAGCTTTTCTTCGCGGTGCATGCGCACGAGTTCGGCATACAATGTTTTGGGGGTAGAGCCTGTTGCCAGTCCCAGTACACATTTTTGTTTTTTCTTTTGTTTGTCCCGGATCAGATCGGCGATCTGTTGCGCTACGAATTTCGATCCTTCTTTCAGATCGGGATAAACGCGTACGGGAATTTTTTCAAAACTGTCAGTGAGGTCGGCCTGAGCTGTTTTTTTCGACATAATGTTGGATGGTTATGCTGTTGAGCGATAAGTGCTTCAAATATATTTAAAATAAATCCTCCGCAAGTTCCTGCGGGCGGCGCGATGTTTTTGGGAGCTTTGCCCGCAAAAAAACGCAGCGCGCAATGCCGGATGCGCCTGTTAAAGCGCGTTTGAGCAGACCGGCTATGGCCCTTAAAAATTATTTCAGGACAGGTGCCCGCAGAATCCCGCAATGTTAGTTTACGCTTACTTCCTGCAGAAAAACCCAGGCTTTGCTGCCGGCGCCCGGCGCACCCGCGGGTATAAGCTGGCCTTCGGGCACATGGATGCGCAGGTATCTTGCTTTCACAGGTGCCGGTAGTTTAACGGTGAGTTCATTTTGGTTAAAAGACGATGCAACGTCTTTTATTTCCCTGAAATTCATCTTGTCATCCGAAACCGATATGCCCGTGGTAGCAGGCGCATAGATCCAGCTCGAAGGCTGCTGTAAGGTGGCGAGTTTTATTTCGGAGAAATGATCGTCTTTGTCCAGATCGATCGTAATGGTAAAAGCAGTTCCCTGGTAACCGATCCAGTAGTCCGGCTCCTGTAGTTTTCTTTCCGTGCGGATGCCATTCACCAATGTAAAAGCGCCTTCACCCGGATAATTTTTGGAAGGAGCGGGGTTTAAGGTGACATCTTTAGCCGTGGCTTTGTTGAAGGTGAAGTTTTGACTGATTGACTCGCTGTAAATACAGTTCGCTATTTGCGCAAAAGCTACAGTGCTCTGGCTGATTAACTGCGGACGTTTATACATTGTTGGGCTGTCAATATACTCAAGTTTCACAAACATTTGTTGATCAAAGGGAGCTTTCACCTCCCAATACAGCGCATGCCCGGGAGCCTTCGTCACCTTTTGTTTTAACTGATAAAATGAGCGGCTGTAATTCGCATTCCACAGTTCATAGCGCTCAAACTGCCCCCGCAACTTCCTGGTGAAATTCGCCATACTCTTTTTCGCCACCGGCGTCCACAACACTTCACTTAACGCTGCGAGCCTCGGGAAAAGCATGTATTCCAGTTTTCTTTGATTCGTTATATACTCTGTCCACATATTCGCCTGCGCGCCCAATACAAACGAAGTATCGGTATCCGGCATCGCCGAGGGTAGCGGATTATAGCCGTATATTTTTTCCAAATCATTTACGCCGCCGTTCGTCACCGAATCTTCCCGCCGCGATTGGGCATAATCAAAATACACATAGGTGGTCGGCGTCATGATCACGGGATGTTTTTGCGCTGCCGCTTCGATGCCGCCTTTTTCTCCGCGCCAGCTCATCACCGTTGCATTGGGTGCCAGTCCGCCTTCCAGTATTTCATCCCAGCCAATCAGTTTACGCCCTTTTTCATTGATGTATTTTTCCATGCGCTGAATGAGATAACTCTGCAGTTCATGTTCATCTTTCAGTCCATTCGTCCTGATGCGTTGCTGACAATCCGGGCATTGCTTCCAGTTTTCTTTCGGACATTCATCGCCACCCACATGTATATATTGACCGGGAAAAAGGGGAATAATCTCATCGATTACATCCTGTAAAAATTGAAAGGTCTTTTCTTTGCCTGCGCAAAATACATCGTCGAACACTCCCCAGGTTTGCTGCACCTGTTTGCCAGTAGTATCACCACTCCACACACATTCTTTCGGATAGTAACTATAAGTCGACCGTTGGGGAAAACAACTCAGCTCAGGATACGCTGCTATTGCGGCACTGCCATGTCCCGGCATTTCAATTTCCGGCACCACGGTAATATGCCTCGCGGCTGCGTAGGCCACCACTTCCCTGATCTGTGCCTGCGTATAATAGCCACCGTATCGTTGATGGGTATTACCCGTGCCGGGATAACGGCCAACAATGGTTCCGTTGCGCCACGCGCCGGTTTGGGTGAGCAGAGGATATTTTTTTATTTCAATACGCCAGCCCTGGTCATCGGTCAGGTGCCAGTGGAAATAATTGATCTTGTGCAAAGCGAGATAATCGAGGTATTTTTTTACCAGCGCCACGGAGAAAAAATGGCGTGATACATCCAGCATCATGCCGCGGTACTTGAATCGCGGATAGTCGTTGATGCTCACCGCCGGTATGACAAGCGAGGCAGATTTTTCCACCGGCAACAGTTGTATCAGCGTCTGCACGGCATAGAAAGTGCCGGCATGTGTATCACCTTCGATGCTGATACCTTTGTTGTCCACCGTTAATTGATAGGCATCTTTATCCGGTGCACGGACAAAGATCCGCGAGATAAAACGGATGGCTGCACCGCTATGTTGCCTTTTTACAGCCAGCTTGAAACCATAGTTTGCTTGCAGGTATTGATTGAAAAAATTGACAGCATCATTGACCGACGCGTCGTCGACCTCGATAACCGTCTGCCGGTTGATCGTGAATTTTCCTTTGCCCATCGTCATCGAAACAGGTTCCGGAATAATAGCAGGGGTTTGTGCCTGTACATACAAAACCGGTATGAGCAGTAAAAGCAATAAGATTTTTCGCATGGCAAAAGATTGAAGAAAGGATATGATCCTGAAAAGCTAAATTTACAGCTTATCTGTTTATTTATTTTTTGAACTATGGAACAGAACGAAGCAGTTGTGGCGCAGTTTTATACCGCCTTTTCCCATCTCGATGCTGCGGGCATGAACGCCTGTTATAGCGATGACATCGTTTTCAACGATCCCGTTTTCGGATTGCTGCATGGCGACGAAGCGCGTGATATGTGGGAAATGCTATGTAGTAATGCAAAGTCCTTTTCCCTGACTTTTTCCAACATACAGTTACTCGATGAAGAGTATGCTACCTGCGAATGGGTGGCCAATTACGTTTTCAGCCAGACCGGTAACAAAGTTACCAACCGCGTGAAGGCGTTTATGCGGTTGAAAGACGGCAAGATCATCGAACACAGCGATGCGTTCCGCCTCAGCACCTGGCTCGGTCAGGCACTTGGGTGGAAGGGACAATTGTTCGGCTGGACGGGTTTTATGAAAAGAGCCGTGCAGAAAAAAGCACGCCGCGGGCTGGACCGTTACCGCGCATCAAAAGCTTAATCGGGCTGAGTTTTTGGTTTGGCTAATTGATCGGCCAGCCATAAATATTCCGTGAGAAACATGTGTACGTTTTTCTGAAAACTTTCATCGGCCAGGTTTCCCTCTCCATCAAATTTCTTTTCTACGTTCGGCACGATCAGCAGGGTAGGTGAGGCAATACCAAAGAGCCCTGCCACGAGCAGCAGCAATTGCTGCGACGCACGAAGTCCTCCCAACGGTCCGGGCGAGGCCGTTACCAGTCCAAAAGGTTTATGCAATTGTTTGGGGTAATGATCCAGCAGGTTCTTCATCGCAGGAGAATAGCTGCCGTTGTATTCGGGTGTCACAAGGATGAAAGCATCCGCTCCAAAGATCCGGCGGCTCAGCGGACGGAATGGCTCCGGTGTATTATCCACCGAATTGAAAACGGTCTGCACCATCGGCAGTTCGTAATCCTTGAGGTCGATCAGGCCCACGCTGTGCGTGGTTTCTGCTTCCAGCCGTTTCTTCAGATGCAAAGCAACTCTGCGTGTAACACTCTGTTCGCGCGGACTTCCCGAAATGATCTCTATCTGCATAATTAAGCAAGGCTTTTGATAACCGGCCGGTGCAAAGGTTCAAACTTTTCCTGATTTACCCGTCGTCTGCCGGTAAAATGTCTTTTTAAAACTTATTTTCGGCGTTCGTTAATGCAAATAACATGGTTAATCGCCGAAAGTTTATCAGAACTGCTTCATTGGGATCGCTTGCCGGTTTGCTGGCCAAAGACGTGCTGGCGGCCGAAGTATCCGTCAACAACGGACCTGTGGTTATTTCCACCTGGGATGCGGGACTGGCCGCCAACCGCGGGGCCTGGGAAGTATTGGGCAACGGAGGTGCGGCACTTGATGCCGTGGAAAAAGGAGTGATGGTCACTGAATCCAGCATCAATTGTTGTGTGGGATTGGGCGGCAATCCGGACCGTGATGGCTTTGTAACGCTCGATGCCTGCATCATGGATCACCAGTTCAATTGCGGAAGCGTTGCGTTCCTGGAACGGATCAAACATCCGGTATCCGTAGCAAGACGCGTGATGGAAAAAACACCGCATGTGATGCTGGTAGGCAGCGGTGCGCAGCAATTTGCCGTGGCAGAAGGATTTCCGCTGGAATCGGGAGAACTTTCTCCGGGTGCACAGAAAGCGTATACGGAATGGCTGAAGACCGCCGAATACAAACCCGTAATCAATGTGGAGAACAAAGGACACGGACCTTTTGCGCCGTCCGTTATGCCCACAGGAGAATTCAATCACGATACCATCGGCATGGTGGCTATTGACGGCAAAGGCAATCTCAGCGGAAGCTGCACCACCAGTGGCATGGGCTTTAAAATGCGTGGCCGCCTTGGCGATTCACCAATCATCGGTGCCGGCTTATATGTCGATAACGAAGTAGGTGCCTGTACAGCCACCGGTCAGGGTGAAGACGTAATACGCGTAGCGGGTTCCAGCGCCGTAGTGGAAATGATGCGCCAGGGATTGACACCGGAGCAGGCCTGTAAAAAAATTATCGAACGCATCGTACGCATCAAAAAAGAAAAAGTGAAGGACATCCAGGTAGCTTTCATTGCACTGGATAAAAAAGGAAGGGCGGGAGCCTACGCCATTCATCCCGGATTCAGTTATGCTATCCGCACCAACAAAGGCGAGCAACTCATTAAAGCGCCCTCTCACTTTAAGAAAACATCATGAGCTATATCCTTGAAATAGCCACCAGCGATTTTTCTACCACGCAACTGGCCGTGGAAGGCGGCGCCGACAGAATTGAATTGTGTTGCAATCTTGGTGAAGGAGGTACTACGCCCGCTTACGGTGTAATGAAACAATGCCGCCAAAGATTTGCCCTGCCGATATTTCCCATTATCCGACCGCGCGCCGGCGATTTTTTATATACGGATGATGAATTTGAATGTATGCTGCGGGATGTGAAGGTTTGTAAAGAACTCGGTTTCGATGGAGTAGTAGCCGGCATACTGCTGACCGGCGGAGGCATCGATCGCAGCCGCATGGCAAAGGTGGTCAATGCGGCCTATCCGATGAGTGTTACGTTTCACCGCGCATTCGATCGTTGTCATGATCCGTTGCGTGCACTGGAAGAAATTATTGAAATGGGTTGCGAACGCATACTTACTTCGGGCCAGCAACTGCAGGCGCCGGATGGTGTGGAGCTGATCCGTCAGTTGAACGAAATGGCGGCTGGTCGCATCATCATCATGCCGGGTAGTGGTGTGCGTCCGGACAACGTTGCGCAACTGGCGGCACAAACGGGTTGTGCAGAGTTTCATGCATCGCTTCGCACAAAAGAAAAGAGCCGCATGGAATTTGTGCAACCGGCATTTGCAGGGGATGCTGACAGTTACGAACAGCCGGGTCTTGCCGCGCAGGCAATTGGTGAAATGCGGCGGGCGCTCGCAACTCAGGCCGGTTGATCTTTTGCACCACGGCGCTGCTGTCGCCGGATCAGATCTGCTTTTACTTTATGTACGAATGCGGCGCCTCCCAATAATAAGCCGGTGGTCAATAATGTGCACACGCCGAGTGACCATGGAATCCAGTACTGATGCGCGGGATCTGCTTTATGGCTGTAAAAGAGGAGGAAGACGGCTGCGTTGATGCAGACGAAGGCCGTAAACAGATTATTTACGTATTTTGCCTGATGCCTGTTGTTCATAAGACAAGTGTTTGAATAAGGTTGTAGCCGAATTTACGGATAATCTTTTGTTAATCCGGCTTGCAGGCGGTTGCCATTTTTTACTTTTACAGATAAATTTTCACTATGAAAAGAATCTTTCTGTTGTTACTGATCGTTGCCGGATTGGGGTTAACTGGAAAAGCCCAGGAAGCTCCTGAGGGATTGTTCATTAATTCCAAAGCGCCCGACTTTAAAGCCACCGATCAAAACGGCAATACCGTCAGACTGAAAGATTTGTTGAAAAAAGGAAAAGTAGTATTGGTGTTCTATCGTGGTGAATGGTGTCCTTACTGCAATCGTTATCTCAAAAGACTGCAGGATTCGCTTGAACTGGTGAAGGAGAAAGGAGCAACCATCGTTGCCATCTCTCCTGAAGTATCGGCGAATGTCAAGAAGACCGTCGGCAAAACAGGTGCAACATTTCCGGTTTTATATGACGAGGGGCTCAAGATCATGAAAGCTTACGAAGTGGAATACGAAGTGCCGGTGAATACGCAAACGCGTTACCGCAATACCGGTCTCAAACTCGAAGAGGCGAATGGCAAGAACGGTGCATACTTACCCATCCCGGCTACCTATGTGATCAATAAGGAGGGAACCATTACTTATCGTTACTTCGAAGCCGATTACAAGAAACGTCCTTCGGTGAAGGACATTCTCGATCATCTTTCCAAATAAGGTTCAGGGAAATGCAAGGCGGGCAATGCGTCCGTTGCTTCCGGCGAGATAAACCGCGGTGCCGAACCGTGCAAGTCTGCATACATGAAATCCCTGATCACTGATCTTTTGCCAGGTGCGTCCACCGTTGAAGGAGAGTTCGACACCGGTAGGACCGCAGGTGACGAGTTCATTTTTATCCATAAACTCCACGCAGCTTTTATATCCCTGTGGCGGTTCTTTCGGTGCCTTCCATGTTTTGCCACCATTTTTTGTATAAAAACAATTGTCCTTGCTGAGCGTATCCTGCAGGTAGTCGCCACCCACTACTATAAAATGACCGCTGCCTTTCATGTTGCCCCGGTCAAATACGGCTATCGAATTGGCGCCGGCCGATTCTTTTCCCTGGATAATGGGCATGGGCCTTACGCCATTGTGTGAAAACAGGCGCGATTTTCTTCCGCCGCTTACGAGGTAAAAACGTCCGTTGCGGAAATAACGGATATTGGTGCCGCTGGCGGCAAAAAAAGCTTCGCCTGAGTCGGGACGGTTGGCCAATGTATCAGGGTGAATCTGTTTCCAACTGTCGCCGGCATCACGCGTTTCGGCAAAAAAGATCTTGCCATTGACCGGATCACCGACCGCTATGCCGTATTGTGGTGTGAAGAAGTCGATGGCGTCGAGAAACATGCCTTTGCGGTTGTCGTGAAAAACAATCTTCCAGGTTTCACCGGCATCGGTTGTTTTGAGCATATAGGCCGGTTCGCCGGAAGCCATCACCACGGCGGTGTTGGGACCAAAAGCTTCGATATCGCGGAATTCGGCTTTTTCAAAACCGTTGATCGTCATCCATTTCCAGTTTTTGCCGGCGTTGGTGGAGCGGCCTACTTTGCCGTTGCTTCCACTCACCCATATTACGTTATCGTTAACGACGCTGAGACCACGGAGGTTGGTTTCCGTACCGGAGGTGAGTTCCTGTACACTGAAGTTTTGCGCATGCACCAATTGAATGACCAGCAGCAGCAGGGTAAGGAGCAGGTTTTTTTTTGCCATAAACAATAAAATATAAAAACCACTGTTCTAAGCCTCGGGCCAGCGGAAGTCATGTTGATTTAAAGACCCGTGGCCGCGCTTGTGAAAATAGCGTATTTTTACGCCGTTGTTTAATTTTCTGCTTTTATGATTAAAAAATTACGGTTCCTTTTCTGGCTGAATGCGCTTGTCGTGATGCTGGCTTCGTGTGGCAAAGAATACAGTTTCGAATTTGGTGCCAGCCCTTCCGTAGGCTCTTTGCAGGAGGAAACCTCCGGTGACTGCCTTCCCAAAACAATCAACGGTACTTATGAACAGGGCGTAGCTGTTACCGGCAGCAACAGCATCGATGTAACAATCGATGTCACCACCCCCGGCGCTTATCTTATTTATACCGATACCGTTCACGGCGTATTTTTCCGCGCGCAGGGCTTTTTTACCACGCGCGGTGTTCAGTCCGTCAAACTCACGGCTTCCGGCACTCCCAACACGGCGGGCATTTCCAATTTTGAAGTACGTTACAATGGCCAGTCCTGCTTCGTGAGCGTTCCGGTATTGCCATCAGGTGCGAGCGGTCCGGCGGTTTATACCTTTACGGGTGCACCTGGTAACTGCTCCGGCGGTGTAGCCAATGGCATATATGGCGAAGGTGTAGCGCTCAATTCAACCAATACACTCACTGTTACCTTAAACGTAACAACGATCGGTACTTATACTATCGCCACTACTACTAACAACGGTATTACGTTCTCCGGCACCGGCGCGGTCATTACAACCGGCTCGCAAACGGTGACGCTGCAAGGTTCGGGTACCCCGGCCGCCGCAGGGAGTTTCAACATTGCTATAGCAACGGCTGCTCCCGGATCGTGCACGGTGCCGCTGACGGTTCTCGGGCCCGCACAATACACGGCAGACTGCGCAACGGCTACCGTAAACGGTACCTACACACAAGGTGTGGCGCTCACGGCTGCCAATACGATAACTTTGTCCGTAACCGCTACCACAGCCGGGGCTTATTCCATTACTGTTCCGGCGGTAAATGGTATCAGCTTCAGCGCAACAGGGCAACTGACGGTGGGAAGCAACACGATCACATTGAGAGGTGCCGGTACACCGGCAGCATCCGGACCGACCACCTTGCCTTTCACGGCGGGCAGTACCAACTGTAATGTAACCGCTACCGTAGCCACGGCCCCTCCACCTACGGACCTCAAATGGACCTTGATCCAGGGTAGCAATAATTTTGGCGGTGATGCCACGGCATTGCTGGTGACGGCCGGCGGCTCACAATTGTTGGAAATCGGAGGTGCGAATGCCGGTGCTCCACCTTATACTTTTCAACTGCGCATCAGCAGCACCACACTTGGTGTAGGTAGCTACACGTCTGCAAGCGGCGCAGTAACCATGCTGCTGATGAATGGCGTAACGCCGGTATACATGTCGATGCCTACGCAACCTTTCACGGTGAACATCACCACGTTTAATACAACCACTGGTGTAGTGCAGGGCACCTATAACGGAAAAGCCATGAACAGTTCCGCAGCATTTGTGGATGTAAGTGGTACCTTCAAGGCTATCATGTAATACAAAAGACATTTAACCGAAATAGAAAAGCCTGTCGATTGACAGGCTTTCGTTTTATGTAGACGGATAGTCCCGGATTATTTTTTCACGGATCCGATGCCGAAAAGCACACCTACGTTGATACCGATGTTGCGGTTTCTGGCGCTGATGGTAGTCTTGCTCACATCAACAAAACCGTGGTAGTAAGCCAGGTCGGTATTCAGCCATACATTGGGAGAAAGGCGGAAATTAGCACCGGCTGCAGCGGTGAGGCCTACGTCGAAACCATTCACTCTGTCTTTCGAATCAGACTGGCTGATTTTCTCGCCATCTTCATAGTAGTCGGTTTTACCACCAACCATGAAACCAAAAGAAGGGCCGAGGGAAACTTTGGGGCGAATGGCGTTGCCATATTTACCAAAGAAATAAATACCCTGCAATGGAATGCGGATATAATTAGCCCGCAGTCTCAACTCTTCGTTGTCTTCGTTTTTAACAGTAGCACCTTCACTGGAAAAACGCACGTCTGCACTAATACCCCAATTGCTCACAAAGCTGTAAACAACCTTGGCTCCGATGTTGGGAGACGCATGGAACTTTTTGTTGGCATCATTACCAAAGTCGCCATTATCCCAACTGTGACCAAAACCTGCTGTGGGGCCGAGAGACAAATTCTGTGCATTGACGGAAGCAAACGCAATCAGCGCTGCGCCCGCGAGAAACAATTTCTTCATACGAGTATATTTATACTCGCCATATAGAAAAAAATCATGCCAGAAGAAACCGGACTACTTTTTATCGGGCTTGCGATAGATCAAACGCACCATTGCGTTTTTCTTTTCATCTGAAGTGAGGTAAAGCTGATAACGTTCATCTTTTGTTTTGATGATCATTAAAGCAGTGTTGGGAGGAATGGTACCCATGTTTTCGCCAAACATAACGATCTCATGCTCGGGATGCAGCGCATCGATGGTTACATAGGTAGTAATAGGCTTGAGCGAAAGCATTTCGCGGGAAATAACAGGTATGTTGTTGACGAATACCGTGATGGTGTCACCGTCGATCTGGCCGTTATCATAAAAGTCGATGCGTATCTTTCCTGTGTCAACATACAGCTCTCTTACCAGCTCGTTATTACGATTTGTTAATTTTGGCGGAGGTGGGGGAGTGAAGTCTGATTTCTGTGAACGTGTGAGGACAATACTCCCCGGCGGGCAATCCAGGCTACGCTCTAACGTTTTACCTGTCCATGATCCTCTCAATTGTTCCTCCTTACCATCTGTGTGATATTCCAGTACATATCGTTTGATACAGGGTGTGCAATCGGCAGGAATACGGAAAGTAGCTACCTTGGTTTCCTGGATGTGGAGAATTTTGGACACCGTGTCGTAACTGCCCTCAAATTCTTCTTTCACGAAATTGGTGGTATCTGAATAGTGATAAGAACTGCCGGTCACTTTTGTGCCATTGACGGTAATCTGCAGTTCCATATGGTATACGGGAAAACAACCGCCTGGTTCCATCACCAGTTTTCCTTTCCATATCCCGTTTACCTGCTGTGCGGAGACAAGCTGGGTGAAAAAAAGTGCAGCAAGAAAAAAGCAATAGCGCATCAGCACAGCAGTGTTTAGATAAAATGAATGAAAATTGAAGATAATCCGCCGCAGCGAATGGTTTTACCAAAGAATGATGAATGGCTGTCAGGTCCAACCGGCGGCGCTACAAAGTCCGTTTTTTATAACGGAAACGCACCACCGCATTTTTCTGTTTGGTAGAAGTAATCTGCACGCGGAACCTGTCTTCGCCTGCCTCCACGATCATCAATGAAGTGTTGGGCGGAATGCGTCCCAGGTTTTCAGCCACCATCACCAGTTCGTGCTCTTCGCCGTCTTCTTCCATCGTCAGGTGGAGGCTCAGGGGCGATGCCGACAGGCGGCGTTGTGAGAGAACCAGTTTATTATCGAGGTATACGGAGATCGTGTCGTCATCGATCTCACCATTGTCGAATAGTTTGACGGTAACGGCCGGGCTGGTTACTTCCAGTACTTTGGTCAACTCGTTCTGCCGGGTTTTCAATACTTCCGGACGCGGCGTAACGACCACAGGTTGCTTCACGGGCGGAGCTATGACCGGTGTGGTGCGGGCGGTGTCTTTCGGGATTTGTACGGGAGTTTTGGCCGGCGGCGTTTTTACCACGGGCGGATTGGTAACGGGCTTCTGTGGTTGCTTCGGCGTGTTGTTTACCGGTTTGTCTGTTTTTACGACAGGCGGCGGTGTTGTTTTTTTCGGATTACGCAGGAAAGGCTCTATGTAAAAGTCTGAAGTGGGTACGCGGCGGAGAAATACTTTACCGCCTCCGCAGTCGCCCCATTCATAGGGATTGTTGGCGCCCTGTACTTCCTGTTTGCCCAGGAAAGTGCCTTCAAGGTATTCTTCGCGTCCGGAGCGGCTGTACACCAGGTTGTAGTTCATGATGCAGGTGCCGTTGCCTTCCATGTTCTTTACTTCCACGGTTTTTATTTCGCGGATCTTGAGGTTGGCGCCGGTCTTGATAAAACTGCCGGTCATGGTAGCTTTGCCATAGAAACGCACGTCGAGATAAGAATAGGAAACGCCGGTAACGCCGGACTGGCTGCTTTGCTTGATCTGGAACTCAAGTTTGTACTGCTCGCCGGAGCGGTCAATAAAGTAACCCCGCCAGATGCCGTCGATATTCTGTGCGGCAAGGCGCAGGCACGCTGTACAAGCAAAAACCAAGGCGAGGAGGAGGAATTTTCGTGGACAACTCTTCATCGGTCGTCAAAACTAAGGATTTTGTTGCTACCCGTTGATTGCACTCCGGCAAGAGTTTGTTAATTTTGCCATCCAAAATCTGGTTACCGGTTTCCGGTTCCTGGTTACCGGGTCAGATACTTCAGGCTTCTTCCTCAGATAACCGGATATCCGCACGGGACAGGCAGGCACAGGTAACCCGTTTTCAAGCAAACAACAACATGATCAATATTACACTACCGGATGGTGCGGTGAAACAGTATCCCGAGGGATCCACCGCACTGGACATTGCGAAATCTATTTCCGAAGGGCTGGCCCGGAAAGTATTGGCCGCTGACATCAACGGAGAAGTGTGGGATGCCACGCGTCCTATCCATACGGATGCTACGCTGCGCCTGCTCACCTGGGCCGATACGGAAGGAAAAAGCACGTTCTGGCATTCTTCTGCACACCTGCTGGCAGAAGCAGTGGAATCGCTGTACCCCGGTGTGAAATTCTGGGTAGGCCCTCCCGTGGAAAATGGCTTCTATTACGACATGGATCTTGGCGACAATAAGATCACCGAAGAGGACCTGGCAAAGCTCGAAAAGAAGATGAACGAGCTGGCCAAACAAAACAACCTGTTCACGCGCCAGGAGATCAGCAAAAAAGACGCGGTTGATTATTTCAATAAAAAAGGAGATGAGTACAAACTCGACCTGCTGGAAAATCTCCAGGACGGACAGATCACGTTTTACTCCCAGGGACAATTTACCGATCTCTGCCGCGGCCCGCATATTCCCAATACGGGTTTCATCAAAGCCATCAAGCTCACCAGTGTGGCCGGTGCTTACTGGAAAGGCAGTGAGAAAAATAAAATGCTGACCCGTGTGTACGGCGTTACTTTCCCCGCGCAGAAAGAACTCGATGAATACCTGGCCATGTTGGAGGAAGCCCGTAAGCGCGACCACCGCAAACTGGGACGCGAGCTCAGCATCTTCACCATGGACGATGATGTAGGACCCGGCCTGCCGCTCTGGCTGCCCAATGGTACCATCATCATTGAAGAACTGGAGAAGCTGGCCAAGGAAACCGAAGAGGAAGCAGGCTACAAGCGCGTGGTAACACCGCATATCGCCAAGGAAAGTATGTACCTCACCAGCGGACACCTGCCATACTACCAGGACAGCATGTATCCTCCCATGGAACTCGACGGTACCAAGTACTACCTGAAGTCGATGAACTGCCCGCATCACCACAAGATCTTCGCGGCGGAACCCCGCAGTTATAAAGATCTTCCATTGCGGCTGGCCGAATACGGAACCTGTTACCGTTACGAGCAAAGCGGCGAGCTGTTCGGCTTAATGCGGGTACGATGTTTGCATATGAACGATGCACATATTTACTGTACCAAAGAACAATTCTATGAGGAATTTATGGCAGTAAATCAGATGTACCTCAAATACTTCAAGATCTTTGGCATCGATAAATTTGTGATGCGCCTGTCGCTGCACTCTCCCGAGAAACTGGGACAGAAATATGTGGACGAGCCGGAGCTGTGGAAAGAAACCGAAGACATGGTACGCGAAGTGCTGGTGAAGACCGGCACTCCGTTCGTGGAAGTGCAGGATGAAGCAGCCTTCTACGGTCCCAAAATCGACGTGCAGATCTGGAGTGCCATCGGCCGCGAATTTACACTGGCAACCAACCAGGTCGACTTTGCGCAGGGGCGCCGTTTCAAACTGGAATTTGCCACACAGGACAACAAGTCTGATACACCGCTGATCATTCACCGTGCGCCATTGGGCACACATGAGCGGTTCATCGGCTTCCTGCTGGAGAATTACGCAGGCAAATTCCCCCTGTGGCTGGCACCGGTGCAGGTGAAAGTGCTCCCGATCAGCGACAAATTCCTGGATTATGCAAAAGATGTGGCAAAGAAGCTGAAAAAAGCGGATATTCGTGCAGAGGTTGACGACCGGCAGGAAAAGATCGGAAAGAAAATCCGGGACACCGAATTGCTGAAGGTACCGTACATGCTGATCGTAGGAGAGAAAGAGATGGAAGAAGGAACAGTAGCCGTACGCCGTCAGGGTAAAGGCGACCTCGGAACAAAGACAGTCGAAGCATTTCTGGCTGAAGCCAGCGAAGAAAAATCGGAAAGACGGGCCGAATAAAACCGTCACAAGGTCTTCTCTAAGCCGGAAGACCGTACCAAATCAATTTTTAAACTAAAAAATGTAAATGGCAGTACCTCAAAAACCCGGAGGCGGGTTCAACAGACCGCCCGGCGGCGGATTCAGACCCGGCGGCGGTGGCTTTAACAAAGGTGGTTTCAAGGGACGTTTTATGCCCCGTAAAGAAGCCGAACACCGGATCAACCAATTCATTCGCGTACCACAGGTTCGCCTGGTAGGTGACAACGTGGAGGTTGGTATCTACAACACCCAGGATGCCCTGCGCATCGCCCAGGAACAACAACTCGACCTGGTTGAAATTTCCCCGCAGGTAGATCCACCGGTTTGTAAGATCATTGACTATAACAAGTTCCTTTACGATAAGAAGAAGAAAGAAAAGGAGATGAAAGCGAAAAGCAAAGTCTCCGAGGTGAAAGAAATCCGTTTTACTCCCAACACGGACGATCACGACTTCGACTTTAAAGCAAAACATGCCGAAGGCTTTTTGAAAGATGGCAACAAGGTGAAAGCCTATGTACAATTCAAAGGCCGCGCTATTCAATTCCAGGACCGCGGGCAATTGCTCCTCCTGAAATTTGCCGAGCGTCTGGCAGAAGTAGGTGTATTGGAAAGTATGCCGAAACTGGAAGGACGACGGATGCTGGCGATGTTTGCACCGAAAGGCGCCAAGAAAAAGTCAGATAAGCCTAAAGAATAAAAGAACACAATCCCCGCAGTAACGCGGGGATTGCCGTTCATGTAAATAATTGACCGACTAAAAGCCTGGCTGACGTATATTGAGACGTTAAAATTATAAACTAAGCCAGGCATGAAGTTAATTCGATCCTCATTGGCCGCTGCGGCCATTTTGCTGCATCTTGCAGCCGCAGCACAACAACCCAAAGCTGACACGACGCGACCTACCGGCGGCCCCCCCGCAGGACGCGGCGGTGCAGGCGCCTCACAAGGCCCCAAGCCTTACAAGGACGTCATCACCGACAAAGCTGTTACCGACGACGGTCTCTTCAGGGTTCACAAAGTAGACGACAAGTATTTTTTTGAAATTCCTGATTCCGTTTTCGGGCGTGAACTCCTCGTAGTTAACCGTATCTCCAAATCCGGTGGCGGTATCCGCAACGGGTTTTTCGGGTATGCCGGAGACCAGATCGGGCAAAACGTGGTAGCCTTCGATAAAGGCCCCAACAACAAAGTATTCCTGCGCAATATTTCTTACTCGGAGTATGCCAAAGATTCTCTGTCACCCATGTTCATGTCGGTCCGGAATTCCAATATTCAACCGATCGTAGCGTCTTTCGATGTGAAAGTGTTGCCCACAACCATCACCGGTACAGTTATCGACATCACTGATTATGTGAACAGCGACAACGATATCCTTGGTTTCAACAGCTCTTTCAAATCTGCGCTCCGCATCGGTTCGCAGCAAACCGACAAGTCGTACATCGCTACCGTACGTTCTTATCCGATGAACGTGGAACTGACCACCGTAAAAACGTTCGGACGCACACCGGCACCCGGAGCGATGAGCTCTCCCGGCGGTAACGTTACACTCGAACTGAACAGTTCCTGGGTGGTACTTCCGGCAAAAAAAATGCAGCCACGTTATTATGATCCACGCGTGAGTTATTTCGCGGTGGGTTATACCGACTTTGATGCCAACCCGCAGGGTGTGGAATCTGTTCGCCTGATCAAACGCTGGCGCCTCGAGCCTAAAGACGGTGATTGGGAAAAATACAAACGCGGTGAACTCGTAGAGCCCAAGAAACCTATCGTGTTTTATATCGATCCGGCTACGCCGAAAAAATGGGTGCCTTACCTGATCCAGGGCGTGAACGACTGGGCCAAAGCATTTGAAAAAGCAGGTTTCAAAAACGCGATCTACGCACGCGAAGCGCCGACCAAGCAGGAAGATCCTGAATGGAGCCTCGACGATGCACGCTACTCAGCGATCGTGTACAAACCTTCCGATATTGCCAACGCCAGCGGTCCGAGCATCAGCGACCCACGTACCGGTGAGATCATGGAAAGCCATATCAACTGGTACCACAACGTAATGCAACTGATCCGCAACTGGTATTTTGTGCAGGCTTCACCTGTGGATGCCGGCGCACGCAAAATGTTGTTCGACGACGAACTGATGGGCCAGCTGATTCGTTTCGTGTCTTCTCACGAAGTAGGACATACTCTCGGTCTGCCACACAACTACGGATCCAGTTCCACTGTGCCCGTAGAAAAACTCCGCGACAAAGCGTGGGTGGAGAAAAATGGCCACACACCTTCGATCATGGACTATGCACGTTTCAACTACGTGGCACAGCCGGAAGACAATATCTCCCGCGTGGGCCTGTTCCCCCGCATCGGTGATTACGACGACTGGTCGATCGAGTGGGGTTATCGCCTGTTCCCGCAGTATGCAAATGAAGATGCGGAGAAAGGGCACCTCAATCAGTGGGTGATCAATAAACTCAAAGACAACCGTCTGTGGTTTGGCCGAGAAAACAATCCTGATGATCCGCGTTCGCAGCGCGAGCAGGTAGGTGATGATGCTATGAAAGGAGCGTACTACGGTATCCTCAACCTGAAGCGCATCATACCCAACCTGGAAGCCTGGACAAGTGAGCCTAACAAGAACTATGACAACCTGCGTATGATGTATGGTGAAGTGCGCAACCAGTTTGCGATGTACATGAGCCATGTAACAAGATATGTTGGCGGCATCATGGAAACACTGCGTACCGTAGAAGAGAAGGGTGTGGTATATGAATACGTACCGAAAGCAAAACAGAAAGAAGCGGTAACGTTCCTGCAAAATAACCTGTTCAAAACGCCGACCTGGCTGCTGGATCAATCGATCTTCGCGAAAACAGGTATCAGCGGAACAGCCACCGTATTATCGCTGCAGGAATCAACGCTGAACAGCCTGCTGTCTGGCCGCAACCTCGGCAAGCTGGTGGAAGGCGAAACGGTTGAAGGAGCGAAG
>Ga0160492_100363_pt1 | contig 28693 bp, 27 predicted proteins | sample DID2MG_FD_108258 | JGI IMG/M metagenome (GOLD analysis project Ga0160492, IMG submission 108258) | Enriched soil microbial communities from UW Madison campus, WI, USA - DID2877_E24_FP2 MG | ecosystem: Environmental > Terrestrial > Soil > Unclassified | place: USA: Madison, Wisconsin | collected... | reverse complement strand
GTTGCCGCCGACGACCGCGCCGAGCAGGCCGCCCAGCACCGCGCCTTCGGTCTTGGCGCCGCGACCCGCGACGCTGCTGCCGATGGCCGCGCCGATGCCGGCGCCGGCCAGGCCGCCGCCGGTGGTGCGGTTGGTCGTGCTGCGGCGGCAGGGGTCGTAGTAGTAGCCGTTACGGTCGTAAGCTCCGCCCTGATAGGCGCCTGAGCCATAGGCCTGGGCCGAGGCGACGGTCGGAGCCGCGGCGCCGACGAGGGCCGCGCCGGCGACGAGGGCGCTGATGGCGGTCCGGATCATCATCGAGAAACTCTCCCTGAAAGCGGGCGTGACGATCGGGGGACCGTCCGTTGTCCGCACCATGCCAAGCCGTACCTGAACGGTCGTTGACCGGACCGTTCATCTTCGTTCACGCACCAGTTCGTTCACGCATGAGGGCGGCGAATGAGGTATGGACGCGCTCGAACTGGCTTCTTCGGCGTCGAACTTGGCGCGGAAGAGGCGAAATTAGGGCCACGCCTGCGGCGAGGCTTGAACGGATCGGAACCGGTGAAGGTTCCCGAAGGCGACTATCGAATGCGTGAACTGAAAATCGACGCCGTCGGCGGCCAGGGCGACGGCGTCGCCGCCGGTCCGGCCTTCGTGCCCCTGACCCTGCCGGGCGAGCGGATCACCGCCCGCATGGAGGGCCCGCGCGGCGAACTGGCCGAGATTCTCGAGGCCAGCCCCGAGCGCGTCGATCCGGCCTGCAAGCACTTCGGCCATTGCGGCGGCTGCGCCCTGCAGCACTGGGATATCGCGCCCTATCTGGATTGGAAGCGCGAGCAGGTGCGCCTTCAACTGAAGCGCGAGCGCATCGAGGTCGAGATCCTGCCGACCTTCGCCTCGCCGCCGGCTTCGCGCCGCCGGGTGGCGCTGCACGCGCGCGGCGGCAAGGGCGGCGTGCGCCTGGGCTTCAAGGAGCGCCGCTCGTGGAACCTGGTGAAGATCGAGGAATGCCCGGTCGCCCACCCCAGGATCGTCGCGGCCCTGCCGGGTCTGGCGCGCCTGGCCCAGCCGTTCCTGGAGCACCCGAAGTCGGCCCCGACCCTGCACGTGACCCTGACCGGCACGGGCCTGGACATCGACGTCACCGGCGTTGAGCGCAAGAGCGGCGGGCTATCGGCCGACGCCCGCGTGCAGGCGGCCATGACCGCCGGCGAGTTCGACTTCGCCCGCGTCACCCTGGCCGGCGAGACGCTGTACATGGCCCGCCAGCCGCTGGTGAAGCTGGGCCCGGCGATCGTGCCGCTGCCGGCCGGCTCGTTCCTGCAGGCCGTGCCCGCCGCCGAGCAGGCCATGGCCGACTTCACCCTGGCGCACGTGGCGGGGGCGGCCCGGGTGGCCGACCTCTTCAGCGGCGTCGGCACCTTCACCTTCCGCCTGGCGCAGGAGGCCTCGGTCTACGCCGCCGACTTCGCCGAGCCGGCCATCGCGGCCCTGAAGGCGGCCGTCGGCTCTGCGCCGGGCCTGAAGGCGATCGTCGCCGAGGCGCGCGACCTGACCCGTCGGCCGGTGCTGTCGACCGAGCTCGACAAGATGGACGCCGTGGTCTTCGACCCGCCGCGCGCGGGCGCGCTGGAGCAGACTGTCGAGATCGCCAAGTCCAAGGTCTCGCGGGTGGTCGGCGTGTCGTGCAATCCGACGACCTTCGCCCGCGACGCCGGCCTGCTGATCGACGCCGGCTTCAAGCTGGAGAAGGTGCTGCCGGTGGACCAGTTCCTCTGGTCGCCGCATATTGAGCTGGTCGGGGTCTTTTCGCGATGAGGCGAGGATGGGCCAAGCCAGTGGTCGGGACGATGGGGTAGGGGCGCAGGGGCGCGGGGCCTTCGCCCTCGACGCCGCCGCCCAGCGGGGCAAGGCCGCCGCCAAGGCGGCCTGGTGGACGGCCGCCGGAGGGCTGGCCAAGTTCATCACCCGCCCGACCGAGGGCAAGGCCGCGCCGCGCTTTTCCTCCGACGCGCCGCCGGTCTCGCAGGGGCGCCTGCGCCGGTCCTATCTGGCGGCTTTCGAGAAGGACGCCGCCGACGTCGCCGCCGGCCTCTATCCGCCGATGGAGGACGCGCCCACCCATCCGGCCGCCTCGATCCTCAAGGCCTGGGACTTCCTGGCCGACGCCCGCGAGGTCGACCTGCGCCGCCGGCGGGGCGATGGTGTCGAGGTGCGCGACGATCCGAAAAGCCAGGGCTATCCAGCCTATTACCGGCAGAACTTCCACTATCAGTCGGGCGGTTGGTTCACCGCCGCCAGCGCCCACCGCTACGACGCTCAGGTCGAGGCGCTGTTCTCCGGCGCGGCCGGAGCGATGCGCCGGCGCGCCCTCTCGCTCCTGGCCCGGCACTGGCGGGGGCGCGACCAGCGCGACCTGCGCGCCGTCGACGTGGCCTGCGGCTCGGGCGCGTTCCTGCGCGATCTGGCGCAGGCCTTTCCGCGCGCGGCCCTGGCGGGCGTCGACCTGTCGCCGGCCTATCTGAACGAGGCCCGGTCGCGATCGGGGCGGGGCGTGGTGCAGGCCAACGCCGAACACCTGCCGCTGGCCGACGACAGCCTGGACGCGGCGACCTGCGTCTACCTGTTCCACGAACTGCCGCCGCGCGTGCGCCCCATCGTCGCCGCCGAGATCGCCCGGGTGCTGAGGCCCGGCGGCGTGCTGGCCTTCGCCGATTCCGTGCAGCCCAGCGACGAGCCGCAGCTCGCGCGGATGCTGGAGGCCTTTCCTGCCTATTTCCACGAGCCGTTCTACGGCAGCTACGCGCAGACCGACCTGGAGGCGCTGTTCCAGATGGCGGGGCTGCGGGTGATCGGGCGCGACAAGGCGTTCCTGACCAAGGCGCTGCTGCTGGAGAAGGCATGCTCCCCCTGAAGGGGGAGCTGTCGCGGAGCGACTGAGGGGGAGGTGACTGCTTCCGTCGGCAACGGCGTCCAGCCCAGCAGTTGCTTCCCCCTCCGGCCCTTCGGGCCACCTCCCCCTTCAGGGGGAGGATGCTACTGCGCCGTGCTCACCACCGCGAAACCGGCTCCTTGCGGGTCGGTCGCCATGTAGATCCAGCTGCCGCCGGGCACCTGGTGGACGTCCATCATCGTCGTGGCGCCGGCGGCCACGGCGCGGTCGCGGGCGGCCGAGGCGCTGTCGACCTGGGCGTAATAGTTCCAGAACGACACCGGCATGTCGGGCAGCCGGGTCATCATGCCGCCGATGTCGGGGCCGCCGGCCTCGTAGGCGAACAGCTGGTAGGTTCCCATCGGACCCATGTCGATGGCCTGGGTCTTCACCCAGCCGAACAGCTTGGAATAGAAGGAAAACGCTCCCTCCAGGTCGCCGGCCATCAGCTCGCGCCAGCCGAACGTGCCGGGCGCGCCGTCGGCCGGTTGCGGCGGGATCTCGTCCTGGGGAAACGGCTTGAACAGGGTGAAGACTGCGCCGTACGGGTCGGCGACGACCGAGAACCGCCCGACGCCGGGGATGTCGTCGGCGGGCATGAACACCGAACCGCCGGCCTCGACCACCTTGCCGACATAGGCGTCGACGTCGTCGACGAAGATGTAGCCGATCCAGCCGGGACGGGCGCCGTCCGGACAGCCGCCCTCGGGCGTGAACACGCCGCCGACCCCGGCCGCGCCAACGTTGAGGATCATGTACTTGGTCGGGCCGGGCATGCCGGAATCGGTCGGGGTCCAGCCCACGACCTTGGCGTAGAAGGCGCACGCGGCGTCCACGTCGGTGGTCATCAGTTCGTACCAGCCAAACCGCCCATTGGTGTCGGACATCGCTCTCTCCCTTTATTTCCGGCCCGGCTCGGGCCGCTTTCGACGCAAGGACGAACGGCGCCGACCCGTCCCGACAGGCGGCGCGTGATTTCTAGCCCGGCATGGTCTCGAAGGCCTCCAGGCCTTCCGGCAGCACCACCCAGTCCGGCTTGTCGCGCAGGAACAGGGCCATGGTCGGCGCGAACAGCGAGGCGTCGTCCAGCGAACCGGCATAGATCGTGTGGCTGTCGTCGACCCCTACCTCGCCGCCGAAGACGAGGCCGCCGCAGACGGGGCAGGCGTTGCGCAGGGCCTCTCCGCCGCGGAAAGCCGGCGAGCGCACCTTCAGCGTCTCGCCGGTGACCGTCACGGCCGAGGCGGGAAAACCCATGAACGGCACGAAACCCGAGCCGGACGCCCTGCGGCAGTCGGCGCAGCAGCAATAGCCCTGGTACAGGGGGCGGCCCGTCGCGCTCCAGCGCACCGCGCCGCACAGGCATCCGCCGGAGTAACGCTGTTCGTTCGTCATGGGCGGCATTGATGGGCCTTCCTGTGACAGGCGCAAGCGCGGATGCCTTCGAACATCCTTCCGCCTCTCCAAGCCCGTCATCCCGGCTGAAGCGAAGCGGAGAGCCGGGACCCAGGGGACTGGGCGCAGCGGTTCAACTCGGCGCCTTGGAACGCGGCCGGCGCAATGCGGCGGCCCCTGGGTCCCGGATAAGCGCTTCGCGCTTTCCGGGATGACGCGCGTTGGGGAGACCTCGACGCGCGCCCCCCTAGAACAAGCTCAACTGATCCCCCGCCTTGGGCGGGACGCGGAACTGGGAGGTGTCGAGGCGGGGCAGGGGCCTGTCGAGTTCGAAGCGCTTGAGGGCGGCGTGGAAGCGCTGGTTCAGCACCTCGGCTACAGGGCCCTCGCCGGTCATGCGCTTGCCGAACTCACTGTCATAGGCCGCGCCGCCGCGCATCTGGCGCACCAGCGACATCACCCGCTTGGCGCGATCGGGGTGGTCCGAGGCCAGCCATTGCTCGAACAGGCCGTGGATCTCCATCGGCAGGCGGATAGCGACGTAGCCGGCCGCCACCGCCCCGGCCTCCTTGGCCCGCTCCAGCACCGCCTCCATCTCGTGGTCGTTCAGCGACGGGATCGCCGGGGCGAACATGACGATGGTCGGAACGCCGGCCTCGGCAAGCTGCCGCACCGCGTCCAGCCGGCGTTCGGGCGTGGCCGCCCTTGGCTCCATGCTGCGGGCCAGCTTGCGGTCCAGCGTGGTGATCGATACCGCGGCCCTGGCCAGGCCCGCACGCCCCATCTCGCCCAGGATGTCGAGATCGCGGGTGATCAGGGCCGACTTGGTGATGATCGAGAACGGGTGGCGAAAACGGCTGAGCGTCTCCAGCACCCCGCGCGTCACGCGCAGGGAGCGCTCCTGCGGCTGGTAGGGATCGGTGTCGCCGCCGATGTGCACGCTGCCGACCTTGTAGGTCGGCTTGGAAAGCTCGCGGTCGAGCAGCTTGCCGGCCTCGGGCTTGAAGAACAGCTTGCTCTCGAAGTCGAGCCCGGGCGAGAGGCCGAGATAGGCGTGGGCCGGGCGGGCGTAGCAGTAGATGCAGCCGTGCTCGCAGCCGCGATAAGGATTGATCGAGCGGTCGAAGCCGACGTCGGGGCTCTTGTTGCGGGCGATGACGGTCTTGGACTTCATGGCCAGCACGCTGGTGGTCAGCACGCGGGCGGCGTTGTCGTCTTCGGTCCAGCCGTCGTCGAAGGGCTGGGAGGTCAGGCTCTCGTAGCGGCCGGTCTCGTTGCTGCGCGCGCCGCGTCCGCGCAGGGCGGCGGTCCCTTGCTTGTAGGCGGTGTCGGTGAACGAGCGGCGGGTCTGCATGCGGGCATCCTACGCCCGCATGCAGAACATAACAAGAACGATGCTTGACGATCGGTCCGGCGAGGCTTCAAAGGCCAACTCATGATCTCGGTGATCCTTCCCGCCGTCGCGCCCGTGCATGCGCTCGCCCAGCTCCTGGCCCAGCTGGTGCCGGCGGCCGTCGACGGCCTGGTCAAGGAGGTGGTGATCGCTGGCGCTTCCGAGCCGGGTCTGGAGGCCCTGATCGAGGACAGCGGCGCGCGGTTCGTGGCGGCCTCGGGCGAGCGGGGCGCATTGCTGGCGGCGGGCGCGTCGGTGGCGCGGGGCGACTGGATCCTGGCGCTGGATCCGGCGCGCAGCCTGCCGGAGGCCTGGCGTGGCCCGGTCGAGGCGCATCTGGCCGGCGGAGCCGGCGCGGCGGCGCTGCTGGTTCCGGCGGGCGGCTTCCTGGCGCGGCTGACGGCGGCGCCGGTGGGGCTGCTCGTGCGGCGGCTGGACTATGCGGCGGGCGCAGCTTTTGCCGGGAGCACGCCGGAGAAGGCGTTGGCGGGGCGGCTGAAGGCGCGGCGGGTTTCTCTCTGATCCCTCTCCCCTTGCGGGAGATAGGACTTTTCCAATGCGTTGATTCAACAACGGAAATCGCGTTGGAAAAGGCCTGTGCATTGTCTGTGTAGGCTCAAGGTTTTCGATCTAATCGGTTGGTCCTTGGTCGGGCGGAAAACGATCTATTTCCCGCACATCGATGAGTAGAGCCGGGTCGACGATGTGCTCGTCCTCATGCAGCCAGTTGGTACTATGGTCATTTGGCAGGGCGATAACGGCTTCGGGCGGGGCGGTGGCGCAGAGCAGGACTCCGCCCCCGTCGTATGTCGTGCAAAGGCCGGCCGCGAACATCCGCCCGACCTCGCGGTCGGGTGACCAATTCAGACCCAAGCGAGCGGCCTCCCACCGATTGGCCTGCTCACCTCGATAGAGGGTGAGCGGCTCGCCTGCGTACGGCGGAAAGATGCAACGCAAGGCACTGATCAGGAAAGCATCATCGTCCAAAGTCTCGCGATGACGAAAGCTTCGGATCGTCCAGTTGAGGTGGAAGGCATCTCGAAACCCCCTACCGCAGCCACCGGCGCGCAAAACCGCCTCAAGCACCTGACGATAGGTGTCTCCCGACTTGTCTTCGTCGACGATCTCGAATGGACCCCGGAGTTCCGTGGCTGCATCATCGGAGATGGCGGCGATGATCATGGCCAGTGCCTCGTCAAGGGTCGGGGGCGGAGGCAAATCGATCGGTGTCACCGGCAGTGTAATGTGCAGCACGCCGATATTTGGGTTCTCCCCGCTCACGCCGCCATAGAACATCTCCAAGGCCTTAGCCGACGAGGACGGATCGCTGTCTTTCATGCTCAGAGGGTATCCGAGCGTGCGATTCCGGCAATGGAGGTCACGTCGCCCTAGCGATCGGAACGGTTGACCGCCATGCTCAGGGTCGAGCTTGAGGTTGAAGCAACAAGGATCGCCATGAGTATGCCGATCAGAACAGACGATCTGCATGACCAAGCCAGCGCGGCGGCCACCACTGCGTTAGCGAAAACTAAATGACCGAGACAGCGAACCCTTTTATGACCGCGATCGAGAAATTCGAGGCGGTCGAGGCCAATCTCGTCAAGCTGGAGCGCCTCTGCGGCGAGATCCAGACACTAACGCCTGATGGAATCACTTTCGGCGAGGATGCCGAGCGAGAGGTGATGCTGCGCGCTTTCGGCGAGATTCTCGCGGTCTTGCCCAAGATCGACGGGTGGAAGCCGCAAGCCGAGCCGCCGAACCTCAACGACCTGGCCCAGAGCCGGCTAGACGCTTTGGAGTTGAACGAGCCGTGGGTCAGCTCGGCGGTAGAAGACCAAGTTACTGCGCCTGCTCGCGAGTTGCGCGACTACCGCCATCGCCTGACTAGCAAGCGTCGGGCGCTGGTGCGCGAGAGCCTGATCGGCCTGATCGATGCGGTCGATGCCGACATTACGGAGCTGCGCACCCAGAGCGGTCCGGTAGACTCCGCTATCAAGCTTAGCGACGAGGCCTGGTCGCCCTTGCGTGAACACATAAGGCAGATCGACGTGCTCCTGGGCGCGACGGGCGAGCGCTCGTCGAGCTGGGGTTACCTTCGCCGGCATGCCTCATTCGCCGACACGACGGATCTGCGCGATATCGAAACCCGCGACTGGCCGCAGGTGAAGCAAGCGCTGCGCAAAGACCTTTACGGCGCCAACGAGCCGGTACCCGTCGATATCGAAGACTTGGCCGATGTCGTGGCCGCCCGCCCGCGCGGAGACGTGGTCACAGAGCTCAATTGGTCGAAGCTCTCGCCCGAGGATTTCGAAAGGCTGCTTTTCAGCCTGATCACCAGCGCCGGCAGCTACGAGAACCCTGATTGGCTGATGAAGACCAACGCTCAGGACCAGGGCCGCGACCTGTCAGTCTGGCGGGTGATTGGCGACGAGCTTGCCGCTACGGTGCGGCTGCGCACGATCATCCAATGCAAGCACTGGCTCGCCAAGAGCGTCGCGGTTGCGGACCTGATGACGCTTACCGGGCAGATGGAGCTTTGGGACAAACCGCCCGTGGATCTCCTGGTCATCGCCACCAGTGGCCGGTTCGCGGGCGATGCGGTGCGCTGGATCGAAACGCACAACGCCAAGGCCGGACGGCCGCGCATCGAGATGTGGCCGAACAGCCACTTGGAGAAATTGCTGGCGGCAAGGCCGCACCTCATCGCCGAGTTTGGGCTGCGATAAGCGACTCTTGGAGCATAACGAACGATCCGTGATCCAAATTCTTATAAATCGACCCCAACTATATGGATTCTAAGGTTCAGTTCCGAACCTCTGCCCTTCGGCGAGAATGGGGGGCAAGCGGAGCGGTCGCTTTCGCGGGGTCCCGGCTGCAAGGAGCCGAAGGCGACTGAAGCTGGGCGGAAAGCGATCCGTAGCGCGCTCGGGGCAACGCCCCAAGTTCTGTATCAATCTTGCCACACGTGATTTCTGCTGGATTGCGCAGGCCTAACTGAGAAAACAAACTCAAAGCCTTCCAGCGGACTGGGCCGAGGCGATGCGACTGCCAACAGATGAAGAGTACGCCTGGATTCTGGATGGCATGACAGCCGCCGAACGGATGCAGCTTGATGAGGTAGTCGGCGAAATTGTCGGCGCCGAGATTGATGGCTCGAACCCGGCGGAACTGGAGGCGCTGGCGAACATCTTCGCCAACCACGCTTTGACGTGTGAGATACATCTTCGCGCTACAGGCTTCGAGCTCGCGGCCTGCATGCTCGACCATGCTGCTCGGTTACGTTCTGCCGTCGCGCCAAATTGAGCGGGACGCGCCGAGGGTGCGCGCATCGTTGCGATGCTCTGGACTTATGGAAGGGAACGCCGGCATTACGACCCAGGGGCGGCCGATCTCCTAGAACATGCCAAAATCTGACTTCTAAAAGGGGCGCACGGGCGTCAGCCTCCGAAATTCACTCTCGGCGCCGGCGATTAACTCATCGATCGTTGCCGCATCCTCAGGTCCCAGCGCACGATCGAAGTTGGCACCGTAGATTGGCATGGCCGAAAGGCCGCCAGGATAGGTGATAGTCGCGGGCGAGCCGTTCTCGAAAACGACCGCTTCAACATATGTCGGATCGGCGTAGGTCTCGGCGCGGATCTCGAACGCCCGGCCGGCGTGCTCAAAGGTGCTGGTTCTCAGAACGGACATCGCAGGACCTCCATGCAACCGTTGAAGACTGATAGGCGACCTCAGCCGGCGTCAAGCCGAGGGCGAGCCCGCTCAATGAAACTGACCATGGAGTCGATCTGACAGACCGCAACCGCCAGATGCGCTTCGACCTCCGGAACTGTCAGGGCCAAGTGCTGGCCGATCTGATCGTAATCGAGCGCTTCGATGCAGCTCAGCATGAAAACGTCTCGCGCTGGGCCGCGAAGGCGCATGAAAGCGTAGAACGTCACGTCCTGGCTATCTTGGGGATCAAAACCTCCGCCGGCCCATAGACGCGGGTGGCGCCAACGCCACCAGTGGACCGGATCAAGCTGCCAGTATTTCCACGGACCGCGCACTATGCGCCCTCGTGGGAAATCTCGTTGGCGCCGCTGCTTGGGGCCTGATTGCCGATAGCGATCCCAACGGCGGTGATTAGGTCTTGCACCGTCTGGCAGGCGTCGAGCCAGCACACCGATCCGACGGTCTCCACCGGCATGTGGGGAATGGTGTGGGTCTTGTAGTAGGGATTGAGCGCCGCCGCGATCTTGACCAATCCGGGCGGCGGGCCATGAAATCCGGCCCGCTTTGCGCTTTTTAGCGCTTTGAGAAGGTCGTGGCGGACGTGAATGCGGTTCCAGTCATCGCTGATCCCCCGGTGAAGGAGGTAGGCTTTCAGCGCAAGCTCGATAGCGATGGCCAGGAAGTGCCGAGCGCCGTCCGGGAACAGTGGGGCCAATTCGTCGGTGCCGTTCCAGAAGCTCCTGGCGTTGCGGAGGAACCGCTCGGCTAGGTGGCGGTCGCCGCGTCCGTGCCGTCGATGGATGGCGTCGATCCTCATGGGATCGCAGCCAGGAGTTTCAGGTCGCGGACCGCTCGTGTGATCAGGCCATGGACGCCGGGGTAATCCTCCGGGAGAAGGATGGTCGCGGCGAGAGATAGATTGGCGATGACCACCGAGACGTCCGGCGCTGGTCCAACCGGCAGTGCCTCGAAGAGGGCCATCTGCTCGTCACCGATCTCCTCAAAGCGCCGATCGATTTCCTTGAAGCGGCTGGCTTCCGGGATTGCGCTCTGCTGCTCAGTGGTCAGGTTGAGCCAGTCATAGCGATCGACGAGCCAGGTCTCATGGTCGCCCCAAGCCACGTGGAGGCCTTCGCGCTCGGCCTCGAGCGCCATCCATCGCTCTACGATCTCAAGGGTGGGATCTGTTGTCATCGAGGAAAGCCCTCGGGCAAATGCGCCGCGCCACAGCCTGGGCAGCGGCTTTCCGAAAGGAAGCTCCAGGCCTTCTGGACGTACGGCCAGGCATCTCCTTCCTCGAATTTGAGGATCTGATAGGCGATGGCGAGTAGGGCGACCGCGTCGTGCACGGTGCGCGGTTGCGCCTCTTCCAGCGATCCAAGCGCAGCCTCGCGCGCCTTATGCAGGCGCCCGCACTCCACCTCGACCACGGCCATTTCCCGTCCGGTTGGAAAGGCTAGCCGAGCCGGCTCTGAAAGGTTGAAGTAGTCGAACTCGGTGATGGCTGCCTTTTCGAGGTCGGTCCACTGGCTGCTCGACTGGTCAATCAAACCTTCCAGCCTGACGATCGCAGCGCACTGTGCGGGGATGTCGGCCGCGCTCCGCGCTGGCGATCCCCGCACAGGCCCCGCTAGCGGTGACCCGGCGGCGCCGAGCAGAAGCCGACGCGAAATGATGGTCGAAGTGTCCTTGTTTGCAGGCATGCGGGGGCTCCCGGCGCAGGCGCTCGGTCCGATCAGCACGCTAATCGGTAGAGTTGTCGAACTGTGTACGCGATAATGAGCACACCGCTCCGACAATGTCAATGCGCAGTGCGGTGATCTGAGCACGAGGTATTGATGATCACGCCGATGCAGATAAAATTGGCTCGAACGGCACTTGGATTGGGCGTCCGTGAATTGGCTGCTTTAGCGGAAATAGCGCCTTCAACGATCCACCGCTTCGAAACCGACAAGGGAAGCATGCACTCGCGGACCCTTGACCGGGTTCAACAGGTTCTTGAGGAGCGGGGGATCATTTTCATCCCCGGTGATGAACAGGCCGGCCCAGGAATCCGCGCACGCAAACAGACTTGATTGGCAGAGCGCCCCCTGACTCTGAGGCTAGGTTGGGATCATCTGCTCTCGGATGCCAGCCGACGGAGATCTGCGCTGACTTTCATTGCAGACGCGCCGTCTTGAGCTTACCGATTTAGGCGGAGATCAGAGGCGGGTTTGCGCCGTTCGGTCGGATGATAGCCATCCGGCCTCTCGCGTGCGTGATCGCAACCCGCAGCAGGTGCCCCCACGTCCGGTGACGGTACGGGTTAATCCCGATCACCTCCGCCAAGACAAGGTCCCGTTCCGGCAAATTCCCGCTAAGCTAGAGCCAACCTCGAATCACTCGTGAGCTTCGGCGGAAAGTTGAACAAGGTCGAAGACAGCGATCTCACGGAAGCACTGAAGCTTCTGCTCAATCCGTCGAAGCTTGACGGCCTGATCGCTTGCGCCGTTGGACACGATGCGCCTTGCGAGGGGGGCGGCCCTAAAACAGCGCTCCTCCATGTGCGCTTCCAAGAGGACGAGCCGCAGGTCACCGCCCTAGCGGAATATCTATGGAGCCAATGCATGTACTACGCGCTTCCCCGAAGGAAGCGCCTAGAGTACCAGGAGCTCATTTCGAATGATTTTGCCGCCCTCACGAGGGTTTACAAGGCGGTTCGAGATATTTTTATTGCATTCAATAATCAATACCCCAGTAGAGCGAGCGAAGTTGGGGAGGTTTTAGCCTACTGTGTGACACAGCAATATCTTTCTGCCGCACAGGTCGCCGCAAAGATGGCGCTGAAGACATCCCCCAATATGCCGGTGCACGGGCTGGACGGCGTACATGCCGCATTTGAGAACGGCGCCCTCACGATCTATTTCTTGGAATCAAAACTAGCTGGAAGCGCCGCCTCCGGGATTAAGGATTTTACGGAGTCAGCGGGCACCTTCCTCAAGAACCCTAAACAGTACCATCGGGAATATCAGATTGTTTCCGATCTAGGTCATTTCGACTCGCTGGAGGGGCCTGCCCGCAAAGCTGCCCTCGACTACTTTGACATAATAGGAAAACCAGATTTGCCTCGGCGAGAGCGATCGGTGGGAGTGATCTGTCATTCGGAGTCGAAGCATTTCGGGAATAAGATCCCGGTCAGCGACGGCGCTGTCGAGTTACATGAGGCTCATTTCGCCAGCCTCTATCAAGGCGAGCATGCAAAGCGGCGAGCTCTCGCCAATAAGCACTTGCAGACGGCCGATGCCAACCCAGCAAAGGTTTTACTATTCCTGGTAGCGGTTCCGGACGTGAACGTACTTCGGAAAGCATTCTATCAAGCGATGGGCGTAGAGGATACTGGCGAGCCAATATTAGACACTGATAATGAGGTTGTTCAGTGAGCTTCGCCGTCGAACTTTCCGAGCGCCTCCGTACGCATCAGGAGTTCCGCGATTTATTTGCACGCCTTCAATCGGAGGCCGTATCATCAACTCTGCCCGAAGGTCTGCAGGCGTCCCAACCTCCAATGGGCAAGGATGAAGTGCTGCGCCTGCTGTATTGCGCCGGGGTGTTCGTCCAGACCGATGATGAGGCTTTTCGATCACTGGCGCAGTCGATCGCGCTTGGCACGCTTCTAGCGAGAAGAGCTGATATTGCTGTGGAGAACAGCACGCGGCTCTTGGCCGACTTAGGTAACTTTCCGGCGTTATCTTATACGGAAGCAAAACACGGTTCCGATAATCCAACCCTCTCGCTAGACCTAAGAAAGGCAATTTCACGAGAACTGAACGCGATCGAGATTGGGGGCAATCGGATATCGCTAACCGACTTCCAAAAGAAGACCTGGGATAAGCTCAGCCACACACAAGCCCTGGCGGTGTCAGCTCCCACTTCGGCAGGAAAGTCGTTCATGGTGATCGAGCACCTCTGCCGGACCATTGAATCTGCACCCAATCTCTCTGCAATCTACGTTGCACCGACCAGAGCGCTGCTCTCGGAAGTGTACTCTACATTCCGAGCGAGACTTGCCGACGCAGATGTAAGAGTTTCAACTGTTCCCACTATCGACGAGAATTTGTCGGCGAGACAAATCTTCGTGCTGACTCAGGAGCGACTGCAGGTTCTATTAGCGGTCACGGGGATGAAGTTCGATGTCGTCATTGTGGACGAAGCGCAGAACTTCTCGGATGGCGCTCGGGGCATGATCCTGCAAGAGTCACTGGAGCAAGTGCTCGCCCGGAACCCAAAAACCAAGATGGTAATGCTTGCTCCTGGAGCGGAGGGCTTTGAGAACCTTGGGCGAGCTATAGGCGTCGATTACATCGAGCCAGCGGTGTCACTGCTTCCTTCCGTTATACAAAACCGCGTTTTGGTGAGCTTGGCACCCGAGCCTATGGCGCTACGCCTGCGCTTACTTACGGCGTTTGGCATTGCTGAACTGGGGGTTCTTAGGGCCGAGCGCGGCTTTCAACTGCCCGCCAGCCGGCTAGCTGCGGTTGCGCTTGAACTAGGCAATGTTGGCGGCTCGCTCGTATATTCAACCGGCGCGAAAGATGCAGAAGACGTAGCGCTCCAAATTTACCAGGACAGCGAGCAGTATTCATCAACACCTCTTAAAAACCTCTCTAATTTCATCGCAAGTCATATACACGAGAAGTACGGACTCGTGGATCTCGTGCGTCGTGGCGTAGCGTTTCACTATGGAAAGATGCCCACGTTGTTACGCGAGGCCATCGAGGGAGCCTTTAAGGCGGGAGATCTAAAGTATCTCTGCTGCACGACGACGCTCTTCCAAGGCGTCAACCTGCCCGCGAGGAACGTCTTCATCGATACGCCTACCCGAGGGAGTGGTGCGCATCTGGATCCGGCTGCTCTTTGGAATTTTGCTGGCCGCGCTGGCCGCATGAAGATGGACATCGTCGGGAATGTGTTTCTCGTCGACTACGATGACTGGCCCGATAAGCCAATGGACAGCTTCGTTGGCTACCGAATTGAGCCTGCGTTCGGAAAAACCGCCGCAGAGCACAGCAGCGAATTGATCACTGCGCTCGAAGGCTCCATGCCCGAAACAAAGCCGCGCGACGACGTGGCTGGCCAAATCCGAGCCGCTGCCGGCTTGCTGATCTCTCGTGCGGCGCGAGGTGACTTAGAGCAGTTCGTTCAGCGAGGCCTGCAGGACCTCCCCGCAAATCAGATCCAACAGATGGTGGCTGCCGCGCATAGTGCAAATTCAAAGATTGATCTGCCCGCGAACTTGCTCGCTACGAATTGGACAGTCGATCCCTTCGGCTTGCGCCGACTATTCGACGAGTTCTCAAAAAGGATCAGCGCCGAAGACTTCGATGAGCTGATCCCGAAAAACCCCCATACGCTCGAATATGCAGACGCGAAGCGCCTCTACGGGAACATCTTCAGCCGCGTGGAACGCCTGATCAATCTATCCTCTAGCAGGCTACCCTATACCGCAGCTGGAACTGCCGTGAAATGGATGAAGGGTTTGCCCTACCCGGCCCTGCTATCGGGTGCCGTGAAGCGAGCTGAACGGCGACACAAGCACAGGGTCGAAGAATACGAAGCCGAGCTTGCGATGAATCCCCGCACGCGCAAACGTCGACCGAAGCCTCCGAGCATCAACGATGTTATCCGGCGGGAATTCGATCTGATCGAGGACGTCATAAGGTTCCGGTACGTCCAGCTAGCGAAGGCCTACATTGAGGTGCTTTCGCTCGCGCTCACATCGTGTGACCGTGGCGAACTGATCGGCTCGATCTTCGACTTCGGGCTGGCGCTCGAATTGGGCATTTCAACGCGCTCAGGTTGGTCATTCATGGAGCTCGGCCTCTCACGCATCGCGGCGACAGCCCTCCAGCCACACTTTCCAAATTCTGAGCTGAGTGTGGCACGCGCTCGCAACTGGTTGGCAGAGCTGGAGGATAAAGATCTCACGGCCTTTCAACTGAGCCCCGTGATTGTCGAGGAACTCATGCGCCTTAACCTTGTTCAAGCAGCCTAGTCAGCGCGACGCCTCGAAAGGCCGAGTTGAAATCTTGCACACAGCGCTTCCTTTGGCGCGGCACGCCTCCAAGGCGCCGTGATTGTCATCAACGAGCCTAAGGTCGTCGACCATTGCCCGCCAAGACTCGGGTTTGGCCTTTGCCAATAGCCGCTGACCCGCCGTCCAACGATCCTGCTTCAGCGTAGCCGCTGCCATCCGCTCGGCAACCTGCCAGCGATCGGGTAAGGCCCGCGCGATCGGGCCGGATAGGCCGATCCAGAGGACAATGCCCGCCGTCACACCACCGGCGCCGGCGCCGATCACCCACCTCCGCTGATCGCGTGTCGCACGCGGACGGGGCACGACGTCACTTAGTGCCCGCACTGCGTCATCCAACGCGCGCTGCGCCCGCGACCAATCTCCTTGAGCTTCCTGCCTGGCCCGCGCCGTCACTGCCTGGACCTCCCCCGCCACACGGCTTGGCGTCATGCTGAGCAATGGCGACTGCGCCAAGGCCTCGATCCGCTTGTCCAGCGCAGCGAGCTGCCCGGCCATCTTCCCCAAGGTCGGCCCATAGTTGGCCGGCTCATGCCGGTCCTCGGCCGCCGCCAAGCCCTCGACCGCCCGCCGCAACAAGGCGACCTCGGTCCTCAGTTGGCCAAACGCTTCCTCGGCTGGATCGCCATACGCTTCGTCCGTCACGCCACGCTACCTTTCCCAACCACGATCGCGGTCGCGGCTCCTGAGCGGCTCATCGCCATGGCTGCGCTCACGGTCGCGATCCATGCCCTTGGCCAGCGTCCGCGACCTCTCGGGCGCCAAACGCTCCACCTTCATGGCGGCCAGAGCCGCGCCCGTGCGCCCCTGCGCCGCCGCAACGAGCAAGCTGGGACTCTTCTCGACCGCGCTGGCCAAATGCTTTGCCGCGCCCGGCCACAAGCCCGCCACCGCTTGAGCGCCGCGCTCAAGTCCCAGCTTCTGATGCTCCAGGATTGGTAAGCCGGCTTCCCGCATCCGCTGCGCGTCCATCACCGCCGACGCGTAGCCTCGTACGGCGCGATGAGCGGACCGGTCGTCTTGGGCGACATCCGGCACCTTGCTCCGATCGGGCTTGGGATTGAACCCAGCGAACCGGCCCCGTCCGGCGCCATCGGTCGGCCCTTCGATCTGCCGCCGCGCCGCGAATTCTTTGGGGTAGTCCAGCGCCATCTCCTTGGGCCGGTCGCGGCCCAGGGTTCGCACTAGGTCACGCCGTTCGGGAAGATCCTGGCGGCTGTAATGCAACGCCACGCCATCGCGGTGCCGGCTGAGCGCGACATAGGCCGCGTGGCGGTCCATGTGGCCGCTGGCCAGGACATAGGTGCGATCGACGGTGACGCCCTGGGATTTGTGGATGGTGGCCGCGTAGCCGTGATCCAACTCGTTGTAGGTCTTCAGATCGACGCTGATGCGACGCCCATCGTCGAGCCGAACACCCATGGCGCCGCCGCCGATCGTCTCGATCGTCCCCAACGTGCCGTTCTTCACCCCGAGCGAACGCTCATTGCGCAGGAACATCACCCGGTCCTGGACGGCGAAGTCGCGCATCCCGCGCGTGGTCTTCACGGCGTGATCTGGCCCAAGCTCGTCGCCGGCCTTCATCCGCTCGCGCGCGAGCCCGTTGAGGGCGGCGACGTCCTCGCGGGTGTAGGCGAGCATCATCTGCGACGCGGCCGGATCGGCTCCACGTTCGCTGGCCCAACCTTCGATCACGGCGCCGCGCGCCGCGCCCTTGCTGTCATGGCCGTGGACCATGCCGGCCGCCTCATAGGCGGCCAGCGCCTGGTCCGTTCTGCTGGTCGCCAGATGCCGTGTGGCCTGACGCTGCCAGTCCTCGCGCTGTCGGCGGATCTGGCTGATCTCGGCCGCGCCATGCCGCTCGGTCAGAGCGCGGAACGCCGCGCCGGCTTCGATGGCTTGCAGCTGCTCGGCATCCCCGACCATCACCACCTTGGCCCCGGCCTTTTCCGCGTGATCCAAGACCCGCTGCATCTGCCGCGAGCCGACGAGGCCCGCCTCATCGATCACCAGCACGTCGTTAGCTGAAAGCTGATCGCGACCGCGCGCCCAGCCATATTCCAAACTGGCGAGCGTGCGCGACGGGATGGCTGATCCGCCTTCAAGGGTCTCGGCGGCGATGCCCGATAGCGCGGCACCCTGAACCCGATAGCCCTGCGCCTCCCAAGCCTCCTTGGCGACGCCGAGCATGGCGCTCTTGCCGCTGCCGGCGTAGCCGATGACCAGGGCCAGCCGTTCGCGTCCGGTGACCTGATCAAAGGCGTCTCGCTGCTCTTCGGACAGCGTCAGTCCCGCAGCCGCGCTCTTGGCCAGGGCCGCGTCCTGTCGGCCAATGCTGACGCCATGGTCGCGGCGTTCGGCCATCGCTTGCGCTGATTGCTCCAGCCGACGTTCGACATCGAGCATCTCGCAGCTTGTAAACCGCTGACGCCCCTGACCGTCGCGCCCTAGCGCCACCAGCTCCGGCGAAGTCCTGATCGCACCTTTGACCTGGTCGAACTGGTCCTTGCCGTCGCTGTGGCGGTGCGCAAAGCGGGCTAGGTCGTGTTCGGTGAATGTCGCCTGCTGATGGGTGATCGCTGAGAGCGCTATCCTTGGATCGGCGATGATCCGCTCGCCATTGCGCCACGCGATCTCGCGATGGTCCTGGGCGCGCTGGGCGGCCTCGCCACGCTCGTCACGGCGCGATCCAGCCGGGCCGACCTTGTCCTGCGGCTCCAGCGCGATGCCCTGGTCCTTGAAGGAGCGATGATCGATCCGCGCCTCCAGCCCAAGTTGGGCTAGCCGCTCGTTGACGTGCTCGCTCCAGGCGCCCCGCCAATGGGTGAGAAGCTCGGTGCTGTTCCAGTCGCGGACCTTTGCGCCAAAGGTCGCCGAGCCATCGTCGCGCTGTGCGACTTCGCGCATGGTCAGCATGACGTGGGCATGCGGCTTGGGACTGCCGTCCTCGGCGACGTCCCAATGCACATTGAGGTCGGCGATCATGCCGCGATCGACGAACTCGCGCCGTACGAAGTCGTGGGCGAGAGCCACGCCCTGGGCCTGATCCATCTCGCGCGGAATGGAGAACTCAACCTCACGCGCGAGCTGGGCGTCCTTGCGCTTCTCCCCAGCTTCGACCGCGTTCCACAAACGCGTCTGATCGGGCCACGCCGCGCGCGCTGCCTCGTTGGGCGCAAGGATCTCCGAATGGACGACGCCGGCCTTGTTGGTGAAGTCGTGCGCCCGATCCAGGCGCTCATCATACAGGCGGGAGGCGGAGCGATAGGCGGCGGCGGCCACAGCGCTGGAGCCGTTGGCGCGGCTAATCACTTTGGCTGAGAAGTGATAGATCGCCATCGCGGCGTTCCTTCAGCTTCAACCCTCGTGCACGTCGGAACGACGTATAAGCGCGCACTCCGATCGCAGATCGGCCTGACTTGCTGCGCACGGCGACTTTAAACAACTTGCGCGAAAGCTACAACCTTTGGTATTTGTGGCACGGGGTGGGCTCCATCGCAGGAGGCCTTGAGCTATGCGCAAACCCCGCGACATCGACGCCGAGCTAGAGGCTCTGGCGGCGAAGGCAAAACACCTCAAAAGCCAGAAGATCAAGCAGCTCGGCGAACTCGTCATCGCCACGGGCGCGGACGAACTCGACCCCGAAGTTTTGGCCGGCGCGCTCCTGACGGCTAAGGCCTCCAAGGACGCCAGGTCACGGGAGACCTGGAAGTCGGAGGGCGAGGCCTTCTTTCGCAAGGGCGCGGGCCGAAAGCTGGCGTCGGCGTCTGCTGGTGACGGTGCGGGCGCTGGCCAAGACCCTGGCGCTGGTGCGACGGGCTGAAGCCGTCGCCGCGCGCCTCGATACAAGAGCCTGGGTCGTGCAGCGCCGCGAGCGCACTCACCACCTGATCGAACTAGGCGGCCTCGTTACCAAGGCCGGCCTGGTCGATCTCACTGACGACGATCGCGCGGCTTTGCTCGGCGGGCTGCTCGAACTTGCCGACCAGCTCCAGGATGTCGGCCGCGCTGACGTGCTGGCGCGGTGGCGACATCGCGGGCGGCACGTCTTTGAAGCCGATGCGGAGAGCCATCACTCCAAGCGTGAGAAGGCGAGATGATCCGCACAGCCACCCTGATCGGCGCGATCCTGCTCGGCCTCTTCATCGGTCGGCTGGTCGGCGGCTTCGTGCTCACCGTCATCGCCGCTGTTGGACCGGTCGGGCCGCGAGTGAGCATCCCAGTCCTTGTCGTTACGAGCCTGCTGGGCGGCCTCGTCGGCATTCTGCGGTGGCGGCGCTGGTGGCCCGATGGCGCGGTCTCCGACGCGCACGGCTCGGCGCGGTTCAGTCGCGAGGAAGAAATCGCGCGGACGCTCAGCGGCGATGAGGGCTTGATCGTCGGCCGCTCGATGCGCGGCAAGCTGCTCCGCTACAATGGCCCCGCGCATCTACTGACCATCGCGCCGTCGCAGGCGGGCAAGGGTGTTGGGACGATCATTCCCAACCTGCTCACCCTGCGCCGCTCGGTGCTCTGTGTGGATCCGAAAGGCGAGAACACCCGCATCACGGCGGCTGCGCGCGCCCGGATGGGGCCGGTCTTCGTGCTCGATCCATTCGACGTGTCGCGCCAAACGTGCGCGGCATTCAATCCGCTCTCGGCGCTGGACCCGGATAGCCTCGACCTGGTCGACGATGTGGCGGCGATCGCCGAGGCGCTCGTCTATGATCCGCCCGGCCAGACCGGCGAAGCGCACTGGAACGAGGAAGCCAAGGCGCTGATCTCCGGCGTCATCCTACACGTGGTAACGACGGCGCCCGAATACCTGCGCAGTCTGATCACCGTGCGGGACCTTCTCACCGCCGCGCCGGACGCCTTCGCCAAGATGTTGAAGGCGATGCAGGACAGCGGCGCGGCCGGCGGCCTGGTCGCGCGCGCGGCCAACCGTCATCTCGGCAAGAGCGATCGGGAGGCCGCGGGCGTGCTCTCCGCGGCTCAGCGGCACACGCACTTCCTCGACAGTCCCCGCATGGCGAGGGTGTTGGAGCGGTCGGACTTCTCGCTGAGCGAATTGCAGACCGGGCTCCTGACTGTGTTCTTGGTTCTGCCGCCTGAGCGACTTCGCACACACGCGCGCTGGCTGCGGCTGATGGTGGTGCAGACCATCGGCGCCTTGGCGCGCGGGCCGGTGGGCGCGGGGCGCAACGGTCCTGACGTTCTGCTCATGCTCGATGAGTTCGCCGCGCTCGGGCATCTGGAGCCCATCGAGCGGGCGTTTGGACTGATGGCCGGGTACGGCGTGCAGATTTGGGCGATCCTGCAGGACCTTCACCAGCTCAAGAGCGCCTATGGCGATCATGCCGGGACCTTCCTGGCCAATGCGCGGGTCATTCAGGTCTTCAACGTCGCCGACATCGACACCGCGACCTGGGTGTCGCGGTCGCTGGGCGTCACGACCGAAGTCTACAGCACCAGTGGTCAGTCCAAGTCGCAGGCCGGGGATAAGCTCTTTTCGACGCATGGCGCCTCGACCAACGTCAACCTGGCGCGACGCGATCTCCTTACGCCCGATGAGGTCATGCGGATTGGTCCCGGGTCGCTGATCCTACTCCGGCCGGGCGCGAACCCGACGCTGGCGCGGAAGGTGCGATACTACCTGGATCGGGAGTTCGAAGGACTATTCCAGGAGTGAATGGCCATTTGCACTCCGCTGCTGGCGGCGGGGTTCTCAACACAGGGCCGGGTGCCATTCGGACCGACTGTTCTCGGCGATTTCGATCGAGAGACGGTTGAGCGATCGCACAAATCCCTAAACCGACAAACGAGTTGTGGATTGGGTTAAGGTCGCCGCTTTGGCTGACTGGTTTCAGTAGTGTTCGGCAGCACGTCCCTCAGGCTGCCGGCAGATTGCAACGCGCATTTTTCGATCTGATCCATGCTAGGTTGAGGGGGCCGGTTCACATCCTGGGGACAATATGCCGACCAAGGCCTATCACCGCTTTTCGCAGCGCGTGGACTCGTACAACACCGATCTGGAGCTCTCCGACGTTATTGTCCGCAGGTTCCTGGCTCAAACCAACAGCGACGAGACCATCGCCGAAGCGCTCAACAGCACAAACGACCGTCATCCTTTTCTTGGAAGGCGACAGAACAATCGGCAGTCCCGAATGATCGTCGGCCGCCATCTTGTGCGAACCCTCCACACTGCGTTCATCAAGGACCTGTTCGAGGATTTCTCCGAATTCCTCTCGACGACGCTGGTCCGCGCCGCTCAACGCGGAATCGACCCGGCTCGCTTTGTAGGGGACGTGAAGCTCGATCTGTCGGCGGCGACGATCCTGAGAACTGGCAACTGGGACGCCGCTGTGCAGGAAATCTCAGATGCGATCTTTCGCAAGCTGGAGAACGAACGGAACACCAAGGAGCTAATCCGCAAGGCTAGTGTACGGCTTGGGCTGGCGCTGAACGCACAGGTCGTCGATGCGGCGATGCCCTACCTCGACGCCCGGCACATCCTCGTTCACCGCGATGGCAAGAGTGACGAGACTTACCGTAATGACTATCCCGCTATCGAACTCGACAACGACAGAATCCTAGTGAACTTCGCCTTCGTATCCTCAGCGCGTGAGAGGGTCACGGCCTTAGTGCACCACATCGACAACCAGATCATCGCAATGGGCTTGGTTCGTCGCCAGGACATGGTTGGCCAACAGGCACCTGGGCCGGCAGCCATCTGACGTCCCGGTGAAAAGCGCGAGGGAAGCGACCGCTAGCTACTGCGTTTGGAAAAACTCAATCACGTAACCATCTGGGTCACGACAGGCAAAAGAAGTGCGACCGGACTTATTAACAATTGGTGAGGCTGCATAACCGCTGGAAGCAACGATTGCTTTATGGCTACGATTGATATCGCCAACACCAATATAAAAGGTAATGCCTGCTCCCGGAACTACTTCGCCTTGATGTTCCCTCAGCGCAAATGCACTTCCGAATTGCAGCCGAGTTGCGCTTTCTTTCGTAACTGAAAGGCCCGCTAGTCGCTCATAGAAAACCCTAGATCTCGCCAAATCTTTTACGGCGATGCCAATTCCCACAAATGCAGCAGTGGCATTATGCGGCAAATCTTGCGTCCGCTCCGAATGCGCTGAGGACAGTTTCTTGACAAAGAACGTTTGTCCGAATTCGGAGAACAGACACCAAGATTCAGCCTGAGTGCGGTCAAGCATTGAACGCACCCCGCCATAAACTTGTGCCGTCGCCATCCCCCCAATCGGTAGCGTGACTGGATCTTTGCCGGACCTCAGATCGGCTACGAATTTCCGAGAGGCCGCATTCGAAAACGGTGCCGCTCTAGTCCACGAAGCTGAGCCGGACAGAAGTTGCTGCGCAGTATCTGCGATATAGACATGATCCTGAATCTCCCCAGCCTGGGAAAGCCAATCATAGCCGTTCACGGCTCCAACCAGCGCCCCGGTCATGGACGCAATCGTGTCGGTGTCGGCTCCTTTCGCGAAAGCAGCCCTCGCGACCCCCTCGAAAGGTGACGCGGCGTGCTTCGAGCCAAGGAAAATTGCACTCAACGCTGAAACTGTCCCAGAGCCATTTATGCGGGGGTCGAAACAGCCGAGGGATTCCAGCGTCTCCTCGTCAATCGCCAAGGCGCCGTTGCTCAGACTAGTGCGGATGGCCTTTAAACCATCCATCATTTCGCCAACCGCTCCATTCCAGTCGCGGTAAAATCCAGGCGCGCCAACAGCTAGATGCCAGGTTGGCCAAATGCCCGAGAGGTCAGGAATGTCGGCCCAATAGCCGATACCATCGGCAACTTGCTCAACAAGTTCGCCATACTCAAGCGTTCTACGTGAACGCAAGGCGGTCCAAAGCGCGAAGGAATAGGCGAGCGCGCCAACCAACGCTCGAGGGTGGCCGTGCGTGAGGACGCTGTCAGACATTACTTCAACCGCGATCGGTCGAAAGTCTGATTGGTGAACATTAAAGATGCAGTGTGGGGCCACGCGCATCGCGGCGCCATTACCGCCAGCGGCCTGGTACTTTCCTTGGTCGTTAGCATGCGCCTCCCACGGGAGTACGCCCTTTAACAATAGACGAGCTGCTCTCAGCGAGGCGCCGCCGCCACCTCGTTCGTATTGGGTCCAAAAAGGAAGCTCAACTCGGGCAAGATAGTCCCACCAACCTTCGCCGGTCAGTCTCGCGCGGGCGACAGCGAGGATTAGTTGCGTATCATCGCTGTAAGACCCTGCTTGGATTACCTCTTCATGCGGCTGAAAGCGCCCCCCGGACCGCTTCACCCAATCGACTAATCCGATCTTGCGTCCGTGGCCTTCTCGCACTCGATGGGCGCGCGCCTCGTGCGGCCAGCCCAGCGCATCACCAAACGCTGCGGCTAATAGGCAGCCGATTGCACGCTCGTGAGCAGATATTTGATACGGCTCGCTCAACGCGCTCCTCCCAGAAGATCGCGCACATACGAGACCTGCTCCTCGTTGGGCAAGAACCCATTCTGGATCACGTTGCTAAGATCGTATTTGCGGAACATGTAAGGGGCTTTTACAAACGTAAAAATATCTGGATCGATGCCATTAGTTCTTAGTCTGGCTTGCTCGGTCCTGGCTTGGTTTTCGTCAACGACCGCAATCCCAATAATATCATCCATTGGAACGCGATCGGGGATCAACACCTCAGCTTGCTGGTCCGTGGGCGTGGCTTCACGCATGTGGTGGGTGCGTCGGAAAACTTGCCCTCCGCTACCGCTGACGGTTTCAGCGAAAAGAGCCTCGAACGCCTCAGCTCCCGGTGCCAAGTGGCGCCCACCGTTAGCTGCCGCGTTTCTCGGCGAAAAGAGGGTGCCATCTCGCCACAAGCTATCCGGGCGAAGAAGAAGGACAACCCAGTCCGGGAACAGCGGCTCGTTGTTGCGCGCGGTGGCGAAATACCACCCATTTGGAAACTCAATTGAGCAGCAGATATGATCCCTGTGCCCATCGTATCGAGCTAAATCGGTAGCGTTATAGGCTGCACGTTCCGCCGCACTTAAAGCGGCGGTGGATAGGACTCCCATTTTGCCGGCGGCAATGTGTTGCAAATTACGGCTCGGCGTAAAATGGCATAGGCGACGTATCTCGCGCGCCTCAGCAATCTTTCGAATGAGTTCGCTCATCGATCTAGCGCCGTATAAAGCGAGGGATTGGCCGGCAAAAGTTGAGAAACGCCCCCGCTCTGAGTGATAATAAGAATTGTTTTTGCTCTAGTAACTCCAACATAAAGCAGCCGCCCGTCATTTGCCTCGGCCTCCGATCTGCCAAAGTCTGCGATAAACGCAGGATCCGGCATGAGATCTGTGGAAATGAACGGCAATATCACTGCATCGAATTCGAGTCCTTTTGCAGAGTGGTACGTGCCAGAGTACAGCCCAGGCCCCGCCGACCAGTTTAATTCGTCTGAGCGCAAGTCGACTGCGCTGCCGTTTGCGGCAGATTGCAAATCATCCGTTTGACGTGCGGTTCGGGTTAGAATTGCTACTGATTGGGTTTGGGCAAGCCGCCTTGCTTGGGCCAACACAAATGGCATCTCAGCTGTTGCGTCGGCGAAGCTGACTACCGTGGGCTTGGCCCCTGCCGCCGCTGGGGCCGTCGGGGCGACCATATCGCTGGCGCCCGCGTAGTATGGCATGGAAGCAATCTCCAAGCCCAGCAGCGCAATCTCTCTCGTGTTGCGATAGTTCTCGCTGAAGTTCCATATCTTTGTCGGCTTGAGGCCGGCTGCGCGCCAGGACATACGGTGTCCGTAAATTTGCTGAGCGACATCCCCGAAAAAAGTAACAGATCCCGCAGGAGACACCGCTTTCGCAATTGAACGTATCATCTCAGGCGAAAGATCTTGGCCCTCATCGATGACGATGTGTTTATATTTTCGCTCATCCGTATCAATATCTAATTCTTCCGACATGTCGGTCGCCAAGTCGTCAAAATCATAGCTTAACCCTGCATCACCTCTCAGGCGGCGATACTCCTCAACCATTTCCCAAAGCTGAGGCTTGTATATTGCCTCCATGCGAGCATCTGCCCGGCCAACTCGGTCTGCCGATTGGTAGTCAGCTAGAGACGTTATCCCGTGTTGCGCCACCCAAGCTATTTCTGCTGAAAAGTACTTCAATGGTCGATCAAAAAAGGAATTGGGGTTGTATCTGGCACTCACATTTGCGATCGCGGTCTCGATAAGTCGCAACCTTCGACTTCTGCCAGCAATCACTCCCCAGCCCATCTTACCTCGATGATTCAGGTATCCGCGTGCGAACTTATGGTAATGCTCAACCACAACACCCTTAAGCGCACCATCACCTATTGACCTAATGAAATTACACAGGGCTTTATTGTAGGTGAGTAAGAGAGTTGGGCCGGATTCAGGTAGTAGGGGGTCCGCTAGGAACGCCGCTCTCAGAATGGCCATCGTAGTTTTGCCACTCCCCGCTGTCCCCAGAACTACTTGATGCCCTCTTGCCGGAAGGCAGACGACTTCGCGTTGCCTTGCAACTGGATTCGGAAGTGCCACTCTCTAAGTCCCGATTTAGCGCACAGTAACTTTGTGAAGCGCCATTGCCCAAGCTTGCTGCGACTAACGCAATGGCACAGCTTGGGGCGGAACTTTCTAGAAGTCCACAAGCGAGAGTTGCTAAGGCTAGGCGACCGCATCTTACGCCGGTGGACATCCAGAGATCGACTGATGTCATTCTGACCAGCAGGTCATGTCCGGCTGAAGGCACGGTTGAAGGGGCCGTGGCCAACGCCCCGTCACGCGGCTGTGTGCGCACTAGAGTATCCAGACTACTACCAAGGGCAGCGTCGGCCACACTGTGAGGTCAGTGACTTGGTTCTTCCACGCCACAGCTGTCCTTAGTCCCACCCACGCTTGCCCGCTGGAGGTCAACGGTTCAACCGTCGGCCGATTTTCCGGCGGCCCTTCAGCCGCAACGGCGCGTTGTCAGGCCTGCATCCACGATACATGGCATCGGTCTGGCGGCGTTTCGTGCGGGCTGCGCCCGGCATTTATCCTTTGCCCCGCTAAAATGCGCCATCGGCGCATTCACGGGGCGCGAGCCGGGCGGACCGGCGCGCCGAACTCGGCGCTTATGCCGGTCCTACGTCTCGACACAGGCAGCTAGGCCAAGGAAGGCCGCTCCGCGCCGTCCGCCTCCAGGCGGCCGTTTTGCGCGAGCGGGACTGCGGTTGAGATCGGTTGCCATCCAGGAAGCCCCTGGAGAATGCGCTCGGCATTCTTCACCGTATTGATGTGGCCGTAGTGGTCCTCGATCATCTTCACCGACGTGCCCATCTGCTTGGAGAGGAAATAGACATCGACGCCTTCGGTCAGGCGGAACGTCGCGTAGGTGTGGCGGAAGCAATAGGTCGATCGCCGGCTCCCCGACGAACTCATCAGCAGGTCGGACGCCTTCAACAGCGCCTCGATCATCTCGCTATACAAGGTTGCCGACGGCTTGCCGGTGGAGGTGGTGAACACGAAGTCACCGGGCTCGCTGGCCTTGGTCATGGCGCGGATGCGCTCAAGGTAGTCGGCGACGTTCCCAGCTGCGACGAGGCTGCGGGACTTGTCCTTGCCCCGGACATTGAGGACGACGAACTTGCGGTCCTGGTCGTCGCTGCGGATCGAGACGTCGCGCCAGCGCAGGTTCTTGGCCTCGGGCGGACGCATGCCCGTATTGCACATGATCAGAATGAAATTGTAGGCGACCGTCCGATACCAAGCGCTCTGCGTGGACTTGGCCTTCTTAACCCAACCGCGCGCGAAGGTGTGGAGCTTGCGGTATTCCTCCGGGGTAAACTCCTCGCGGCGAACCTTGGCCAGTGGAAGCTTGCCGCTGAACTGCTGGCTGTCGGCGATGTACTTCTTGCTCGCGGCATAAGCCATGATCGAGCGAAAGATCGACATCTCGTAACGGATGGTGGCGTCGCTGACCTCGCCGCTCACGGTGCGGACACGGCCCTTGCGATCCCTCGGCGCCTCTGCGCGCAGCTTGGCCTTGGCGGCGCGGTCCTCACTGTCAGCCTCGCGGACCTTCCGCGCCTCGTCCTCCTCCTTGCGGCGCCGCGCGTCCTGTCGGCGCCAGAGGGGATAGCCCGTCCAACGGTCCTGACCGATGAGGTTGATCTGGACCGAACCGACGTAGCGATTGAGCTGAGCGTGGATGATCGAGTCCACCACCTCCCAACGGTGGTGGGTGATCTCACCGACCAGAGACCGTTCCTTCTGGAGGGCGGCGTAGTCCTTGGCGATCTGGCTGAAGGGCCGATTGAAAATCGGCACGTCATGTTTGATGCGGAACCGGAGATCCGCATCGTGGTCGAAGGCCCGCTCACGGGCGGCTTCGATGTCGGACGTTTTCAGCGACACCGTCTTGTACCGGTCGGACTGCGGTAGCTTGATCCGGCAGTACCAATTGCGGTGCTTCACGTCGGCTCGACGGAAGAGAACGAGCCCGCTTTTCAGTTCCTGAGCATCGACAAGGAAGGCCATCGGCCGCCTCCTTCTGTGCAGAATCTGTGTCGTCTAATCGGCTAACGTGTTGATTTCCTGTGGTTGAGCAGACCCTGTGTGGCGGGAAAAGTCAAACAATAGTTGATATATTTCAGATGCTTAGCTTGGCCTTATCTCCCCTTGCGGGAGAGGGTGGCCTCCGGAGGAGGTCGGGTGAGGGGTCTCTCAGAAGCTTGCGGAGAGGTCTTTCGACCCCTCATCCGTCGGCTATTGCCGACACCTCCTCCCGCAAGGGGAGAAGGGACGTTGCGGCGTCCCTGTAACCCGCGTTATCGAAAGCCATGTCGCTCGCCCACGCCTCCGCCGCCGCATCCGTGAAATGGGTCGGCTGGCTGCGGCGCCGGATCCGGTCGAGCGAGCTTTGGCTGATCGCGGTGGCGACCCTGATCGGGGTGGCGGCCGGAACCTTCGCGGTCGTGCAGGCCCAGGTGGCGCACGGCCTGCAGATGCTGCTGTTCGAGATCGACATCAACGAGCGGCTCAGCGCCCAGACCCGCGTCGCGCCCTGGCGGCTGCTGGCCATTCCGGCCGGCGGGCTGCTGCTGGGCGGGATCACCTGGGCCTGGATGAAGTATCGCCCGCGCCCGGCCGTCGACCCCGTCGAGGCCAACGCCCTGCACGGCGGGCGGCTGTCGATGAAGGACAGCGCCTTCATCTG
>Ga0160492_100360_pt1 | contig 29042 bp, 33 predicted proteins | sample DID2MG_FD_108258 | JGI IMG/M metagenome (GOLD analysis project Ga0160492, IMG submission 108258) | Enriched soil microbial communities from UW Madison campus, WI, USA - DID2877_E24_FP2 MG | ecosystem: Environmental > Terrestrial > Soil > Unclassified | place: USA: Madison, Wisconsin | collected... | reverse complement strand
CTGTGGGTCAGGGCCGACTTCCAGGCCCCGGTGCTCACCTCGGTGGGCGGCGACCTGTGGGTCAGGGCCGACTTCCAGGCCCCGGTGCTCACCTCGGTGGGCGGCCACCTGTCGGTCAGCGCCGACTTCCAGGCCCCGGTGCTCACCTCGGTGGGCGGCCACCTGTCGGTCAGCGCCGACTTCCAGGCCCCGGTGCTCACCTCGGTGGGCGGCGACCTGTCGGTCAGGGCCGACTTCCAGGCCCCGGTGCTCACCTCGGTGGGCGGCCACCTGTCGGTCATCGCCGACTTCCAGGCCCCGGTGCTCACCTCGGTGGGCGGCCACCTGTCGGTCAGCGCCGACTTCCAGGCCCCGGTGCTCACCTCGGTGGGCGGCGACCTGGAAGTGCGCGATGGCGGCAAGGTCGGCCTGCCGGTGCTGAGCGAGATCAAGGGCCACAAGTTGCCCGATGCCGAAACGGTCGCCGCTCGCCTGCGCGATGTCGCGGGCGCCGCGCTCCTGACCGACGACGCGCTGAAGATGAACGCGTGGCATAGCTGCGGCACCTCGCACTGCATCGCCGGCTGGGGCGTCCATCTGGCCGGCGAGGATGGCTACAAGCTGGAGAGCAGGGTTGGCTCTGCCGCCGCCGGCGCCATCCTCCTCGGTGTCGAGGCCGCTCAGCACTTCTTCGTCACCGACGAACAGGCGCGGGCGTGGCTCCGCACCAAGGCCGCCGCCTGATGGCGCCCGCCCCTTCTTCGACCGCAGCCGTCCGCAAGGACGTCGTCACCAGCCCGGAGGCCAGCTGCGCGCCTCCCGGCACGGGCCGAAGGGCTCGGGTTCGCACCGAATACGAGGACTGGAGGGCGGAGATCAACCGTCCTGCCCGTCGGTCCTGGCTCGACGTTCTGGTCGCTCCGTTCGGAGGCCGCGCATGACCTGCTCCACCGCCTCCATGGTCCGCCGCGTCGTCGCCAAGCGGCTGAAGGTGGACCCGACCGACCTCGGTCCGGGCCTGATCTTCGCCCTGGCCGGCGTCTGCGACCTCACCATGATCGAAGTGCTCATGGAGGTGGAAGACCGCCTAGACGCGGAGATCTCCGACGACGAGGCCGAGCAGGTCAAGACCGTCGGAGACCTGCCGGCGGCGGCGTGACGGAGGACGAGTTCGTGCGCGCTCTCGTCTCCCTCTGCGTCGGCCTGGCCCGATCCGCTGACGACCTGAGGGCCTGGGGCGCGGCCAACGCCGCCGCCCTCCAGGCCCATCCCGAAACCCTTCCCGCCAACCGGGCCGCGTTCGCCGCCCGCATGGCTGAGCTTCAGGAGAGCCGCTGAAATGGCCGCCAAGAAGAAGGTCTACGAGCCCGATCCGATCCGCGAAGCCAAGGCTGCGGCTGCGCTGCGCGAAAGCCTGCTGGCCACCGTCGGCGACGACGGTGAGTTGCTGGTCGACATGATCGAGGGCGAGACCAGCTTGTTCGAGACGATCGACGAGTTGCTGGTCGGGATCGCCGCCGACGAGGGAGCCGCCCAGGGTGTCGCGGCGATGATCGCCACGCTGGACAGCCGCAAGGCCCGTTTCGAGGGCCGGGTGAGCCGCGCCCGCGCCCTGATCGAGCAGGCCCTGATGATCGCGGAGGTGGACGCGCCGATCATCCGGCCCGGCGGCACGCTATCGCTGTCCACGCGGGCGCCGTCCCTGGTCGTGACCGACGAGGCCGAGATCCCGTCAGCTTACTGGAAGGCCGGCAAGCCGACGCTCGACCGGCCCGCCCTGACGGGAGCGCTGCGAGAGGCCGCCAAGGCCCGCGAAGCCGCCCTGGAGATCGCCGACGAGGAAGAGCGCACCGCCGCCCTCGCGGCCCTCTCCGCTCCCATTCCCGGCGCGACCCTGTCGAACGCCGCCCCCTCCCTCACGATCCGGGTGAAGTGACCATGTCCAGCAACGTTGTCGCCCTCAATGCCTCGAACGCCGGCTTCTCGGCGGCGCAGATCGCGCTGATCAAGAACACGGTGGCCAAGGACACGAACTACGACGAGTTCAACCTGTTCGTCAGCGTGGCCCGCAACACCGGCCTCGATCCGCTGCGCAAGCAGATCATGGCCGTGGTCTACAGCAAGGGCGACGCCGAAAAGCGCCGCATGTCGATCGTCACCGGCATCGACGGCCTGCGCGCCATCGCGGCTAGGTCCAAGCGTTATCGGCCCGACGAAAACGAGCCGGAATTCACCTACGACAACGACCTGAAGGGGCCGACGAACCCGCTCGGCCTGGTCAAGGCCGTCGTCCGAATCTTCATCGCCGACGCCAACCGCGAGGGTGGCTGGCGCCCGGTCGCCGGCGTTGCCTATTGGGACGAATTCGCGCCGATGAAGGAAGAGGCCGAGGGCGGCTTCGACTGGGTCGATACGGGCGAGGTTTGGCCGGACAGCGGCAAGCCGAAGAAGCGCAAGGTCCCGCGCGTCGCCGGCGCCGAGGTGATCCGCCAACTGGATACCTCCGGCCAGTGGGGGAAGATGGGCCGGCTGATGCTGGCCAAGTGCGCCGAGTCCCAGGCCCTGCGGAAGGCTTTCCCCGAAGACCTGTCTAACCTCTACGAGCACGCCGAGATGGATCAGGCGGCGTCGTCTGACATGCTGGCCTCCGACATCATCGAGGCCACGGCCGTAGAGCAGCGCCTGCAGCGCATCGGCGGCGGCGGCATCCTGTTCCAGTTCATGCCCAACGAGCCGATGGAGAACGTCGCGCTCGGCAAAGTGGCCGACCGGGTGATCGAGGCGGCCACCGCCTTCACCAGCGTGCGCCACCACGACTGGTTCATGAGCGTCAACCGGGCGCCCATGCAAGAGTTCTGGGCCCGCGCCCAGGCCGACGCCCTGGAGGTGAAGAAGGTTCTGGAGGCGCGCCGCGCCGAGTTGGCCATCGCCGAGCGGGAGGCGGAAACGGCATGACCGGGCCGACCGTCATCCTGGAAAGCCGCACCCGCCGCGAACAGGCTCACCGCCTGGTCGATCAGGCGCCCGATGGCGCCGTGGTGTCGTTCGAGCCGCCGCGCCGCACCCTGCCGCAGAACTCGCGCCTACACGCGCTGATCACCGACGTGGCCCGCCAAGTCGAGTGGCCAGTCGGCTCTGGCACGAAGCGAACCGTCGAGGCGTGGAAGGACATCTTCACCGCCGCCCTGCGCAGCGCCAACCACGGCCTCGACGTCGTCCCCGGCCTGAACGGCGGCTTCGTGCTCCTCGGGATGCACACCAGCCGCATGACGAAGGACGAGCTCGGCGAGCTGATGGCCCTGATCGAGGCCTTCGGCGCCCAGCACGGCGTGACCTTCCACGAGCCGGATAGGAGCGCGGCATGAGCGCCCACGAATGGGTAGAGCGCCAGCTGTCGCGCGAGACGCCGCTTCCTGCCTTCCCGGCCGCCGCGATCGACCTCCTGTGCAATGCGCTGGGTGTCGGCCCCTGGAATGTGCCGGTCCGGTGGGACCGGGCGAGCCTGACCGAGCGCCGCTGTCGGTTCGTGCTCCGCACGGACGGCCTCGCCACCTTCGACTCCGATCCGCTGACCCGGCTCGTCGTTCTGGCGCACGACCGGTGCATCCGCCTCCAACTGTCGCCGGCGGCGTTCGCCTACCTCGCGATCGAGATGTGGCCGCGCAAGCGAAATGGCGGCGACTTCAGCGCCCATCACCCGACCATCGAAGAAGCCATCGCCCGGCTGCGGCCGGCGCCTATCGAGGAGGCCGCCTGATGGGCGAGATCACCGGAATTTCGTGGTGCGACCACACCTGGAACCCCTGGATCGGCTGTGCTCGCGTCTCGCCGGCCTGTGACGGCTGCTATGCGGCCGCGCTGATGGGTGAAGGCGGCCGGTTCAGCCGCGCCGTCAGGGGCGGCCCCGGCGCCGGCGTCGGCACGCGCACCCGCACCGGCGCGAAGACCTGGAACGATCCGATCCGCTGGAACCGCGCGGCCGAGGCCGCCGGCGCCCGACGGTTCGTGTTCTGCGCCTCGCTGGCCGACATCTTCGACAACGCCGTGCCGGCCGACTGGCGCGCCGAGGCCTTCGACGTGATGCGCCGCACGCCGGCCCTGACCTACCTGCTGCTGACCAAGCGGCCCGGCAACATCGTGAAGCTGTCGGCCGAGGCCGGCGGCTTGCCGGTCAATGCTGCGATCGGCTGCACGGTCGTGACCCAAGAGGAGGCCGACCGGGACGTGCCGAAGCTGCTCGCCGCCAAGGGGCAGCTCAAACCGGCGTTCGCCTTCCTATCGATGGAGCCGCTGCTGAGCAGCGTGGATCTGACCAAGCTGCCCTGGCGCTTCAACGCTTTCGGAGAACCGGCTGACATCCCCGTGAAAACGGTCGACGCTCTCGCCGGCCGGGTGACCTCGTGGGATCGCGCCTTCCCGGTGCAGCCGGGCGAAGTAGCCCCCACGCTCGACTGGGTCATCACCGGCGGCGAGACCGATCAGGGCCCTCACAAAGCCCGCCCAACCGCGACCGAATGGTTCCGCACCATCCGCGACCAATGCGCCCGCGCCGGCGTGGCCTATCACCACAAGCAGAATGGCGAATGGGCGCCCGCCAGCGCTATGCCATCGCGGTTCGCGGCTACCGCGCACCAGCAGATGGAAGGCACCGCCGTCTACCGCGTCGGCAAGGACCACGCCGGCCGCTTGCTGGACGGCGAGCTGCACGACGCGCGCCCTGAGGTGAAGGCATGACCCTCCACCGCTCCCAGGAAGACCGAGAGACCCTCCGCGCCGCCCAGGCCATCAAGCGCCGGGAGAGCAAGGCCAAGCGCCTGGCCCGGAAGGAGGCCGCGCGCGAGCACATCCGCGCCCTGGTGGCCAGCAAGGCGCCGGGAAAGCGCCAGCCGCGCGAGAAGGACAACGCGTTCCGGGCTTTCATCCGCCGCCAGCCTTGCGCCGCCGAGCACCTGGGCGGATGCGAAGGCCCGATCGAGGCCGCCCACGTCCGCTACTCGTCCGCCGCCCACGGCGTGATGAACCCGGGCCTGCAGAACAAGAACCACGACCGGCACTGCAACCCGCTCTGCCGCTTCCACCACCAGGGCGACCAGCACCAGCGCCGGGAGCGCGACTTCTGGGCCGCCGTGGGCGTCGACGCCTACGACAACGCCGCGCGCTTCTATGCCGCCTTCCTCGCTGGCGAGCCTGCTGTTCGTCGGTTCGCCACGGCTAATGACGGAGGGGTGAAGTGAGCAAGTCTCGCCTGTTCGATGGATGCTGCGGGGGCGGTGGTGCTGCGATGGGCTACTGGCGCGCTGGCTTCGAAGTCTTCGGCGTCGATGAGAAGGCCCAGCCCCACTATCCGTTCTGGTTTCACCAAGGGGATGTCCTTGCGGTGCTGGACCGGCTGTTGGCTGGAGGGGCCGTCACCTTCAGCATGCGCGATGGCGCAACAAAGACCATTCGTCTTCGCGACCTGGCGGCAGCCCACGCGTCCCCTCCATGCCAAGAGTACAGCGAGACGACGAAGTTGCATGGTGGCAAGGGTCGCCATCCCGACATCATCGAACCTGTCCGGGCGCGGCTCATCGCGACCGGACTGCCATACACCATTGAAAACGTCGTCGGCGCCCCCATCCGCGCTGATGCGATGCTGTGCGGGTCCATGTTCGGCCTGCGGATCGCCAAGCATAGGATCTTCGAAGCGAGTTTCCAGCTGCACTTCGAGTTGATGCCGCCCTGTGACCACAGCGATCTCTACGATCCCTGGCACGGGCCAGGCCGTACGGCCGAAAAGCTGAGAGCAGCGCAAGATATCGACTGGCTGCCCATCCAGGGCGGCGCGAGCCGGAAGCGCGGCGTCACTGGCGATCTCTTCAACGCCATCCCCCCCGCCTACACCGAGTTTCTCGGCCGGCATCTGCTCGCCCACCTCTCCCAGCAAAGGCCTGCCGCATGAGCGACCAGAACAAGGGCTCATCCCAGAGCCAGCCCGTCTCCGCGCCCGAGAGCGCGGCCCGCAACTCGAGCGCCTCGATGGACATGAGCAAGACCACCACACCTGACCTGGCGGCGCTCGTCGTGGCGCTGCGAGAAGCGGCTGAGAAGGCGACATCTGCCGAATGGGTCGTTAGTCGCGGCCACTACGGCTTCATGAACTGCTTCCGCGCAAAGGATGCAGAGATTGGGAAGGCGATTGCGGTTGAGGACGCTGCGTACATCGCCCTCGCCAACCCCGCCAACGTCCTCGCCCTCCTCGACGCCTATGCAGAGCAGGGGCGGAAGCTGGAGGGGCTGGTCGAGGCGCTTCAGAGGATCGCGGCAGCCACGCCCAACCGCACCAATTCCGAGTACGCCGACGAGGCGTTTTCGTGGGTTGGGGCTGTGGCGAACACGGCTCTCGCTGATCCGGCGCTCAAGCCGATCACCGACCAAGCCGCCACCATCGCCGCCCTGACGGCAGAGGTCGAGACTAAGACCATGTTGCTGCGGGCATTCATTGACGCGCACGACCAGGGTCCGGGATTGCTCGACCAGATGAACCTAGAAGGCGGCCGGTACACCTCCCTTCACCTCGTCAACACGATCGAAGCGACCAAGCTCGTTCTCACCACCCAAGGCGAGGGCTGACCATGGTGGATGAGCTGCGCCTGGATCGTCACGACAAGGACGTCCAGCGGATCATGAGGGGAGATCGCATCGTGGCGATGGCCCTGCGCATGGCTGACGGTCGCTGGGGCGTCTTCGATCCCACCGAAGAGCGCCGCCTTCTTCCCGGCAACTTCGAAAGCCCGAAGCACGCGCTTCAAACGCTGATCGCGGCGGAGACGTAACCATGGCCCTGTCACCCAATCTCGGCGCTGAGAACGAAGCGGCCGTCCTGGCCGTTTTCGACCGGTCGTTTCTTGGCCCCAAAGACCCTCCGGCAACCTGGAAGGGCCTAGGCTTGATGTTGGACGCCGCCCGCGCCCAAGGCCGCGCCTCCCTAGAGGAGAGGGTGCGGCTGCTGGAAGAGGGCCTCCGCGCCCTCAAAGGCACGTGTTCGTCGTTCTGCGATTGTGACGGCGACTTCGTGGCCGGCCAGGTTCAGATCCGCATCGCCGCCCTTCTGGCCACCCCTGGGGAGCGGGAGCAATGACGGACGATATCGATCGCGCCATGGCGTTTCTCGACGTCCTCCATCCGCCGATGCCGGCCGGATACGAGGACTGGGAATACTTCGACATGCCGCGTGGTCAGTGGCTCACGAAGGGCGGCTGGGACGAGATGCTGGCCATCTTCGGACCCGGCAACTTCAAGACGCTCGCCTACTCGACCAAGCCAATGGCGACCGGCGAACTCGGCTATCGCGGCCAGTTTTGGATCAGCCCGCGCGGCAAGGCGAATTGCATCGCGCACACCGCCGCCCTCACCACTATGGAGCCCTCCGCATGAGCGAGCGCATCACGAACGTCGCCGTTCGCTACGGCGACAAGGTGGTCGAGGTCCCGCGACCCTACCGCCACCACAACATCCTTCAGGTAGCCGAACAACTCGGTTTTCGCACCACTCCAGACGGCCAGGGCTTCATGACCGACGCGGGCCGTTTTGTTGGCCGCGCCGAGGCCGCCCGCATCGCAATCGCCGCTGGCCAAGTCGAGACACTGATCGCTGGCCCTGACCTCTATTCGGAGGATCTTTTTTGATGACCCAGAACACCACCCTCAGCGAGCGCGAGACGCTGAAGCCCTGTCCGTTCTGCGGGTCGGCCCCGGTCGTTCGCGAGACGATCGAGCACTATGCAGCGGATGATAAGCACCCGTCCGGAACATTCACGAACGCATATCTGGTGATGTGCGACGAATGCGGCACTGAACAGGCAGCTGAATACAAGAGCGAGGCGTTCGAGGCTTGGAACCGCCGCGGCCCAGCAGTGCCGGCCGAGCCGGTGGCGGCGCGCGAGTTCATCGAAAACTGGTTCGCGCCCTGGGGCTCGTGGAAAACCGCCTGGTGGGAGATGGCCGTCAGCGACGACGTCGAGATGACGGAGGCCAACGCGCTCGTGGCTATCCGCAAACTGCTCGCCACCCCCGCCCAGCCCTCTACGGTCCCGGTCATCCAGGACGAGGACATTCCGGCACTGCTGCGCGCGGCGATCCGTCGCCTGGAGGCCTACGACGCGCCCTCGCGTCCGGACATGCTGGATCTCGCCTCGCACCTTCGCGGCGTGCTGGAAATCCCACACGATGCTGAAGAGGCGGTGCGGCGGTGCGCCAGCATCGACAGCAACAGCTACATCGCCGAGAAGTCGTCAATCATCGCGGCACTGCGGGCCAGCAAGATCAACTCCCCTCCCGCCACCTCTCCGGTTACGGGGGCTCTGGTGGAGGCGGTTCAGGAAGCCTGCGATGCGCTCAAGATCGAAGCCCGCGCGAACGAGATGTCGGCGAACATAATGCGCGATCCGGCGCGCACTGGGCGGTGGCCCGGAGCCGAGAGAACCGCCTCGGCTTTTGACCGTCATGGCCTGAAAGCGGCAGGCATCCGCGCCAAGCTCCTCGCCGCTCTCGCCGCACAGAAAGCGGAGGGCTGAGCCGTGGCGAAGGAGTTCGAAAAGGCCAAGAGGGCGCAGCAAGAAGGCCTGACCCCGCTGCGCCACTTCATGGGCGGCCACAGCACAGACGGTGCAGATCCGCTGGAGGTGGAAGCTTTGGCGCGGCGGATCATGCGCCCCCTGCGCGTCGAGGCAAGGCTGCACGGCTATGCGCTGGCGGCGCACGGCTCGATGTCCAGGGACATCGACCTGATCGCGGTTCCTTGGGTCGCTGAGGCCAAAACACCAGAGGTTCTAGTCGGCGGTCTGCGGAGCGTGCTCAAGCGGCTGTACCCCGTGACCTTGGAAGTTGGCCCAAGTGATGAGCACCCCAAACCGCACGGTCGGATCTGCTGGTCGTTCTGGATCCGACCGTGGACCTACATTGATCTTTCGATCATGCCGCCGATCGCCCAGGCCTCCGCCCTTGGTAGGGAGCCTTCCGATGTCTAAGCGCAGCTTCGTCGCGGGCATCGTCTGCGCCTACGCCTTGGCCGGGGCCTATTGCGGATGGGCGACCTGCCGCGTGATGCCCGCCATCAACTGGATGGGTGGCGCGTACGTCGGCGCAACTTGGCCTGCATGGGTTCAGGGCTGGCCCTTCGGTCGCCTGCCCGTCCCGGCGTGGTGTTTCACCTTTGACACAGGAGGCCCTGCTAATGGCTAGAGAGAAGCTGACTGCAGACGAGTCCTTCGCCGTCCAGAAGGTTGCGGACTGCGAGCTTGCCACGATGCTGACGCCCGCCCAGATCGTCGCTGGCTGTAGGGCTTTGCACGACATGCAGGGATCGGAAGGTGCCGACAGCCTGATCCACCACCCGGCCGCCAAGTCGTGGGAACCGAAGACCGAGCCGCGCTGGTCTCAATGGATCGAGACGGTCGTGTTCGTAGCTGCCGCCCTCCAATCGAAAGGCCCCAGCGATGGCTGAGCGCCCCTATCGCCACCTGTCCGGCGAGGAACTGCGCAAGCGCCTGAAGCGTGCTGACGCGGCGTTCTCACAGCACATCGGCCGCCTCTATGTCGCTGATCCCGGGTTCAAGGCCGCGCTCGACCTGACGCTGGCCCTGGAGGATGAACGAGACGCCAGAAAGGGGAACGGCAATGGCGCTGAGTGAGAGCGAGATACTTGCAAAATCTGCAAGTAATCCGACCGAAGGGCACTTTGCAGAAAGTGCAAAGTGCTCTGATCCAGTCGTCAGGCGGTCCTTGACCGCTGGCCAGTCGATAAGTCCGGCTTACCAACTGCCGGAGGAGCACTGCTCCGCTCCTGCGGCGGAAGAGGAGACCCATGGTCGTTAACCTCGCCCGTATCGCCGCGCGCCCCACGCCGGCGGATTGGTCAGACGATGATCCGATGCGGCTGGAGGAAGCCGCCGCGATCCTAGGTCAAGTCCTGCCCGTCACCGTTCCCATGCTCCGCACCGAGATCCGTAAGGGTCGGTTGACGCCGGCTCAGGTCGCGGGGAAGTTCTATGTCACGCCCGCCCAGGTGCGGGCCCTATTTAGGCCGCCTGAATGCCCCGCCACTCCAAAGGCCCCCGCCTCTACCTCCGGCAAGGGCGGATCGACCGGCGCACAGGTCAGCAACTCCCGTCGCGATATTTCATCCGAGACGGAGCGAAGGAGATCGGCACAGGCTGCGGCCCTGATGGCATGCGAGAAGCTGAGAGGGCGCTCGCCGCCTACATCGCCGAAAAACACACCGCACCGCCCCCGCCAGGCCAGCGCAAGCGCGACCCGGACCAGGTCCTAGTCGCCGAGGTTCTGGCGCTCTACGCGAACGAGCGGGCGCCGGAGCTTGCGGGCGACGCGGTGTCGATCGCCGGATGGATCGGCCACCTGCTCGGCTTCTGGGGCGAAAAGACCCTAAGCGAGGTCCGCCGTTCGTCCTGCAAGGCCTACGTGGCCCACCGCGTCACCCAGCCGGTCTGGAGGGCCGGCGTCGAAACCGCGCGCATGGTCTCGGACCAGACGGCGCGGCGAGAGCTTGAGGTGCTGTCGGCCGCGATCGGGTACTGGCACGGCGAGGACAAGCTGACGGCCAGGCCGGAGGTCTGGCTACCACCCAAACCCGACAGCCCGCGCGATGCCCTGACGCGCTCTCAGGCCGCGGCGCTGCTCCTGGCGTCGCTGGGCTGGCGCAAGGGCCAGAACGGCCGCTGGAGCCGCCTTCCCGGCTCCTCGGCCGCCAACCGAGCACACCTTCGCCGCTTCATCCTGATCGGGCTCTACACCGGCTCTCGGTCCGCCGTCATAACGTCGCTGCTCTGGCGCGAGAGCCCCACTCAGGCCTGGGTCGATCTCGACAAGGGCATGATCTACCGCCGCGGGCGCCGAGAGCGCGACAAGGCCACCAAGCGCCGGCCGGTCGTGAAGCTCTCTCCTCGCCTGCTTGCCCACATGCGCCGCTGGCGGCATCTCGACGAGGCGCGCGAGTTGGAGATGCAGGAGCACGATCCGGAAGCGACTCTGAACGCCGTCGTGCACCACGGCGGACGGCCGGTGGCGAAGGTCAAAAAGGGCTTTGCGGGATGCGTATCCGATGCGCGGCTGGATCTCGATGCGACACCGCACTGGCTCCGGCACACCGCCGCAACGCTGCTCATGGAGGCCGGTGTCGATCTCTGGCTAGCCGCCTCCTACCTGGGCATGACCACGGCGACCCTGGAGAAGCACTACGCCCATCACAGGCCCGACTACCAGGCCGACGCGCGGGCCGCGCTGTGATCTGCTCCCCTGTTATTCCCCGGAAACGATACGATTCAGCGTGAACAAAACGCGATAATTACGGGGAGCATTGAGCAGGAAATCGTTGCACGGTAAGGAGGTCGCGAGGCGCACCCCTCGTTCACACCGAGGGGGTCGCAGGTTCAATCCCTGCAGCATCCACCATTCCCTTTCCCTTTTAAAACAAAAGGCTCCGGGAGCGCCCGCCTTCGGGCGGCTTCAGCGCTTTTCGCGCTCGAACCCCTGCTTGCGCCAGTGACTTGCCAGCTTGAAGGCCAAGCGCCCCTCCGGCGCGCGCCATCCCAGCTCGGGCCGGCCGTCTTCCGGCGACTCATTCAGATCCCGCCAGTTCCTCCGCAAGCTGCGCTTCAGCCGCCGCCAGCAGCGGCGTTCAAATGCCTGCGCCGTAATAAACCGAAATAATGGGCGCACAGCTTGACGTTGATCCCGCCTTGATCAAAACATTTATCGCCCGATCCGTATCGGGTCCTGCAGACAGTCCTGTTATAAAAACAATAATACAAGCACGGCGCTGCTATTTCCTTTTTCAACATGAAGAAAAGATCTCGCGAGGCGAGATCCAGGAGATAGAGCTATGCGTGAACTTTCTTTTGAAGATCTTCGCTGGGTAGCTGGCGGCCTCCCATCGAGCGGCTCTGAAGGGCAGCAAGAGTGGGAAAATGGCACCCTCTACACCTACATCAGCGGCTCGTGGGTGGAGACGATCATCGTCGAGCCGGAATCGGACCCCACGCCCGATACGCCCTATACCTGGGCCGACTTCCTGGCCGACCAAGCCGCCCAGGACTTCATCGATCAAGATGGCCAGATCTATCAGGCCAACGTCGCCAGCGTGCTGGGCACCGCAGCCGACACCATCAAGAAATGGCGCGAGCTGACCAGCCCGGGCAATCGAGACGTGATCTGGCGAGACAATCACTCGACGTTTGACGGAACCGCCCCCGGCATGGCCGCGTATCAAATGTACAATGCCGACGGCAGCCAGCAGATCGGCACCTGCTGGTATAATTTCAATACCCAGCAATGGTGGGTCGACACCAATAACAACGGCACTCCTGACATTGTCGCAAAATACAATGCAGCCGCCGACGGCTATTACGCAGACCTCGACTTCAACGGAACCTACGAGACGAAGCTCGAAGTCAACTAGGGCGGCGGAAACACCTCCCGGTTAATTGGATCGAATTGCAATGCATCGGAACTTGGCCAGCGCTTGCGCTGGCCTTCTTTTCGCCGCCTGGACGTTCTCGGCGGCCATGGCCGCAGAAGCGCCTTCGCCGCTGCATGTCGAGCGCGGAGCGCCTTTCGAGGAAGTCTGCGATCAAAACCACTATCTGACGTCGCCCTCCGGCGCCCTCGTGGCAACCTTCAAGGCCGACCTGGTCGGCGGGCGCGGACCGTTCGGCGGGACGTTCCTACAAGCCGCCTTCGCGCCCATCGACTGCCTGACGGGCGGCTCGGCGACATGCGCCGGCTGGGTGCGGATCATGGCGAACGACCCGATCACCGGCGTGAGCGCGGACGATCAAGGCGTGACCGTTCGAATCCGGGACGGCCTGTACCACGTGAACCTGGACGGCGACATCCGACGCCTGGCGGGGCCGCGGGAAGATCCTTGCGCCACCGCGGATTTCTATCTCGCCGGATGCGAACGCATCCTGGTCAATGGCGGAAGCCCCTCCTGGGCGCCCACCCCCGGGCAAGGACTATCGCGTCGCCAAAGCTTCGGCTACGGCGCTCCCGTCGGAACAGGCGCCAGCGGCGGCGTGACGACATGCGATATGCTCGACATTTGCCGGCGGTGGCCCGAGCCTGAAGCGGTGGGCCTGGTTCCGACTGACGGCGGCGGATTTTCGGCGCTCGCCAACGGCCGCCTCCTTCTCTCTTCCGACGATCGGAAATCAGCTTGCCTGGATCAGGGCCAAGCCTGCCTCACCGGCGAGTTCCTGCCTGTTCTCGACACACAGACCGGCGACCAGGTCGGGGTGATTTCGGCGGACGCCCTGGCGAGCCAGTCGGGCGATCACGCTGATGTCGTCAATTTCGCCTTCCAGGCCGCCAAGTCTCAGTTGACGATCCTCGGCGTCGGCGAGAACGAAGCCTCGCGCCGCCTGATCTTGCGCACCTCGCGAGGAGAAGTTGTACGCGCCTGTCCTGCCCGCCCCATCAAGTTGCCGCCATTTCTGGCCGGGGCTCGGCCGTTCGTCGCGCCGAAAGCCGAAGGGCGGCGCCAGCGCGTGATGACGGGGTCGGATGAACGCCCCCTAACCTTGCTCGTAGATCGACCTACGCACCCCGGCCGGGGCACCCTCGTCAACTTCGCGGGCGGGCCGATGGCTTCAGTGGAATTCTTGCGCGACGCCCTCGACATTACAGCCGTGAACGCCGGCGCGGTCGCGGTCCGGCCGGTCGTGTCGGGCCAGGACGGCGTGATCGACGGCTCTTGGGCTCGGTTGCGGCTCAACGGCAAGGCGGCGCTGGAGGCGGATGTCGAGGCCCTGGAAAAGGAGCTGGCCGACCGTGAGAGGTATCCCCGCCCACTCGTCCTGGCCGCCAACAGCTTTGGCGCTCTTCCGCTGCGCCTGGCGCTCGAACGCGGACACCTCGATGTCGCAGGCGTGGTTCTGATCGTGCCGATGACGGCTTATCGATCGCCAGCGGATCTTGCCGCCGCGATGACGCAGAAGGCGGGAGGAACTCTTCCGGCAAGCGTGCAGGCCGGCTTGGCCGACAGGATACGACGCGGCCAGCTTTTCAGCGATCGAGCCTTCGGCCAGGATGTGGGGGAAAACCAAGCATTCAGGCGATGGATCGACGCCTTCGACCCGTGCCTGTTTCCGCCCGGCTCGCGGGTTTATCTGGCGTCCAACGACATCAAGGTCGCCTGGCCGAAGGCGACACGCTGCCAGGGGCCGGCGGTCACGACCCTGCCCGGCGACCACGACCTGATCATGATCGGCGCGGGCTTCTCGGCGGAGATCGAGCGCGTGTTGCCCGCAATGCTAGGCGCACGCTCTACACCTTGATGGGGGAGCCATCCGTAGGCGCGTCGCTCTCGTAGCGGATGGACCCGAGCTTGGCGCACGCGATCGTGGATCGATCGCAACCTCGACCTGGACCCCCGCCTTCGCGGGGATGCTCTGTGAAAAATGAGCTCAGGCCGGTGAATGTCGATCCGACCTAGCCCATCAGCCCGCGGCGAAGCGCTTCGCCGCCCATTCTCCATCCCTTGTCGGGTCACCATCGGCCGCCCGTGCAAGCAATTGCCCCAGCCGGACCTGAGGATCGGCGCAACCCGCCCGTAACACCGCCTCCATCTCCACCAGGAAGTCGCCGATCCTCCCCTGGCCGTATTTGATGCTGCCCCACAGGTCCGCCCCATCGTCTACTATTTCGAGATAGTAGGCGTCCCGCGGCCGCGTGATCTGCCCCTCGACTTGGGCGGGAGGGACACAAAGCGCGGCCGTCGGGGCGTTGGCCGGGACCGGCCCCCGCGAACCTGGTTTACGCACCGAGCGAAAGTTGAAGACCGGTGCGGCGGTGGACATGCCTGCCCCGACCATGTCGGCCTGAGCAAAATCCGCGCGAACAAAGGCCAGCTTGCGACTGCGATTGATCGCTCCGTGGGTCCGGAGGATCAACTCGCCGAACTGCGGATCTCGGGAGACGTCGGTGGCGACATAGATACGATCGGCCATGTTGCCGACCACAGACATCAGGCTCGAGACCTCGCGCCCCGTCGTTATGACTTTCAAGGTGGTCGAGCGCGCGGCGGTCCAAGGCGCGGCGATCGCGTTCTGGGCCGCCAGCAAGACCGTGAACACAGAGGTTCCAAGCTGGCGCGCGACGCTGCGGACCGTCGCCGTGACGGCGCTGTCGAAGATGAAGTACTGCCTGTCGTCCTCGCTCGGCGGCGCGACGTTTTCGAACTGCGGCGCGGCGGCCCCGGCCAAGCCCTGCAGGACCGCGCCCCGCGCCTCGCTCCCCTCTTTGCTGGCGATCCAACTGTCGATGCCCCGCAGATAGTCCTGGTAGCGCAGCGCAACCGGTCCAAGGCGCGTCACTTGGCGACGCGCCAGAGCGTCGTGAAGATGCGACAGCTCGCGCAGCAACACGTTGACCGACACAGCGTCGGCCACGAAGTGGTGGACCACCAGCCCCATGTAAAACTCCTCGCCCGCCCGCACGGCGTAGGCTCGGTAGAGCGGCCCCTGCGCATGGTCCAAGGGACGCCAGACGATCTGACCGATGGCGTGCTCGGCCTCGCTTCGCTCTTGTGGCGCTCGCCTGGCGCCGAGGTCGAGCACGACGACGTTAAGCTCGGCGTCGGGACATGGGCAGATCCATGGATGTCCGTCGCGCTCTTCCAACCGGGCGTTCAGCACCGTGTGGCGGCGCAGCAGGATGCGCAGGGCCTGATGAAACGCCGACAGCCTCAGCGAGCCCATGCGCATCAACCCGTTTGGCCGATTGGTCGAGTCGACCCGCGTCACCCCCTGGGTCAGCCCTCCCCACGCGCCTCGACAATAGGAGCGGACCGAACTGTTGTCGCCCAGGACGAAGACCGGCGCCGCCGGCGCCATGGACAGCGCCTTCACCCACGCCTCCCGCCTGTCCGACCTTGGTCCAGGGCGGCGACGCAGGCCGCGTCGATGCACAGCCCCTCGTTCCAAGTGACCACGATGCATTCCCTCCTTATGATTTTTTTGCTGGTCCGGACGGCTCAACCGGCGATGGCGGCGACCGGCGGCGCGTCTCCCGCCTCGCCGGACGGCGGCGGGCGTCGGAGGATTTTCCCTGTACGGATGTCGAAGATCACATCCGCCGCCGCGATCGTTTCGCGCCGATGAGCGATAACGATGCGCGTCACCTCCATGCTCCGGAGCGAACTGTTGATCCGCTCCTCGTTCCCGGCGTCGAGGTGCGAGGTGGCCTCGTCGAAAAACAGGATCCGCGGCTTCTTGTAGAGCGCTCGCGCGATGAGCAGTCGCTGCTTCTGCCCGCCGGAAAGAGCGCCGCCCATGTCGCCCACAAAGGATTCCGCCTTCATCGGCATGGCCAGGACCTCGTCCTTCAGTGCGGCCGCCTCGAGGGCGCGCCAGACCTCGTCCATGTCGACCTTGTCGTCGAAGAAGGACACGTTGTCGGCGATGGTGCCGGAGAGCAGTTCGTCATCCTGCATCACCACGCCGCACATCGACCGGATGGTCTTGGCCCCCCAGGAGGAGAGCGGCCGACCGTCCAGGCGGACCTCGCCATAGGTGACTGGATAGAGCCCGCACATCACCTTCATCAGGCTGCTCTTGCCCGCGCCCGACGGCCCGATGATCGCCACGAACTCGCCGGCCTTCACGCTGAGGTTCACGCCCTTGAGAACGAGCGGTTCGAGCGGCCCGTAGCGGAATGTGACATTCAACAGATCAATGTCGCCCCGCAGCGGCGGAAGGGAGAGCTCGACATGGTCGATCTTCTCTTCCTTCGGGGACAGCACGATGTCCGCCAGCCGCATCGAATAGATGTCGCTGAGGCGCCATTGAATCAGCTGGTCCACGACATTGGTGACCGCGGTCGTGAACTGCCCCTTGTAAGAAATGAAGGCGTAGAGGACCCCTACGGTGATGTCTCCGTTGATGATCGCCATCACGCCGAGATAGACGACCGCTGTGCTCGCCAGGACATCAAGGCTCTGCTGGGCGATATCGGTGGCGTACTGGAAGGTTCCGGCGGAGATCTTCTTCCTCAGGAGATCCGCGTACTTGTTCGACCATTGCGTTTCCTGCTGGCTCTCCGCCGCCATCGTCTTGATGGTCTGAATGGCCTTGATCGTTTCGATCCGCTTGCCGTTCTCGGCGATGGACGCGCCCAGGTTTTCAGCGCTCAGGCGCAAGGAGCGCGGCAGGGCGGCCAGTTTGACGATGATCAGGAGGCCGACGCCGAGCAGCACCACGCAGGCCAGCTTCCAGGAGAACAGGAACATCATCAGCACGGTGGTGATGGCCAGCAGACCGTCGATCGAGGCCGAGATCAGCGCGCCGGAAACCAAGTCCCTGATGGGGTTAATGGCGTCGAAGCGGGAAATGGTGTCGGCCAGCTTGCGCTTCTGAAACCATTCGAGCGGCAGCCTCACCAGGTGCCTGAACAGCCTTATGCTCATATCCCAGCTGAGAAAGGCCGAGAGCTGCTGCACCGCCAAGCCTCGCAGCAAACTGGCGCCGGCGTTGAAAAGACCAAAGAATCCAAAGCCGATGGCGAGCACCATCATCAGCTGGCCATCGCCCTTGAGGGCCGCCTGGTCGATCGCCAGCTGCATGAAGAACGGGCTGGCCAGCACGTAGGCCTGCAGCATCAGGGACAGCACAAGGGTCTGCCCAAGGCCGTTGAGCAGGCTCGGCGTGAACCGGATCCACGACCAGATGCTGATCGTCGGCGGAGGGTTGCGCGGCCTGAAGGCAGGGGCCTGACTGAGTTCCAGCGCCACCCCGGTGAAGCGCCTTCCGGCTTCCGCGAGCGTGAACTTCACCCGCCCCACGGCCGGGTCGTGGACGACGACATGGCGCGGTGTGACCTTCTCGAGCACGACGAAGTGCTTGAGGTTCCAGTGCAGGATGGCCGGCAGCTTCAGGTCGGCAAGTTCGTGGAGTTCGCAGCGCACGGCGCGCGAGGCCATGTCCATCGCCGCGGCCATCTCGACGATTTGCTTGAGATCGACCCCGCGGTTGGAGACTAGGAACTTGCGTCGCAGTTCGCCGATATCGGGCGGCGCTCCTAATTTGGCCGAGGCGTAGGCTAGGCAGATCAGGCCGCATTCGGCGTTTTCGGTCTGTAGATAGAGCATATCGCGCCCCTATGCTGCGGCGCGCTTGCGCGCGGCGGCAAGCGGATCCAGCAGCCAGTCCAGGAGAGATTTTTCTTCGAGCACCAGATCGGCGGACAGGCGCATCCCGGCCTTCAGGGGCCAGAGTCGGCCGTAGGCCTCGAGCTGCTCGGCGTCGAGATCCACCGTAACCTTGTACATCTGTTCCTTGGTCTCGATCGGCACAGGCAGATCGTCGGGCAGGATCGGTGCGTTCGAGATCTCGATGACGCGTCCGCTGCCGACGCCGAAGGTCTGGAAGGGGAAGGCGTCGAACATCAGGCGAACCTTGTCGCCCAACTCCACCAGGCCGATGGCCCGCGACGGCACCCAGAGTATCACCTGTTGTTCGCGACCGCCGGCCCGCGGGGCGATCAGGGCGAGGGTCTGATTGGCCGCGACGATGTCGCCGGGCCTGGCCTGCACATTGGTCAGCACCCCGCCCGCGAGCGCGGTCAGCTGCCCGCCCTGCGACGACATGTTGGACAATCGCCGCTCTTCCAGCTGAGCGCGCGCGGACTCGGCGTTCGCCGCGGCCTGCTTCAGTGAAAAGGCGCCGGCCGCCAGCTCGGCCTGCGCCTGGGCGATCTGGCTGCGCTGCGCCTCGACGTTCTGGTCCATTTGCACGAGCGACTGGCGGGCCTGCAGCAGGCTGTCGCGGCGAGAGGCGACCTGAGTTTGGGAAATGAACTGCTTATCGGCGAGGGAGCTGATGGCGTCGAAGTTCTTCTGCAACAGGTCCACCCGCTCGGCTTGCAGCGCGCGCTGCTGCAGCAACAGCGGCAGGCTGCTGCGCGCGCTGCGCAGGCGCTCCTTCAGCATCGCCTGCGACTGCAGGATCTGGCTCTGCCGGGCCAGGTTTTCGTTTTCGTTGAACCGGATCTGCTCGGCGTTGACGCGCACCAGGCTGTCCGCGACGAAGGAGCCGTCTTCCAAGGCCGTGTCGTAGGACAGAACAAACAGCGGCTGACCTTTGATCACCCGCGCGCCGCTGGCCACATAGGAAGTCTTGACGATCCCGGCGCGGGTGGTGGAGACGCGCACCACGCCCTCGGGCGGCACCACCTGTCCAAGGACCGTCTCCTTCTTGCTGTAGGGAGCCGCCGCGAGGAAGCAAAGAACACTGATGAAGACGGCCGCCATGAAGGCGACCACGATCCACATGGCCAAGCCGCGATTACTGACCGGCGAGCCCGTCCGGTCCCGGCGGGCCTCGATTACCTCGGAGCGAAAAAAGGAGCCGTCGTCGGGCATGCCAGAGCTCCGGTCCTTAAACTTGGACCTGTTCGGCCGGCTCGATGGCGGCGACGAACTGGCTCAGGGTGGGATGGTCGAACACCAGATCGGCGCTGATCATCGTGTCGAACAGTTCTTCGACCTGCAGCACCATCATGGTGACCATGATCGAGTCCCCACCGAGGCTGAAGAAGTTGTCGTCGGGACCGACGGCCTCGACCCCAAGCGTCTGGACCCAGATGGCGGCGATCTGATTTAGCCGGCTCACTTCAGAAAACTGCTGCACGGTCTTGCCTTTCAAGGTTGCTTTCGTCGCCCCGGACGCGGTCGAGCCAGGAATCCAAAAGCGCTGCGACCGCCTGCGGCTGCTCAAGCGGCGATAGATGCCCGCATCCCGCCAAAACGTGAGCCGAGGCGTCGACCCGGCCCGTGGGAAGATCGGCGTGGCCCAGGGGCGCGCAAATCCGATCGTGCTCGCCGCTGATGGCGAGGACTGGAACCCGCAGCGAGGCGAAGGCGTCACGAAGGTCCGGCCGGGACAACAGGGCTCGCTGTTGGTCCAGCGACCTGGTGATCGGCGTGCGGGCCAAAAGGTCTTGGGCGCGACGAGCGGCCTGATCCGCCCCCGGCGCCACCAACCAGCGGGCCGCGTGGGCGAGGTAGGCTGGATCGGGGTCGTCCCGGCTCGCCGCCTTGGCCTGCAGCTTCTCGATCCGCAGGCGACGCGCGCTCGCCTGAGCATGATTGTCAGCCCGCAGGGCCGTGTTGATCAGGGCCAGGCCGGCGACACGCTCGGGGGCCCGCCTCGCTGCTTCGACGGCCACCGCGCCGCCCAGGCAGAAGCCGACGAGGCAGAAGCGCGGCGGGCACAGCTCGAGCGCCCAGTCCGCATAGTCGCCCAGGCTGCGCCCACGGATCAGTTCCAGGCAGCTCACGACGATGTCGGCGTCCATCGCCGCGCGCACGTCATTCCACAGGGCCGCGCCATAGGGGGAAAGCAGCACCATCGCCGGCGCCGGATCGAAGCCGGGGTTCATGCAAAAATCCTGCGCCGGTCGATCTTGCCCGAGGCCGTGCTTGGCAGGACGTCGCGCATCTCCACCTTGACCGGCCCCTCCCAGCCGGCGGCGGAGAGCGCGAGGCGGACAGCCTCGTCGGACACGACGTGGCCAGGCCGGGGCTGCACGACGATGTGTAGCCCCCCACCCGCGGACACCACGTCGACCACGGCCTCGTCAACGCCCCCGACGCCGCGGACCGCCGCCTCCAGGTTTGCTCCCGAAGGCCCCGACGCCTCTGCGCCGGACTCCTTGCGGTCGAGGATGGCAAGCCACCCTGCCCCGTCCAGCTTCCCGATGTCGCCGGTTCGGAACCAGCCGTCGGCAGTGAAGGCGCGCGCTGTCTGGGCCGGATCGAGATAGCCTTGGGCCACCATGTCGCCGCGGACCTCCACGTGCCCGACACCCTCCAGTTCGCGGTGCGGGATCGGCGCAAGCCGGACGTCCGCCGCGGGCGAGAGCCAGCCTCCGCCGGCGCCATCGGCAAGGCCGGCCGCGGGCGTGCTGGCCAGAGCGCCTCCCGTCTCCGTCAGGCCGTAGCCCGTCATCACTTGGATGTCGGGCAACCGCTCGCCAATTTCCCGACAGATCTCGCGCCGCAGCCCGCCGCCGTGCAGTTGCAGGCGGCGCAAGGACCTCAGGCGGACGGTCGCGTCTGGCGAGCGGATGATGCGGCGGACGAAGTCCAGACCCGCGCCGCCGAGCGAAGTCAGTTGGCGATGCTCGATGAGGGCCGCGGCCTCGTCGATGGAAGTCGGATCCCGCAGCAGGGCGAGCCGCCCGCCGGTGGCCATGGCCATCAGTACGGCCGAATATCCCGCCACGTAATGCAGCGGCGCGACCACCAGTGACGAGGGCGGCGCTGGCCGCCCGGTCGGCGCGACGGAGTGCGGCGCCAGCCTACCGGTAATCGCCGCCAACAGCATCATGTTGCGCTGCCCAGCCAGCAGGCTGCGGTGGCTATGCCTGACGCCTTTCGGCGCACCCGTGCTGCCGGAAGTGAAGGCCACCAGCGCCTCGGCCGCGCCGTCCAGGCTCCAGATCTCGCCCGCCGCGCCCGACGGCGGAAGGTCAAGCAGGTTCTCGACGCCGTCGGGCGCGTCCTCGCGTCGGGTCACGATGCGCGCGCACCCTGCCGCGCCCAAGCAGGCCGACAGCTCGTCCCGCCCCGCGCCACGAGGCGACAGCACAGCCGACGCGCCGGCCGCGGTGATCGCCACGAACCAGCAAAGCCATTCGACGCTGTCTTCCAGATCAATGGCGATGCGTCGCCCCTGCAGGCTACGCCGGCGCAAGGCCGCAGCCAGCGCCATCCCCGGCTCCAGGACCTGGGCGTAGGTGATTTCCGCCTCGCCGATGAAGAGCAAGGGCGTTTCGCCCAGCCTGACCGCTCGCCTGTAGAGGTCCACCACGCTTTGAGGGCCGCCGCGGAAATGCGGGCCGCTGTCTGTATATTCGAGTTCGAACGGCGCCTTGGGTCCAGTCAGGCGTGCGATGAAGACGCTGGCGTCGGCGGGAGGCGCGCTCATGCGCACCTCCGGAAGGCCGAGGTGGAGGCCATCAGATACGGCGATCCAGAGGCGGGGTCGCGCGCGAGCGCCATCACCAGTTCGCGGCCTGCATGCAAGAAGCGCGGGCGCCCCTCCGCGTCCAGTGCGAAGCGCCCCTGCACGGGCGCGCCGCGCTTGAAATTGAGCGTGCAGACGAAGCCGTCGTCGTCACGAACGATCGATGCGTCCGCCGCTCCCAGCATCAGGCCCTCGTATCGCCCCTCCAGCTCGTCGGGTGCGAATGACGGATCGGCGGGGCGCGTCGCCTCGGCCGTCTCCCCCGGATCGCGCAGAAAGGGCCGCCCGAGCATGTCCGAGACCAGATCGCGCAGGTGCGGCGCGTAGGCGTTGACAACCGTGGCCAGGCCGAACCCGCGCTCGTCGAGCCGCAGGGCGCAGGTCGAGCCGACGTAGGATCCGTTGACACCCTTGAAGCCGCCGTAGTCGGCGATGCCGTGGCAGAAGGCCACCGGCATCTTTTCCCCTTCCGGACCAAGGGTGTAGCGGGGCAGGTCGATGGCGCGGGTCGTAAGCCTTGCGACGGCGCGTTCGAGATGAGGATGGCTCGACCGAAAGCCGCCGGACAGAAAGGCGCCGAGCCTGGCCAGCTGGCGGGGCGAGAGCACGGCGTCGGAAATGGAATAGCGGAGGAACCCGGTTTCCCGGGGCGGGCGCATCGGTTCGAAGGCGTTCGAGCGCGGCGCCTTCACGTGCAAGTTGGCCAGGTCGCGATCGCCCGACTTCAGGTCGCCGTAGAATTGGAGCTCCATGTTCAGCGGGCTCAGCAACTCCTCGCACAGAACCGCCTCGAACGGTCGCTCATAAGCGATCTCGATCGCCTTCTGCAGTATGACGAACGCCGTGTGCGCGTAGCTCCATACCGCGCCGGGCTCGAAGGCCTGCTTACGGTCAGGAAAGAAGGAAGCGAAATCGTCCCAACTGAAGCCCCAACGGGCGGAATTGGCCTGCGGCTCGACGTACCCGGCGGTATGGGTCAGCAGATGTTGAAGAGTGATGCCCGTCCTTGCGCCCGCGCCGCCGGCAAGATCGGGAAGATAGCGACCCAGGTCGTCCTTCAGATCGAGCACGCCCTGCTCGTCCGCCAAAAGCGCCACTACCGAAACCAGCACCTTCATGACGCAGGAGATCGGGATTCTGTCCTCAGGCGTAAACGCCGCCTCTCCCCGCGAGGACGAGCGCCCCACCGCGACATCGAGGCCTTGACCAGCGCGATGCACGGAAACCGCCAGGCCCGGGACGTCAAACGCCTTCCGCGCCGCAGCAAGCCTCTCCGCGAGCCCTTTCTCAGCGTCTGCTGAAAACACCATAGCCCTACCAACACTTACCTATACTGGCACAAGACACAATTCGATGACTTGGTGCAGCGCGCACGACGATGCACCAGCCACTCCAACGCAACCGATCCAAGCCCATAACTCCCGCATAACGGGATTAGGCGCAAGCGCTCGAACGGCCACGCCCGCGAACGAGGCAGCCTCTCAAACCACTTTATATTTACCCATTAAATCAACTTACTGTGCTGACGCGCCTCGAAGCGTCGCAGGTCGCACGCCGATGCGCAAAGGCGCCACTTGTTCCCATGCCGCATGCATCCCCACCCCGATTGCGGCGCTAAAGGACCGCATTACGTGTATTTGATATTGAAGTATCATGGACACGCATGAGCTGCAAACTAAATAGTACAAATGCCGTCACCATCCCATTCACTTGAAAAATTCCCGTTGCCGGCAATTTTTCGTAATAACCCCAGCCCACTAACCTGGCTTTTCACAGCGTTGTTAATCGCTAGGGGCGTGATCCAGGCAACGACGCACCTCCAGCGTCGGCGCACGCCCCATGCCGGACGGCTGAGCCGACAGGCGATCCAGGTCCTGCGCGCGGAAGCGCTCGCCGTAGCGTGCATTGAGCAGCCTGAAATCCGGCGGTGAACGTCCCGCCAACAGGTTCTGGTTGGTGTTGCCGACCGAAACTTCGATTTCGTAATTGCCCGGGCTCAGGGCCTCGCCGAGTTCTATCCGGTAGGGCGGCGCCCAGACCGCGCCGATCCGCGCGCCATTGAGCGAAATGACCGCACCTTCACGCACGGGTCCCTCGATCGCCGCCTGCGGGCGCGCGCCAGGGGGCGGCGTCACGGGCACGCCTGCGCCAAAGTCGAGCGTGAGGCACCGCCCATCGAGCGTGGGCTCGATGCGGATCGCGCTCCGATACACACCCACCCCGGAGAAGCCAGCCAGATCAGGTTCGTCCGTCCAGAACATTGGTCGCGCGAGTGGTCTGGCGGGACCGCCGGCGAGCGCCAGACTCCAACCGTCTGCGAGCGGTCGGGTCGCGGTCGGGGGATGATCCCTTGCGATCGGCTGCGCGGTCCTTGAGAACACCAGAAAGGCGCTTTCATAGGGCGCGAGGTTGATCTCGATCCGTCGTCCAGGGACCGTCCGCCGCCGCCCCGACACAGGATCCCACCACTGTGCGGCTTTAAAGCGAGTGTCGAAGCGAGCTTGCGCGCTTAGGGGCCGATTGCTCGTATTGACCAGGAAATAGAGATCCTGGTCGAGCAACCGCCGCCGCACGAAGCCCAGCGCCGGGTTCGGTCGATCAAGGACCAGAGCGGGGGGCGCCGCCCGCGCCAGAGCGGCGGCAATACCGTTCCTCCCAACGATCTGTACGGCGCGGCTGGCCGACAGCCGACGGGCCAACGCCGCGACTTGCGTGCGATCGGCGTCGTCGAGCAGGCCTCCCGAGGTCGAAGGCATGGATTCGACCACCACAAGGCGCCCGCCGCGCTGGGTCCAGGCCTCGACGGCCGCCAAGGCGCGTGCGTCCATCCGGGTCATGGCCGGCAGCACCAGCGCCCGGTGCGTCAGCTTGCCCGAGGCGACCGCGGCGGCGTCGACGAAGTCGAACCCGTGACCTGCGTCGAGCACCTGGCCGACGAGGTCTTTTCCCACCCGACTGGGCATTGCTTCATTGGCCGAGGTTTTGGCCGGCGTCATGGACGCGAAGGCGTCCTCGATAGGCAGGTAGATGGCCACGTCGTTAGCCGGCGCGCCCTGCCGCAGCAGATGGGAGACCCGCTGCAGGTAGAGGCTGACCTCCGGCATGACCCCGTACCAGGGGTTTTGGTCATTGAGCGCGCCGGCGGCGTAGAAGGACCAGCCGGGGGCCGCCGCCTCGGGCGGACTGTAGGGCCAGCCATGCCCGACCAGTTGATTGACGCCCTGCAGGAAGTGGCGGTCCGCCTCGACCTTGAGGTCTAGCGGCGTGGCCGCCCAAGCTGGCGAGTGCAGCCAGGTCCAGACTTCGGACGAAACGATCGGCTTGCCGTAGAGGTGCGCCGACGAGGTGGCCCATCGGGTCGAGGTGAAGCCGCGCCACTCCTCCCCTTCCCCTTCGGGGAGGTCCACAAGAGCGCCGCTCGACAGCGTCGGCGCGGGAAATCCGTAGACCTGAGCCCGGAAGCGGACGCCGCGTTCGCGCGCCCATCCGTTCACGGCGGCGAGGTAGCGCTCTTCCACCAGCTCGGACAGAGTGCGCGCCCAGTCATATCGGATCTCGCCATGTCCGTTCGTGTCGAGGAACAAGGCCGGCAGGTGGGGGATCAGATCATAACCGCGGCGACGCCGAAACTCGGCGGCGAAATCGCCGGTCCAGCTCGCGCCATAGGCTTCCAGGCTGTCGGAGAAGACAGCGTCGGGCGGCGGCCCATCGCGAAAGGCTTCAAGAAGGCGGTCGCCGACCTGAGCCAGATGGCGGTCGACGGCGTCACGATCCAGGTGGTCGATGACGTAACCTTCCCCACCCACGGCGGCGCGCTTGACCTGCTGGCCCGTTCGTCCTGCGATAAAGACCAGAATCTCGCGCGGAAGCACCGAAGGCTCCAGCGTCAATCGCGGCCCCGACCAGGCGAGCCGCGTCCAGGTATCGGCCGACGCGTCGCCGCCCGGCGGTCCGATCCTGACGTCCACCAAGGACTCGCCAGGGCCTAGCGCGGGCAGGATCACCTCGCCGGCGCCCGCCGGAGCGGTGATCCGCTTCATCCGGATTTCGGCGGAGGCGTGATCTATGGGAACATGCGGCCCGCCGAACGGCCAGCCGCTGCCAAGCGTGACGTCGAAGCGCAAGCCGTTGCGACGCGCCTCCAGCGCGGCATGGCGCAGCAGAGCCAGGAAGGGGTCGGAGAGGTAGGGCGCGTTGACCGCGCCCGGCGCCCCCTCCGGGACCAGGGGATAGACAGGCTGGACCTCGACGCCGCCGATACCGCCCCGCTTCATCGCTTCCAACTCGCGCGTCAGCTCTTCGCGCGTCACCGACGGGCCAAACCACCACCATCGCATCATCGGCCGGGCGTCCGCCGGCGGCGCGACAAAGCTCCCCCACAACGGATCGGGCTCGGCCGTCGCGGCCGCCGCCGGGGCTTGCACGGCGAGCGACAGCAGCAGGACGGCCAGGATTCGGCGGAACGGGAACGCCCCGCGCGGCCATGGTCTGCGTTGGACGCTGGATGAAGCGATCATCGCCGACCAGCCATTCTAAGACGCCGCTTCGAGCTTGGGCGATGCGCCAGGACAAGCCCGCTCGATCGCCCCAGCCCCATCACGCACCAAGACCCGGCGGGAGGCGGCGGCGCCCAATCCCTGCACGGTCAGTCCCTGCTCGGCAGGCCTGAAGGATAAACTGATCGCTTCGCCGCTTGCGGCCTTCGAGGACGGCGCTGCTGAAACAGGTGCGACCTCCGCCGTCCCGCATCCGCCGACATAGAAGGCCACGCCCTGGCAGGGCTCTTCATCAATCGAGGCCTCGTGCCGCATGCCGCCGTCGAGAAAGACCCGGTAGACGCCCTCCCCCGCGACCCGCACGCTCATCGACCGCCCATCGAGGCTCACGCCGGTGATCGGACCGTTGGCCACGACCAGCGTCCAGCCCCCGCAATGGTCTTTGTCCTCCGTCAGGCAGTCGGCCGAGGCGAACGCCGCCTCGTTCGGGCGTCCACCGAAGGGGCCGCGGCCCGTCAGGGCCGCGTTCTGGAACACCGCCATCGAGCGACCGTCTTCGGATCGCAGATATTGGTTCTGATCGCAGATCGCCTCGAACTCCACCTCGCGGTCGAGGCGCAAAGGCCAGGCGTCTTCGGCCGACGAAAGGGCGCAGATCATCGGCGCGAGGCAGGCTACGCCGAGAGCGACGAGCCGTGTCGGCCAGACAAGCGCGGCGCTCTTTGCCGTCGCCGCCCGTTTCCCGTTCTTATCCATCGCCCCCTCCCTTGTTCTTTGTCGTGTGTCGTTCAGGCCCAGCGATCGCGACTAAGGTCGGCAAGGCGGCGATCCTCGATCCGGCTCCAAACCTCGTCGTATTCATGGAAGAAGCGCATGGTCTTGAGCCGGTCCTGGGCCTCTTCATGGACCTCGGGCCGCGCGGCCTTGATGTCGCGGAAATAGGCCTCGCTCTGCAGGCGGTAGTGGTTGTTGAGCACCTCGAAATCGCCCAGTCCCGTCTCGTCGAGGATGATATGGAGCGCGTCTCCGAACGCCTCGCCGTTGGACAGCACCTTGTCGCCGCGCCGGGTGACGGGATTGTGCTGGGAGAAGACTTCGACAGCGTCCGGCCTGGAGAAAGCCTTGAGGAAGGCCCGGCTGACGGCCGCGTCGCCGCGCCTGGTGAAGCCGCTGACGACCGACCTGGGCTGGGTGCGGTGGCCGCTGGAGCCGAAGCTCAGCCACGGTGCAAGAACCGCTTCCCGATCCCGGTGTCTGGCGAGCATCTGCGCCAGCGGCGCGCCGTCGGTAGGATAGACGAATTCGTCGAGGTCAAAGACGCCGACCCATTCCGTCTCACGCCGCAGCCTGGGAAGAAGTTCGGTGTAGGCGCCGATCTGGTAGCCGTCTCGGGCGCAGGTGAAGAGATCCACCACCCCGTCGTCGATATGGCGTCGCAGCGCGGTCCGAAAGTCGTCGGTGCTGTTGTTGTCGATCAGGTAGAAATGCTCGACGCCAAACGCCCGGTAGTGATCCACCCACTCGTCGATCACATGGCCCTCGTTGCGAAAGATCGCCATGACGGAAAGCTGAAACCGGGCGCTGGCGCTGTGAGCGCCATCGCAGGGCGATACATGGCGGGGGTCAGGCATGGACCCCATCCGTGTCGCGGCGACGCCAGAGCACCGACTTGTCCCGCGACGGCAGGGCGTCGTAGTGCTCGATCAGCAGGCGGATGCAGTCGGATTGAAGGTCCTGGGCGGACCTCAGGTGACCAGACAACCCGTAGTAATCTTCATCGCCGAACGGGTAGCATGACGTGAAGATGTATTTCACGCCTTGCTCGATGCAGTGCCCGATCGGCACGCGCGGGTCCTCGATATGCTCGAGTACTTCGCCGAACACGACCAGATCCCTGCCCCGCATTAGCGCCGCGCCATCAGTGGGAAGGGTAAGGACTTCCACCTCGAAGCCCTCTCGGGCCAGGCGATAGGCGGGAAACTTCACCGCCTCGGCGTCGTCATAGATCGCGACCCTGGCGCCCCAGCGCGCGAACTGGACGGCGTAGTCGGCCACCAGGCACCCGAAGTCGAGCATGGAAAGCCGCGAGATTTCCTCGCCCGACCGGCGCAGAAGATCGGCGATATCCTCGGCTTGCGCGTAGCGGCTATAGTCGAGCATGGTTCGCACGACGTAGGGGCATATGCTGTGCGTGCGGCACAATGGCTTGCGCTCAGGCTGTTGCAATCGCGCGATCTCGCGCATCACCGGTTCGGGTACGCCGTAATAGGCCAGCACCACGCCGAAGCGGTCTTCACTGACGTCCAACTCGAACCTCCCCAAAACGCTCTGCACTCCCCTCGTCTCGCAGCCGGAACCGGTCATGATCCGCCCACGGGCGCCAGCCTCGTCCGGTCGACGGACAACGGGTCGGCCCGCTCGCCGGCGGCGGCCTGAAGCTGGGCGTATAGGCCGCCCCTTCCCAGCAGGTCCTGGTGGGAGCCGCTCTCGACCAGTTCGCCCTCGTCGAGCACGTGGATGAGATCAGCGTCGCGGACGGTCGAAAGGCG
>Ga0160492_100345_pt1 | contig 30161 bp, 26 predicted proteins | sample DID2MG_FD_108258 | JGI IMG/M metagenome (GOLD analysis project Ga0160492, IMG submission 108258) | Enriched soil microbial communities from UW Madison campus, WI, USA - DID2877_E24_FP2 MG | ecosystem: Environmental > Terrestrial > Soil > Unclassified | place: USA: Madison, Wisconsin | collected... | reverse complement strand
GCTGCCGAAGTTCTGGGGCTTCATGGTGCTGATCCTGGGCGTGACGAACCTCTATCTCGTCTACGACCAGCAGTTCCCGGCCTTCTACGCCTCGCACTTCACCGACCCGAAACAGGGCGCGGCCATGTTCGGCTACCTGAACTCGGCCCAGATCTTCCTGGAAGCCGGCATGCTGTTCGTCGCGCCCTTCGTGGTGAACAGGATCGGGGCCAAGAACGGCCTGCTGCTGGCCGCGGCGATCATGATCGTGCGCATCGCGGGCTCCGGCCTCGTGCACGGCCCCGTGCCGATCTCGGCGATGAAGATGCTGCACTCGCTGGAGCTGCCGATCCTGGTGGTGTCGATCTTCCGCTACATCGCCTTCCACTTCGAAAGCCGCCTGGCCTCGACGCTCTATCTGGTCGGCGTCAGCTTCGGCCACTCGCTGGGCCTGGCGATCCTGTCGCCCATCGTCGGCAAGAGCTACGACCTGATCGGCTTCCCCAGCACCTACCTGCTGATCGCCCTGTTCGCGGCCGCCTTCTGGGTCGCCTCGGTGTTCGCCCTCTCGCCCACCCCGCCGCAAGACCGGCCCGCCAAGGACGCCGAGCCCGATCCGGCGCTGGCCCAGGCCGACCTCGGCGGCGCCGACGCGGCCAAGGTCAACTGAACATGCCCGACACCACCACCGCCCGCGAGCCCATCGCCCGCGCCGACGAGATCCTGGCCCGCCCGCGCCCCGACCGCGCCAAGCTCGACGCGATCATCGCCGGCGTCCTGGCCCGCATCGACGTCAGCCTCGACCGCTTCACCGACGCCTTCCCCAGGCCCTCCAGCGAGGGCGGGGTCTATGCGCCGATGGACAACACCGAGTGGACCAACGGCTTCTGGACCGGGATGCTGTGGCTGGCTTTCGAGGCCAGCGGCGAGGCCCGCTACCGCCAGGCCGCCGAGCGCCAGGTCGAGAGCTTCCGCGACCGCATCGACCGCGAGATCAACGTCGACCACCACGACCTGGGCTTCCTCTATTCGCTGTCCTGCGTGGCGGGGTGGAAGCTGACCGGCAACATCGGCGCCCGCCAGGCGGCCCTGGCTGCGGCCCGCCGGCTGATGACCCGCTACCTGCCGGCCGCCGGCATCATCCAGGCCTGGGGCGATCTTTCCGATCCCCAGCAGGCCGGGCGGATGATCATCGACTGCAACCTCAACCTCCCCCTGCTCTACTGGGCCAGCGAGGAGACGGGCGACCCGACCTTCCGCATCGCCGCCGATCGTCACATCGAGGAGGCCGCCCGCCACATCGTGCGGCCCGACGCCTCGACCTTCCACACCTTCTACATGGACCCGAAGTCGGGCGCGCCGCTGCGCGGCAGCACCCACCAGGGCTTCAGCGACGACTCGTGCTGGGCGCGGGGCCAGGCCTGGGGCGTCTCGGGCTTCCCGCTGGTGCATCGCTACAAGGCTGATCCGGCCCTGATCGCCCTGGCGGCGCGGCTGGCCAACTACTTCCTCAACCGCCTGCCAGGCGACCTGATCTGCTGCTGGGACCTGGTGTTCACCGACGCCGAACGCGACAGCTCGGCCGCCGCCATCGCCGCCTGCGGCCTGCTGGAGCTGGCCCGCGCCCTGCCGCTGGCCGATCCCGACCGCGAGACCTACGAGGCCGCCGCCCTGGCCATGGTCGAGACCCTGGGCGAGCGCTACCTGCTGCCGCTGGGCGAGCCCGGGACCGGGATCCTCGCCCACGGCGTCTACCACATGCCCAACCGCGTCGGCGTCGACGAGGCCTGCCTGTGGGGCGACTACTTCTTCCTCGAGGCGCTGGTCCGCCTCACCCGGGTTTGGGAGCCCTACTGGTGATTCAGATCGGCGTGGATTTCGGCGGCACCAAGGTGGAGGCCGCCGCCCTGGACGCCAGCGGCAAGGTGCTGGCCAAGGCCCGCGTTCCCAATCCGGGCGACTACGACAAGGCCCTGAGCGTCGTCCGCGACCTGGTCGGCGAGCTGGAGCAGAAGCTCGGGGCGCGCGGCACCCTGGGGATCGGCGCGCCCGGCTCGATCTCGCCGGCCACCGGCGTGATGCGCAACGCCAACTCGCTGTACCTGAACGGCCGCCGCTTCCGCGAGGACCTGTCCCAGGCGCTGAACCGGCCGGTTCGCCTGGCCAACGACGCCAACTGCCTGGCCCTGTCGGAAGCCGTCGATGGCGCCGGCGCGGGCGCGCGGGTGGTGTTCGCCATCATCCTGGGCACCGGCTGCGGCGGCGGCCTCGTCGTCGACGGCCGGCTGATCGAGGGCGAGAACGGCATCGCCGGCGAATGGGGCCACATGCCCCTGCCCTGGCCCAGCGCCGACGAGCGCGAAGGCCCCCGCTGCTGGTGCGGCCAGAACGGCTGCCTGGAGATGTGGGTGTCGGGCACCGGCCTGCGTCGCGACTTTCAGGAGGCGACGGGACTTGCGTGCAGCGGCGAGGAGATCATCGCCGCCTGGCGGGCCGGCGACGCCGCCGCTACCGCCGCCTTCGACCGGCTGATGGACCGCCTGGGCCGCTCGGTGGCCGTGCTGTGCAACATCCTCGACCCCGACGCCATCGTCGTCGGCGGCGGCCTGTCGAACGTGCCCGAGGTCTGCCAGCGCCTGCCGGGCCTCGTCGCCGGGCGCGTGTTCGCCGACCGCTGGAGCACCCGCATCAAGCCCGCCGTCTGGGGCGACGCCTCCGGCGTGCGCGGCGCCGCGCGGCTGTGGAGCCTGGAGGAAGCGCGCCAGTTGCTGAGCGAGCAGGTGGCCTAGGCGGGCGCGTCATCCCCCATCAGATCCGCCAGCTCGTAGACCGGCCGGATCTCGATCTCGCTGGGGCCGGGCATCGGGTTGGGGCAGCGCTTCACCCAGGCGACCGCCTCGTCCAGGTCCTTGACCTCCCACAGCCAGAAGCCGGCGACCAGGCCGCGGGGCTGGGCGAAGGGGCCGTCGATCACGGTGCGGCCTTCGCCGTCGAACGCCACCCGCTTACCCGCCGACGAGGGCTTGAGGCCGTCGGCCGTCACCAGGATCCCGGCCGCCGCCAGTTCGTCGTTGAAGCGGCCCATGGCCTCCATCATCGCCATCGTCTCGGGCGAGCGGACGAAGCCCTGCTCGCTGTCCTCGGTGGCCTTGACCAGCACCATCACTCGCATCGCTCGTCTCCTCGCCTGGATCGGCCATGTCGACCTCTCGCCAGAACGACGATCGAAGCCTCTCCACACCGACACCGCCAGCGAGATTTAGGGCGGCGCGGCGTCGGACGAGGCGCGGTCCATCAGGGTGAAGGGCAGCAGGTGGTGCACCGGCGCCGGATCGCCGCCCAGCTTGCGGGCGCGGATCTCCTCGACGATCAGGCTGACCGCCGCACGGCCCATCTCGGCGATCGGCTGGTGGATCGTGGTCAGTTCCGGCCAGACCGTGGTGGCCACAGCCGTGTCGTCGAAGCCGCAGACGGTCAGGTCGCGCGGCACGGCGATCTGCCGGCCATGCGCCACGGCCAGGGCGGCGGCGGCCATGTCGTCGTTGCTGGCGAAGATGGCGCTGGGCCGCAGGCGCGCCTCGAACAGCTTCTCGGCCGCCGCCAGCCCCGAACGGTAGGTGAAGAGGCCCTGGGCCACCCATTCGGGCCGCACGGCCAGCCCCGCCTCGGCCATCCCGGCGAGAAAGCCTTCGTAGCGCAGCTGCGTCGGGGTGTGCTGCGGGTCGCCCTTGATGAAGGCGATGTCGCGATGGCCCAGGGCGATTAGGTGGCGGGTCATGGCCAGCGCGCCCTCGAAGTCGTCGATGCGCACGCTGGAGACGTCGACCATCGGCCGGGCGGTCGCCAGGGCCAGCACCGTCACCCCCTCGGCCCGCAGCATGGCGATTGTCTGGCGCGAGTCGCATAGCGGCGGCGGCAGGATCACCCCGTCCACCCCCGCCGCCAGCAGCCGTTTCACCGCCTGCTTCTGGCCGGCCAGGCCCTCGCAGCGCTCCAGGATCAGGTGGCTGGCCAGCTTCGAGCTCTGCTCCAGCCCGCCCATCATGATGTCGCTGAGATAGGAGGCGCTGGGGTTGCTGTAGAGGATGCCGACCCGGGCGGCCGAGGCGCGCGAGCGGGTGGCCCGGGCCGCGACATTGACCTGGTAGTTCAGGGCCCGCACCGAGGCCTCGACCCGCTCGCGCATGGCCGGGCTGACATTGGCCGTGCCCCGGATCACCCGCGACACGGTCATCGAGCCGACCCCGGCGTGGCGGGCGACGTCGTGGATGGTGGAGGTCCGGGGCGGGGCCGGGCGCGCGGTCACGGTCGTCGCTTCCGCGCCGGACGCCGGCCTGGCCTTGCGGGGACTCTTCACCAACGCACCATCCTCGGAACGCATCGCGATTGTTCACGATAACAATTCATCCTAGCGGCGCCAGTCGCCCGCGCCAGCGCAAAAACGCGCGTTCACCTGCCGGGCGCTTCTCCTTCTCTCGCTTGGACTTATCGGTGCGGTGTTCGCTAGACTGCGCCGCGACCCGTAGAGAGTCGCAGTTTGGGCGAGGACTCCTTGAGCACGCAGAGGCGACAGGCGCCGACCATCCACGACGTGGCGCAGGCCGCAGGCGTCTCCTCCATGACCGCCTCTCGCGTCGTCAACGGCTATCCGCACGTGCGCCAGGCCGTGCGTGACAAGGTCGAGGAAGCCATCAAGACCCTGGGCTACCGGCCCAACTCCCTGGCCCGCGCCACCCGCACCGGCGTCTCGCTGATCGGCATGCTGTATTCGAACGCCAGCTCGTCGAACCTGTCGAACTACCTGATGGGCGCTTTTAGACAAGCCAGCCAGAGCGGCTGCCAGCTGCTGATCGAGCCCAGCCAGGCTCACCCGACCCCCGCCCAGGCCGTGCAGAAGCTGGTCGACGCCGGCGTCGGCTCGGTGATCCTGCCGCCGCCGCTGTGCGACGACGCCGCGATTCTGGAGTCGCTGGAAAAGGCCGGCGTCGGCGCCGTCAGCTTCGCCACCGCCTTTCCGCGCGAAGGCGCGCCGGCCGTGTTCATCGACGATTTCGCCGGCGCGCGGATGATGACCCGCCACCTGATCGACCTTGGCCATGTCGACATCGCCTTCGTGCGCGGCGACCCGGCCCACTCCACGGCCCAGCGCCGCGAGCAGGGCTTCCGCGAGACGATGGCGCAGGCCGGACTGACCGTGAACGAGGCCTATGTCGCCGATGGCGGCTTCAGCTATCGCGGCGGCTTGGAGGCGGCCCGACACCTGCTCAACCTGCGCCGCCGGCCCTCGGCGATCTTCGCCGCCAACGATGACATGGCCGCCGCCGTCAGCGCCGTCGCCCATGGCCTTGGCCTGTCGATCCCCAGCGACCTCAGCATCGCCGGCTTCGACGACACCTCGGTGGCCACCACCGTCTGGCCCGAGCTGACCACCATCCGCCAGCCGATCGCCGACATGGCCGCCTCGGCCGTGCAACTGGCCATGGATCTCTCCCGCCCCGGCGCCGACCCCGGCGGCCACGTGCAGGCGCAGCTGCAACTTATCGAACGGGCCTCGACCGCCGCCCCGCCGACCTGACGCCGGTCTTGCCAAAGCCCCACGCCCTGATACTGGTAACGATATCAGAAAAAGAGCGTTGGGAGGCGTGATGGCGGGCTTGGGTCGAGCATTCGGCGGGTGGATGCTGCTCGCGGCGGCGCTGGCGGCGCTTCCGGTCTCGGCGGCCGAACCGCCCCAAACCGAGCGCGCATGGCTGCCCGACCTCGGCGACGGGACCTACAAGAACCCGGTCCTGGCCGGCGACTATTCCGACCCCGACGCCGTCCGCGTGGGCGACGCCTACTACCTGGTCTCCTCGTCGTTCACCAACGCGCCCGGCCTGCCGATCCTGAAGTCGACCGACCTCGTCAACTGGACGATCATCGGCCACGCCCTGCCCCGGATCACCCCCGTGGCGCACCACTCTACGCCGCGTCGCGGCGGCGGGGTCTGGGCCCCGGCCATCCGCCATCGCAACGGCGAGTTCCTGATCTACTATCCGGATCCCGACTTCGGCGTGTTCCTGGTCAAGGCCAAGGACCCGGCCGGACCGTGGTCCAAGCCCGTGCTGGTCGACGACCGCCGCGGCGTCATCGACCCGGCCCCGTTCTGGGACGATGACGGCCAGGGCTGGCTGATCACCGCCTTCGCCCGCAGCCGCGCCGGCTTCGCCAACGTCATCACCGCCCGCCGCCTCAACAAGGCCGGCGACCGCGCGGTGGGCGAGGCGATCACCCTGGTCGAGGGCGACAAGCAGCCCAAGGTGCAGACCTCGCGCGGCCCGTTCCCGTGGATGACCACCGAGGGCCCCAAGCTCTACAAGCGGGACGGCTGGTACTACCTGTTCGTGCCCAGCGGCAGCGTGAAGGGCGGCTGGCAGGGCGTGTTCCGCTCGCGCAAGCTGGCCGGCCCCTACGAGGGCCGCGACGTGCTCGACCAGGGCCCGACGCAGGTCAACGGCCCCCACCAGGGCGCCTGGGTGACCACCCCGACCGGCGAGGATTGGTTCCTGCACTTCCAGGACGCCGACTCCTACGGCCGCCGGGTCTGGCTGCAACCCATGGCCTGGAAGGACGGCTGGCCGGTCATCGGCGAGGATCCCGACGGCGACGGCATCGGCCAGCCAGTGCTGACCCACCGCAAGCCGGCGACCAAGGCCCCCTCCCCGCTGCTCGCGCCGCAGGATAGCGACGATTTCGACGGTCGCCTGTCGCTGGGCTGGCAGTGGAACGCCAATCCGGCCGACGACTGGGCCGACCTCAAGGCCGCGCCCGGCCGCCTGCGGCTGAAGGCGATCTCCTCGCCGGAAAACCTGTGGGAGACCGGCGCCCTGCTGACCCAGAAGCTGCCGGCCGAGCGCTTCACCGTGACCACCAAGCTCGACTTCGCGCCCAAGGCGGTCGGCGAGCGGGCGGGCCTCGTGATGTTCGGGTCCGACTACGCCTGGATCGGCCTGCAGAACACCGCCGCCGGCCCCGCCCTGGTCCGCGTCGACCGCCTGGGCGCCGACAAGTTCCAGCCCGAGCGCGTCGAGGTCGTGCAGGCCAAGGCCCCCACCGCCGTCTGGCTGCGGATGACCGCCGAGCCCGTGGTCGTCGCCGATCCGCCGCCGGAGTTCTCGCCTTACTGGCCCTCGATGCTGCGCTCGCTGCACGCCAGGGTGACCCTCAGCTACAGCCTCGACGGCCAGAGCTTCACCCCCGTCGGCGCGCCCTTCGTCAGCCGCCCGGGACGCTGGGTCGGCAGCCAGGTCGGCCTCTTCGCCCAGGCCCCCGCCGGCACGCCGTCCAACACCGCGACGCGGATCGGCTGGACCGACTTCGACGGGTTCTGGGTGACGCGGTAGCTTTCTCCTCCTCGTCATCCCGGAAACGGCGAAGCCGTTATCCGGGACCCAGGGGACCAGGCTCGGCGGATCGATCAAGCGGCCCAGCGACGGCCGGCGCGGCGACGCGGCCCCTGGGTCCCGGCTCTGCGCGCTGCGCGCTCCGGCCGGGATGACGGGAGAGTAGCAGTCCCGTCACCGAACACCGATTGACAGCGAACCCACCAATTGGTATCGATATCAAATCTTGCAGCGCCACCCTGCGGCGCTCACTTCTTGGACGCAAGTTCCTCCCGACTTCCAAGACCAAGGGGCGCCGTCTGCCCGGCGCCCCGTTTTTTTGCCTTCAATCCCGACTGCCCCCAGTCCGTCAGTTCCCCGCGAAGGCGGGGATGCTCGGCGTTGAGTGCAGGCAAGGAGGTGAATGCCGCCCCTGCCTACCCCTCCGGCTCGAACCGTATCGCCTGCCCGCCGGCCGCATTCAGCTGCAACCGAAGGCGCGTGCCCGCGTCCACCGCCTGGCGCTCGATGACCACCTTGGTGCGGTTGGCCGGCCGGGCGAGGTCGCCGTCCTTGTAGCGCACGGCGGTCCACTTACCCGCGCCCAGGAAGCCCAGATCCAGGTCCAGCCGCCGCTCCATCTCGTTGGTCAGGGCGCCGAGGAACCAGGTCCGGCCCTTGCGGCGGGCGATGACGACGTATTCGCCCAGCTCGCCGGCGATCGCTCGGGTCTCGTCCCAGGTGGTCGGGCAGGCGTCGAACCATTCCAGCTCCGGCCAGGGCTGGCCCTCGTACTTCTCGGGCTTGTCGTACCAGTAGAGCAGGGTCAGCGGGCTGTAGCAGGTGATCGCCAGGGCCAGCTGGTGGGCGTTGGTCGTCTGGTTGCGCTCCTGGGCGTAGCAGATCGTGTAGTCGATCGGCCCGGCGATCGGCCGGGTGAAGGCCAGGTTCACGTGGTGGCGCGGGGCGGGGAACTGCTCGTTGCCCTTCACGCCCTCCAGGGTCAGGTAGTTGGGCAGGGTGCGCTCCAGGCCCGCCGGCCGCAGGTTGTCGTGCAGGTTCACGACCATGCCGTGCTCGCCGAACGCCCGCACCACCTTGGTGATGAAGTCGACGTCCGACTGCCGGCCTTCCCACATGAAGCCCAGCTTCACCCCCGCCAGGCCCCAGCGCTGGTAGAGGCGGCACATGTCGGTCAGCGCCTTGGTCACCGCCACCCGGTCGATATAGACCAGCACGCCAATGCCCCTCGCCTTGGCGTAGTCGATCACCCTTTGCAGGTCCAAGGCCGCGATCGGGGCGGTGGGGTCAGAGGCGTCCGTCCCGTCGCCGTACCAGTGGGCGTCGAACAGCACGTAGGCGATGTTGCGCTTCTGGGCGAAGTCGACCGCCTTCAGCGAGGCCTCGGTGGAATAGGGCTTCATGATCCGGAAGGCGTGGCCGGGCTTGACCCACGAGACGTCGCCCAGCTGGTTCGGGCTCGCCAGGGTCGGGACCACGTGATGGCGCTCGATCAGCCCCTTGGCGCTGTCGGCCGCCAGCAGCACGCGCCACGGCGTCTTCTGGCCGACGGCGATCTCGAAGGTCGCCTCCTGCGGGGTGTCGTCCTGGCCGCCCCAGCCGGTCGCCCGGCCCGGATAGCGCATCAGGTAGGTCACGAGGCCGCCCTTGTCGTGCGCCCGCGCCATGCAGCGCGGATAGTGCAGCCGGTCGGACTCGGCGATGAAGCCGTAGACGCCGTCGCCGACGTCCACCGTGATCGGCAGGTCGGCATAGGGCCCCTTGTCGGACGAGCCCGTCAGGTCCGGATGTTCCAACGGCGCGAGGCCCGCCTGGGTGGAGACGTGGATGTCGCCCTCGTCGCGGCTGGCGTAGAGCCGCGCGGTCTCGGGGAAGCGGAAACCCGTCCGCTCGCCCATCAGCGCCAGACTCTGGCCCTTGGCGAGGCCCGTCAGCACGTAGCGCACCGCCACGGCCCCGTTCAGCACCCGCAAGACGATGTCGAACCGGATCCCCGCCTTGGGATCGACCATGTGCAGGGCGATCTGGCGGCCGGACTGGTCGTAGCGTGCCGACTGCCCGAACGGCGGCGACCAGTCGCCTTCGAAGACCTGCGGCGTGACGCCGGCCAGCTTCGCGCCCTCGCCCAGCAGCCGCCCTTCGGCGAGCCATAGCCCCAGGTCCGACGGCAGCAGCAGCGGCTTGCCGTCATAGGTCGCGCTCCAGCGGGGGATCGCGCCCGAGACGTCGACCACCGCCTTCAGCCGGCCGTCGGGCGAGGCGATCCGGTGACGCCGGGCGGTCTCGCCCGCGTGAGCGGTCGTGGCGGCGCCGGATATCGCGGCCAGCGCGACCAGGTCGCGGCGTGTGGGCTTCATCGCGTCGCCTCCTCCCCTTCCACCCTGGCGGCGCATCGGCGCGCGGGCGGTCGATTATCGTTCACGCCCCGGCCGGCCGCATCGCGACCAAACCGGGATCAACAAACTGATATCGATATCAACAATATCGCGCAAGCCGCCGCTCGCCGCCTGGCCGACCTCGCCAACTATTGGCCTTACCTCATTGCCGAATTAAGGTATGACCACATCGACGCAGAGACCTTACCTCGCCAGCGCCCGCGCCGGGCCGCGAGGCAAGTTCTGACAGCGACCCGGACCTCGCGCGGACAGCCTTCCCAGGATCGCGCGTTTTCGCGGCGCATCCTCCCCAGGATGCGCCGCTTTTTTTGACCGCTGTTCGCATTTACCTTTAGGTTGCGGTCATGGACTTCGACGCCGGACAGACGCCCGCCCCGCCCGCCGACACGCCCGCTCCCCGCCGCGGCCCCGGCCGGCCGCGCGACCCCGAGGTGGAAAAGCGCCTAAAGCGCGCGGCGCTGGAGGTGCTGGCCGCCCACGGCATGTCGGGCCTGACCCTGGAGAAGATCTGCGACAAGGCCGGCGCCCCGCGCGCCACCTTCTACCGCCGCTGGGCCACGCCGATGCAGGCGGTGGGCGAGGCTTTCAACGAGGCCTTCCTGTTCGCCCGCCTGCCCGACACCGGCGACGTCGTCACCGACCTCGTCGCCCTGGGCCAGGCGATGATCGACCTCTACAACGACCCGGTCGTCGGGCCGTGCATGAGCTTCCTGATCGCCGAGAGCCGCGTGCGGCCCGAGCTGTTCCATGGCGCCAGCGACGACTTCCAGCGCCGCCGCGCCTACAACCGCCAGGTCGTCGAACGCGCCGTCGAGCGCGGCCAGATCGGCCCCGAGATCGATCCCGACCTGATCATCGACGTCATCAGCGGCCTGGCCATGAACAACCAGGCCACCCGCCGCCCCCTGACGCCCGAGATGCTGGAGTTCGTGGTGCGGCGGCTGCTGGGCCTCTAGAACCTTCCCCTCTGGGGGAGGCGGCCGAAGGCCGGTGGGGGGACGTTTTCAGCTTTCGCCGCACCGGCCCCTTCTGCATCCACGCCCCCCCCCCTCCGATCGCTACGCGATCACCTCCCCCATAGGGGGAGGTTCCTTTCCGCGATGCTGCGCCGCCACCTTCTCCCGCAAGGGGAGAAGGATCGCTTGCACCCATCTTGAAAACAAACCAACCAAGCGGTATGTTGCAAGCCTCACCACTCGAGGCCCGCCCGTGTCCATCCCCGCTTCCGCCTACGCCATGCTCGCCGCGGCCATCGCCGCCGAGGTGGCCGGCACCACCTTCCTGCAGAAGTCGGAGCAGTTCACCAAGCTGGTCCCGACCCTGGCCATGGGCGGGCTCTACGCCGCCGCGTTCTACTTCCTGTCCCAGGCCCTCAAGCACGTGCCGCTGGGCGTGGCCTACGCCATCTGGGGCGGAGTCGGGATCGTGCTGACGGCGGCGATCGGCGTCGTGCTGTTCCGCCAGAAGCTCGACGCGCCGGCCCTGCTGGGCATCGGCCTGATCGTCTCCGGCGTGCTGGTCACCCAGCTCTTCTCGCGCAGCGTGGCCCACGGATGAACACCACCGCCTACAACCGCCCCAAGCAGCCCGAGCAGGTGCGCCGCGCCCTGCTCGACGCCGCCGTCGCCCTGGCCGAGGAGCAGGGCCTGGGCGGCATCACCGTCCAGGCCGTGGCCGACCGCGCCGGCGTCACCAAGGGCGGTCTCTTCCACCACTTCGCCAGCAAGCAGGCCCTGATCGACGCCGTGTTCGACTTCATGCTCGAACAGATGGACGAGGCGCTGGACCGGCTGATGGCCGACGACGAACAAGGCCAGGGGACCCAAGGCTGCTTCACCCGCGCCTATGTCGTCTCGACCTTCGAGTGCTGCGACATGGCGCTGAGCGGCCAGGCGCTGTCGATCTCGATGGTCACCGACCCGGCCCTGCGCCGCCGCTGGCGCGACTGGATCGACGCGCGCCTCGTGCGCCACGCCGCCACCGACCTCGATCCGCGCCTGCACGTCGTTCGCCTGGCCGCCGACGGCTACTGGTTCGCCCGCGTGCTGCACGACGGCGATCCGGGCAGCGAACCGCCGCAGGCGCTACAGGCGCGCCTCATCGCCATGACCCGGGAGAACTGACATGACCTTCTTCCGCACCCACTGGGCCCTGCTGGCGACCGAGCCGTCACCGCCGGCCGAGGTCCCGCCCGCGCCGCCCGCGGACACCGCGCCGGTCGAGGCCGAGGAGCCCCCGGCCGCCGCCTGAACACCGCCGCGATGGTTGCAGACGCCCGCCTGGCTCGCCTAGGCTTGGACGCGCGGCCTCGTCGGCCGTTCGGGGACCATCAATGACCGCTCGCAGCCCACGCGCCTGGCTGGCCGCCTTCCTGTCACCGGCTGGGCGGATCGGACGAGGGACCTTCGTCCTGGCGGTCGTGGCGGTCTACGCCGCCTGGTACGCGACGCCCTTCGCCCTGAACTGGATCGCCAGCCTGGCGTTCGGTGAGACCGATCCCTTTCCCAGCCCGGAATTCTGGATGGGCCTGGCGCTCTACCCGGCCGTCGCCGCCCTGACCTATGTGAGCTTCTGCGTGCATCGCAAGCGCCTGGCCGACGCGCGGCGCACGACGCTGAGCTTCGGCCTCATGGTCTTCGCCAGCGTCGCCGCGATCGTCGTCGGGCTGCTGGTCTCCCTGGCGACCGTGTCGCCGGTCGCCGTCCATGGTGGAACCGCATCGGCGGAGGTGAACATCGACGTCGGCCGATCCTCCTGGACGGAAACCCTGCCGCTCCTGGCCTTCCTCGCGGCCTGGCCGCTCTACAGCCTGTGGGTGGGCCTGGCGCCGTCGCGCGCCGAAGAGCCCGCGCCCGAAGGCCAGTCCCTGGCCGCCTAGGCGCCCTCCCCGTTATAGCCCGGCGAGCATACTCCTCCCCCGTGAGCGGGGGAGGAGAAGGAAAATCAGAACAGAACCCCCTTCTCCAGCAGACCGTGCACGCCCTTCTCGCCGTTGACCGTCTGGGTCACGCGGAAGTCCACGGCCAGGGAGCAGAACTGGTAGGCCTGCACGCGGGTCAGGTTCGAGCGCGACACGATGAAGTCGATCATGCCGCGCAGGGCCTGCTTCATGGCCAGGTCCAGGTCCTCGTTGAAGCCCATGATCACGTAGTGGGTCGGGGTCTCGGCGCGTGGCCAGGTCGCGACACCCAGGTCGGCGGCCTTGTGCAGGATGAAGGTGAAGGTCCCGGTCAGGCCCATCTCCAGGGCGTTGACGCAGACCTCGCCGTCGCCCTGGCGGCCGTGGCCGTCGCCGGCCGAGAAGTTGGCGCCCGGAACCCAGACCGGCAGGAACAGGGTCGCGCCCGCGCCCAATTCCTTGTTGTCCATGTTGCCGCCGTGCTCGCGCGGCTCGCGGCTGGACAGGCGCCCGTATTTCGCCGGCGGGGCCACGCCCATGGTGCCGAAGAACGGCCGCAGGGGCAGCTCCGGCCCCCACTGCGGCTTGCAGACCCCGCGCGCCTTGTCGACGGCGATGTGGCTGACATAGCGGTCGGGGAAGTCCTCCGGGATCGTGCCGGCCAGGGGGCGCACCGCGCAGTAGCCCCAGTCGTTGTTGGGCTCGACCGCCTCGATCCGCACCTCCAGCGTGTCGCCCGGCTCGGCCCCGGCGATGGCCACAGGCCCGGTGAGGATGTGCGGCCCGATCCGGTCCAATTTGGCGTCGTGGATCGCCTGCAGGGCCGGCGGGATGGTCAGCCACGACTCCGGCCCCGGCATCACCTCCGGACCGCCCGAGACGCAGTCGAAGGTGACGCTGTCGCCCGGCTGGATGGTCAGAACAGGGTCGAAGGCCGCGTCGAAGATGCCGAAGCGGACGGTCTGCGGCGTGGAAGACAGGTGGTGGTGCATGGCGACGGCGGAACCGGAAACGAAGAAACGGTCCCCAGTCTCCGGCCGCATCGGCGCGGCGGCGAAGCGGCGCGACCATCGACACGGCCGCTTTCGCCATCCTGCCTGCCCGCTGGGCGCCGCCTGCTCGGACCTCACGCATCCGGCGGGCGATCAATCCTTCCTAGCCCCTTGAAACGTCTGGCCTAGCGGCGTTATCGTGGGGTCGCTATGAAGTATCTAATTACTTTCTAGCGTGAGTGACTTCCCATGTCGGGCGGCGATCTGTCGGCCTTCCAAAACCTCTCCGACGCCAAGGTCGCCGCCTATCTGGACTCCCGCAGCGCCGACCTCGGCCTGCGCATTCCCGAGAGCTGTCGCGCCGGCGTCGCCGAGAACCTCGCCCTGCTGCGCGACCAGACGGCTCTCTTTGCGGACCTGACCGACGACGACGCGCCGGTCGAGCCTTTCACGCCATGAGTTTCGACACCGCCCAGGCCGTCACCCGCGCCGTACGCGAGGGTCGCACCACCGCCCGCGAACAGGCGCAAAAAGCCATCGCCGCCGCCAAGGCCGAGCCGTTCAACGCCTTCACCGCCATCTTCGAGGACGAGGCGCTGGTCCAGGCCGACGCCGTCGACGCCCAGCTTGCGGCCGGCGTCGATCCCGGCCCGCTGGCCGGCGCGCCCTTCGCGGTCAAGAACCTGTTCGACGTCGCCGGCCATACGACCCTGGCCGGCAGCAAGATCCGCCGCGACGCCGCTCCCGCGAGCGCCGACGCTGCGGCCGTCGCCCGGATGAAGGCCGCCGGCGCGGTGCTGATCGGCGCGCTGAACATGGACGAGTTCGCCTACGGCTTCGTCACCGAGAACGCCCACGACGGCCCCACCCGTAACCCGCACGACCCGGCCCGCATCGCCGGCGGCTCGTCCGGCGGTTCTGCCGCCGCGGTCTCGGGCGGGATCCTGCCGCTCACCCTGGGGTCGGACACCAACGGCTCGATCCGCATCCCCGCCGGCCTGTGCGGCGTGTTCGGCCTGAAGCCCACCCTGGGCCGGCTGTCGCGGGCAGGCAGCTTCCCGTTCGTGCACAGCCTGGACCACATCGGCCCGTTCGCCCGCACCGCCGCCGACCTCGCCCTGGCCTACGACGCTCTGCAAGGCGAGGACCCGCTCGACGACCTGTCGCCGCCGCCCGCCGATCCCCTGTCCGCGCGCCTCGACGCCCTGGCCGGCCAGCCCTTGCGCGTCGGCGTGCTGGACGGCTGGTTCCAGCAGGGCGCCTTCCCCGAGGTGGTCGAGGCGCTGGAGATCGTCGCCGACGCCCTCCAGGCCCGGCGCGGCGTCGAGCTGACCGGGGCAAAGGCCGCCCGCGCCGCCGCCTTCACCCTTTCCGCCGCCGAGGGCGGGCGCCTGCATTTCGACGACCTGGCCAAGCGCGCCCTCGACTACGATCCGGCCGTGCGCGACCGCCTGCTGGCCGGGGCCCTGCTGCCGGACGGCGTCGCGCAGGCCGCCCGCCGCTATCGCCCCGCCTTCCGCGACGAGGCGCGCCGGCTGTTCGAAGACTTCGATCTGCTGCTGGCCCCGGTCGCCCCCTGCCCCGCCCCGCCGATCGGCCAGGCGACCATGGATCTCGACGGCGTTCCCGTCTCGGTGCGCAAGACGCTGGGCGCCTACACCCAGCCGATCAGCTATATCGGCCTGCCGGTGATCGCCGCGCCGGTGAACCGCCCCGGCAAGCCGCCGATCGGCGTGCAGCTGATCGCCCCGGCCTGGCGCGAGGACCTGGCCTTCGCCGCCGCCCTGCGCCTGGAGCGCGCCGGCGTCATCGCCGCCCACCGTCCTCCCATCCGTCGAGAGCCCGCATGACCGTCATCAACGCCCCCGACGTCCTGGCCGAGGTGACCGCCGCGGTCGACGCCTATGAAACCGCCCTGATGACCAACGACGTCGAGGCTCTGGACGGTTTCTTCCGCGATGCGCCAGAGACCGTCCGCTACGGCGTGGCCGAGAACCTCTACGGCTTCGAAGAGATCGCCGCCTTTCGAATCGGACGCACCGGCGGCTCGCCGCTGCGCGATCGGCTGCGCACAGAAATCACCACTTTTGGGCGCGATTTCGCGATCGCGAACGTCGAATTCCTGCGAACCGGGGCAAAACAGTCCGGCCGCCAGAGCCAGACCTGGCTGCGCACCGAAGACGGCTGGAAAATCGTGTCGGCGCACGTTTCCCTGCTCCAGGCCGGCGCCGACCAACGCCTTGCGCCATAGGCCCGCGGATACTCCGCCCAAGGACAATAAGTAAGTATGTCCTGACTTATGACCTAGTTTTGGGCGCCGTTGTCGCAGCGTGGTCAAATAGTGACACGGTCCCTACAAACTTCACGCTAGTGAGACGGAGTCGTCATCAAGCCTTTTGATTTCGACGCGGCCATTGTGCATTGCACCCCACGCAACCGGGTCCTCCACCGGTGTTCGAAGGGGATTTCGAAATGACCACCCAAGCCAAGCTGCGCAACAGCGCCGCCTTCGGCGTGCTCCTGCTGGCCGCCGCCGTCGCGGCCCCGGCCCTCGCCCAGGACGCGCCGACCGCACTCGACGACGTGATCGTCACCGCCCAGAAGCGCTCCGAAAACATCCAGGACGTGCCGGTCTCCGTCGCCGCCGTCTCGGGCGAGAAGCTGGCCGCGATCTTCGCCGCCGGCGAGGACGTGCTGGCCCTGTCGAGCCGCGTGCCGGGTCTCTACGTCGAAAGCTCCAACGGCCGCGCCGCGCCGCGCTTCTACATCCGCGGCCTGGGCAACGCCGACTTCGACCTGGCCGCCTCGCAGCCCGTCTCGGTGATCATGGATGACGTCGTCCTCGAGAACGTCGTGCTGAAGAGCTCGCCGATCTACGACATCGAGCAGGTCGAAGTCCTGCGCGGCCCGCAAGGCACCCTGTTCGGCCGCAACACCACCGCCGGCATCGTCAAGTTCGACACCGTCAAGCCGAGCGAAGAGTTCAAGGCCAACGGCACGGCCACCTACGGCACCTACGGCTCGACCACCTTCGAAGGCGGCGTCGGCGGCGCGATCATTCCGGACAAGGTTTCGGTCCGCCTGTCGGGCCTGTATCAGCACCGCGACGACTACATCGACAACACCTACACCAAGGTGAAGAACGCCCTCGGCGGCTACGATGAAAAGGCCGCGCGCCTGCAGATCCTGCTGCGCCCGAGCGAAGACACCGACGTCCTCTTCAACGCCCACACCCGCTCGCTCGACGGCACCGCCGCGATCTTCCGCGCCAACGTCGTCACCAAGGGCAGCAACCAGGTCAATTCCAGCTTCGACCGCGACTCCGTCTTCTACAACGGCGGCGCCAACAACCCGCAGAAGTACGACGCGACCGGCGTCTCGCTGAAGGTCGACCACGACTTCGGCGCCGTGAAGCTGACCTCGATCAGCGCCTATGAGACCGCCAACGGCCTGAGCCGCGGCGACATCGACGGCGGCGTGGCCGGCGTCGGCCCGGGCGTGATCCCCTACGACTCCGCCAGCCAGGACTCGATCGGCGACCTCGACCAGGTCACCCAGGAACTCCGCCTGGCCAGCAACACCGACGGCAAGCTGACCTGGCAGGTCGGCGCCTACTACTTCAAGTCGGCGTTCACCGTGACCACCGATCCGGGCTACATCGCCCCCTCGACCCTCGAGCACAAGAACACCTCGTGGGCCGTGTTCGGCCAGGGCTCCTACCAGTTCACCGACGCCCTGAAGGTGACCGCCGGCGTCCGCTGGACCGACGACGACAAGGACATGACCGTCCTGTCGAACCCCTATGGCACGATCGCCCCGGTGTCGGTCTCCGACAGCCAGGCCAGCTGGGACCTGTCGGCCTTCTACACCCTCACCGACGACGTCAGCGTCTACGCCAAGGTGGCCCGCGGCTTCCGCGGTCCGTCGATCCAGGGCCGCGACATCGCCTACGGCAGCGGCGCCTCGGTGGCCCAGTCGGAAACCATCCTGTCGTGGGAAGCCGGCGTTAAGAGCGAGCTGTTCGACCGTCGCGTCCGCCTGAACGGCGCGGTGTTCACCTACACCATCGACGACCCGCAGTTCAGCGCGGTCGGCGGCAACACCAACTCCAACCGCCTGATCAACGCCAAGAAGGGCGAGGCCTACGGCATCGAGCTGGACGGCGAGTGGAAGGTCACGCCGAACCTGCTGGTCACGGCCGGCTACAGCTACAACCACACCGAAATCAAGGACAAGACGCTGGCCGTGGCCGTCTGCTCCTTCGGTCAGTGCACCGTGACCGATCCGCGCAAGGCCAACCCGTCGAACGGCGAAGCCTTCGCCCTGATCGACGGCAACCCGTTCCCGAACTCGCCGGAATACATCCTGAACTTCTCGGCGCGCTACAACGTGCCGGTGGGTGAAGGCGGCGAGCTGTTCGCCCAGACCGACTGGTTCCGCCAGGGCTACACCAACTTCTTCCTCTACGAGAGCAAGGAGTTCAACAGCAAGGACACCTTCGAAGGCGGCCTGAAGCTTGGCTATGGCCGCACCGACGGCGCGTACGAAGTGGCCGTGTTCGCCCGCAACATCACCAACGAGGTGAACCTGCGCGGCGCGATCGACTTCAACAACCTGACTGGCTTCGTCAACGAGCCGCGCATCGTCGGCATCTCGCTGAGCGCCCGCCGCTAAGCGATCTCGACAGACTGACCTGATGGCGGCCCGGGCGTTGAAAAACGCCCGGGCCGTTGTCGTTTTGACATGCTAGCGGCGCTGGCGGCGGCTAAGGTGGTCGGCTTTCACGGCGTCCAAAAGCGCTTGCAGAACAACGAGAAGAGTTCCGCCCACCGATGACGACCAAGATCATCTTCGACACCGATCCCGGCATCGACGACGCCATGGCCCTGCTGTTCATCGAGGCCAGCCCGGCGCTCGACCTGGTGGCCGTGACGACCGTGTTCGGCAACGCCGACATCGACACCACCACCCGCAACGCCCTCTATCTGAAGGACCGCTTCGGCCTCACCGCGCCGATCTTCAAGGGCGCGAGCAAGCCGCTGGTCCGCCCGCGCAATCCCTCGCCCACCTTCGTGCACGGCGAGAACGGCCTGGGCGACGTCGAGCTGACGGGCCTGGTTCCCGCCCAGCCGGAAGCCAAGCCGGCCCATCAGGCGATCATCGACCTGGCCCGCGCCAATCCCGGCGAGATCACCCTGGTCGCCGTCGGTCCGCTGACCAACCTGGCCTTGGCGCTCGAAGCCGATCCGGAAGTGGCGACCCTGCTCAAGGGCGTGGTGATCATGGGCGGCGCCTTCGCCGTCGCCGGCAAGCCGGGCAACGTCACCCCGGTGGCCGAGGCCAACATCTGGAACGATCCGGAAGCCGCCGACCGCGTCTTCACCGCCCCCTGGCACGTCGCCGTCATCGGCCTGGACGTCACCACCCAGGTGATCATGAGCCCCGACTACATGGAGGCGCTGGAAGCCTCGGCCGGTCCGGCGGGTGAGTTCCTCAACGCCATCTCCACGCCCTACGCCGCCTTCTACGGCGGCCGCGACGGCATCGTCGGCTGCTGCGTCCACGACGCCGCCGCCGTGGCCTATGTCATCGACGAGAGCCTGTTCGAGGTCCGCCGCGGCTCGGTCCGCGTGGTCACCGAAGGCATCGCCCTGGGCCAGACCCTGCAGAAGGTGGAAGGCGAGCTCTACGGCCCGTCGGCCTGGGACGACCAGCCGATCCACAGCGCGGCGATCGCCGTAGATGCGGATCGCCTGCTGGCGCTCTATGCGCGCACGATGAACGGGGTGGTGGGGTCGTAAGCGAGAGAACCTCCCCCTTTGGGGGAGGCGACCGCGCAGCGGTCGGTGGGGGGAGTTTTTGCGAGCTCGGCCAGCGCCGCGAAAGCTGAAAACGTCCCCCCACCGTCGCCTTCGGCGACACCTCCCCCACGGGGGGAGGTTCCCATTTTCAGGGCTCGGCTACTTCCGATGCCGCTCCACGCCCGCCAGATACGTCCGCGCCACCACCCGGTCATCCCCCAGCACCGTCAGCGCGAACAGCCGGTCCTCCAGCCCCTTGGCCGCGGCCAGCCGGCGCTTCAGCAGCGGCGTCGCGGCCAGGTCCAGCACCAGGAAGTCGGCCTCCTTGCCCGGCGCGAGATTGCCGATGCGGTCGTCGAGATCCAGCGCCCGCGCCCCGCCCAGGGTGGCCAGATACAGCGCCTGGAACGGATCCAGCGCCGAGCCCCGTAGCTGCCCCACCTTGTAGGCCTCGCCCAGGGTGTGGAGGATCGAGAAGGTCGTGCCGGCCCCGACATCGGTGCCCATGCCCACCTTCACGCCATGCGAACAGGCCTCGTCCAGCGGGAACAGGCCCGAGCCGAGAAACAGGTTCGAGGTCGGGCAGAAGGCCACCGCCGCATCCTTGGCCGCCAGCCGCTGGAACGCCTCGCCTTGCAGGTGGACGCAGTGGGCGAAGACCGACCGCTTCTGCACCAGGCCGAACCGCTCGTAGACGTCCAGATAGTCGCTCGCCCCCGGGAACAGCTGCGCGGTCTCGTCGATCTCGCGCGGGTTCTCCGAAAGGTGGGTCTGCATCCAGACGCCCGGATGCTGGGCCAGCACTTCTCCGGCCATCTCCAGCTGGGCGTCGGTGCAGCTGATGGCGAAGCGCGGGGTGACGGCGTAGCCCAGCCGCCCCTTGCCGTGCCAGTCGGCGATCAGGCTTTCCATGTCGGCGCGGGCGGTCTCGACCGTGTCGGTCAGGCCCAGGGGCGCGTTGCGGTCCATCAGGGTCTTGCCGGCGATCAGCCGCATGTCGCGCGCATAGGCCTCGGCGAACAGCGCCTCGACCGAGCCCTTGTGCACCGAGCCGAACACCAGGGCCGTGGTCGTGCCGTTGCGCAGCAGCTCGTCGACGAAGAAGCCGGCCGCCTCCTTCGCATGATCCGGATCGGCGAAGGCGGCTTCCGCCGGGAAGGTGTGCTGCTCCAGCCAGTCAAGCAGCTGCGCGCCATGGGCGGCGACGATATCGACCTGCGGGAAGTGGATGTGGGTGTCGATGAAGCCCGGCGTGATCCAGCAGCCGGTCAGGTCCTCGACCGGGACGTCGGCATGGGCCGCCGCCAGGTCGGCATAGTCGCCGCAAGCAACTACACGACCGTCATCGATGACCAGCAGCCCGTCCGCGTGAAAGGCGATCGCCTCCCCGCTCTTGGTCGGATCTTCCAGGAGATGGAGGATCGACGCCCTAAACGCTCGCAACTGAACCCTCGTCGTTACTGGCCTGAGCGGCTTCCAGCCGCATCAGCAGGTCGGCGGCCACCGAGACGGCGATCACCTCCGGCGCCTTGCTCTTCAGCCCCGGCAGGCCGATCGGGCAGGTCAGGCGGTTCAGCGTCACCGCCGAAAAGCCGTCGTCGCGCAGCCGGTGCATGAACCGCGCCCGCTTGGTCTTGGAGCCGATCAGGCCCAGATAGTCAAAGCCGCCGCCGGCCAGCCCGGCCGAGGCCAGGGCGTAGTCCAGGGCGTGGTCGTGGGTCAGGATCAGGCCGTAGGCGTCACGCGAAGCGCCCATGGCCAGGGCCGCCAGCTCGGCCGGTTCGCGCACCACCACGCCCGGAACCTCGGCGGCCTCGGGCCGGCTGTCGTACCAGAAGAGCTTGAACGGCAGGGGCGCGAAGGCCTGCGCGATCGCCTGGCCCACATGGCCGGCCCCGAACAGCAGCACCGGCCGGCGCGGGCTCTCGCTGCGCTCGACCAGCTCGTCGCCGAGGTCCGGCCGCTTGCCACGCGCCGCCGCCGGCGCCCCGCCCAGCACCACGGCCGGCGGATCGGCCTCCAGCGCGCCGATCGGCGCGATCGTCTTGGTCAGCAGGCCCGGATCGAACCGCGTGCGCAGCTCGAACGGCTGGTCGGCGTCCATGCGGCGGGCGGCCTCGGTCAGCCAGTCGCGGCTGGCGGCCTCGACCCGCTCGATCATCAGCCGCACCCGGCCGCCGCAGCACTGGGCCAAGAGCGGTCCCAGCGGATAGTCCTGGATCGCGAAGGCGGCCTGGGAGCCGGTCAGCATCCGCCGCGCCTGGCTGGTCGCTTGGTGCTCCAGATTGCCGCCGCCGATCGTCCCCGACTGGCCGCCCTCCCAGACCACCATCTTGGTCCCGGCCTCGCGCGGGGCCGAGCCTTCGGTGGCCAGCACGGTGACCAGGGCGGCGTGGTCGTCGGCGTCGAGGCGCGATAGGGCCGCGCGGGCCCAGTTCTTGTGGGCGCTCAGCACGACGCCTCTCCCACAAATTCAAACCTCTCCCATGGGGAGAGGGAGGGGCCCGCCGCGAAGCGGTGGGAGGGTGAGGGGGTAAGACGGCCGAAGGTGTAACCCCTCACCCTCCCACGCCGTTCGGCGTGGGCCCCTCCCTCTCCCTCTGGGAGAGGGGTCAAAAAGGCGGCGCGCGCCCTACGCATCGGCCGCCCTTCTCCGCACATCCTCGACCGCCGTCAGCACCGCCTCGGGCGTCGCCGGCGCGTCGAGGTTCGGCATCACCCGATACCCCCCCACCGCCGCCACCGCCCGGGTGATGGCGCTGAACACCGAGATCGCCAGCATCAGCGGCGGCTCGCCCACGGCCTTGGAGCGGTGCACGGTCGGCTCGGCGTTGCGGCCGGGCTCCCAGAGCTTGACGTTCAGCACGCGCGGCCGGTCGCTGGCCGTCGGGATCTTGTAGGTCGAGGGGGCATGAGTCTTCAGCACGCCCTTGGCGTCGTAGACCAGTTCCTCGGTCGTCAGCCAGCCCATGCCCTGGATGAACCCACCCTCCACCTGGCCAAGATCGATGGCCGGGTTCAGCGAGCGGCCCACGTCGTGCAGGATGTCGGCGCGCAGCACCTTGCTCTCGCCGGTCAGGGTGTCGATCACCACCTCGCTGCAGGCCGCCCCATAGGCGAAGTAATAGAACGGCCGCCCGCGATGGGTCTTGCGGTCATAGGTGATCTTCGGCGTGGCGTAGAAGCCGGTCGCCGACAGCGAGATCCGCGCCAGATAGGCCTGCCGGCACAGGTCGGGGAAGCTCACCGTCTCGCCGCCGATCTTCACCCCCTCGGGCGTGAAAGCCACCTGCGAGGGATCCACGTCCCACTTCTCGGCCGCGAAGGCCGTGAGCCGCCCCTTCAGCTTGCCCGCCGCGTCCAGCACCGCCATGCCGTTGAGGTCCGCCCCCGACGAGGCGGCCGTGGCCGAGGTGTTGGGCACCTTGTCGGTCGTGGTCGAGGTGATCTTCACCCGCTCCAGCGGAACCTGGAACGCCTGCGCCGCCACCTGCGCCATCTTCAGATAGAGCCCCTGCCCCATCTCGGTGCCGCCGTGGTTCAGCATGATCGAGCCGTCGGCGTAGATATGGATCAGCGCCCCGGCCTGGTTCAGGTGGGTGGTGGTGAACGAGACGCCGAACTTCACCGGCGTCAGGGCTAGGCCCTTCTTGAGGATCGGATTGGCGGCGTTGAACGCGGCCACCGCCCGCTGCCGGGCGGCGTAGTCGCAGGACTTGGCCAGCTCCTCGATCAGCTCCGGCGCGACGTTGTCCTCTACCACCTGATAGTAGGGCGTCAGATTGCGGCTTCCGCCGTAGAGGTTTCGCCGGCGCACCTCCAGCGGATCGAGGCCGGTCGCCTGGGCCACTGCGTCCATCACCCGCTCGATCGCCGCCATGCCCTGCGGCCCGCCGAAGCCCCGGAAGGCGGTGTTCGAGACGGTGTGGGTGCGATAGCGGTGCGAGACGATCTCGACCGCCGGCAGGTAGTAGGCGTTGTCGGCGTGGAACATCGCCCGGTCGTTGATGGCCGGCGAAAGATCCGTGGTCGCCCCGCAGCGCGAGGCCAGCTCCAGCCGGATACCCAGCAGCCGCCCCTCGTCGTCGAAGCCGACGTCGTATTCCACCTCGAAGTCATGTCGCTTGCCGGTCATGACCATGTCCTCGTCGCGGTCGGGCCGGCACTTGGCCGGACGGCCGGTCTTGACCGCCACCAGCGCGGCGGCCGCCGCGAACAGCGAGGCTTGCGTCTCCTTGCCGCCGAAGCCGCCGCCCATGCGCCGCACCTCGACGGTCACCGCATGATCCGGCCGCCCCAGCACGCGGGCGATCAGGTGCTGCACCTCGGTCGGGTGCTGGGTCGAGCACCAGACGTGGACGTCGCCCTCCTCGCGCGGCGTCGCCAGCGAGGCCTGGCCTTCCAGATAGAAGTGGTCCTGGCCGCCTATCGCGTGACGGCCTCGAACCCGATTGGGCGAGGCGGCGATAGCCGCCTCGGCGTCGCCCCGCGCCATGCGTTGGCTGGCCTCGATCTTCAGGTCCAGCCCCTCGGCCTCGCCGATCGTGATCGCCGCCGGCAGGTCTTCGTACTCCACCACGGCCTTGGCGGCGGCCGCCCGCGCGGCGGCGATCGAGGTCGCGGCCACCGCGAACAGGCTCTGGCCGACGCAATAGACCTCGCCGGCCGCGAACAGCCTGTCGTCGTGGATCACCGGGCTGACGTCGTTCTCGCCGGGAATGTCGGCGGCGGTCAGCACGCAGACCACCCCGGGCGAGGCCCGCACGGCGTCCAGGTTCATCGACACGATCCGCGCATGGGCCCTGGTGCTCATGCCCAGATGCACGTGCAGCAGGCCGGCCGGCTCGGGCAGGTCGTCGACATAGATCGCCGTCCCGGTCACGTGGCGCAGCGCGCTGTCGTGCGGGATCGAGGCGTGCACGCCCACGAAGGGCGTGACTTTCAGCGCGGCTCCGGAATCAGCCATGGGCGGCCTCCGCCAGTACGCTGGTCGCCACGCCCGGCTCGGCGCTTTCCAGATAGGCCCGGACCAGCAGGTTGCGCGCTGTCCTGGCGCGATAGGCCGCCGAGGCCCGCATGTCCGACAACGGCGTGTAGTCCTCGTCCAGCTTGGCGGCGGCGGCGTCGATCGTTTCGGGCGTCCACGGCTCGCCGATCAGGGCCGCCTCGCAGGCGTCGGCCCGCTTGGGCGTGCCGGCCATGCCGCCGAACGCCACCCGCGCCTCGACCACCACGCCATCCACCACCGTGATCGCGAAGGCCGCGCAGACGGCCGAGATGTCCTGGTCGAAGCGCTTGGAGAGCTTGTAGACCTTGAAGATCTGCCCCGCCGGGCCGCGCGGCACGATCACCGCCTCGACGAACTCGCCCGGCTGGCGGTCCTGCTGGCCGTAGGCGACGAAGAAGTCTTCCAGCGGGATCTCGCGCGTCTGCTCGCCCCGGCGCAGCACCAGCGTGGCGCCCAGCGCGATCAGGGCCGGCGGCATGTCGCCGATCGGCGAGCCGTTGGCGATGTTGCCGCCGATCGTGCCGCTGTTGCGCACCTGGGTCGACCCCAGCCGCCGCATCATCTCGCCCAGGCTCGGATAGCGGCCGGCCAGGGTCTCGATCGCCTCGACATAGCGAACGCCCGCGCCAATACGTAGGGCGTCGCCCACCCGGGTGATGGTCTTCAGCTCGGCCACCCGGCCGATGTCGATCAGGGTCTGGGGCGGCTTGCGCAGCTTGGTGACCCACAGCCCCACGTCGGTCGCCCCGGCCACGAAGGCCGCGTCCGGATTGGCCTCGGCGGCGGCCGCCAGCTCGGACAGGTTTCGCGGCGCCAGCCAGCGGCGGGTGACGCCCCGCACCGGATCCTCGTGGGCCAGGCTCAGCATGGTCTCGCGCTGGATCGCCTTCAGCGGAGCGGCGACGTCCGGCGCCTCTTCGCGCACCACCTCGCGCGCCGCCTCCAGGATCGGGCCATAGCCGGTGCAGCGGCAGAGGTTCCCCGCCAGCACGTCCTCGACCGGCGCCCCCGCCCCGCAGGCCCCGACCGCGCGGCCGTACAGCGACATCACGATCCCCGGCGTGCAGAAGCCGCACTGCGAGCCGTGCTTGTCGATCATCGCCTGCTGCACCGGATGCGGTTTGCCGGCGCAGGCGCCCGAGCTTCCAGTCGCCAGGCTCTCGACGGTTATCACCGCCTTGCCGTCCAGCATCGGCAGAAACTGGATGCAGGAATTGACCGCCCGCCAGCGCACCGGCGCCAGGTCGTCGCCCGTGGTCAGCTCGCCGACCAGCACGGTGCACGAGCCGCAGTCGCCCTCGGCGCAGCCTTCCTTGGTCCCCGTCTTGCGCAGCGGCCCGCGCAGGTGCTCCAGCAGGGTCGTGGTCGGGTCGACGCCCGCCGCCTCCTGCGCCTCGCCGTTCAGCAGGAACCGGATCGTCCCGCCCATCTCAGCTGCCCCGGTAGGTCGAATAGCCGAACGGCGAGACCAGCAGCGGCACGTGGTGGTGCTGGGCCGGATCGGCCACGGCGAAATCGATGGTCACCACGTCGAGGAACGGCGGGTCGGAGACCTTGGCCCCGCTGGCGGCGAAATAGGCGGCGATCTCGAACTCCAGGCGATAGCCGCCGACCGCCAGGGCCTCGCCCTCGACCAGCCGCGCGCGGCCGTCGGCGTCGGTGGCCGTCGCCAGCAGCAGCGTCGGCGGGCCTTCCACTCGGCGATAGACGCGCACCGCCACCCCGGCGGCCGGGCGGCCGGCGGCGGTGTCGAGGATGTGGGTCGTCAGGCCGCTCATGCTTGGTCCTGCGGGATCGGGGTCATCATACGCTCTTTCGACCTCTCCTAAGAGGTTGATGAAGGCTGGGACCGCGCGCGCCCGCTGTCCAGCCTCGCCGCCGCCGGACCGTCCGCCCGTGGCAGGTTCGCGGCCGGTTCGCCCAGCCAGGCGGCGACCGGCGCCCGCCGATTGAGCGTATATAAGTCTTTTATTACTTACCAGCCGCGCCCGTTGCGTCGCTCCACCGACCCCGCCCGAAGCCAAACGGACGCAGAATCGCAAAAAATGGTCGGCGGACGCTGCGTAAGGTTGGAAAAGCGCGGCCAACCCCGGTAGCAACACCGGCAGACGGGCCGCGTGCGTAATCCCAACCCCGGGAGCGCGACAAAGAGACGGCCCGCGCCACGCGCTGCGCAGAACAGGACCGATCGATGGACGAGGATTTCCGTAAAGCCGCCCTGGATTACCACCGGCTGCCGCGGCCCGGAAAGCTGGCCATCGAGGCCACCAAGCGCATGGCCACCCAGCGCGACCTGGCCCTGGCCTACTCCCCCGGCGTCGCCGCCCCGTGCCTGGCCATCGCCGAGGACCCGGATCTGGCCCGCGACTACACCGCCCGCGGCAACCTGGTGGCCGTGATCTCCAACGGCACCGCCGTGCTGGGCCTGGGCGACATCGGCCCGCTGGCCTCCAAGCCGGTGATGGAAGGCAAGGCCGTCCTCTTCAAGAAGTTCGCCGGCATCGACGTGTTCGACATCGAGGTCGACGCCAAGGATCCCGACCGCTTCATCGAGGTCGTCGCGGCCCTGGAGCCCACCTTCGGCGGCATCAATCTCGAGGACATCAAGGCCCCCGAGTGCTTCATCATCGAGCGCAAGCTGCGCGAGCGGATGAACATCCCGGTCTTCCACGACGACCAGCACGGCACCGCCATCGTCTGCGCCGCCGCCGTCCGCAACGCCCTGCTCGTCCAGGGCAAGCAGCTGAAGGACGTCAAGCTCGTCACCTCGGGCGCCGGCGCGGCCGCCCTGGCCTGCGTCGACCTGCTGGTCTCCATGGGCCTGCCGGTCGAGAACGTCACCCTCACCGACATCAAGGGCGTGGTCCACGCCGGCCGCGATCCGGACATGCCGGACAACATGGCCCGCTACGCCCGTCCGACCGACGCGCGCACCCTGCCCGACGTGCTGCCCGGCGCCGACATCTTCCTGGGTCTTTCCGCGCCGCGCGTCTTCAAGCCCGAGTGGCTGCCGCTGCTGGCCGAAAAGCCGCTGATCCTGGCCATGGCCAATCCGGATCCGGAGATCCTGCCGGAACTGGTCTACGCCCAGCGTCCCGACGCCATCATGGCCACCGGCCGCAGCGACTACGCCAACCAGGTCAACAACGTCCTCTGCTTCCCGTTCATCTTCCGCGGCGCGCTCGACGTCGGCGCGTCCGAGATCAACGAGGCCATGAAGGTGGCGGCCGTCGAGGCCATCGCCGAACTGGCCCGCGCCGAGGCTTCGGAAGTGGTCGCGTCGGCCTATGGCGGCGCGGCCCCGATGTTCGGCCCGCAGTACATCATCCCCAAGCCGTTCGATCCGCGCCTGATCCTGCAGATCGCCCCGGCCGTGGCCCGCGCGGCCATGGAGTCGGGCGTCGCCACCCGCCCGATCGCCGACTTCGACGCCTACCGCGCCGAGCTGGAGCTGTTCGTCTACCGCTCGGGCCAGCTGATGCGTCCGGTGTTCGAGCGCGCCCGCAAGGCGACCAAGGCCGCCAAGGTCCGCGTCGCCTACGCCGAGGCCGAGGACGAGCGCGTCCTGCGCGCCGTGCAGACCGTGGTCGACGAGGGCCTCGCCGCCCCCGTGCTGATCGGCCGCCGCGAGGTGATCAAGGCCAAGGCCGCCGAGATGGGCCTGCGCCTCGACCTGGGCGGCGCCGTCGAGATCCTCGACCCGCAGGCCGACCGCGAGCTGTTCGAGCCGATCATCGGCCAGTACCAGGACCTGGTCGGCCGTCGCGGCGTGCCGCCGATGGCCGCCAAGCGCCGCGTCGAGGGCCGCCGCACGGTGGCCGCCTCGATGCTGCTGCAGACCGGCCAGGTCGACGCCGCCCTGGTGGGCGGCAGCGGCGACTGGTGGCAGCACATGACCTACGTCCTGCCGATCATCCCCAAGCGCGAGAACGTCGGCCGGGTCTACGCCATGTCGTCGCTGATCCTCGACAACGGCACGCTGTTCTTCTGCGACACCCACGTCAATGTCGACCCGACCGCCGAGCAGGTGGCCGAGATGACGCTGCTGGCCGCCGAATCGGTGCGCCGCTTCGGCCTGACGCCCAAGGCCGCCCTGCTGTCGCACTCCTCGTTCGGGGCCTCCAACTCGCCGACCGCCCGCAAGATGCGCGAGGCCCTGGCGCTGGTTCGCGCCGGCGCGCCCGAGCTCGAGGTCGACGGCGAGATGCACGCCGACGCCGCCCTCTCCCAGGCCCTGCGCGACCGCCTGGTCGGCGACAGCACCCTGAAGGGCTCGGCCAACCTGCTGGTCATGCCGACCCTGGACGCGGCCAATATCGCGCTCACCCTGCTGACGGCCGCCACCGAGGCCCTGCTGGTCGGTCCGATCCTGCTGGGCATGAGCCGGCCGGTGCACGTGCTGACCCCCAGCGTCACCGCCCGCGGCATCGTCAACATGACCGCCCTGGCCGTGAACCAGGCGGCCGCCGAGCGGGCCGCCAAGGCCGGCTAAGGCTCGCGCGCCTGTTCGTCCCAAGCTGGGAGGACGAACAGGCGCCGGCCGGCGTTCGACACGCCTGGCCGGACCTGTAGACTGAAGGACGCTTCCAGCGATGGGCGCAGTTGCGCCCGCCGCCGATCCCGTCCCTCTCAGCGCAAGGCCCGTCGTGCCGCTCGAACCCGCAGACCTCACGCCCGATCTGGACCTTCTCGACGCCTTCCTGACATCCGAGGAGCGTCCGGAAGGCGTCCTGCTGCTGAGCGAACTCGACGGCTTCCTGACCGGCGTGGCGGTCGGTCCGGAGCCGATCATGCCCGCCGAGTGGCTGCCGCTCGTCTGGGGCGGCGGCGAGGCGAACTTCCGCGACGACCTCGAAGCCCAGAGAATCCTCGGGGCCATCATGAACCGGCACAACGAGATCCTGCGGCGGGTCGAAACCCGCTCGCTGGAGCCGATCTTCCTCGAAAACGAGGCCGGCGAGGTGATCGCCTCCGACTGGGCGGAGGGTTTCGTGCTGGCGGTCAGCCTGCGGTACGCGGCCTGGGACAGGCTGATGAGCTCGGAAACCGACAGCTACCTGCTGACACCGCTCCTGGCGCTGTGCGTCGACGAGGACGGCGAACCGCTCGTGGACCTGCCCACCGAGGCCGCGGAGGAGTTTCTCGCCAAAATCGACGAGCTCGTGCCGGAGACCGTCCTGCGGATCCACGCCTTCTGGCGAAACTTGAACCCGCGGTCGGGCCTGCCGAAGACCGGTCGCAACGAAGCCTGTCCCTGCGGCTCGGGGCGCAAGTTCAAGAAGTGCTGCGGAGCGCATTGAGCGCCGGATCGCAACGACCACAGCAGACGCGAACACTACAGACGCGAAAAGGCCCCGTCGGAGCCTCCGGCCATCGTGAGATGGCGGAAGCCCCGGCGGGGCCTTCTTGCATTTCGAGCTTCAAACGCCAGGATTCAGGGCGCGTGGACGCGCCCTGAAGACTAGAGCCGATCGAAGCTTAGAGGATGCGCAGGTTGCCGGCCGAGGTCTTGCCCGAGCGGCGGTCCTGTTCGAGTTCGTAACCGACTTGCTGGCCTTCGTTCAGGCCGCGCAGGCCGGCGCGCTCGACGGCCGAGATGTGCACGAAGATGTCGCCACCGCCGTTGTCCGGCTGGATGAAGCCGAAGCCCTTGGTGCTGTTGAACCACTTCACGACGCCCGTACCGGCTTCGCCGGTGCCGCCG
>Ga0160492_100327_pt1 | contig 31843 bp, 25 predicted proteins | sample DID2MG_FD_108258 | JGI IMG/M metagenome (GOLD analysis project Ga0160492, IMG submission 108258) | Enriched soil microbial communities from UW Madison campus, WI, USA - DID2877_E24_FP2 MG | ecosystem: Environmental > Terrestrial > Soil > Unclassified | place: USA: Madison, Wisconsin | collected... | reverse complement strand
TGGCTGAGCTTGTGGTCCTTGCCGTGGCCACCCTTGGTGTCTTCCAGCCATTTCCAGAGCTTGAGCGTGCCGCTGAATTCGCTCTTCTCGTCGTCGAACTTGGCGTGCGCCTGGTCGGCCTGCTGCTGCGCCTCCAATGGGCGGTCGCGCACGTCCTGGACGCTCAAGGCACTGGCGATGATGAGCACCTCGTCCAGCGCCTTGCGGTCTCGCGCCTCGATGATCATGCGGCCCACGCGCGGGTCCAGCGGCAGGCGCGACAGCTCCACGCCCATGGGCGTGAGTTCGTTGGCGTCGTCCACGGCACCCAGCTCGGCCAGCAGTTGGTAGCCATCGGCAATCGCGCGGCCCGAGGGCGCCTCGATGAACGGAAACTGCACCACATCGCCCAGGTGCAGCGACTTCATGCGCAGGATGACGCCCGCGAGCGAGCTGCGCAGGATTTCGGGGTCGGTGAAGCGCGGGCGGCTGTTGAAGTCCGCCTCGTCATACAGGCGGATGCTGATGCCGTTGGCCACCCGGCCGCAGCGGCCGGCGCGCTGGTTGGCAGCGGCCTGGCTGATGGGCTCCACCAGCAGTTGCTCCACCTTGCTACGGAAAGAATAGCGTTTGACGCGCGCTGTACCTGCGTCAATGACGTATCGGATGCCTGGCACCGTGAGCGAGGTTTCGGCCACGTTGGTGGCCAGCACGATGCGGCGGCCGGTGTGGCCGTCGAAGATGCGGTCCTGCTCGGCCTGACTGAGGCGCGCAAACAGCGGCAGCACCTCGGCGTTGCGCATCACGGGCTGGTGCGAGAGGTGCTTGCGCAAATGATCAGCGGCCTCGCGGATCTCCCGCTCGCCGGGCAAGAAGACCAGGATGTCGCCCGCCGCATTGCCCTGCCACAGCTCGTCCACACCATCGGCAATCGCCTCGTTCAGACCGTAGTCGCGGCTCTCTTCAAACGGGCGGTAGCGCTGCTCCACCGGAAAGGTGCGGCCCGATACGTAGATGATGGGCGCAGGCCCTTTGGCGCTTTCAAAGTGTTTGGCGAACCGGTCTGCATCGATCGTGGCCGACGTGACTATGACCTTCAGGTCCGGTCGGCGCGGCAGGATCTGGCGGATGTAGCCCAGCAGAAAGTCGATGTTGAGGCTGCGCTCGTGCGCCTCGTCGATGATGATGGTGTCGTAGGCCTTGAGCAGCGGGTCGGTCTGCGTTTCCGCCAGCAAGATGCCGTCGGTCATCAGCTTGACGGAGGCATCGCGCGAGAGGCGGTCCTGGAACCGCACCTTGAAACCCACCACGTCGCCCAGCGGTGTTTTCAACTCCTCGGCAATCCGCTTGGCCACGCTGCTGGCGGCAATGCGGCGCGGTTGGGTGTGGCCGATCAACTGGCCTTTTTGGCCAGGCTTGGCGTTGCACTTGCCTCGGCCGAGAGCCAATGCAATCTTGGGCAGTTGGGTGGTCTTGCCCGAACCGGTTTCACCGCAAACGATGACGACCTGATGCTTCTCGATGGCCGCCATGATCTCGTCGCGCTTGCCCGATACGGGCAGGGATTCGGGGAACTCGATGGTGAAGGCGCGGCGGGAAGACGAAGGGGAAGAAGGCTCTGGCGGCCGCTGATCGGGAGAAGACATGGGGCGCAATTATCGGGCCGCAGTGTGCTTTTGGCGCGACAGATGGGCCTTAGCCCTCATCCAGGGCTTGTCAGGCACCAGGCGCGTCGCCACAATCGCGCCTTTCTCGTTTCAGCCCGCATCGGGCGCGTTGCCCGCCGCTGAAACCACCCTGGAGGTCACCGCTATGTTTGTTCCCTTGTTCGCTCCCGCCTGATCACTGTCCACCGCCCCGGCTGGACCGTGTTTTCACGCATCCAGCCACGGCAGACAAGCGACCTCCTGCACACCAGTGCAGCGCTCCACAAGCCCTGGCTTATTTGCCGGGGTTTTTTGTTTGTGGAACGCACACATGAGTGCCAAAAAACTGTCTCGGGCCTTCGCTCAGGGTGAAATCAAAAAGCTGCGTCGCATGAAGCAGCCCCTGGTGCTGAAGCTAGAACCCTCGGGCCCGCCCCGAAACCCTGTGGCCGTCGCACTGGCCCAACGCAGCCTGTCCAGCGCGGCAGGCAAACACATCCGAGCCCGTGGCGCGCAGCGCCGTGCGGACACCGTCGCCCTGCGCAAGGCGACCCTGAACGCTCGATTCACCGAGCGCGACTGACAAGAACGATTGAACATATGGACCTTTCAACCACCAACCCAACGCTGCCCCCTGGGCAGCACCTGCCCACCGAAACACACCGGGCCCTGTTGACCCAGCGCCAGCAGGCACTGGCACAGGCCGCAGCGCAGCTCAAGGCCGAGCTGTTCGGCATCGACGAGGTGATCGACCGCGTGATCGATGCCATCCGCGCCTGGTATGTGCTGCCGCAGCTCATTACCCGGCCGGTCATCGTCTGCCTTTGGGGCCTCACCGGCACGGGCAAGACGCAGCTCACGCGGCGCCTGGCACAGCTACTGGGCTTTTATGACCGCTTTGTCGAAGTGCAGATGGACGGCTTCAGCCATGGCGCCAGCTACCGCAGCTCTTCCATCTCAGGCATGCTGGGCGACTCTGGCATCCAGGAGGGCGCGCCCGGCATCCTGGTGCTGGACGAGTTCCAGCGCTTTCGCACCGTGGACCGCAAGGGCGAGGACGTGAAGGTGGAGCGCTACCAGGATGTGTGGACTCTGCTCTCCGACGGGCGGCTGCCACCCGCCCTGAGCGCACTCACCAACATCGAGCGCAAGCTGGCCGACGCGCACTACGAAGCCGAGCGCGCCGAAGATGACGACGACCGCGCAGGCAAGAAGCCCTACCGCTTTCAACTCGACGCCTGGGATGCGCAAGAACTCAAGCGCATGCTCAAGCTCTCGGAGCCGCTGGCAGAAATCATGCAGTGGCCACCCGCGCAGGTACAGGCGCTGTTCACGCGGTTCCAGCAGTCGCTGTCGTCCTGGGAGACCGACTACAGCAAGCTGCTGGTGTTTGTGTGCGGCAACCTGGACGAGATGTACCACGAGACCGCGCAGCGCGTGGAAGACTGCGACACCGATGCCGACATCTTCCACCGCCTCACGCGCAAGCTGTCGCTCATCGACGTGAAGAAGGCATTGAGCGAGCGCTTCAAACCCGAGCAGATCGCGCGGCTAGGGAACGAGCATGTGGTGTACCCGTCGTTCAACAAGGCGACCTACGAACAGCTCATCCGCAGCCTCTGCACCCGTTATTGCGACGACATCGCCACCCAGTGCGGCGTGCGCTTTGCCATTGCCCAGGATGTGCACGACGAGCTGTATGCCAACGCCGTTTTCCCCGCCCAGGGCACGCGGCCGCTGTTCTCGTCGGTACACGCGATCCTGAGCGCCAACCTGGTCAAGGCAGCGCTGTGGGTACTGGAGCAGGCGCTGCCTCTGTCTCCCACCTACTCCATCAGGCTGGCGGCGGACAAGCGCCACCTGGTGGTAGAAGCCGGGACGCAGCAGGCGCTGTTTGCGGTGACGCTGGAACTGAACCGGCTCAAGCAGCGTGCCAACGCCGACTTCCGTGCCTTGCTCGCCGTGCACGAGGCAGGCCATGCATTGGTGTACGGCTTGCTTTTCGGGCAGGCACCGCAGGAGGTGAAGATCAACATCGCATCCTTCGAGGGCGGCTACAACAGCTTTGCTGGCCTGAAGGTGACCACACGCCAGAACGCGCTGGACATGATGTGCGTAGGCTTGGCAGGCCGAGTGGCCGAGGAGCTGGTGTTTGGCGAGATGGCCTGCACCACGGGGGCCGAGCAAGACTACAAGCAGGTGACGGCCGAGGCCGCGCGCTACATCCGGCACCACGGCTTCGGCGCGCGGCTGGCGCGCACCGATGTGACGGTGGAGATGGACAACCACATCAACACCGACGTGGCACCCAGCAACGCCGCCATCGAAGAGCTGTTGCAGGCCCAGTACCAGCGGGCCGGTACCCTTCTGCGCCAATACCAAGGCGCGCTGACCGACCTTGTCGACGCACTGATGGACCACGGCATGATCGCCCGCAACGAAATGCAGTCGCTGATGGCGAAACGCGGCATTGGCATCGCCGTGCCACCCGCCACGGGCCCTGACGAGGCCTTGGTTCTGGAGCCTTTTGCAGCCAGGCTCACAGCGTTCAAGCAACCTGCAGCGACCGTGTCGGCGCATGGCGACGTGCCACCGCTGGCGGCCGAAAGCTCTGCATGCTTATGATGCGCGGTTCGGCAGCCCCTGCGGGCTGCCCACCACCGTGGTTTTTTCTTTCTTTTCAAGGCCCGCCCCACCGCTTGCACCGCCATGTCCGCCGTCTTCAACTTCACTTTCGTTCCCTGGTTCCGCTCGGTGGCGCCGTACATCCACAAGTTCCGCAACCAGACCTTTGTGATCGGACTGACGGGCGAGGCGATTGCAGCCGGCAAACTGCAGAACATTGCGCAGGACTTGGCGCTGATCCAGGCCATGGGCGTGAAGATCGTGCTGGTACATGGCTTTCGCCCGCAGGTGAACGAACAGCTCGCGGCCAAGGGGCATGCGGCGAAGTATTCGCACGGCATTCGCATCACCGACTCGGTGGCGCTCGATTGCGCGCAGGAGGCTGCAGGCCAGCTGCGTTATGAAATCGAAGCGGCCTTCAGCCAGGGCCTGCCCAACACCCCCATGGCGGGCGCCACGGTGCGGGTAATCTCAGGCAACTTCCTCACGGCGCGGCCGGTCGGCATTGTGGATGGCGTGGATTTTCAGCATTCGGGCCTGGTCCGCAAAGTAGATGTGGCTGGCATCAAGCGCACGCTGGACATGGGCGCCCTGGTACTGCTGTCGCCGTTTGGCTTCTCGCCCACGGGCGAGGCCTTCAACCTGAGCATGGAGGAAGTGGCCACCAGCGTGGCCATTGAATTGCGGGCGGACAAGCTCATCTTCTTGACCGAGGTGCAGGGCATCCGCATGTCGCCCACCGAGCCTGAGAGCGACGACAACCCCATCGACACCGAGCTGCCGCTGGCCGCCGCGCAAGCCTTGCTGGCGCAGCTACCACCCGCACAGCAGCCCACGGACACGGGCTTTTACCTGCAGCACTGCGTGAAGGCCTGCAAGGCTGGCGTGGAGCGCAGCCACATCCTGCCGTTTGCGGTGGATGGATCGCTGTTGCTGGAGGTGTATGTGCACGATGGCATCGGCACCATGGTCATTGACGAAAAGCTGGAAGAGCTGCGCGAGGCCACGATTGACGACGTGGGGGGTATCCTTCAGCTCATCGAGCCGTTTGAGAAAGACGGGACGCTGGTCAAGCGCGACCGCACCGAGATCGAACGCGACATTGCCACCTACACCATCATCGAGCACGATGGAGTGATCTTCGGCTGCGCAGCGCTCTACCCCTACCCCGAGGCCAAGACGGCCGAGATGGCCGCCGTGACGGTGTCACCGCAAAGCCAGGGCACGGGCGATGGAGAAAAGCTGCTCAAACGCATCGAGCAACGCGCGCGGCTGCAAGGGCTGGACAGTATCTTTGTGCTCACCACCCGCACCATGCACTGGTTCATCAAGCGCGGCTTCCAGCCTGTGGACCCGGACTGGCTGCCCGATGCGCGCAAGCGCAAGTACAACTGGGACCGCAAGAGCCAGGTGCTGGTCAAGAAGCTCTGAGACCCTCGCGGGCCGTAGCCACGGCGCGCGCCACCTGTGCAATCGCCGCATCGCGCTGCTCCGGCTTGGCGGTAGACCGCGTGAGATAACACGTCACCAGCACCGGGGCGCCTCCAGCCGGAGGCCACATCACCGCCACATCATTGGCCGTGCCGCTGTCACTGGCAGTGCCCGTCTTGTCCCCCACCTTCCAGCCCGGCACACCCGCGCGCAGGCGCTTGTCGCCCGTGCTCGTCTCTACCAGCCAGCGCTGCAGCCAGGCGCGCGACGGGGGCGTGAGTACATCGCCCAGCACCAGCTTTTGCAGGGTCTGCAGCATGGCCTGCGGCGTGGTCGTGTCGCGCGGGTCGCCCACCTTGGCTTCGTTCAACGTGGGCTCGGTGCGGTCTAGCCGTGTGATGCTGTCGCCCAGTGACCGCACAAAGGTCGTGAACCCCGCCGGGCCGCCGTGGCGCGCCAGCAGCACGTTGGCGGCGGTGTTATCGCTCAGGCTCACGGTGGCGGAGCACAGCTCGCCCACCGTCAACCCGCCCCCATCGCCCGCACGGGGGCCGCTGACGGGTGAATACGCCACCACATCGCCCGCAGCGTAGTGCACGCGGGCATCCAGTCGCTCCTTGCCCTGGTCCACCAGCGCCAGCATCCAGCCCGCCAGCACCGCCTTGAAAGTGCTGGCCATGGCAAAGCGCTCGTCCTGGCACCAGCCCAACTGCAGGCCCGAGCCCGTGTCCAGCATGGCCACGCCCAAGCGGCCCTGGGCAGTACGTTCGATGCTGGCGAGGGTCTCGTTCCATTCGCGGGTGGTCTTGTCGCGGTTCGCTGCGTTGCTGGCGGCCGCACAACCCCAAAGAGGCATGGTGGCAGCGGCCATCAAACCCAAGGAAAACTGTCGTCTTTGCATAAAAATTGGAGGTGAGTGAAGACAAGGCCTGAACGATAAAGAGCATGAGCCCAAAGCACCATCGACAATAATTGCCGCCAGCCCCCAGAAAAACTTATGCATCTCCCGCTCAATGCCTTGCGCGCGTTCGAAGCCTCGGCGCGCCACCTCAACCTGACGCGGGCGGCCCAGGAGTTGCACGTCACGCAGACAGCGGTCAGCCAGCACATCCGCAAGCTCGAAGAGCGCCTGGGCAAGCCACTGTTTCGACGCCTGCCGCGTGGCCTGGCGTTGACGGACGAAGGCCAGGCGCTGCTGCCAGTGGTGACGGAATCGTTCTCCAACCTGGCGCGTGCCCTGGAAAAACTGGGCGACACCCGCCCGCGCGAAGTGCTGACCGTGGGCGCCGTGGGCACCTTTGCCGTGGGCTGGCTGCTGCCCCGACTGCGCGACTTTCAGCAGGCCTGCCCGTTTGTGGACCTGCGTCTGCTCACGCACAACAACCGGGTGGACATGGCGGGCGAAGGGCTGGACTATGCGATCCGCTTTGGGGACGGCGCCTGGCACGGCACACATGCCGAACGCATCATGGACGCGCCCATGTCGGTGATGTGCACGCCCGCCCTGGCCCACGGCCTGCGCACCGCCGCCGACCTGGCACGGCAACCGCTGCTGCGCAGCTACAGGGCGGACGAATGGGCCGCCTGGTTCGAGGCCGCAGGGGCGCCCTGCCCCGTGGTGCGCGGCGCCGTGTTCGACTCGTCCCTCACGCTGGCCGAGGCGGCGGCGCAAGGCGCCGGCATGGCGCTGCTGCCTGTGAAGATGTTCACACGCGAGCTACAGCAAGGGCGGCTGGTGCAGCCCTTTGCGCTGGAGTTGCATCGCGGTGCCTACTGGTTGACGCACTTGCAGTCGCGCAGCGAAACGGCGGCCATGCAGGCGTTCCGGCAATGGCTGCAGGCCCAGGCCAGCATCCCCCTTGCGGCGGACGCTGTGGCTGAGGCTTCAGTCCAGAAAATTAAATAAAACTAGGGCCTAGCGCTTATAGATTAAGCCTTCATAGCTATAAAATATATAGCAACCTACAAAGCACGCACCAGGAAGGGTTTCACATTCAAGACTGCGCAGCCGACCATCCCCCGCCCAGCGCCTTATACAGCGTCACACCGTTGGTCAGGCGTGCCAGCCGGGTGCCTATGAGCGTCTGGCGCGCGCCGTACCACGAGCGCTGGGCGTCCAGCACATCGAGGTAACTGTCCACACCCCGGTCAAACCGGGCCTGCGACATCTGCAGCACCTCGCCACTGGCTTGCACCAGCGCGTTCTGCGCCTCCAACTGGTCGCCCACGGCGCTGCGCTGTGCCAGCGCGTCGGCCACTTCGTGGAAGGCGGTTTGGATGGATTTTTCGTACTGCGCCACGGCAATGCCTTGTGCGGCCTTGGCGCTGTCGAGGTTGGCCTGGTTGGCCCCGCCATCAAAGATGGGCAGGCTGATCTGCGGCATGAAGCTCCAGGCGCCCGAGCCGGCTTTGAACAGGCTGGACAAATCGGCACTGCTGGTGCCCGCTGCGGCGGTGAGGCTGATGCGTGGATAAAACGCCGCGCGCGCCACGCCGATGTTGGCCGTGGCGGCCTTGAGCTGGTGTTCGGACTGCAGCAGATCGGGCCTGCGCAGCAGCAGGTCGGACGGCACACCGGCAGGCAGATCGGGCAAGGCGTTCAACGTATCGCCCAACGCATCGGGCGCCAGTGCCTCGGGCACCGGCGTGCCCAGCAACAGGGCCAGGGCGTTGCGGTCTTGCGCCACCTGGCCGGTGTAGCGGGCCACGTCCACGCGGGCGCTTTCCACGCTGGTCTGTAGCTGGCGTAGCGTCAGCGCCGAGGCCGCACCCAGTTCAAAACGCGTCTGCGTGAGCCGGTACGACTCGCTCTGGCTGCGCAGGGTTTCTTGTGCCAAAGCCAGCCGCTCCAGATCGGCGGCCCAGTTCAGATAGGCCGTGGTCACCTCGGCCACCAGGCTGATCTGCGTGGTGCGGCGGGCCTGCTCGGTGGCCAGAAACTGCTCCAGCGCCTGGGCACTCAGGTTGCGCACGCGGCCAAACAAGTCCAGCTCATAGGCACTCACGCCCAGGTTGGCGCTGTACTGGTGGCTGGTGACGGCGGTGCCCGTGCCCGACACGCTGGCGGGCGTGCGCGCTGCGGTGCCGCTGCCCGTGGCGTTCACAGTGGGCAGGGTTTGCGCGTCTTGCACGCGGTATTGCGCGCGGGCTTGCTCGATGTTGAGGACGGCCACGCGCAGGTCGCGGTTGTTGGTCAGGGCCAGCTCGATCAGGCTGCGCAGCTTGGCGTCGGCAAAAAACGTGCGCCAGTCGATATCGGCGGCGGCGGGCGCGTCGGCCGCCGCGCCAGGGTAGGCAGCGGGCACAGGGGCGGCAGGCCGCTCGTAGGTGGGCGCCAGGTTGGCGCAGCCACTCAGCACCAAGGCTGCGGCGATCAGGGGCAAGGTCAGGGAACGAGGCATTTCAATGGCCCTCCAGCACAACAGGGGAAGTCATGGGCGCGGCACTGTCCGTAGCCCGCTTTTTGCGCCCGAACAGCTTTTGCACCACCACAAAAAACAGCGGCACGAAGAAGATGGCCAGCACCGTGCCAGACACCATGCCACCCACCACGGCCGTGCCCAGCGCGTTTTGTGCGCCAGCGCCCGCACCCTTGCTCAGCATCAGGGGCAACACGCCCAGAATGAATGCGAGCGAGGTCATCAAGATGGGCCGCAGCCGCATGCGCGCGGCCGTGACGGCCGACTCCACCAGCGGCATGCCCTTGGCGTAGAGCTCCTTCGCAAACTCGACGATCAGGATGGCGTTCTTGGACGCCAGCCCCACCGTGGTGAGCAGCCCCACCTGAAAGTACACGTCGTTCATCTTCCAGGTCAGCACGGCCGCAGCCAGCGTGCCCAGCACACCGAGCGGCACCACCAGCAGCACCGAGAACGGAATCGACCAGCTCTCATACAACGCCGCCAGGCACAGGAAAACCACCAGGATCGACACGGCATACAGCAGCATGGCCTGGCCGCCCGCCTCGCGCTCCTGGCGCGAGACTCCCGTCCACTCAAAGCCAATGCCTGCAGGCAACTCGGCCGCATGGCGCTCGACCAGATCCAGCGCCTGGCCGCTGGACAAGGCGCCCGGCAAGGCCATGCCCAGGATTTCGACCGAAGGCACGCCGTTGTAGCGCTCCAGGCGGGGCGAGCCCGTGGTCCAGCGCGAGGTAGAGAACGCGCTGAACGGAACCATGGTGCCGCTGCTGTTGCGCACAAACCATTTGTTGATGTCATCAGGCACCATGCGGTGCGGCGCGTCGGCCTGCAAGAACACCTTCTTCACCCGGCCCTTGTCCAGAAAGTCGTTGACGTAGCTGCTGCCCCATGCCACCGAGAAGGTGTTGTTAATGTCGGCCATCGACAAGCCGAGCGAACCCGCCTTGTGCTCGTCAATCTCCAGCCGGAACTCGGGCGCGTCTTCCATGCCGTTGGGGCGCACCGCCACCAGGCCGGGTTCTTTCATCAGCGCGCCCAGCAACTGGTTGCGCGCGGCCATGAGGGCGTCGTGGCCCAGGTTGGCGCGGTCTTGCAGCATCAAATCAAACCCGCTGGCGTTGCCCAGCTCGGACACCGCAGGCGGCGCAAACGCAAACACCGAGGCATTGCGAATCTGCGACAGCGCGCCCATCGCCTTGTTGGCCACGGCCTGGGCCTTGAGACCCGGGGCCGTGCGATCCCCCCAGGGCTTGAGCTTGACGAACGCAAAGCCGGTGTTCTGCCCGCTGCCCGCAAAGCTGAAGCCCGCCACGGTGAAGATTGCGTCCACCGCGTCCTTTTGCTCTTCCAGAAAGTGGTGCTGCACCTGGTCCAGCACCTTCACGGTGTTGCTCTGCGTGGCGCCGGGCGGCAATTGCACGATGGCAAACAGCGTGCCCTGGTCTTCATCCGGCAAGAAGCCCGCAGGGATCTTGGTGAACACAAAGCCCACGGCCACCACCACGATGGCGTAGCCCACCATCCAGCGCCCGCTGCGCTTCAGCATGCGCTGCACCACGCTCTGGTAGTCCCGGTTGCTGCGGTCTAACGCACGGTTGAAGGCGCCAAAGAAGCCCTTGGTCGCCAGGCCGTGGCCCTTGGGCACCGGCTTGAGCAGCGTGGCGCACAGCGCGGGCGTGAGGACCATGGCCACCAGCACCGACAGCGTCATGGCCGACACGATGGTGACGGTGAACTGGCGGTAGATGACGCCGGTGGAGCCCCCAAAGAACGCCATGGGTACAAACACCGCCGCCAGCACCAGGGCCACGCCCACCAGCGCGCCAGTGATCTGACCCATGGATTTGCGCGTGGCCTCCAGCGGCGACAAACCCTCTTCGCCCATCACCCGCTCCACGTTTTCGACCACCACAATGGCGTCGTCCACCAGCAGGCCAATGGCCAGCACCATGGCCAGCATGGTCAGCGTGTTGAGCGAATACCCTAACGCCGCCAGCACACCAAACGTGCCCAGCAGCACCACCGGCACCGCAATGGTGGGGATGAGCGTGGCGCGGAAGTTCTGCAAAAACAGGTACATCACCACAAACACCAGCACCACGGCCTCGATCAATGTCTTGACCACTTCTTCGATGGAGATGCGCACAAAAGGCGTGGTGTCATACGGCTTGATGACCTTCATGCCCTGGGGGAAGAACTTGCTGAGTTCGGCCAGCTTGGCATCGACGGCCTTGACGGTGTTGAGCGCATTGGCGCCCGTGGCAAGCTTGATGGCCAGACCCGCCGCGGGTTTGCCATTGAAGCGCGCCAAGGTGTCATAACTCTCACCCCCCAGCTCGATGCGCGCCACATCGCTCAGGCGCACGGCAGCGCCGTTGGCCAGGGTGCGCAGCAAGATGCCGGCGAACTCGTCGGCCGTCTTCATGCGCGTTTGCGCGGTGATGGTGGCGTTGAGCTGCTGGCTGGCGGTGGACGGCAGCCCGCCCAGTTGCCCGGCGGAGACTTGCGCGTTTTGCGCCTGGATGGCGTTTTTTACATCCAGCGGAGTGAGGTTGAAGCTGTTGAGCTTGCTGGGGTCGAGCCAGATGCGCATGGCGTATTGCGAGCCAAACAGCATGGTGTCGCCCACGCCCTCCACGCGGCTGATGGGGTCTTGCACGTTGGCGGCCACGTAGTCAGACAGGTCAGAGCCGTTGAGCTTGCCGTCTTCCGACACAAAGGCCAGCACGTTCAGGAAGTTGTTGGCCGACTTGGTCACGCGCACGCCCTGCTGCTGCACCTCTTGGGGCAGCAGCGGCGTGGCCAGGGCCAGCTTGTTTTGCACCTGCACCTGGGCGGTGTCGGGGTCGGTGCCGTTCTCAAAGGTCAGCGTGATGGTGACGCTGCCCGAAGATTCGCTGGTGGAGGCGATGTAGGACAGCTTGTCCAGCCCCTTCATCTTTTGCTCGATGACCTGGGTGACGGTGTCTTCCAGCGTTTTTGACGACGCACCGGGATAGCTGGCCGAGATGGCAATGGCGGGCGGCGCAATGCTGGGGTATTGGGCGATGGGCAGCGTCAGCACTGCCATCACGCCGGCCAGCATCGTGATGATGGCGAGCACCCACGCGAAGATGGGGCGGTCGATGAAAAAACGGGCCATGGGAATGTCTCGCTGGGTGCTCAGTGGGAAGATGTGGCGACGGCAACGGCCGGGCCCGAAGGCTTGGCCTCGCTCGCGGCTGCTGTCTTGCGCACGGCAGGGGACTTGGATGCATCGGCTGCGGCAGGCGCAAAGGGCTGTGCCTGCACAGGCTGGCCGGGGCGCGCCTTCTGCTGGCCTTCCACCACCACCACGTCACCGGGCTTGAGGCCTTCGCTCACCAGCCACTGGTCGCCCACGGCGCGGTCGGTGGTCACCGTGCGCTGCTGCAGCTTGCCCTCAGCGTCCACCACAAAGGCGTAGGGCTTGCCGGTGGTGTCACGGCCCACGGCGGGCTGGGGCACCAGCAGGGCCTGCTCCAGCACGCCCTCTTCCAGCACGGCCCGGGCATACATGCCAGGCAGCAGTTCGGCGCGGGGGTTGGGAAACTCGGCGCGCAGGGTGACGGCGCCCGTGGTCTGGTCCACCGTCACGTCAGAGAACTGCAGTTTGCCGGGCTGCGCGTACACCGTACCGTCCTCCAGCACCAGCCGCACCTGCGCCGCGCCGCCCTTGACGGTGCCCGCGCTGACGGCCCGCTTGAGCGCCAGCAGCGTACTGGTGGACTGCGTCACGTCCACGTAGATGGGATCGAGTTGCTGCACCGTTGCCAGAGCGTTGGCCTGGTTGGCCGTGACCAGCGCACCCGGAGTGACGCTGGAGCGGCCAATGCGGCCCGCGATGGGTGAGGTGATGCGGGTGTAGTCCAGGTTGATGCGCTGTGTCTGCAGCGCGGCCTTCGCGGAGCTGACCTCGGCCTCGGCCTGCTGCAGCGCCGCAGCAGCGTCGTCCGCGTCCTGCTGGCTCACGGCCCTGATGGCGGCCAGCTCCTTGAACCGGCCGGCCTTGAGTCGCACGGTGACCAGGTTGGCCTCGGCCTTGGCCAGCGTGGCCTGGGCGCTGTCCACGCTGGCGCGGTAGATGGCGGGGTCGATCTGGTAGAGCAAATCACCCGCCTTCACGTCACTGCCCTCTTTGAAGCGGCGCTGCAGCACCAGCCCAGTGATCTGTGGGCGCACCTCGGCAATCAGTGCGGGGGCCACGCGGCCGGGCAGCTCGGTGGTCAATGCCAGCCGCTGGGGCTGCACGGTGACCACGCTGACCTGGGGAGTGCCCTGCACGCCGGTGACCGGAGGCTGGGGCGCCTCGCCACAGGCAGCCAGGGCTAGTGCGGAGACAACGGCCAATACGGCCCCACGTCGGGAAGAAACAATTGGCAGACGCATGACAACACTCCTGGGCCGGGGTGCTGCACATGCCCCCTGGCGAGATTGGGAAAAGAAAGACTTGGTTGATAAATGTACCGAACGGTTCGGTATTGATGATTATCAAATTGACACTTTCCCTTTGTCAAGCAAAAATGGACTCAAAGGTACACTTAAGGAGACTCTGTGAAAGTTCGTACAGAAGCACGCCGCGAGGCCATCCTGGAAGTTGCTTCGCAGGTTTTTGTGGAATTCGGGTTCAAGCGCGCGTCCATGATCGAAATCGTGCGCCGCCTGGGAGGCTCCAAATCCACCATCTACGGCTACTACCCCTCCAAGGAGGCGCTTTTTCAGGCCGTGACGCGTGCGGCTGGCGAAAAACAGATCCAGACGGCTTTTGATGAACTAGCCTCACCGGATGCGATTGACCGCATCGACGCAGTTCTCTCGAAGTTTGGGCAGGAGCTTGCGCATTTCTTGTGCCGTCCGGACCTGATGGCGACCCATCGCATGGTGCTGGCCGAAGCGGGACACTCGAATGTGGGCGAGCTCTTTTATGAGGCAGGCCCCAAACAAGGGGTCTCTGACCTGGGGGCATTTTTGGGCCGCGCCATGGAAAAAGGCCGCATGCGCAAAGAAGATCCCACCGTGGCGGCCCTGCAGTTTTTTGCCTTGCTGGAAGCAGAAATCCAGTTGCGCTGGTACTACAGAGACCCGCCGCCCCTTTCTGACACGCAGATCACGGGCATCGCGCAACGGGCTGTCGCCACGTTTTCGCGGGCTTACGAATTGCAGCCCGCCCCCCCATCCGGCACAAGCAGCCCATCACCATCCACCGCGCCGAGCGGCACTGCCCCAAACGCCGAATCGCAGCCTGCGCTTGGCTGATGCAGCCAGTCGGCTCAAAGATCGAGCTGGGCGGGGTCCAGAAACTCCTGCCCGTAGCGCAAATGGACGCCTTCGCGCACAAACACCTCGAACAGGTCCGGGTCGATGTGCCCGTTGTCGCGCATCCTGCACATGATGGCAATCGCCTCTGACAAGGTCATACCACTCTTGTAGGGCCGATCAGCCGCTGTCAGCGCCTCGAAGATGTCGGCAATGCCCATCATGCGGGCCTGCAGCGACATCTGGTCACGAGTAAGGCCGCGGGGGTAGCCCTTGCCGTCCATGCGTTCGTGGTGGCCGCCCGCATACTCCGGCACGTTCTTGAGGTGTCGTGGCCAGGGCAGCGTCTCCAGCATCTTGATGGTGGCAACGATGTGGTAATTGATGGTGTCGCGCTCGGCCTGGTTCAGGGTGCCGGATCGGATGGTGAGGTTCTCCACCTCCTCGGCCGTAAGGAAGCTTGTCTGCACCCCCTGTGGGTTGCGCCAGTGCCGCATGGCGGCGATGTCACGCACGCGCTGCTGGTCCTCGGGGCGCATGGCCTCGGTGCCGGTATTGCAGCGGCGCAGAAACTCGCGGTCTTCTTCCAGTGCGTGGATTTCGTGCTGCAGGGCTTGCAGCTCCTGCCCCTCGGCACGCGCATCCACCACCGGGCGCAGCGCCAGTTGGCGGCGCAGTGCGGCCAGCTCGGCATCGCGCTTCAAGACTTCAAACCGCGTGTCCACCAGCCCAATGCGGTCGTACAGGGTCTGCAGCTTGGTGGCCTTGTCCACCACGTGCACGGGCGTGGTGATCTTGCCGCAGTCGTGCAGCAGGCCAGCCATCTTGAGCTCGTAGCGGTCCCGGTCACTCATGCGAAAGCCCGCCAGCGGCCCCTGGTTGGTGGCATTCACCGCCTCGGCCAGCATCATGGTAAGGGCGGGCACCCGCTGACAATGGCCACCGGTGTAGGGCGACTTTTCGTCAATCGCCAGGTTGATCAGGTTCACGAACGACTCGAACAGGCGCTCCAGCTGCGTGATGAGCAAACGGTTGGTGAGGGCAATGGCAGCCTGCGAGGCCAGCGACTCGGCCAGGCCCTGGTCGGCCTCGGAGAACGTGGTGACCTCGCCGGTCTCCCAGTGCCGCGCGTTGATGAGCTGCAGCACGCCGATCAGTTCATGGTCGTGATTCTTCATCGGCACGGTCAGAAACGACTGCGAGCGGTACCCCGTGCGCGCATCGAAACTGCGGGTGCCTGAAAAATCAAAGCCCTCGGCGCTGTACGCATCGGCAATGTTCACCGTGCGGTCGTGGATGGCGGCATACGCGGCCACCAGCGAATCGTTGGGGCTGCCATCTGCGTTGCGCAGCGGCAGGTGCGGAAAATCAATGGGCTTGCCCGTGGTGCCACCGAGGCGAATGTCCAGCGAGTCGGTGCGCAGTATCTCGAACTTGAGCGACTGCCCGTCCTCGGTCACGCTGTAGAGCGTTCCGCCGTCCGCGCCCGTGATGGCCTTGGCAGCCTCCAGAATGTTCTCCAGCAGGCGATCGATGTTGCGCTCGCGGGAGAGCGCAGCCCCAATACCGTTGAGCTGCTCCAGGCGGCGAAACAGGTTGAGGGAGGGTTCCTGGGCCATAAAACACCTTGGGCGCATGTTGGAGACGCCTGCATCGTAACGAAAAGTGACCGCTATCATCACCCCTTCTTTTCCGCTCTCTCCCCATTTCGTGGACTCGGTCACACCCCGCTTTCTCACTGTTGCGCTTTACCAGTTTGTCGATCTGCCCGACTGCGCCACACTGCGCGCGCCCCTGCAGACCCTGTGCGACGAGCGCGGCGTGCGCGGCATGCTGCTGCTGGCGCCCGAGGGCATCAACGGCACCATTGCGGGCGCACCCGCCGATGTGCTGGCGGTGCTCAACTGGCTGCGCAGCGATGCCCGCTTTGCGAACCTGCAGCACAAAGAGGCGCCCACCGACCGCCAACCGTTCTACCGCATGCGCGTGCGTCTCAAGCGCGAGATCGTGACCCTGGGCGTGCCCGACCTGAACCCGGCTCACAACGCGGGCACCTATGTGAAGCCCGAGAACTGGAACGCACTCATCGACGACCCCAGCGTGGTGGTGGTGGACACGCGCAACGACTACGAAGTGGGTATCGGCACGTTTGAACGCGCCATCAACCCCCACACCAAGAGCTTTGCCGAGTTCCCGGCCTGGGTGGCGCAGCAGTCGCAGCCCGGCGGCGTGCTGGCGGGTAACCCGCGCGTGGCCATGTTCTGCACGGGCGGCATACGGTGCGAGAAATCCACCGCCTACCTCAAATCGCAGGGCTTTGACGAGGTGTACCACCTGGAAGGCGGCATCCTCAAATACCTGGAAACCGTGCCCGAAGAAGACAGCCTGTGGCATGGCGACTGCTTCGTGTTTGACGAACGTGTGTCGGTGGGCCACGGCCTGGCTCCGGGGCACCACCAACTGTGCCGCTCTTGCCGCATGCCATTGGGCGAGGCCGAGCTGCAGTCGCCGCATTACGTGCGCGGCGTGAGCTGCCCGTATTGCCACGGCACGCGCACACCCGAGCAGGAACGCGCGCTGGCAGAACGGCAACGCCAGATGGACCTGGCGGATCAGCGCGGGCAAGCGCATATCGGCGCGCGGCAACCGGGCACCCGAGCGCGATTCAGCTCCAGCGACGACAAAAATGATCGCGAGGACGACTCCGCGTGAGCGCTGCCCTGCCCGTCCTCTATTCCTTTCGCCGCTGCCCCTACGCCATGCGCGCCCGGCTGGCGCTGGCTGTCAGTGGCCAGGCCTGCGAACTGCGCGAGGTGGTGTTGCGCAACAAGCCACAGGGCCTGCTGCACGCCTCCCCCAAGGGCACTGTGCCCGTGCTGGTGCTGCCGAGTGGCCAGGTGCTGGAGCAGAGCCTGGAGATCATGCTGTGGGCGCTGGCGCAGCACGACCCCGAGGGCTGGCTCATCCCCAGCCACGGCAATCTGCAGGACATGCTGGCGCTGATTGCCGAATGCGATGGCCCATTCAAGCAGGCGCTGGACCGGTGCAAATATCCCAGCCGCTACCCCGATGCCGACACGAATGCAGAACGCGCCCGCGCCGTCGCCTGGCTGGGGGGGCTGGAGGCGCGTCTCCGGCCAGATCAGCCCTACCTGTTCGGCACCCATGCCGCCCTGGCCGATATGGCGATTGCGCCTTTTGTACGGCAGTTTGCAGGCATTGATGCCGATTGGTGGGCCGCACAGCCCTGGCCCCGCCTGCAAGCCTGGCTGGCGCAGTGGCAGGCCAGCGATCTTTTGGCCAGCGTGATGCACAAGCTACCCGCATGGGTGGATGGGACAGAGGGTGTGCTGTTTCCGCGTCCGGCAAAGAGGCTCGCGCCTGGGGCCGCCACCGCACGGCCAGACTCCGAAGGACGCTGACATGGTGGGGTCTGTTCTCGTCGGCATGCTGTGTGCTCACCTGCTGTGCTTCGCGGTGATGTTTTTGCTCATCAGCAAGCGCTTGCAGGGCAAGAAGATGGGCATGGATTTTTTTGCCATGGGCAACTTGCTGCTGGGGCTTGCCTATGTGCTGCAGTTGGTGGAAGGCGGCCCGGCCTGGAGCATGATGAGCGTGGTCAACCACACCCTCACCCTGGCGGCCCCGATCACCTATGGCCTCGGGGTCATGCGGTTCTTTGGATTTCCCGCGCCGCTGTGGCGGCCGCTGGCGGCATTTGTGCTCGCCTACTCCGCCGCACAGGCACTGATTCAGTGGAGCTTGGGGCCGGTCGCCCGCTACGCCATGCTGTCCGGGATGTCTGCGCTGCTGTTCCTGGTCATGACGCTCGCGGCACTCTATGGTGTTCGCACATTCGCCAAGCACCTGTACCGCGAAATGGCATTTTTCGCGCTCCTGATCAGTGGCATCTGCATTCTGAACGCAATCAAGTTCATAAGGCTACTCCAGGGCGGACTGGAAGTGCTGCACATGGACAGCAGCTTTCAGATGGTGTTCTACATCTATATGTCGTCCCTGGCGACGGTGGTGCCACCCTTCATGATTTGGCTGGTGTTCCGGCGCCTGACCGATGATCTGAGCCAGATGGCGGCGCGCGATCCCATGACGCAACTGCTCAATCGCCGGGGGCTTTCAGAAGCGCTGGAGCAACACTTCAACCTCCACAACGTCGCGCCCGCTTACTTGCTGCTGCTGGACGTGGACCACTTCAAACGCATCAACGACACCTACGGACACCAGGCTGGCGACACCGTGCTGCGCCATGTTGCAGATGTGCTGCGCACCACCGTGCGCCGAGGCGACCTGACGGGTCGCATAGGAGGAGAAGAGTTTGTGGCTGTCTGCCTCGACAGTGATGATGTCGGCGTCGTGCAGTTGGCAGAACGACTGCGCGCAGCGGTCGAAGAACAGGCCATTCACGTGAGCGGCCACGACAAACCGCTGCACTGCACCGTCACCATTGGTGTGTCACCCCGGTTCGCCAACGGCCACGCCTTGGAGAAGGCCCTGCGGGCTGCCGATGTCGCGCTTTACCAGGGCAAGGCAGCTGGGCGCAACCGGATCGAGAAGGCCCATGCATTAGCTGATATCGCACCATTGCCAGGCGCTGGCGCCTCTGCGACTACCTGATCGAATGCTTCCGATACCTGGGTTCTCAGCGTGAAGACGTGCCATGCCATCACAAAAAAGGCGCTCACAAGGAACGCCATTTTTGTGTTGCAAGCTACGGGCATTACCTGCGAGCCGACCCTGGCGCATCAAGCCATCGAGTAACCGGAACCCCCACGATTGCCGCTGGTGAACCCGCGCACCAACAGCGCCAGCAGCACCACCGCAAACCCCACAAAACACACAAACGACCAGTTGGCTATCGAGCCACCCAGGAACGTCCAGTCAATCGCAGCGCAGTCACCGGAGCCCCGGAAGATCATGGGGATGGCGCGGCTGATGGGATAGTTTTCGATCATGCCGTAGAAGTCGCGGCCGCAGGTGGCGACTTCGGGTGGGTACCACTGCAGCCAGCTCTGGCGGGCCGCCACGAAGGCGCCGAAGCCGGATGCGATCAGGGCCAGCGCGCCCCAGCCCATCCACCAGCCTTTTGAGCCCCTAGCGCTTGCCAGACCTGTGAAGATTGCTACACCAATGAGAGCATAGCGCTGCACGATGCACATGGGGCATGGCTCCAGTCCCACCACATGCTGCAGGTACATGCCAAACGCCAGCATGGCCACGCAGGCCACACTGATCAACGCCAGCACGCGGCGCGGGGCCTGATCGATCCAGTTCAACACCATCATTCTTATCCCTCATCCAATAGCCATTGCAAACGGTGCCGCCTCCGAAACGGGCGCGGCCCATGCCAGTACACCCGTGGATCTGGCTCCGCCAGTCCACCGGGTGCGCCCCCTCAGGGGGAAGACGCGCAGCGGCTCATGGGGAGTCAGATTCCAGCGGCGTGATCCAAGAACACGCGGGCGCGGCGCGGTGTCACCACCAGCGTTTCACCCTCCTTGAAACCCATTTCCTTGAACTGCTGCGCAGGGATCTGCGCTTCGATCAAGTGGTCTGGGGACGCATTGTCCGCTGGTTTGTGGTCGTCGGAGGGAATAAGTTCCAGCCGCGCAATCGGGCCCACCACAATGGCGCGGCTCAGTTGGGCCACGATGCCGCGCGGGCGACCTTGGGCGTCGAGCCCGGCGCCGGGCGAATAGCGCTCCACATCCAGGTCGTGCGGCCGCACATAGGCAAAGGCCTTGGCGTTTTGCGCCTGGCTGTGTTCGGGCGAGTCGATCTGCATGCCGTCGAGGTGCACCAGGCCTTCATGGGCGCGGCCGTGGAACAGGTTCACATCACCCAAAAAGCCATACACAAACGGGCTGGCTGGCTGGTCCCATACCTGCTGGGGCGAGCCGCTTTGCTCAATGCGGCCTTGGTTGATCACCACCACGCGGTCGGCCACTTCCAGCGCTTCTTCCTGGTCATGGGTCACGAAGATCGAGGTGACATGCAGTTCGTCGTGCAGGCGGCGCAGCCAGCGGCGCAGTTCCTTGCGCACCTTGGCGTCCAGGGCGCCGAAGGGCTCGTCGAGCAGCAGCACCTTGGGCTCCACCGCCAGGGCACGGGCCAGGGCGATGCGCTGGCGCTGGCCGCCGGACAGCTGCGAGGGATAGCGCTCGGCCAACCAGTCGAGCTGCACGAGCTTGAGCAGGTCAGTCACCTTTTGCTTGATCTGCGCCTCGCTCGGTCGCTCTTTGCGGGGCTTGACGCGCAGGCCGAAGGCCACGTTCTCGAACACCGTCATGTGGCGGAACAGCGCGTAGTGCTGGAACACAAAGCCCACGTTGCGCTCGCGCACGTGCACATCGGTGGTGTCTTCGCCGCTGAAATGGATGGTGCCCACATCGGCCGTCTCCAGGCCCGCGATGATGCGCAGCAGCGTGGTCTTGCCGCAGCCCGAGGGGCCCAGCAGCGCGATGAGTTCGCCCGACGCGATATCGAGGCTCACATCGCGCAGCGCCTGGAAGTCGCCGAATTGCTTGCTGACGTTACGGATTTCAATGCTCATGGTCTTCTTCCTTCAGCGGGCGGTTGGCAAAGGCGCGGGCCGCTCGGGGGGCAATTCGGCAGCCGCCTTCAGCGCCTGCTCGTTGCGGTGCTCTGCAATGGTCTTGATCACCAGGGTGACGAGCGCCAGCAGCGCCAGCAGCGAGGCCGCCGCAAACGCAGCCACCGACTGGTATTCGTTGTAGAGAATCTCGACGTGCAGCGGGATGGTGTTGGTCTGCCCACGGATGTGGCCCGACACCACGGACACCGCGCCAAACTCACCCATGGCGCGTGCGTTGCACAGGATCACGCCGTACAGCAGGCCCCACTTGATGTTGGGCAGCGTCACGTACCAGAAAGTCTGCCAGCCGGTGGCCCCCAGCACGATGGCTGCCTGCTCCTCATCGTTGCCCTGGGCCTGCATCAGCGGGATGAGTTCACGCGCAATGAAGGGGAAGGTCACGAACACGGTGGCCAGCACGATGCCCGGCACGGCAAAGATGATCTTGATGTCGTGTGCCTGCAGCCAGGGGCCAAACCAGCCCTGTGCGCCGAACATCAGCACATAGATCAGGCCCGCCACCACGGGCGACACCGAGAACGGCAGGTCCACCAACGTGGTCAAGAACGCCTTGCCCTTGAACTCGTACTTGGCAATGCACCAGGCCGCTGCCACGCCAAACACCAGGTTCAGCGGCACCGCAATCAGCGCGGTGATGAGTGTGAGCTTGATGGCCGACCAGGCGTCGGGTTCACGCAGGCCGTCGAGGTACGCGCCAAAGCCTTTGCGCAGCGCCTCGGCGAACACGGCGGCCAGCGGCAACACCAGGAACAGCAGCATGAAGGCGAGCGCGACAGCAATCAGGGTGTAGCGCACCCACGGCGATTCGGTCGTGCCCGCTTGGGCGCGGCGTATGGTTCGGGAGTTGTTGCCGCTCATGCTGGAGCCCCCGCATGGCGACGCTGCCATGCCTGTAGTGCGTTGATGACCAAGAGCAGGATGAACGAGATCACGAGCATCACCACGGCCACGGCCGTGGCGCCTGCGTAGTCGTACTGCTCCAGCTTGCCGATGATGATCAGCGGCGTGATCTCCGACACCATGGGCATGTTGCCCGCGATGAAGATGACCGAACCGTACTCCCCCACCGCCCGCGCAAATGCCATGGCAAAGCCGGTGAGCAGCGCAGGGGTGATGGAGGGCAGGATGACCTTGGTGAAGGTCTGCAGGCGCGTGGCGCCAAGGCAGGTGGCGGCTTCTTCCAGCTCTTTTTCAGCGTCTTCCAGCACGGGCTGCACGGTGCGCACCACAAACGGCAGGCCGATGAAGATCAGCGCAATCACGATACCGGCGGGCTTGAACGCGAGCTGAATGCCCATGGGCTCCAGGATGCTGCCGACCCAGCCATTGCCTGCCAACAGTGCGGTCAGCGAGATGCCGGCCACGGCGGTGGGCAGCGCAAACGGCAGGTCCACCAGCGCATCGACGATCTTCTTGCCGGGAAACTTGTAGCGCACCAGCACCCAGGCGATCAGCAGGCCGAACACCAGGTTGACCAGCGCCGCAAGGAATGAAGCCCCGAAGGTGAGCCGGTACGAAGCCATCACGCGGGGCGCACTGATGGCCGCCCAGAACTGCTCCCAGGTCAGCGTGAAGGTCTTGAAGATCAGTGCCGACAACGGGATCAGCACGATGATGCTCAGATAGAAAAGCGTGTAGCCCAGAGTCAGTCCGAAGCCGGGCAGCACGCGTTTGGGCGCGCGCCGTCCGGCCGGGGCTGCGGCCACTGCAGTCGCGGTGGTCATAAGTGAGGAGGTAGAAACGAAACGCGCTGGCTTACTTGGCGCCGGGCGTGTAGAGCTTGTCGAACTGGCCGCCATCATTGAAGTGCACCTTCTGCGCTTCGGTCAGCGAGCCGAAATACTTGGCCACCGTGAACTGCTTGAGCGGCTTGAACGTGTCGGCGTACTTCTTGAGCACGGTTTCCGAGCGGGGACGAATCGCATGCTTGGCCGCGATCTCCTGCGCTTCGTCAGAGTACAGGTAGTCCAGGTAGGCCTTGGCCAGCTGGGCCGTGCCCTTCTTGGCCACGGTGCGCTCCACGACGGCCACGGGGTTCTCGGCCACCACGCTCACCGAGGGGTAGATCGCATCGACCTTGCCCGCGCCGAACTCGCGGTCGATGGAGACCACCTCGGATTCAAAGGTGATCAGCACATCGCCCTGGTTGCGCTGCAGGAAGGTGGCGGTGGCATCACGTCCACCCTTGGCCAGGATGGGAACGTTCTTGTACAGCTTGCCGACAAACTCGGCGGCCTGCGCCTCGGTGCCACCCTTTTCACGCACGGCGCCCCAGGCAGCCAGATAGGCATAACGGCCGTTGCCGCCGGTCTTGGGGTTCACCACGATCACCTGCACGCCGGGCTTGATGAGGTCTTCCCAGTCCTTGATGCCTTTGGGGTTGCCGTTGCGCACCAGGAACAGCATGGTCGAGGTGGTGGGCGATGCATCGTGCGGAAACTTCTTGGCCCAGTCCTTGGCCACCACGCCGCTGTCGGCCAGGAACTGCACGTCGGTGGTGGTGTTCATGGTCACCACGTCGGCGGCCAGGCCGTCGTTCACGGCACGCGCCTGGGCGCTGGAGCCGGCGTGCGACTGGTCGATCTTCACGTCCTGGCCAGTGGTCTTCTTGTAGTGCGCGGCAAAGGCGGCGTTGTAGTCCTTGTAGAACTCGCGGGCCACGTCATACGACACGTTGAGCAGCGAATTCTGTGCGGCGGCCATGCCGCTGGCGGCCATGCCGCTGGCGGCCAGGGCCAGGGAGGCAAGAAGGGTCTTGAGTTTCAAAGAAGTCATGGTGGTGTCGCCCAAAAAATACTGGAGATGGCGCATTGTGCGGAGGCGCCCTTAAAACTCAAAAGAATATATTCTTGTTAATTAATCGTATATTGGCATATGGATTTTTCATCGACCGCCGCAGGTCGATTGCATGCCTGCCCGGGTAGCCACCCCGTACGCGGCGCTTCAAGCCAAATAAGCCTCTAGCGCTTTAATATCAAGCGCTAATAGCTATTAAAATTATAGCAATCAGGCCGCTGCAGACGATACGTGTGTTGGGGCGGCAGGCTGCTGCGGCACGGCGTGGTCGCCTTCCAGCGATTGCAGCAATGCCCAGCCCAGGGGCCATTCACCATGGCCGGAGTCGATATTGATATGCCCGGCGTTCTGCATGCGCACAAACTCGCTGCCCCAGGCCCGCGCATAGGCGCCCGCCAGGCGGATGGGACAAAACGGGTCGTTGCTGCTGGCCACCACGATGCTGCGGTAGGGCAGCGCGGCGTAGGGCACGGGCGCAAAGTCGCTCAGGATGGCCCGGCGCTCCGGGTCTGCCGGGGCCACGAGCAGCGCGCCACACACCCGGGACGCGGCCTCGGAGCCCATATGAGAGGTAGCGATGCAGCCCAGGCTGTGCGCCACGATCACCACGGGGTTCGGCGCGGCCAACACGGTCTTTTCCAGTTGCCCCACCCAGGCCGTCCGGGTGGGCGTGATCCAGTCGTCCTGCACCACGCGGCGCGCATTGGGCAGGCGCTCGGCCCACAGGCTTTGCCAGTGTCCGGGGCCAGAGTCGCGCCAGCCGGGGACGATGATGATGGAGATGGTAGGGGTCACAGGCTGGCATTCTGCGAGCCGCGCTTTAAAACCCAAACGACTTAATTTTTGTTATTTAATCGCCAAAACATCTAAAAAAAGCCTCAGTTCCTGCCCAGACAAACAAGCATTGACTATCGAGTAGATAAATTAAACCAAACGGTTTAATTTGCAACCAATCAGTACAATGTAACTAAATGCAAACAATTTGCTGTGGTCTGCCCCTCCAACGGGGACGCCTGGCGGTTTGTATGGGCAACGTCGCCCCAAGACATCTTCAAGAGGCACCTTCAATGCACACATGGAAAATCAGCCAGCGCCTGATGGCGGGCTTCGGCCTGGTCATCGTGGCTTTGCTCGGCATGTCGGTCTACAGCGTGCTCATTGCACGGGGCATCGATGGCGCATTGACCGCCAATGCCACGCAAAACGCTGTCATCCAGCGCGCTGCCATCAATTTCCGGGGTTCGGCCCACGACCGCTCCATCGCGGTGCGGGATGTGGTGCTGGCGCCCAACGACGAGGCGCGCAAAAAAGAGATTGAATCCATCGCGCGGCTGGCCGACTTTTATGCCCAGTCCGCCACGCAACTCGACAACGTGCTGAAAACCGTAAAAGAGGTCCCACCCGAAGTGGGCCCCATGGTGCAAGCGCTCAAGGACATCGAAGCACGCACGGTGGCCACCACCAGCAAGGTGGTTGCACTGATGCAGGCTGGCGACCGCGCGGGCGCCGAAGCCCTGCTCTGGGCCGAGGCCAAACCGCAGTACGAGCAATGGCTGGCCGCAGCCAACAAGCTCATCGACTACGAGGAAGGCCGCATCATCAAGAACAGCCAGACGGCCAACCAGGACGCCAGCCAGTTCACCGGCGTGATGCTGACCATCACCCTGCTGGCCGTGCTGATCAGCGTGGCGGTGACAGTGCTGGTATCGCGCAGCATTGGCCGCGAGCTGGGGGCAGAGCCGAGCGAAGTGCGCGCCGTGGTGCAGGCCATCCAGCAAGGCAACCTGACGGCGCACGTGCAGGTCAAGGTGGGCGACACCGGCAGCGTGATGGTGGCCGTGCGCGACATGCAACAGCGCTTTCATGAACTGGTCTCGGCCGTGCGCGACAACATTGCGCAGCTGCGCACCGCCAGCGACGACATCAGCAGTGGCAACCAGAACCTGGGCCACCGCACCGAACAAGCCGCCAGCAGCCTGGAGCAAACCGCCGCCAGCATGGAAGAGCTGACCGCCACCGTGCGCCAGAGCGCCGACTCGGCCCGCCAGGCCAACCAACTGGCCACAACCGCCGCCAGCACCGCCACCAAGGGCGGCGAGGTGATGCAGCAGGTGGTGAGCACCATGCAGGACATCCACCACAGCAGCCAGAAGATCGCCGACATCATCGGCGTGATCGACGGCATTGCGTTCCAGACCAACATCCTGGCGCTGAACGCTGCCGTGGAAGCAGCGCGCGCGGGTGAACAGGGGCGCGGCTTTGCGGTGGTGGCCACCGAGGTGCGCAGCCTGGCACAGCGCAGCGCAGAGGCCGCCAAGGAGATCAAGGCGCTGATCCAGTCCAGTGTCGAAAAAGTGGACTCGGGCACCCAGCTCGTGGCGAATGCGGGTGACACCATGAACGAGATCGTGCAAGGCGTGCAGCGCGTGAACGGCATCATTGGTGAGATCAGCACCGCCGCTGCCGAGCAGAGCGACGGCATCTCGCAGGTCAACGTGGCCGTGACCCAGCTGGACCAGATGACGCAGCAAAACGGCGCGCTGGTGGGTGAAAGCACCGCTGCCGCAGAGAACCTGCGCCAGCAGGCCCAGCGCCTGGCAGAGCTGGTGGCCGTGTTCCAGGTCAGCGGCAGCGCTGCAGCAGGCATGGGCACACGCGCCACAGCGAGTCACCGGGGCAATGCCCTGCCCACCACCAGCGCGCGACGCCTCGCTCACTGAGACCGCAGTGCGAACGGTAGGCCCGCAAGCTTGGGTGCGATGCAGTGCTGAAAACTATTTTTGATTTTTTTCGGCACCTCTCAACCCCATTGACCCACCCCGTTCGTTTCATACAGCACCACCACATTTTTTTGATGGAGCTGCTATGAAACCCCGTTCGCTCACCCTGCCCGCCCTCGCCGCCCTGACGGCATTGCTGGGCCTGGCCCACCTTCCTGCCCAGGCCATTGGCCGCCTGGCTGATGTCACCATCGTGGACCGTGACACCGGCGCCACGCTGCCGGTGCACTACGCCCGGGGCGAATACTGGGTGGCAGGGCGGCCCGGGGCGCGGTATGCCATCACGGTGCGCAACCGGCTGGGAGAGCGGGTGCTGGCCGTTCCCTCGGTGGACGGAGTCAATGTGCTCAGCGGCGAAACCGCTGCATGGGACCAGCGCGGGTATGTGTTCTCGCCGTACGAGCGCTACCAGATCACCGGCTGGCGCAAGAGCGACAGCCAGGTAGCGGCCTTCGAGTTTTCCCACATTGCCAACTCGTATGCCGCCCGCACGGGCCGCCCGGCGCATGTGGGCGTGATTGGCGTGGCACTGTTCCGCGAACAGGCGCCGGTGCCCCAGCCTGCCCCCGCCATCACCCCCGAGCCCTACAGCCAGCGCCGTGACAACGGCCACGGCCTCGGGCGCCTGCGGGAGGAACCCGCGTCACCCGCTGCCGCTGCACCGGCGGCCCCTGATCCATCGGCCGAATCCTCTGCCCGCTCGCAATCTGCCGACAGTGTGGCCAAGGCCGCCCCCATGCCGTCGGCCAAGCTGGGCACGGCGCACGGCCAGCGCGAGACATCGGTCGTCACCCACACCAGCTTCACGCGCCTGCAGGAGCAGCCCAATGAAATCATCAGCATCCGCTACGACAGCCGCGAGAACCTGGTGGCCAGCGGCATCATCCGCGAACGGCCAGCGCGCATGCCGGTGCCCCGGGCATTCCCGCAATCGGACAACCTGTCCTATGTGCCGGACCCGAATTGACTGGGCCCGAGATAGCGGACCGGCCATGCGCAGCCGTCCCGCGCGCAGGTGAACGGGCGCCTCGCACAGTGCGCGGCGGCCGACTGCCCCTGATCCGACCCAGCCATTCCGCTCGTTTCACTCAGCACCAATAACATCGTCAAAGGGCCGCTATGAAAACCGGTTCCCCCACACTCCCTGCCCTCATCCATACCACCGTCACCGCGCTGGCCGTACTGCTCGCGCTGACCAGCTTGCCCGCCCAGGCCATCGGCCGCCTGGCCCAAGTCACTATCGTCAACCCCAATACAGGCGCCAGGCTGCCGATGTACTACGCCAAGGGCCAATACTGGGTCGCTGGCCGACCTGGGGCCCAGTATGCGGTCACATTGCACAATCGCAGCGGCGATAGGGTGAATGTCGTGCTAATGGTGGATGGCGTCGACGTACTAACCGGTCAGACCGATGAGTTCACCGGTCAGAACGACGGGTGGAGACGGAGCGGCTATGTGTTCTTGCCCCATGCGCGCGATCGAATTGCCGGCTGGTACAAATCCAGCGGCACGTTGCCTCACTTCGAGTTCGCAAACGTTGCAAACTCCCACGCCGACCTCACTGCGCGCTCAACCAAGGTGGGCCTGATCCAGATTGCATTGTTCCGCCAGCGGATCATCGACCCCGTTGCACAGGTGAGGCCTGAACCGTCCGGCCAACACCGCAACAAAGTTAGCAGCGAAGACCGTCTGAGCGAGGAAGCCCCGCACGGGCAGCGCCAGACCCCGGTTGTGTCGCACCTCCTCGAAGAGGTCATCAGCATCCGTTACGACAGCCGCAAAAACCTGATTGCAAAAGGCGTGATCCGAAAGCGGCGTGCGCACCCGCCGGTACCGCAAACCGTGCCGCAATCGGACAACGTGTCTTACGTACCAGACCCGAGGTAGGCCCTGAATGCAACCCCAGCGGATCTGTCCGCCAGCGCATGAGTCCCTCCCATAATGCGCGGGTGCCATCCACCCCATTCCCCGCCACCATGGAGGACTCCGACGAAGCGCTGATGTTGCGCTACGCCGCAGGAGAATTGGGCGCGTTCGATGTACTGTATGGGCGGCACGAACTGGCGGTGTGGCGGTTTGTGTTTCGCAGCGTCAAGGTGCAGGCCGAGGCCGATGACCTGCTGCAGGACGTGTGGTTTGCCGTGGCGCGCAATGCTGCCCGCTACGAGGTGAAAGCCAAGTTCCGCACCTGGCTGTTCACCCTGGCGCACCACCGGCTGGTGGACCACCTGCGCACCGCCAGGCACCACACCAGCCTGGATGCGAGCGACGACGATGCGCGCAGGCTGGCCGACACACTGGTGGCCGACTCGGGCTTTGGGCCCGTGCGGCAACTACAGTCGCGCGAACAGGCGGCCGCGCTGATTGCGGCGGTGGAACAGTTGCCGCTGGAGCAGCGCGAGGCCTTCCTGCTGCAGGCCGAAGGCGACCTGGGCGTGCAGGAGATTGCCGAGGCCACCGGCGTGAATTTCGAAACCGCCAAGAGCCGCCTGCGCTACGCGCGGGCCAGCCTGCGCCAGCACCTCAAGGAGTTTGTATGAGCCTGCAGGACGACGAGCTGGTCCGGCGCTACCACGAAGCCAGCGCGCAGGAAGGCGCCCGCCCCGGCGCGCATGTGCGCGAGGCCGTGCGCGCGCATGCACAGATGGTGGCGGCCGCCCACACTGCAGGCCCCGCTCCAACGCCTGAAGCCCCCGCCGCCAACCAGGCACACTGGAAGATCTCGGCCCTGGCCACCGTGGCCGTGGTGGGCCTGACCGGTTTGCTGATGCTGCAGTTCGAACGCGGCACGCCCGAGGAGCGGGACACCGCATTCAGCCACCGCCGGGCCGAGGCGCCCGCACCTGCAGCCCAAACCGCCCCAGCCCCCGCGCCCTCGGCCGCCCCCACACCCAAGCCCCTGCCAGAGGCCCTCTCCCCGCCTCCGTCGGCCACATTGCCAGCCCCCCCCGACAGCGCACAGGAGCAGGAGCGCGCCCGCAACACCACCAGCCCGACCACCGGGGCCGTGGCCCCCAAGTCCACCACGGCACCTTCGCCTGCGCACGCACCGCCCCCCGCGCAGCCCTTAGCCAAGACCGCGCCAGCACCAACCCCGGCACCGACTCCAGCACCTGCCACGGCTGTGGTCCCCGCCCCCGCGTCTGCCTCCACAGCAGCCGCAGAAACTGAAACCCTGCACGCCCCCCGCGCAGCCGGAGCCATGTCTGGGTTCCCCGCATCGCCCTCCCCGGTCGCCGCCCCCAACGCCGAGAGCCGCGAGCACGCGGCAACAGCTCCAACAAAACAGCCACCCCCACCAGCCGCGCCCGAGCCCCAGGCAGCGGCCGCTGCTGCAGCCCCGGCCGCCCGCAGCCCGCTGGCCGACTCTGTGGCCCGCGACAGCAACGGAGCAGCCACCGCCTCCATGCAAAAACGCCTCGGGGCATCGTTGCCAGGCCACGTGTGGGACGCTGCCCGTGCGGGCAACCCCCAGCAGATAGAAAGCCTCGTCCGCCAGGGAACGCCTGTGGACGCCCGCGACAACGAGGGCAGAACCGCCTTGATGCTGGCAGCGATGAACGGCCACACCACCACCGCCCAGAAGCTCCTGGCCCTGGGCGCCAACCCCCGGCTGGTGGACCGCGAGGGCCTGAATGCGGCGCAGTGGGCTGCGCAGCGGGGGCATACGCGCCTGGCCGAGTTGCTGGAGGCGGTGCGCTGAGGGCGGCGGTGATGGACTCAGCCCGAACGGTCTTCTGATTGATCAGCCGCGCATCGGCATCAGAACCGCACGGCCTCAAACGCCGGATGCAGCGCGTCGATCCAGTGGTCCAGCTCGTCTTGCGTTACGTGCAGGTGGTCCATGCAGGCCTGCCCATGCTGCTGCCATTCGCGCGTGGGCGGCAGGTTGTCATGCTGATTGACCAGAAACTCGGCCAGCAGGCCCAGGGCCACCAGGTGGCGTACGGTAGGGTCAAATCGCTCGTCATCAAGGCAGGCAAAGTCGTGGTGCAGCCAGATGGCTTGCGCTACGTCGCCTGGCAGGTGCCAGGTGCGCGCGACGATGGCGCCCATCACGGCGTGGTCGGTGCGGTGGCTGGCGTTTTCGGTCTGGGTGAAGGTGCGGTCCTTGCGTGCCAGGGCCTCGGTCACGGTGCCAGCATAGCCGCGCACCGCCTTCACCAACACCGGCATGCCCACATGGCAGAACAGACCGAAGCTGTAGCCCAGGCCCGGGTCAAAGCTGTAGAGCTGGTGGCCGATGTGTTCGCAGGCGATGGCGCGGCGCTGCGAGCTTTCCCAGAAATGCTCCAGCAACGGGGACCGCACCTGCAGCGCGTTGCGCGTGATGAAGGCCGACAGCAACTGCACCGCAGGCTGCAGCCCCAACACCGTGAGCGCCATGCCCACGGTCTGCACCGGCTGGGCCAGGCCATACAGCGGGCTGTTGGCCAGTCGCATGACGGCAGCGGCCAGGGCCACGTCGGAGGACGCCAATTGTTCCAGGGCCGCCGAATCCAGCTCGGGCTCAGCCATGATCTGCTGCAGGCGCAGCAACGACTCGGGGCACGGCGGAACCACGATAGCCCGCACGGCGGGGTGCACACGGGCCTGCCGGATGTCTTGGTCGATGGGGTGTGGAGCAGTCACAAAAAATCCCCGGGCCGCCGCGTGTGCTGAACACAGGGACGGGGGCAGCCCGCACAGTTGCAATTCGTTGCATTGTGGGGCCAAAAAGCGTGCCGCCCATTGAACCCGTGTACAAGCGCAGCCTTTGCGCTGAGCAACTCAGATATTCGCGCCGTCGAGCCCCTGCAGGGCCTGCCGCGTGCTCAGGCTGCTGCGCCCGGGCATGGCCTCGCCCAGGTAGTCCAGAAACCGCCGCACGGCGGGCGACAGCCCACGGCGCGAGGGGAACACCGCATGCACGATGGCGGGCGCGGGCGCCCAGTCAGGCAGCACCCGCACCAGCTTGCGCTCGCGCATTTCTTCCTGGCACATGTAGTCGGGCATCCAGCACACGCCGGTGCCCGCCACGGCGGCGTATTTGAGTGTGAGCAGGTCATCGGCCACATAGCGCGGCGTATGCTGCACCATCTGGTGCACGCCGCCAGGGCCGATGAGATTCCAGATGGACCGGCCCTCGGGTGCCGACATGGCAATGCTGTCAAGCTTGGCCAGATCGTCCAGCGTCTTTGGCGTGCCCTGGCGGATCAGCAGCTCGGGGCTGGCCACCAGGATCTGCGTGGTGTGGTCCAGCCGCTTGACGACCATGCT